>FWPU01011299.1_pt1 | contig 12602 bp, 15 predicted proteins | sample 2228361 | NCBI WGS metagenome assembly FWPU01 (sample SAMEA103939777, study PRJEB20133) | metagenome | reverse complement strand
GGCGAGACGGGGCAGGGAGCACGCAGCACGGAGCAGGGAGCACGGAGCAGGGAGCACGGAGCACGGAGCGGGGAGCTGGGGGCAGGGAGGGTGGGTTAGTTGGTGTGGGTGCGGAGGACCCAGCCGAGAAGCGTCGGGGCGGAGCACCCAGGCGAGCGATAACGGGGATAGCTACTGGTGGCTGCAACAGTGGCCGACAGGGGGATGTCATGTTAGGGTTGAGTTCGCAGACGGCAGTGGTTACGGGTTCATCTAGCGGCATTGGGCGTGCCATTGCCGTTGAGCTTGCGCGGGCTGGGGCGCGGGTGCTGCTGCATGCGCGCCGGAATGCGTTGGGGGCCGAGCGGGTGTCCGAGGAGATCAAGGCGTTGGGCGTTGAAGCGGAGGTGGTGTTGTGCGACCTTGCCGAGCCGGGATGTCACGAAAGCTTGGTGGAGCGGGCCTGGGGGTGGCGAGGGGGGATCGATATTTGGGTGAACAATGCGGGGGCCGATGTGCTGACGGGCGAGGCGGCGCGGTGGAGCTTCGAGGAGAAGCTGGAGGCCCTATGGCGTGTGGACGTATTGGGTACGATCCGTCTGTCGCGGCTGGTGGGGCGGCGGATGAAAGGGGCGGGGGCGGGGGTGATCGTGAACATAGGTTGGGACGGAGCGGAGCGTGGCATGGGCGGGGCCAGCGGCGAGCTGTTCAGTGCCGCCAAGGGTGCGGTGATGGGGTTTACGCGAAGTCTGGCCCAGTCGCTGGCGCCGGAGGTCCGCGTGAATTGTGTGGCGCCGGGGTGGATTCGCACTGCATGGGCCGAGGGGGCATCGGCATACTGGCAGGAGCGGGGGCGGCGTGAAAGCCTTCGTGGGCGTTGGGGGACCCCCGAAGACGTGGCGCGGCTGGTGCGGTTTTTGGTGTCGCCGGAGGCCGACTTCATTACTGGCCAGGTGATCGCCGTCAACGGCGGATTTCGGGGCCCGGGGGAGTGGGCGGGGTGAGGGGGGAAAGAGTCAGGCGACGGTTTCCAGGCTGCAAGATGTCAGGTGTCAGGTGACGGGGGCAAGGGGCAGTGTGGCGGGGTTCAGGCGCCAGGTGGCTGGTGTGTCTGGGGGTGGTTTTGCAGCAGGCGGCGGTAGAGCGCGGCGTAGCGTTGGAGCATCTGCTCGACGGAGAAGTGGGTTTTGGCGCGTCGTTGGCCGGCGGTGCCCAGGCGGTGGGCCAGTTCAGGGTTCTCCAATAACTGTCTGGTGTAGCGGCACAACCCTTGGACGACGACATCGTTGATGGTTGGCATCTTGGGCTGGCGTGGCGGGGTGGGGATGAGGAAGCCTGTTTGGCCGTGCACGACCAGATCGCGGGTACCGGGGATATCGGTGGCGACGACGGGGACAGCGGCGGCCATGGCTTCGAGGATGGCGTTGGACTGGCCTTCGAACGCGCTGGGGGACCACAGCATTTCGCAGTGCGGGAGCAGGCGGAGCACATCGCTACGGTGGCCGAGAAAATGGATGTGATTGGGGCGGTCGACCTGGCGGGCGAAGCGTTCTAGTTGTGGGCGTTGGGGCCCATCGCCGATCACCAACAGATGGAGGTCATAGGGATAGACCCTCAAGAGGTCCATGGCCCAGATGGCGTCCTGGACTCGTTTTTGTGGCCAGAGTCGGCCGACCAGGGCGATGAGGCGGGCGGTTGGCGGCAGTTGGAGTTCGGCGAGCACCTGGTCGCGTGGGGGCGATGGGCCGGGCGGCGGGGGGACCGCGTTGGGAATGACTTCGAACTTGCTGGGCGGCAGCCCCTGCTGGATGTAGAAATCGCGGATGGCCGGGCTGTTGGCGACGATGCAGGCGGTACGGGGTGCGAGCCGGCGGTCGATGGCCAGTTCGAGGCTTCCTTTCCACAGGTCGACGCATCGCTCGGTGGCCACGACACAGGGTGTGCGGGCCAGCCGGGCGGCGACGCGGCCGTAAGCGTTCGCGGCAAAAATCCAGGTCTGGACCAGGTGGGGTTTGAGGCGTCGCAGCAGGCGCCAAAGGCGGAGGAGTGCGAGGGGATCGAATTTCCAGGCTTTTCCCACCACGGTGACGGGGATTGCCGCGGCCTGGTACTCGGGCCACAGCGGTCCCAAGCGAGTGAGGACCGCCACGTGGACATCGAACTCCTGGCGAGGGAGCCCGGCCGCCAGCAGCAGGAGTTGCTTCTCGGCGCCGGCGCGGTCCAGCGTGGGGATGATGTGGAGGATCCGCTTTGTGCACATGGCAGGCACCTTTGGCAAGGGGGCGGAGCGTTCATGGATTGGCCGGCAAGGCGTATTTGCGTGCCATCGGGTTGCGATGGCGATTTGACGGGTTGACCAGTCGGCCCCGATCCGCCGAATTGCGAGGCTAATGGTCGCAAGGGGCGACGAGGCGGTAAAACAGGGCGCAGTATTGTTCGGTTTGCCGTTGGAGGGCGAAAGAGGTCATGGCCCGTTTTCTTCCCAGTGTTCCCAGACGCTGGCGGAGTAGGGGGTCGGCAGCCAGGCGCAGGGCGGCATCGGCCAGGGGGACGGCATCGGCCCGTTGAACCAACAACCCGCAGGCCCCACCGGCCAACAGCTCGCGGTGTTCAGGGGTGTCGCAGGCGATCACGGGCAATCCGGCGGCCATGGCTTCCAAGACGGCCAGTCCAAGTCCTCGATCGGGCCGCGGTTGCACTAGCCAGTCGGCGGCCGCAAGGATTTCGTCGATCTGGTCGAACGCGCCGACGGGGATCGCGCGACCGGCCAGGCCTTGGGCTTCGATCTGGTCTTCGAGGACGCGTGGGGCGCATCCGGGTCCGACGAGCCAAAGCCGGGCTTCGGGATGCTGGCGCACAACGCGACTCCAGGCGGCGATGAGTTCGGCCAGGCCGGGTTGGTCGTCCAGGCGTCCCAGGTACACGGCCAGGGGCCAGTCGTCGGCCAGATGAAGAACGGGAAGGGCGTCGGCCAGTGAGCGACGAGCGGCGCGGCGGGCCTCCGGAGTGGGCGGCGGCAAAATGCGGACGCCCGGGGCGATGTGGCAGACCTGGCGGGGGGAGAACCCATCGGCCAGCAACTGCTGGCAGACGACGCGAAAGGGGGCAATGATGGCGTCGGCGCGGCGGCAGCCGCGGTAGAACCGCCGCCAACACTCTGCTTGTCCCGCTGGGATGGATGGCCGAGGGCGCAGTCCTGCGCCGGGGTCGGCGCGTAACACCACGGGAATTTTGCCGGCGAGGGAGCGGACTGCCGTGCGGGCCTCCTCGGCCAGGCCCGAGACGCACACCACGTCGAACTCGTTCTGGCGGTGCCGCAACCAGCGTCGCAAACGGCGAAGGTAGCGCATGGTACTCCAACGGTCACGCGGGGCGTCGGCTTGGCGAACGACGCGTAGCCCGCGATAGAGGACCTGGCGGGGCCAGTTCTCCTGCCAGCACGCGGTCCAAACGGTCACTTGGTGCTGCTGGGCCGCCAACTCAGCGCCGAGCTGCGCGAGGTTTTTTTCCCTCCCGCCGAGCTGGGGCCAGAAACGACTTGCGACCAACACCACCCGAAGCGGGCGCACTATCCATTCCCCTCTCCCAGTTCGTGGGGCTCCAAGATGGCGACGTAGGGGAGATTGCGATACATATCGCGGTAGTCCAACCCGTACCCCACGACGAAGGCGTCCGGGATGTCGAACGCGACGAAGTCGGGCTGCAAAGGCACCTGGCAGCGCCCTTGCTTGCGGAGCAGAACGGCCGTTCGGACCGTGGCGGGCCCCAGCTCGTCCAACTGAGGCACGAGTTCCCACAAGGTGTTGCCGGTGTCGAAGATATCGTCGACCAGGAGCACATCCCGGCCGCGCACGTCGCTGGACAACAGGTCGAGGTTGATCACCAGAGGCCCGCGGCGGTTGTTGCCTTGTGGGGTGCGGGCTTGGACCAGCTCCACCCGTAGCGGGATATCCAGCAGGCGGATGAGATCCGCCAGGAGCACGATGCTTCCGATCAACACGCCCACGATGGTCAAGGGACGTCCGGTGTAGTGGTTGCGGATTTTCTCGGCCAGTAGCGTAATTCCTTGGCGCAGTTGTTCTTCCGTCAAGAGGACTTTCATGGGGGGCTCGTGGGTTGGGGAAAAGGGGTTGGAGGATGGCACACATTCTAACCCGTTGGGAGCAGGGGCACTAGCGGACCTTGGCGGCCTACACGTCTAAGGTGGGGGTCTGGGGTTGGGGGGGGGAACATAGGGCGAGCGACAGGGGGGTGGGTGACAGGGGGATAGCAGGATTTCGGAAGGGTCTTGAAAGAAATCTTCCGATTGGTGCTTGATTTTCGTCAGCCGCCGGCGCATACTTGACGTAAACTGTGCGTGCTATCCTTAACGTACACTAGCATGTTGGCGCAGCACCGTCGCAACCAACTATTGGATTTGGTCCGGGTGCGGGGTTTTGCTTCGCTACCGGAGCTGGCGCGGGCGTTGGACGTTTCGGAGTCCACGATCCGCCGCGACGTGGAGTACCTGGAGGAGCAGGGGCAGGCCAGCCGGATCCACGGAGGGGTGTTGTATGCGGGGGTTTTTCCGCGGCTGCCCCACTTCGACGCGCGGCAAGCGGTCCAGTGGGGGCAGAAGCGTGCCATTGCCCGCCGCGCTGCCCAGTTGGTGCAGGATGGGGATACGGTGCTGTTGGATGGGGGGACGACGACGTACGAGTTGGCGCGTTGTCTGGTGGGGCGGCCGGTGCACGTGGTGACCAATTCGCTGCCGGTAGCGAACCTGTTTGCTTCGGACCCGGCCAGCGAGTTGGTGGTGATCGGGGGGAACATTTGTCCGCGTACGGGAGTGGCCCGCGGTCCGCTGGCCGACCAGATGCTCGCCGCGCTGCGGGTCCGCAAGACGATCCTCAGCGTGGCGGCGGTGAACGACGAAGGGTTTTTCAACAACAACTTGCTGTTGGTGGAAACGGAGCGTGCGATGATGCATGCTGGGGACGAGGTGATCGTGGTGGCCGACAGCTCGAAGTTCGGGCATCGCAGCCTGGCGTACCTTTGTCCGCTGGATGCGGTGGATCGGGTAGTGGTGGATGCAGGGATCAGCGATGCCTGGCGGCGGCGGATCGAGGAGGCGGGCCTTGAGCTTCTCGTGGCCGAGATGGACGATGGTGCCGTCGCTGGGGGATAGGGGATTGAGGTTGGAACGGGGTTTGGGAAGGGATCGAGCGTGGCCCGATACCGCGGGGGCGGTCCGGCGGCGGTGCTTGGACGGGTGGCGGGCTGCGGTCCAGGAGAGGTGGGATTGGGGTGCATGAGCGTAGCAACATCGTTCGCAAGGCCGATCGACCGAGCCACGGTCGAGCGGATTGTGCGGCAAATCGTGCTGGAGCAGATTGGTGGGCCAGTTTGGCGGCCCCAGTTGGTGGTCAGCATCTCGGCGCGGCACTGCCATTTGACGGACGAGCATGTGGAGATCCTTTTCGGCCCGGGCCATAAGCTCACGCCCATGAAGGACCTGTATCAGGAGGGGTTTTACGCGGCGGAGGAGACGGTGATGATCGTCGGGCCGGGCCGGCGGCGCATGCTGCCGACGGTGCGGGTTTTGGGCCCCACCCGGCCGAAGAGCCAGGTCGAGTTGGCGTTTACCGACGCCATCTCGTTGGGCATCGACTGCCCGGTGCGGCTGAGCGGGCATTTGGAGGGAACGCCGGGTTGCGTGATCGTGGGGCCTGCCGGCGTGATCGAGCTGAAGGAGGGGGTTATTCGGGCCGAACGGCATGTGCACATGAGCTTGCGCGATGCGGAATACTACGGTGTGAAGAACAACGACCGCATGCATCTCCGCATCCATTCCACTTGCCCGACGGTCTTCGAGGGGCTGGTGGTGCGGGCCGACGAAAAAAGCAAGCTCGAAGTGCACCTTGATACCGACGAGGGGAACGCGGCCGATTTGGACCACGCCACGAAAGTCGAATTGTACAAACCGTAAGTCCGCAGCCGGGTGTTGCGGCACAACACCACTTGCGGCGGGCGACAGGCGGTGGCGCCGGCCGGGGGGCGCCCTGGCGGCCCAGGCAACGGGAGGGCCGGCCGCTGTGGAGACCGGAGGAAACTTCCCGACACGTGTTTTTCTGCTGTGGAGATTCCAGTCATGGCAAAAGTGATGGAAGCGCTCGGCATGATCGAGACCAAGGGTTTTGTGACCTTGGTCGAGGCGACCGACGCGATGCTCAAGGCGGCCAACGTGACCTTTTTGGGCTGGGACAAGGTCGGCAGCGGGCTGGTCAGCGCGTTTGTGACTGGCGATGTGGCAGCGGTGAAAGCGGCCACGGATGCTGGCGCGGCGGCTGGCAGCCGCATCGGCGAGGTCATTACGGTGCAGGGGATCCCCCGGCCGCATGAGGACCTGGATATCGTCCTGCCGGCGCCTGCCAAGACCGCTAAGACCGATTGACCGGTGGCGGCATGACGGCCAGCCAGGCACCCGCAGGTCCGCGCCGGCGCTTGCCGCGGCGTCGGGCGGTATCGTCTTCCCAACCCACCGAAACCGAAACTCGGCATTTTAAGGAAGCGTCTCCGATGAACGATGCGATTGGACTGTTGGAAACCAAGGGTCTGGTAGCCCTGGTGCAAGCGACCGATGCGATGGCCAAGGCCGCCAACGTGCAGATCGTCAAGCGTGTGCAGATTGGCGGCGGCCTGGTGACGACCGTGGTCCGCGGCGATGTGGGGAGTGTGCGGGCCGCGGTCGAAGCCGGGGCGAACGCCGCCAGCCAGGTGGGCGAGCTGCTGGCCAGCCACATCATCCCCCGGCCAGCCCCCGGGTTGATCGATGCGTACCTGAGTTGAGGGCCCTTGCGCCGGGGCGCGGGGATTGAGGAAGGGCCACAGCGGCCGGCACCTGGCCGTGGGCTTTTTTCTTCAGCGTGCCTGGAGCGCTGGCGGCGCGAAGGCTTGTGTTCCGGACAGGGAGCGTCTGCTGCGAGCATCGCTATGAAGATTCTGGTGGCCAATCTCGGATCGACGAGCTTCAAGTACCAGCTCCTCGACATGGAGACCGAGACGCAGCTTGCGCGGGGGAGCATCGAGCGGATTGGCTCGGCCGAAAGCCGGTGCACTGCGGTCATCGGCACCCGCAAGCTGGAGCGCATGGCCTGTGTGCCCGACCATGGCGAGGCGGTGCGGCAGTGCCTGTCCCAACTGGCCGACCCGGAAACGGGTTGCTTGGCGGATGTGGGCGAGGTGTCGGCCATCGGCTTCAAGGCGGTACTGGGGGGCCGGGTGGATGGGGTGCAGCGCGTCACCCCCGAGGTGCTTGGGGCGATGGAAGAGGCGGCCGCGATTGCGCCGGCCCATAACCCGCCGTACATCAAGGCCATGCGCGAACTGGCCGAGCGCTTTCCCCAGATGCCGTTGGTGGCTGCCTTCGAGACCGACTTCCATCGCACGATCCCCGATTACAACCGGTACTACGCGGTGCCGTACGAGTGGGCCGAGCACGGTTTGATCCGCCGCTGGGGCTATCACGGTGCCAGCCACCGTTATATTGCGACGCGGACGGCGGAGTTGTTAGGGTGCGATGATCTGCGGATCATCTCTTGCCACTTGGGCGGTTCGAGTTCGGTGTGTGCGATTCGCAACGGGCGGAGCGTGGCCAATAGCTTCGGCATGAGCGCCCAGACCGGCTTGCCCCACAATAACCGGGTGGGCGAGTTCGACCCCTTTGCCCTGCCTGTGGTGATGAAGCTCACCGGCCAATCGCTGGAAGAGGTGTTGGGCCTATTGGCCTCGAAGAGCGGGCTGTTGGGGCTCAGCGGCATCAGCGGCGATGTGCGCGACCTTTATGCGGCGGCCGATGGGGGCAACGCCCGGGCCCGGCTGGCCCTGGAGGTGTTCGCCGCCAGCGTCCGCCATTACCTGGGTGCGTATCTGGTGGAACTGGGTGGGGCCGATGTCATCGTTTTCACCGGGGGCATCGGCGAGAACCAGCCGCGGTTCCGGGCCGGGGTGCTCCGCAACCTGGCCGAACTGGGGATCCTCCTGGACCCCCAGGCCAACGAGGCCGCTTGCGGCGAGTGCCGGATCAGTGCCCCGGAAAGCCGCATCCAGGTGTGGGTCGTGCCGACCAACGAGGAGCTGATCGTCGCCCGGCTGGCACGCCAGCTTTTGGAGGGCTGAAGTCGTATGTTTGTGGCCAAGGTGATCGGCTCGATGGTCTGCACCCAGAAGACCGCCTCGATGAAGGGGCACAAGCTGTTGGTGGTGGAGCCGTACCGGCTGGACGAGCCGCGGCAGTCGCTGGTCTCGGCGGGCCGGACGTTCGTGGCCGTCGACACGGTGGGCGCCGGCGAGGGGGATTACGTGCTGGTGGTCCAGGGGTCCAGCGCGCGGCTTACCCCGGAAACCAAGAACCTGCCCGTCGATACGGTAATTGTCGGAATCGTGGATACCGTCCACGTGGGGACGACCTGCGTGTACGCCAAGCAATCGGAAGTGTAGCGAGCGACCGGCGTGGCAAGCCACCGGTGCCAGCAGCGGAGACCCGCGCGGGGTTTTCGGCCGGCAGCGGGCGCTATGCGGCGGCGCATGACTTCGTGCCGGCGGGTTGGCCGGCGGCATACAGGAATTGCCAACCATGCAACTCGACGAAACCGTCATCCGCAACGTTGTGCAAGAGGTGCTGAAGCGTTTGGGGGCGGCCGATGGCCACGCCCCTGCCGTACCTCCGACCCCCATCCGTTCGTTCCAGGGCCGGCTGGGCCAGTTCACCTGCCCGGACGAGGCGGTGGCTGCAGCGCGCGAGGCGTACGAAATGCTTTCCCGCCGCACTTTGGAGGACCGCCGGCGGATAATCGAGCACATCCGCCGCATCTGCATCGAGCAGTGCGTGGAACTGGGCACTATGGAGATGCAGGAGACGAAGATTGGGCGGCTGGAGCACAAGATCGAGAAGCTCAAGGTGGTGGGGCAGTGCATTCCGGGGGTGGAGTTTCTGCGGAGCGAGGTGTACAGCGGCGACCACGGCCTGGCGGTGATCGAACATGCCCCCTTCGGGGTGATTGGGGCGGTCACTCCGGTTACCCACTCGCTTCCGACGGCAGCTTCCAACGCGGTGAACATGATTGCGGCGGGCAATACGGTGGTTTTCAACCCGCATCCGAGCGGCAAGCGGGTGGCCTGCGAGGGCATCCGCCGCTTCAACGAAGCGATCTACCGGGACCTGGGCATCGACAACCTGATGTGCGTCATCACCGAGCCGACACTGGAGAGCGCGCAGCGGATTTTCAAGCACCGCGACGTTGCATTGCTATGCGTGACGGGCGGGCCGGGGGTGGCCCGGGCGGCGATGCAGCAAAGCAAGCGCGCCATTGTGGCCGGGCCGGGCAACCCGCCCGTGGTCGTCGACGAGACCGCCGATTTAGACCGGGCCGCCCGCGCGATCATCCGCGGCGGCGCCTACGATAACAATCTGCTGTGCATCGGCGAAAAGCAGGTGTTCGTGGTCGAGGAGGTGTTCGATGCCATGATGGCGGCGATGGAGCGGGCCGGCGCCGTTCGCCTCAACGCCCGCCAGATCGATGCCCTGACCCGCGCCGCCATCACCACCGTGGGCGAGGGCGAAGATCGCCACGAGGTGCCGGCCAAGGAGTTCATCGGCCAGGATGCCGCGGTGCTCGCCCGCGCCGCCGGCCTGGAGCTGCCCGCCAACGTCGAACTTTTGTTCGGCGAGACCGACGAGTCCAACCCCTTCGTCCCCGTGGAGCAGATGATGCCCTTCTTGCCGTTCGTCCGCGCCCGCAACATCGACCACGCCATCGAGATGGCGGTCCGCAGCGAGCATGGGTTCAAACACACCGCCGTGATCCATTCCAACAACGTCACCAACATGACCAAGATGGGCAAAGCGGTAGAAACCACCATCTTCGTCAAGAACGGCCCCAGTATCGCCGGCCTGGGGCTGGGAGGCGAGGGCTATGGGTCGTTCTCGATCGCCGGGCCCACCGGCGAGGGCATCACCACCCCACTGACCTTCACCCGGGAACGCCGCTGCACCATGGTCGATAACCTGCGAATCCTGGGAAAATGACCGGCACCCCGCGAAGGAGCATCAACCACCCATCGCGTTTGCAACCTCCGCGTGCTACCAGGAGTACCATGCTATCGGGTCGAGTGGTCGGCGTCGCAACCGCCACGGTCAAGCATCCGTCGATGATCGGCTGGAAGCTGCTGTTGGTACAACCTTATGCTGCCGACGGCCGGACACCCGACGGCGACCCGGTGCTTGCGGTCGACGGACTCGGGGCCGGGATCGGAGAAGAGGTGGTCATCACCAGCGACGGCAAGGGAACGCGCGAGCTTCTGCGAAGCGAAACCTCGCCGGTCCGCTGGTCGGTGATCGGAATTGTGGACCGGTAAACGCCGTGCGGCGATGAGCGATCTCGAGGCCCAAATCGAACGCATCGTTCGCCAGGTGCTGGCCGAGATGCACCCTGTCTCGTCCCTTGCCCCGCCGGCTGGCCTGCGGGGCGGAGATGGTGGCCACCGGGCAGGGGCCCGGCCGCAGGGCCCAGAGGCAAGCCAACAAAACCAAGCGCCGCTGCCCCGCGAGACCGGCGATTGGGTGGTAGACCAGCGCGTGGTCACACTGGCCCAGTTGCCCGAACGCTGGGACGGCGTGCGGCGGGTGGTGGTCCCTGTTGCTGCCGTGGTAACCCCTGCGGTTTACGATGAGTTGCGTCGCCGCGGGGTGGCGCTCGACTTTCGACCGCAGCCGTCCAAGCGCAGCCTCGGGCGCCGCGTCGGATTGGTTACCGTTAGCCGCTCCTACGACTCCGGACCGTTGGAACGGGCCATTGCCGAACTGGGCTTCGACGCGCAAACACAGCGCCGCGACTGCTTGATCGCAGCCACAGACGGGCTGGCCCGGGACCTGGCGGCCGGACTGGATGCCGCCATTTTGGTGTCGCGGCATACGGCAGCGGCCTTGTGCCTGGCGAACCGTTGCCCTGGGGTTCGGGCCATCCTGGCCGTGGCCCCGGGACGGGTCGCCGGCGACGCCGACGCCGTCGGGGCCAACGTGCTGGTCCTCGACCCGCGGCAGCACAGCCCGTTTGCCACGCGCCACATGCTGCGGCTGTTCCTCGAAGGCATTCCGCGGGCCTGTCCCGACGTTTTTCGGACGCGATTGGGGTGAACTACCGGCGTGACACAGACCAGCCCACCGAAGATCCTCGACCAATCCCCAGTGTTCCTCCCATGCGCATCGGCGAAGTGATCGGCACTGTGACGCTCAACCGCTGGCATCCCAGCCTGGCCGGCGCCCGTTTCAAGCTGGTCGTCCCCCTTTCGCTCTCGGATCTCCGCGGGCAAGGCGGAAAACGGGCGGAGGAGATCACCGTATTCGACCAATTGGGGGCCGGCGTGGGCCACTGGATCGCTTTCAGCGAGGGACGCGAGGCGGCCATGCCGTTCTACCCGCAGGACAAGCCGCTGGATGCCTATTGCGCGGCGATCCTCGATGCCGTGTATCTGCCCGAGCCCGAAAGGCCCGCCCCATTACCAGGACCCCCGGCAGACTCGCCGGAGACACAGACCATCTCTCCCTCGGCCCTCCATACCCCTTAAGACCGGGTTGCTGCCATGATCAACGTCCATAAGATCAAGCAGGAGATCTGCGAGATCGGCCGCCGCCTGTACCAGAAAGGGTTCGCGGCCGCCAACGACGGCAACATCACCTACCGCTTGGGCGAGAACGAGGTCCTCTGCACCCCCACCATGATCTGCAAGGGCTTCATGAAGCCCGAGGACCTGTGCGTGGTGGACATGGAAGGAAACCAGCTTTCCGGCCAGCGCAAACGGACCAGCGAGGTGAAACTGCACCTGGCAATCATGAAGGCCCGGCCGGATGTCAAAGCGGTGGTCCATTGCCATCCGCCCCATGCCACGGCCTTCGGCATTGCCCGCGAGCCCGTGCCGCAGTGCGTGCTCCCCGAGGTAGAAATCTTCTTGGGCGAAGTGCCGATTGCCAAGTACGCCATCCCCGGCAGCCAGGAGTTTGCCGAGACGGTATTGCCTTTCGTCCACAAGGCCAACGTCGTGATCCTGGCCAATCATGGCACGGTCAGTTATGGCGAGACGGTGGAGCAGGCCTACTGGTGGACGGAAATCCTGGATGCGTACTGCCGGATGCTGATGCTGGCCCGCAGCCTGGGCCGCATCAACTACTTCACCGAACCGGAGGCCCGCGCCCTGCTGGAACTCAAGGGGCAGTGGGGTTTCAGCGACCCGCGCCTGGAACTGAAAAACTGCGACATCTGCGCCAACGACGTGTTTCGCAACAGTTGGAAAGAAACCGGGGTCCGGCAGGAGGCGTTCCAGCCCCCGTCGTTTTGCAAGCGGCCGGAAAGCGACCCGGTTTCCTCAGCCTCGGCAGGTGCGGGGGGCAATGGGGCCGCTCCGACCGAATCCGAGATCGAAGCCCTCGTGCAGGCCATTACCGACCGCGTCATGGCCGCCCTGGAGCCGGCAAGGTAAACACGGGTGACGAGGGTGATAGGTGTCAGGTCACAGGTGTCAGGTCACAGGTGTCAGGTCACAGGTGTCAGGTCACAGGTGTCAGGTCACAGGTGTCAGGTGACAGGTGT
>FWPU01011298.1_pt1 | contig 12602 bp, 8 predicted proteins | sample 2228361 | NCBI WGS metagenome assembly FWPU01 (sample SAMEA103939777, study PRJEB20133) | metagenome | reverse complement strand
TTCTTGAAGAAGAACGCGGGATAGACATCGTCGGGGTCTTTAACGTTGGTAAAAATCTGGTATCTGATTTAAAGAATATTATAAAGCTTAATCCTGATGTTATCCTTTCTGATTACAGTGCTGATTTTAATATACTGCTCAGTATCCCTGAAAGTTTCTTAGAAGAAAATAGACTAAGAATACTTCTAATCGGAGACAGAACCTTAAGGTTCTTAACAGACAAACATCTAAAGGATTTAATCACAAGAGGTGTTGTAGGTATCCTTCCACCGAGTGCTGATTCGGACTTGCTTAAAAAGGCACTAAGGGCTGTTATTGCTGGGGAATTATGGCTTGACCGCATCACATTGAAGAAACTTCTTGCCTCGATTAAAAATCGTGAAAGGAGTGCTAATCTCGCCAAAAGGGAGCGGGAGATTGTATACCATATATGTCAGGGATACAGAAACAAAGAGATCGCCCAGAAACTGAACATAAGCGAGCAGACTGTAAAGTCTCATTGTAACAGGATATACAAAAAGCTTGGCGTATCCGACAGGCTACAACTTGCCTTATATTCTTATAGGATTTGGCCTTTTGGTGGTATTAAATAGAAACTTTAGTTGCAATAAATATATCATACCAAATACTTATAAAATTACAACCTTTACTCGATTGAAATGATTGTTTTTTTATGTCATAACATAAGATAAGAATTGACCTGTCTGAATGTTTAAAAGTTTAAACGTTTATTGGCAAGAAGCCTGATATCTCCTCTGGAGGGAGAGGTTTAATGAATTTAAAGATAATCAAATCCAGAATCCTGAAAAAAAGATCTCCAGCTCCTTATTTCGAAATCCTTAACACATTCAAAATCCAAAAATTATTCGAAATTCAAAAGCTTAACTGCTACCTGTGCGAAAGCAAGGATTTTGGATTCTCGGGAAAGGAGGTGATATAAAAAGTATTAAAGTATTTAGGAAAATGTCTCAGGAGCAACTCTGTATTATTCCTAATTAAAAAGAATTGGAGGTGAAGAAAGTGAAGAAGATTTTCTGTATGGTTTTAACCATAGGCGTGATCTTGGGGTTTGCGTATGCAATTATGGCTGGTGTATCAGGACCCGGCATAAGGAATACTCCTCATGACGTGTACAATATGACAGGCGATGCAGATCTTGAGCCATGTGCGATGTGCCATACACCGCACTCTGGTTCAGGGGATTATCCGCTGTGGAACAGGATGGCCCCTGGAGTAGTTTACGAGATGTATCAGAGTCCATCTTTTGACATGTATGAAGGCAATCAGCCTCAGGCACCATCTTCACTCTGCCTTGTATGTCATAATGGAATTTACAGCAGTCTTGTAAACTATCCTGGACCAGGCTCAATAGATAATCCTAACTATGATTACGAGATGAACCCAGGCCTCTGGGCAATGCTCAGCACAGACCTCAAAGACGACCATCCTGTAAGCTTTACCTATGACCCGAGACTGGATAATACCCAAGACTTTAACGATTTTCCAGCACCCGTTCCGTGTCCTACTACTCCTGACAGGATGTGGATTCCTGATGCACAAACAGGGCAAATCAGATACCCGCTTTATGGTGCTAACCGTGACCAATTTGAATGCGCAACATGCCATGCTGTTCATGACACAGTTAACTATCAGGGTAAACAATTCGTGGGCGGAAAATCCGTTGGTTCACAGGTATTTTTCTTAAGAAATACGAACCAGGCTTCAACAATGTGTGCAGATTGCCACATAGCAAGATATGAGGGCACCAGCTGGGGTATATGGGGGGCAACTCAGGTTCAACCAAGGCCTTAATTTGGAGGTTAATTGTTGAGCACATTAACTCGGAGAGAATTTTTTACTCAATTATCAAAGAAAAACTTACGGCACCTTTTTGGTGCTGTGAAAGAATTTCAGCAAGGTGTAAAAGAAACATCGAGGCGCTCATGTGATGAAGCTACCAAGATGTTTCTAAACAAAAGACAGAAAAGACACAATAGAAAGGAGGGAAAATCTTTATGAGAATCACCCGACGTCAATTCATGCAATACTGTGCAGCAGCAGCAGGTGCTCTTGGACTTACCGCATCTCAACTTGCAAAGATTGAAAAGGCTATGGCAACTGAGTACCCAGAGGGCACACATGTCATATGGCTAAATGGCCAGGCATGCACAGGATGCACAACATCTTTAGCCAATACGATTTACCATAACTCCATTCAAGGTCTGCTTGCTCCTTTGGATACAATTGAAACTGTGTTTGGGCTACCAGATCTTGGGCCTAATGGTCCACTTGATCTCGATTTCATGGAGACCCTTTGTTCATCAGTTGGTGCATATGCTGTAAATGCTGCAAAGGCAGTCCTTCACAGTGGCGAACCATTTGTACTCTGCGTTGAAGGAGCTATTCCTACTGAAGCAGGTGGGGCTTACTGTGTAGTTGGAAATGGCACCTCATACACTGACACAGCGACGATAACCACAATGGAGGAGGTTTGGGAGTTTGCAGAAGCTGAAAACTGTGTAGCAATACTTGCAATAGGAACATGTGCATCATTTGGTGGAATTCCTGCTGCTAGGAGAAGTCAAACAGGTGCAAGAGGATTGGTATCCACAGGCTCAATAAGTGGTGGATATCAGAAGGTTAACGTTCAAGGTCTTTGGGACTATCTGAAAGGGACAGCTAAATACGATGCAGTAGAAAGAGTAGTAGTTGTTAATCCAGGTAGTGGTTATACTGCAGCTCCTACTGTTTCTTTCTCAAATGGCGGAGGTACAGGTGCTTCAGCAACAGCATATATAAGTAATACCGTATCAGGTTGGGTTACTGCTATTTCAGTCACTGCACATGGTAGTGGTTATACTGCAGCTCCTACTGTAGTAATCAGTGGCGGCGTGGGTTCAGTAGGCGTAACAGCTACAGCTTATGCAGTACTCGGACTAAGGGAAGGTACAGGAATCTCTACCTCCACATGGGAAACCCTTATGAGGAAGACGATCTGCATTTCTGGTTGTCCGCCACATCCTGACTGGATAGTAGGAACAATAGTATACTTACTGGCATATGGATCTCCACCTTTGATGGACAAATATCATCGTCCATTAGACTTCTATGGACAATACCAGTGTACCAACTGCCTGTGGGCATATAATGATACAACAAAAGCAGCAAATGCTATTGACAACCTTGGACACTCTTCAAAGTCAGGAAGGGTTACAGGTGATAGTCCAAGACTTTATAAGTACAAATATGCCTCAAGTTATGAAGGCTGTATTGGTATCCTTGGATGTAAAGGAAGGAAGACGAAGGCAGACTGCTCTTACAGATACTGGAATGGTGATGATATTGGAGAACGTGGTGTAAGCTGGTGTGTAATGACAAGGGCTGGCTGTCATGGATGTACTGAACCAAGATTCCCAGATGGCTGGGGCAAATTCTTCTCTTATAAATAAGAAAGGAGGTGTGAATAGAATATGGCAACTATTGTAGTAGATCCCTTAACGAGAATTGAAGGACACGTTAGAGCCGAGGTAGTAGTTGATAATACTGGTGAGGTAACCGATGTGAAAATGAGCGGAACAATGTTCAGAGGTTTGGAGAACATCCTTATCGAAAGAGACCCAAGAGATGCACCCCAGATTACTCAGCGTATATGTGGCGTTTGACCCACTGCACATGGGTTAGCTTCCGTGAGAAGCATAGATTCAGCCTTAAACATAACGCTTAATGACAATGGTAGGATTTTACGTAACATTATTCACGGTGCAGACACAATAATGTCTCACATCCTCCATTTCTATCATCTTTCTGCTATGGACTTTGTAGATGCATCTGCCCTGGGTTCACCTTGGTCTTCAGGCACAACGGGTCCAGCATTCGGCACACTCTGTAGTGCGCCTGCGTTGCTTTCTGTAACAGTACTGAATATGAACAACAATTACGTTGCACTTAACTATGTCAACGCCCTGAATATCAGAAGAGATGCTCATACATTGGGTGCTATCTTTAGTGGCAGACACCCGATACAGAATGCAATTGTTCCAGGTGGTGTTGCAACAATCGTCACAGCGTCGGATGTCGAAAATGCTAAACAAATACTTAACAAGATCAGGAATTTTATAAACACAGCATATATTCCTGATGTTATAACAGTAGCAACTCTAACTGGTCAAGGTGGAACACCTAACTATGCACCATACTGGACTGTAGGAACAAATCCAAACCGACTGTTGTCATATGGTGAGTATCCGCTTGCTGGTGCAAACGCACCTTTTGTTAACATAACAAACTCAGCAAGTATGCTCATACAAAGGGGTGTAGTATCAGGTTTAAATATCACCTCATTCGATCCAGCACTAATTACAGAGGAGGTTACATATTCGAAGTATAGTTCACCGAACGGGCTACATCCTTCTGAGGGTGAGACAGAGCCTGATCCTGACAAACCAGGCGCTTACTCTTGGCTTAAGGCACCAAGGTATAATGGCCAGTCTCATGAGGTTGGTCCACTTGCCAGGGTATTAGCAAGCTATGTGTCAGGTTGTTCAACTCTTGGTGGTACTGTTTCAGTACCGAACGTATCTGACGCCGGCACTGCTACTGGTCCAGTGTGGTTCGGTAGCACTTACAATATAGTTCAGCTTGTTGATAAAGCTGTTGGGGCTGTTGCTAGCAGACTTGGCGGAGCCATCATCAGCTTCGGATATGGGAACCTTTACTCACCACTTGGAAGGCATGCTGCAAGGGCACTTGAATGCAAGTTCGTTGCAGATGCAATGGGTGGTGCATGTAGCGCTGAATTGAATGGCTCTTCTTGGCTTGATGCACTGACATTTGTATCCTCAACATCAGAAGGTGGTACCAATAATGTAGCTTACGGTTACACTTATGTCCAGATTCCGAAGGCTACTGTTTATGGTACTGGTCTTTGCGAGGCTCCAAGAGGTGCACTCGGACACTGGATAAAGATCCAGAACAAAAAGATTGCAAACTACCAGTGCGTTGTTCCTTCAACATGGAATAATGGACCAAGGGGCGATGGTGGCCCAACAGATCTTGGAGTAACAGAGTCTGTCCTTTATGGATTGCAGGTCTGTGCAGGAGATCCAGCAAATGATGTAAGTCTTCAGAACGATGCGGCTCTTAACATAGCAAGAATGATCCATCCTTATGACCTATGCACTGCATGCGCAGTCCATGTTGTAAGTCCTGAAGGAAAAGAACTTGTAAAATTCACCTTCGACCCCGATGGTAAAATCCGTAGGATTCCTGTTGATTCTGAATAGCACATTCTGAATTTTAAAAGGGAGCGATGAAAGTCGCTCCCTTTTTTTATTTGTCGTCATTGCGAGGAGACCGCTAAAGGCGGTCGACGTGGCAATCTCAACTACGAGATCGCCACGCTCTGCTCGCGATGACGAACCCTTGAGATTGCTGCACTCCGGTAGCGATGACGAAAATACCATCACCGTGCCTGCCATATTTCCTCAAAACACCTCTCAAGACTCAATGTAAAGCCCTTTGCATCCATTAATGGCGACTGTTTCATCATGTCCCGTAAACTAAGCCTCAAGTCCTTCAATCTCTGAATATCCTCAGCGAGTCTCACAGCAATCTTTACATATTCCTCTCCGGATTCAGCTATGAATTCCCTTAACCCAACATTCGTAAGCAAGCTTACACCTACCCTGCCTGCGTGACATTTCCCCGCAAGCGTAATAACCGGCACACCCATCCAGAGGGCCTCACAGGTTGTTGTTGTCCCATTGTAAGGAAATGTATCAAGTGCTATGTCAATCCTGCCATATAGTTCAAGATGCTCTTTTATTGATGGCACAGGAGGTAATAATTCCACCACCCTTTCTTCCACCCCTTCATCAGCAAACATCTTTATTGCATTTCTACGGGTATTTTCATCAACAAAACTGAATGACTTAAGAATTATTTTTGAATTTTCAACAGCCTTTAATATCCTTGACCAAACACGCACAACATCTTTGTTCATCTTTGCAAAATTATTAAAAGAGCCAAATGTAATATGTTTCTGTTTAAGCACCGGTAAAGGACTGAGATGAGGTGCATCTATATCGGGCATATAACAGAGAAAACAATCCTTCATTCTAAATAACTTTTCTGAATAATAATGTTCTGTTTCACCCAGAGGGTCTGTATTGCTATCTACTATCTTATAATCCATAGCAGATAATCCTGTAGTTGCCGGATAACCTATCCAGCTTATCTGTAAAGGTGCTGGTTTATGTACAAACAAAAGTAAGCGGTTGCCTGCGGTATGCCCCGCAAGATCAATCAAAATGTCTATTCCGTCGCGCCTTACACTTTGCGCTACAAGTTCGTCAGGCATACCTACAACGTTTCTCCATTTATCGACAAATTTTTTAATATAACTGGTCTTGTTATCTTCTGATAAAACATTCGAATAGCAGAAAATTTCAAATTTATCATGACGGTGAGCAGACAAAATAGGCGCAATGAAATAGAAAACTGAATGTTGCCTAAAGTCAGGCGAAACATAACCTATTTTAAGTCTACTTGGTCTATTTCTATATTTTCTTTTGAAAAACTTATTTGGCTCAGTCTTCTCAAATTTCTCTGAAAATCTTCTATGTTCAATAAAGATGTTTTCACATGTATATTCAGGATTATAATTTAAGGAACAAAGGAGATTGCTATAAGCTAAGTAGAAATTGGGACTTTTTAGCAAGGCATCCCTGAAATACTTTTCAGCCTCTTTATGCTTACCCTGGTATAAAAGAGCATTACCCATATTAACGAATGCATAGGCATTTTCAGGATCGAGATTCAATGCTCTTTTGCAGGAATTTATTGCCTCCTGTAATTGTCCTTTCTCTTTTAAGGCAATGCTGAGATTAATATACGCATCAGCATTTTCAGGATTTAGATTTAGTGCTTTTTGATAGCTTATGATAGCTTCATCGAGATCACCCCTTTCTTTGAGTGCAATGCCGAGATTGACATAGGCATCATAATTTTCATTATCGTGTTGAATAGCTTTTTGATAGCAGTCAATAGCTTTATCAATATTTCCTTTTTCTCTAAATATATTCCCGAGGTTATAGTAAGCATCTGAGAGATTTGGCTCAAGGCTTATTGCCTTTTGAAAATATTCAACCGCTTCATCAATCTTTCCAATTCCTTGCAGAACCAGCCCCAGATTATTATAAAGCTCTGCATTGTCAGACTGAAAAGCGATAGCTTTTCTCAAATACTCTTCTGCTTTAAGTAGATTACCTGATTGATAATATTCAAATGCTATTTGAATTGTCTCATCTATGTTCATTTATTTTAAATTAACGTGTTTAAAATAAGATTATCAATAAATTTGTGGCTATTTTTTCCACCCCCCAAAAAGAGGGTTTATACTGAAGGGGTTTGATGGGGGGATGTCATCGCGAACCCTTCATTTTTCATTTAGAACCCTTCATTTGTCGTACCGAGCGTAGCGAGGAATCTCGAGGGTTCGTGGCGTTCTCTTTGTTGGTTTGTCATCGTGAACGTAGTGAAGCAATCTCAAGTGTTTGTCATCGCGAGAACCCGAAGGGTTCGTAGCAATCTCGCTTTTTTCATCCCATTGATTTCAACTCCTCTGCTACCTTTTCTATCACTGTCTTCCAGTCACCCGGTGCAGGCTGGCGGAATAACCTCATCGTTGGATACCATGGGCTATCTTCTCTATTTAACATCCACCGCCAATCAGGTGCATAGGATATTAATGTCCACACAGGTTTACCCAATGCCCCTGCAAGATGAGCCACTGCAGTATCAACTGAAATGACTAAATCTAAATTCTCTATTATTGCTGCTGTATCAGAGAAATCTTTAACTTCATCCATTAAATCGATTAACTTCATTCCTTCTGGTAGATTTTTTACCTCTTCAGCTGCCTTACCCTTTTGTAAACTATAAAGGACAATATTCTTAATCTTTGATAATGGTAAAAAAGTCTGAAGTGTAGTAGAGCGGTATATATCTCTATAATTTTGCGGTTCTCCAGCCCATACTAAACCTATCTTCTTTTTTGATTTAGTGCGTTTAATCTTTTTCTTCCATTCTTTAACTTTTAAAGGATCTGTCCTGATGTAAGGTATATCAGCTGGAATGGTTTCAAGTGTGGTATTGAAAATACGTGGAAGACTCAGAAGAGGACAACAAACATCAAATTTGGGCATCATACTCCAAGGATTCAGATTAAAAACTTCTTCAACTCCATCGGCTTTTTTTATTAAAGATAAGATCTCTTTTGGACAATCTACTATGACCCTTGCTCCTTTTTGTGCTAAGAGTTTTGCATATCTTATAAAATGAATTACATCTCCAAGCCCCTGTTCTGTATAAAGTAGAATTGTTTTCCCGTCAATTTCTGAACCATTCCAAAAAGGTTGAGGACAGTTCTGATAAAGAGACCCAATTTCTCCTGTCAATAACCGCCACTCATACTCATTCCATCCTGTTTCAAAGTCTCCTGTCAAAAGTAGAAGTAATGCATATCCAAAGTGTATTTCAGGTGAATCAGGACTTAACGCAAGTGCTTTGTGATAATTTGTAAATGCATCATCAATCAAACCTTTTTTTGTTAAGACACTGCCGATATTGTTATATACTTCGCCAATATTTGCATCAAGATTTAGTGCTTTTTGAAAATATTCGAGTGCTTCATTATAATCACCTTTTTCTTGTAAAACAACACCTATAGAGTTATATATATGGGCATTGTGAGGTTCGTATTGTAAGGCCTTATTAAAGTAGTCGATCGCTTCATCAAATTTTTTTTGTAAATTTAGCACCACCCCAATATTGTAATATGCCCCTGTTAAAGAAGAATCTAATTCAAGTGCCTTTTTGTAACAATAAATCGCTTCAGCAGCCATTCCACACTCTTGATAGGTCTCAGCAAGATTATAATAGGCAGGAGCAAAAGAAGGATTTAATGATATAGCCTTTTGATATTGGGTTACAGCTTCATCATATCGACCTTGTTCCTGATAGAGGTTACCTAAATCATTAAAAATTTGATAATTCTCCGGTTGATGTTCCAGAACTTTTTTATAGGCATATTCAGCCTCTTCAGATCTTCCAGCTAAATGAAATTCATGTGCATCCTGAATAAGTCTGTCAATATCCATAGCAAACCCTCATTAAATTATTGTCAATATTGTTTTACCGTAATAACAATTAGTAAATTATATATATTAACACTTTAATCCTAAACATGGTCAAGTTTTTAAAATAGTTCCCTTTCCTTTTGCCCTTTCCGATTCTTTGCGGGGTAACGCAGTCACATAAGCAATCTCATCACTCGTGTCTGTCATTGCAAAGCGTAGCGACGTGTAATCTCTCCTTTTATTACTTTTGATATAATTATAATTAAAAATTTCGAAATTACGATTTCTGGTATATTAAGGTAGATATGAATACCATATCCTTATGCATGATAGTCAAAAATGAAGAAGACAACATTGGCCGCTGTCTCGAAAGCATAAAATCTATAGTAGATGAAATAATAGTAGTAGACACTGGTTCTACTGACAGAACAATAGAGATAGCCTTATCAATGGGAGCAAAGGTATATGAATTTAAATGCACAGATAATTGCTTATTTTGATCGGGGTAATAATCTTCTAGATAAAGGTTTTTTTGATGAAGCAATCTATTGTTATCAAAAAGTAATTGAACTCGATCCCAATTTTGCAGGTGCATATCATAATATTGGTAAAATATTACAGCAACAAGGCCGCATTGATGAAGCCATTCAATATTATCATAAAGCCATTAATTTAAATCCAAACTTTGCATCGTTTTTCAATCTTGCAGAACTCCTGTATTACAAAAGAATGTTATACGAAGCACTTGAATATTATTTCAAGGCTTTACAATTAAATGCAAATAATGAATGGGTATATTTCAAGATTGCGAATATATTGCAAGATACAGGATACGAAGAAGATTCAGTAAAATATTATCAAAAATCTCTGCAGATTAATCCACAGTTTGCTATTGCCTACAATAATCTTGGCAATTCTTTCAGGGCACAAAAAAACCTCGACGAGGCCATGAAATGCTATATAAAAGCATCTGAATTAGATCCATCGTTAATCGAGGCAAAATACAATATAGGAGCAACATTAAGCGAACAGGGAAGAATAGAAGAGGCAGAAAGCATATTTGATAAAATACTCGAAAATAGACCTGATTATTTTTTAGCACGCTGGGCTAAATGCATGTCTCAATTGCCAGTTATTTATTTTGATGAATCAGAAATCCATTCAGCCAGAAAAGCTTACCATGAAGAATTAATAAAACTAAAAAACGCTATTGACCTTGAAACACCGGAAGGAATCGATTCAGCAGTAGAAGCTGCTGGCACTCAACAACCATTCTTTCTTGCCAGTCATGGATTGAATAACCGAGACCTCCAGAAGATATATGGAGAAATGGTATGCAAAATTATGGCAAAAAAATATCCTCATTATGCTAAACCTTTGCCCATCCCCCCTTACAATAAAGGAACACGCATCAGGGTTGGTATTGTATCAAGTTTTTTTCACTGGCATTCTGTGTGGAAAATTCCTCTCTCGGGATGGGTGCTAAATTTAAATAAAAAATTTGATCTATATTGCTATCATATTGGTAAACTTAAAGATCATATAACTGACATTGCAAGACAAAATTGTACTCGTTTTATAGAAGACATCTATTCTTTTGAAGATTTATGCCAGATAATAAGAAACGATAATTTGCATATTTTACTATATCCTGAAATTGGCATGGATACATTAACACTGAAACTTGCTACTCTTAGGCTGGCACCTGTGCAATGCACTACGCTTGGACATCCTGATACTTCAGGCCTTCCAACAATTGATTATTATCTCAGCAGCGAGCTGATGGAGACACCCGATGCTGATGCGCATTATACTGAAAAACTGATTCGCCTGCCAAATCTTTCATTCTACTATACGCCTTTTGATGTCCAGGACATAGAAATAAGCCGCAGAGACTTTAGCCTCATGCCTGATGCCATCGTCTACCTTTGCTGTCATGCATTATTTACACATCTTCCGCAATATGATTACATATACCCCAGAATAGCACAACAGGTCGGTAATTGTCAGTTTGTATTTATTTCGATTAAACCTCATCTAACAGAGAAATTTCGTCTAAGAATATCAAAAGCATTTATTCAACATGAATTAGACCCTGATAAATATCTTGTGATTCTCCCTCGACTTGATCAACAAAAGTATCATAAGTTGAATAAATTATCGGATGTTTTTCTTGACACTATCAGCTGGTCTGGTAATAACTCAAGTTTTGAAGCTATTGCCTGCAATTTACCCATAGTAACATTGCCTGGTTCTTTGATGAGGCAAAGACACTGTACTGGCATTTTGACCATGATGGGGGTTACAGAAACTATTGTTTCCTCGATTGATGAGTACATAGCATTAGCAGTTCGATTAGGAAAGGATTATAAATTTCGAAGTCAAATATCTGAAAAGATCTCCACAAATAAATTTCGTCTTTATCGTGATAAAACCTGTATAGAAGCTCTGGAAAAGTTTATTGAAAGTGTTGTAAGGGGTGTTTAAGGTCGTCATTGCGAGCCCAAAGGACGACGTGGCAATCTCGCTTTTTCATCCCATTGATTTCAACTCCTCTGCTACCTTTTCTATCACTGTCTTCCAGTCACCCGGTGCAGGCTGTCTGAATAACCTCATCGTTGGATACCATGGGCTATCTTCTCTATTTAACATCCAACGCCAGTCAGGTGCATAGGGTATTAATGTCCACACAGGTTTACCCAACGCCCCTGCAAGATGAGCCACTGCAGTATCAACTGAAATCACTAAATCTAAATTCTCTATTATTGCTGTTGTATCAGAGAAATCATAGATTTCTTTTGTATAATCAATAATCTTCAAACTATCAGGTGGATTCTCTGCTTCTTTTCCCGCTTCCCCTTTCTGCAGACTATAAAACGTTACGCCTCTAATATCAGCCAAAGGTGCAAAAGCAATTAGCGGGACAGATCTTAAAAGATGTTTCTTATGTCTGGAGCTACCTGACCATACAAGCCCTACTTTTAACTGTGAATCATCTATTTTCATTTTTTCATGCCATTTCTGAACGATTAAAGGATCAACAAAAATATAAGGAAAGTCTGATGGAATTGTCTCAAGCGTAGTTCTAAAAATATAAGGTAAACTTAGTAGCGGACAATGTACATCAAATTCAAGCAATTGTTCACCTCGTGAAATAATTTGCTGAATACCTTTTGTATTTTTGAAAATGGACTCCAATTCTTTCTGGCATTCAAGAATTACTTTCCCTGCACGTTGTGCAACTAAAGTAACATAACGGATAAATTGAATTGCATCACCTAATCCCTGTTCAGTGTAAATAAGTATCGTTTTATGAGTTATATCAGAGCCGTCCCATAACGGTTTCGAAAATTCCCTCTGCTCAAATTCTTTAACCTTCAACCTCCATTCGTACTCCTTCCAACCATTTTCATAGTCTCCAGATAATAACAAAGAATTTGATAAGTTCCAATGAGCTTCTGCATC
>FWPU01004306.1_pt1 | contig 12602 bp, 13 predicted proteins | sample 2228361 | NCBI WGS metagenome assembly FWPU01 (sample SAMEA103939777, study PRJEB20133) | metagenome | reverse complement strand
TCGAACAGGATGGAAAGGATAGAAAGGATGGCCGTTCAACGAAAGACAAAAAAATCCTTTCATCCTTGAAATCCTGTCTCGCGCTCCTTCCGACAGGCTCGATTTCGACCCAATGGCTGCCTGGCAAGCAGTTACCAATCAGCGAATTTCCCGCCACCCTCGCCAGACGATTGCGCCAACCGACGAAATGTAATAAAAAGAAAGCAATGCGGCTTCGGCCACATATCCCAGGCGCGGCACGAGCGGGAAGGCCAACGCCAGTTTGACGAGACCCGCTACCAGCGTGGCCTTGAGCGGAAATTCGGGCAGCCCCAGTGAAAGCAGCAAAGGGCGGTTCCAAAACAACGTGTAGTTGAAGACGAAACCAACCAGCAGAGCCATCATAGCGGGATAGGCTGCCATATACTGTTCACCATAGACCCAAAGCACCCAGCGCCCCAAGAAGACCAATCCGAGCGCCAACAGCATGTTATAGGCAAGCGAAAGCGTCGTCACTTTGCGTAGAAAATCGCGCAAGCGTGGCCAGGCTTCCTGGACGACCAGGCGATTCAATTCCGGGTAGACCGTCAGGATGAGTGGATTGGCCGGCACGGCCAGCAAACTGACAATGGCATAAGCGGCCTTGTAATACCCGGCTGCCTCGGTCGAAAGGAACAACCCTACCCACAGGATTTCGCTCTCGCGGAAGACCAGGATAGCCGTGGCGCTCAAATTGGAACTGACGGCAAAGCGCATCATTTCTCGAATCGCCGGCAGGCAGCGGATAGGCACATTCCACCAACTGCGTTGCAAGGCGCGTCGCGCATGGATTTGGGCGCTTGCGAACATGCCCAATCCCAAAATGACTTTGCCAAGCAAATAAGCCCCCAGCACAACGCGTAAATCGGCTTGCAAGAAAAAGGCTATGGCAATGATACAGGCCGTGAAGATCGTTTGAATGAGGTTGATAAAGCCCTGCAAACGAATCTTGTCGGTTACTTGCAGGATGCCGGTGGAGGTCTCCAGGTTGAAATTGGCCAGCAGCCCTAGAGCATAGACGATGAAAAGTCCCTCTACGCCGGGCGTCTTGGCAACATACCGTGCTGCCAACCCCGCGCTGAAGACCACTGCCAGGAACGCCAAGACAGAAACCAGCCCCTCGGCAAGACTCGCCAATTTCATGACCGCAGCCGCCCGTTCGCGTTGGTTGCGTTCCAGGTATTCGCCTCCGTAGCGAACGACCAGTTCGCTCATCCTGAAAGAGAGCAAGCCATTGACCGTCGAGGCGTAGCCCATGACGATGCCTAGCAAGCCATAGCCGGCCGGGCCGAGCAACCGCGCCGCCAAAATGCCTTGCGCCATGCTCAGAGCCAGACTCAGGCTGTTGCTGCTGAACAAGTGTACGCTGCTGCGCACCACCTTTCCCAGCAAAGGATCATTGCGCAGGAAGCCAACCAACCTGGTGTCACGCCTCACATTTCCCACATTACGTTTCACGCCTCACGTTTCACGCTCTTCATGGGGTGAGAATATCCTTTGTCCATTCATGCTCGGCCAGGTACCATTCGTACAGCCGCCTTACGCCCTCACGCATATCTACTTGCGGTTCCCAGCCCAGCAAGGCCCCGGCTTTGGTGACATCGGCCCAGTTGGTGTGCATATCGGCGGGATTGGGTGGGCCATATTGCACGATGGCTTGCTTACCGATGACCTCTTCCATAATCTTGATAAGGTCGTTGATGGTGATGACCTCATGTCCGCCCAGGTTGATGATCTCGAAGCCAAGGGGTTTGAGCGCCAGTAGCGTGCCGCGCGCAATATCGTCGATATAGGTGAAGCCGCGCGATTGCTGGCCATCGCCGTTGACGCGCACGGGCTGGCCCTCGGCAATCCACTTTACGAAGCGCAAGTGCGCCAGGTCGGGACGGCCTGCCGGGCCATAGACCGTAAAGTAACGCAAGATGCTGACATCTATCCCGTACAAGTGATGGTAGGCGTGACACATTGCCTCAGCGCCCTTCTTGCTGGCTGCATACGGCTGAAGCGGTTCGCTGCTTGGAGCAGTCTCTGGCGTGGGATAAGGCGGATTGGCGCCATAGATGCTGGAGGTAGAGGCCAGGATGAATTTCTGCGTTCCGGTGCGACGGCAAACTTCCAGCATGTTCAACGTGCCGGTCATGTTGCTCTGGACGAAGAGCCAGGGATTTTCGACGCTGAAGCGCACCCCGGCGCGTGCCGCCAGGTTGATGACCGCATCGAACTTTTGCCCCTCGAATTGCTCGATGATGGATGGCTCAGAAACGTCCAATTTATGAAAAGAGAAGGCGGGCCAGGTTCGTAAGCGGCTTAAGCGATATTCTTTGAGGCGTACATCGTAGGCGTCGTTCATGTTGTCCACGCCGACCACCGTGTGGCCTTCTGCAAGCAACAACTCAGCCACGCGCCAGGCAATGAATCCAGCCGCGCCAGTGATGAGGTAATGAGACATCTTCTATCCTGGGTAGGGTCTGATCGAGTAGGAAGTAATGTCTTTTTCTTTGCTCATAATTTCCTCTCCTCACCCTAACCCTCTCCCAAAGGGAGAGGAAAACTGACGCAAAAAAACAGGTTCTTGCGCCGAAAACGACAATTTCATCCTAGATTGCTCCCTTCTCCCACCGGCAGAGGGGCTGGGGGTGAGGGGCTGATAGTTACCCTTTTGAAGTGCAACGATAGTCTCTCTCAAACGATAACTCCGCACTTGACCTGACCTTCGTTGACGCGCTTTCTCGAGCGCCTCGATGTTCAATCCGAGCTCTTGCCCCATGCGCGCCAGAATTATATCCGTAGGAACATACACATCGGCTATTAGACTATCCCCGACTACCAGGATGAACCGTCCACCCCGATTCAGATATCGAACCACATGCTGCATAACACGATACATATCGTCGAAATATTTATGAACAATCTCAGGTATGTCCTGCCTGCGGTAATTACCGCGTCTTTTGATGTTCTGGCTAATCTCTTCCTTGGTTTGATCTATCCAGGGATGAGTATATCGTTGCGATTGTTCGAAACGACGTATCATATCTTTAGAGACATTGTCGCACACGACCATTTGGTCCTTGATGGGCTTCAATTCTCGATGGTTCTGCCCGAAACCTAGCCATCCCATTTCAATCTTGTAATTCATGACATAATCCAGGCCATTCATGTAGGGTGGAGAGGTAATGATCAGGTCGCATGTTTCAGGCATCTCCACTTCCATCGCATTGCCCAATAGCGCCTGAGCAGGCGTATCCACAACCGTTCGATAGCGCGTTTGACACAAATTCAAATCCTCGACGATTTGTTCGACTTTTTGGGCAAAGAGGCGCAACGGCGCGTCGTCTTCCACGATCTTAGCCGGGCTATATCCAAGACAGGGTGAGCGTTTCAAATTGCTGCTGTCGACCAGAATGGAGGCAAAGGCAAGAAGCAGCAAATTCTTGATGGCCTTCTCTTCATCGGTTTGCGGATCAAGCGCGTTGATATCCCCTTTAAGCCTTCGCAAACGGTTAAGCACTGGCGGACGGAAATGGATCTCGGACTTCAAGAAAGCGGGCGCATCAGCCAAGTGATCTGCGTCGTGCAGGCGGGAGGCAACATTCGACAATCTTTGAGGCGAAACATTCCAAAAGGATACTTTGGATGTAGCAACAAAGTGTAAAAGAGGATTGATCTCGATTCCGTAAGAGGGAAAGCCGTTGAGTTTGGCCTGTACCAATACCGTGCCGCTACCAGCGAAGGGGTCCATAATGACGGGACGCCGATAATCGCGACGATAACGCTCCAGTGTGCGTTGTACGAATGCAGAAGAAAGTCCCTGCACATAAGGCGACCAACGATGGATGGCCTCATTGACGTTTGGCTGGAACTGAATCGGCTGCGGAGCATGAGTCAATTCGACGCCCAAACTTATGAGGTATGGGCGCGCATCGTCATCTGCATTTCCATACTGCTTGGGGGAGCGTAACACGTTCTTCCGCCGCGCAGTGAGCAGCGTGACATCTTCCAGGTCGAAAAGCGATTCTTGCAACAGAGCGCTCATGTGAGAATATTATAACTTATAAGGCCAGCGGGATGCCTGCAAACGACCTCGGGCATCCCGCTTTATGCCAGAGCCGCGCGCCTACGAAAGGGCGACGCTGCATCCGATTTATAGCCTTTCTACCTTCGGGTTGTTCCTGGCTAACTTACCCAACGCATTGCGCGAATCGAAGATGAATTGAGCAGCCTCCAAAATGGCGGGGTAATCGTAAATCTTGTGGTTGGTCACGATGACCACGGCGTCGGCGGCGCGGACGCCCTGCATGACATCTGAGATCGAGTCCATGCGCCAGCCCTCGTATTCGTGATGGATGTGCGGGATGTATGGGTCATGATATTCGACCTGCGCGCCTTTCTTTTTGAGCAAGCCGATGACGTCCAGGGCAGGCGACTCGCGCACGTCGTCGATGTCGGGCTTGTAGGCTACTCCCAGCACCAGTACCTTCGAGCCTTTGAGCGTCTTGCCACGCTCGTTCATGGCATCCAGCACACGTCCCACCACGTAGCGCGGCATGTTGGTGTTGATTTCGGAGGCGAGTTCGATGAAACGAGCATTGTAATTCAAAGCCTTCATCTTCCAGGAGAGATAGAGCGGGTCTATAGGAATGCAATGGCCACCCAGCCCCGGCCCCGGCGTGAATTTCATGAAGCCAAACGGTTTGGTGGAGGCGGCGTCGATGACTTCCCACACGTCCACACCCAGGCGCTCACACATGATGGCAAGTTCGTTCACCAGGCCGATATTGATCATGCGGAAGGTATTTTCGAGCAGTTTCGACATCTCGGCGGCCTCCGCCGAACTGACCTGAAAGACGGTTTGGATGGCCCCAGAATACCAGGCAGTCGCCACTTCAGTGCAAGCCTCCGTGATGCCGCCCATCACCTTGGGTGTGTTGACGGTCGTCCAATCCTGGCGACCGGGGTCCACCCGCTCTGGAGAGAAGGCCAGAAACAGGTCTTCGCCCACTTTCAAGCCGCTTTTCTCGGTCAGGCGGGGCAGCAACACTTCGCGGGTCGTGCCGGGGTAAGTAGTGGATTCCAACACGACCACCATGTTTTTGTGGACGTACTTTGCCAGTTTCTCCACCGCCGACAGGATGAACGACATATCCGGGTCGCCGGTTTGACGCAGGGGGGTTGGCACACAAATGCTGACTGCGTCCATTTCCCGTAGAACCGAGAAGTCGGTCGTAGAGGTCAAATGACCAGAGGCCACCAGCGCTGCAACCGCCTCCGTCTTGACATCCGGGATGTAGGACACACCTTTGTTGAGTGCCTCGACCTTTCCGGCATCGGGGTCTACGCCGGTGACGTGGAAGCCGGCCTCGCCAAACACTACTGCCAGGGGCAGCCCCACATAGCCCAGGCCCAACACGGCCATGCGCGCTTGCTTGTTTTTCAAATTTTGGATGAGGGTATCTTTAGTTGTCATTGTATTTCCTATTATTGAGGTGCTATTGAGTTAGAATGGATTGTTATGCTGGCGACGCTCTTCAGTCGCCGCGTCTCGATGAAGTCTCGATAGTCTCGACAGGCTCGACCCAACGACTCGACGGGCGATCGACCTAACGGGTCTAATTAAAGGGCATTGTCCCTTGAATTAGAACATGCTCAATTGTTTTGGCTCTTCGCCTGGCGCTTCATACGCCGCTTTCGACTCGGCGACCGCTGGCGCCAACTTCGACAACTCTGCGCGTGCCACCTCCAAGAGGGCGGGCAATTTCCCAAAATCGGCCAAAATCTGCGGCTTCCATTTGGGCTGATGCAGAGCCGCGGCCGGATGATACATGGGGATGACGAAGCGATTGCCTACGCGGCGCATCTGCCCATGCACCAGGCTAATTTTGGCCTCGGGCAAAAACTTGTTCATGGAAAAGCGCCCTAACGTAATGATGATTTTGGGCGCTATGATCTCGATTTGGCGCTCCAGGTAAGCGTCACAAGCCGCTAACTCCTCAGGCAACGGATCGCGATTGCCCGGTGGGCGACATTTTACTACATTCCCAATCCACACATCGGCGCGCTTCAGGCCGGCCGCTTGCAACAACTGGTCTAGAAACTGGCCGGCTGCTCCTACGAATGGCCGCCCCTGCTCGTTTTCGTAGAAACCGGGGCCCTCGCCAATCAACATGATTTCAGCATGGGCCGGTCCCTCTCCTGGCACAGCCTTCTTGCGCGTGCGATGTAACTCGCACTTCACGCAAGCCGACACTTCACCGGCAATTTGGGCTAGGGCTTCTTCTGACGTCATCCTTCCTCCTGTCGTTCGTGCGGGATAGGTTCGAGGGGCAACCTGGGCAGGGTCATCAACAGGGCGTCCTCGTTGTTGTCTTTGTAATAATGCGGTCGGCAGCCAACTGCCTCGAAACCGAGTTTGCGATACAAACGCAAGGCAGACTCGTTGCCGGCGCGCACTTCCAGCAGGGCCGAGCGGGCGCCCTCATTGTACGCCAAATTCAGCGCCTCGACCAGCAGGCGTTCGCCGATGCCCTGTCTTCGAAAATCAGGGTGAGTTGCCAGAGTGGCAACATGCGCCTCATCCACAATCAGCCATAGCACCAGCATGGCTGCTAGTTGCCCATCCACCTCGGCTACCCAACAGCGCGCAGCAGGATTATCGGTCACTTCATGGCGCAGGGAACGCTCGGACCAGGGCAGCGAAAATGACAGGACATCTATCTTGTGCGCTGCCGGCACATCGGCTAGCGTCATTGTACGGATGACCAAATTCATGATGGAATAGGATTGGCTACATGCAGGTAGATGGGCGCCAGGGCTGACGCATCGGACTCAGCCGCGGCCTGCCACCGTTTCCAGGCCAGTTCTGCCAGGAGAGCGGGACGCCGCACACAGCGCGCCGCAGAGACCAAGCGCACGTTCGTCCGCTTGCGTTCCAGGCGCTTGCGCTCTTCGGCGCTCAATTCGCCGCATATCAGCGTGGGTCGGTGGATGCTTTCGGCCAGATCAGCAGCGGTCGTCACCTGCGGTTCACCTTGCACCTGCCAAGCGCCGCCTATGGCTTTGTACCACCCCAGCGCCAGCCGCCCACGCCCGGCCTGCAACACGGCAGCCAGCGGCAGGTCTTGGACTTCTACGGCCGCCGCCGCTACATCCAGGGTGGGTATACCCACAACAGGCAAGCGCCGCGCCAGGGCCAGACCTTTGGCAAAGGCCAGCCCTACCCGCAGACTGGTGAAAGAGCCGGGGCCAAGCGCCACTCCCAGAGCGCGTACATCTGAAATATCGGCGCGGATGCGTTGCAATAGGTCTGCCACGGCTGGCGCCAATTCAACGGTATGATGGGCCTGGCTGAGCCAGGTCATTTCAGCCAGTACCTGACTGTCATCGTACAAAGCCAGGCCAATGAAAGCCGTGGAGGTATCTATGGCCAGCAACATTATGCGCCTCCAAACAAAGCACGGCGCAATTCTGCCAGCAGAACATCGTAGCGCCGTCCCCTGGCGTGGAACAACAGACGGCGTTGTTCTTCGGCCACGTCTTCGAGGGTAAGCCACAACCGTTCGACCGGTAGCAACGGCTGGATGCGCTCAGGCCACTCGACCAGCAGGGAGCCGTCAGTCAGCAATCGGTCGAGGTCCAGTTCCGCAGCCTCAAGCGTGGAGGCGAGGCGGTAGGCGTCCAAATGATAGAGCAGGCCTCCGTCAGCGCGGCGGTATTGGTTGACGAGGATGAACGTCGGGCTGGTAACTGCGTCCAGCGAACCCCAACCTTGCGCCACGCCTTGTACGAAGGTGGTCTTGCCGGCGCCTAGTTCGCCTTGCAAACACACCAGGTCGCCCGGCTGAAGCAGAGCGCCCAGGCGCATTCCCACGCGCCGCGTTTGTTCCGGGCTGCGGCTGAAGAATTCGAGGCTGTGGTGGTCGAGGATAGGCATGGTTGAATTATATCAGGCGTCAGAAAGGCAAATTCGGGGTGATTTCTGCATCCACAGATTTCACGTAAATACCTACCAGACAGCGCTTTGTATAGTATTGCTCTACAAAATCTATCACAACCGCGAAGATTCTATAACATGCTTGTCGTACCGCCAGGCTTTGCCTGGTATAACCGACCAAAGGTCGGCGGTACATTTGGTTGCGGCTTGCCGCGTTATGGTATCCAGCCTGGTGAAAAGGATATTCAACAGGATGCAAAGGAAGGATGGAAGGATGTTCTTTGTCTCGATGGAAAGGCAATCCTGTGTATCCTAATCCGACTGGTTGGAGAGGGTAGGCAGTTACGATTTCACAGATTTTTTGTTCCCACAAGGATTTGCAGCTAAAGAGCGTTGTGGGTAATCACCAGATTTCAGCCTGTGGACACGTCGTCATTTCTCAGTTATGATTCTCGAAAAATCAAGGGAGCATTATGGCATACTATTTCGCTCGCTTCATCTCCTGGCTCGTTTCGTTTCTCCCCAATCTATTGATTGCCCTGGCTATTTTCTTCGCCGGTTGGTACCTGGCAGGAGTGGTCAGCCGGGTGCTGCGCCGCGTGTTGGAGCGGAAGGAAGCCGCGCCGGGGGTTGCTCATTTGTTGACACAACTGACGCGCTGGGCCATCATCGTGCTGGGCGCGGTGATGGCTTTGCAACGTTTTTTCGACGTGACCGCCTTTCTGGCCGGCTTAGGCATTTTGGGCTTTACGGTGGGGTTTGCTTTGCAAAATATCATGCAAAATTTCGCGGCCGGGGTCATTTTGTTGTTTCAGCAGCCGTTCAAAATTGGGGATGTGGTCAACGTGGCCGGTTTCGATGGCACAATTTTGCAAATCGACCTGCGCACCACCGAGTTGAAGACGCTGGATGGTCGTATCGTGATAGTGCCAAATGGGGATATTCTGGCCAGCGCCATCGTCAACTATACCCGTGCGCAGCGCCGCCGGGTGGAATTGCCGGTAGGCGTATCGTATGACTCCGATCCGGTCCTGACACGCAGAGCGGTGTTGGAGGCCTTGCGGGAGGTTCCCGGCTTCGTCAGCGAGCCTGAGCCGATGGTAGTATTCCATACTTTTGCCGGCTCTTCGCTAGACCTGACGGCGTATTTTTGGATCGATACTGCCGTGACCAATCCCATTCTTGCTAGAGACGCTGCATTCGAACGGGTCAAGGCTGCCCTGGAGAAGAACGGTATCCAGATTCCATTTCCCGTTACGACGATTCATTGGGAACAGGCGAAACAGGGCTAAGCGCGGTCAACGACGCGGGTGGAGGAAATTTCACTCAGCCGGCCTGGCCTGCCTTGACGCTCGACCAGGGGGATAGCCCAACAGTTCGCCAATGGAACAGGCTATCTGGAGGGCCGCGTCGGGGCGGGCGGCGCGGCGGCAATTGGCCGCGAAGCGTTCCCGGACCTCTGTCCGCTGGACCCAATGCGTCAGCACTTTTACGACCCGCTCGGGGGAGGGGGCCCACACACCCACTCGTTCACTGACCACGAAAGTGACGTTTCCATCTTCCTGGCCGGGTAACTTTGCGTATAGAATGATGGGCAGGCCGGCATTGAGGGCTTCGGCAATCGTGCCGGGTCCGGCTTTGGTGACTAAAACGTCGGCGGCGCGCATGAAATCAGGCATGTCGCGGGTGAAGCCGTAGATGTGGACAGGCAAAGGCCATTCGAGCGATTCCAGGTGCGCTTTGAGGCGTTGATTCCGCCCGGTCACGATGACCAGGCTCACGTCCAGGCCCGAAGCGGCAATGGCGCGGGCGGTCTTGCCGAGCGGTCCCATACCCTCGCCGCCGCCCACCAGCAGCACGATGGTCTTGTCTTGCTCCCAGCCCAGTTTGGCCCGCAAAGCGGCTTTGTCGCCCGCTGGCGCACAATATCGTAAGGCCACCGGCTGGCCTACGACGCGCAGTTTTTCGGGCGGCATACGATATTCGATGGCGCGCTGACGCGCCATTTCGGTTGGCAGCAACACCAGGTCGGCGTTGGTGTCGTACCATAGCGCGTGGGTGGTCACCATGTCCGTTACGACGGTGACGAAAGGTGGGCGGTTGTGTCCCAGGGCTTTGAGGATGATCGTATTGGCAAGAGGGTGTACGGTCACCACCAAGTCGGCGGGATGGTCGCGCACCAGGGCGCGGACGGCACGGCCTACATACGGCCACATGCTGGTAATGATAGCGCGCGCCCGGCGGCGGCCATCGCTGATCTTGAAACTCAGGCCCCACAGGTGCGGCGCTTTGACCATGTCTGGATACCAGTCGGGCATTTTGTTGAAGGGGATGGGGGCATGGCTTTTGAAGAAGTCTAGCATTTCGGTGGTAAAGGCATCGCCGTATTCGGCTTGCAGGGCTTCGATGATGGCTTCGGCGGCGCTGCGATGTCCTCCGCCAGTATCGGAAAACAAGAATAGGATGTGGGGTTTTTTATGCGCTAGGCTCATTTCCTTTTCCTTCACTCGGCAGGATGATTTTGACGCGGCGCGCCAATTCGCGACGGGTCAACATGACCCGGCGTCCACACCCCTTGCATTCCAGCCCAATATCGGCGCCCAGGCGGGTAACCAGCCATTCGTAGCAGCCGCAGGGATGGGGTTTCTTCATGCGAACTGTATCGCCTTTTTGTAAGTCGAGAAGCATAGAGAGATTATACACGCTGAACGAACGCCGATTACAAATTGTGATAAACTACGGCCTGTCAAAATACTTTGCCCGGAGGAAGTCATGTCCACTCGTGAAATCTATCATGTCGAAATTGCCGGTCTGACGCGCGATTTGCCCCTGTTCGAAGTAGCGCCTGGCTTGCGTATTGCCATTTTGAACATCCTGGGCGATACAGAATTGGTGCAAGCCTGCGCCAAGGCGTTGGTCGAGAAATTGCAAGGGGTGGAATACGATGTGTTGGTCACCGCAGAAGCCAAGTCCATTCCTCTGGCGTATGCCTTGTCGGTAGAAACCCAAAAGCCCTATGTCATCCTGCGCAAGACCTATAAACCCTACATGGGAGAGGCTGTGAAGGCCGAAACGCTCTCGATTACCACTGGTCAACCGCAGGTGTTGATTCTGGACGAGAAAGACCGCGATTTGCTGAAAGGCAAACGCGCTGTCATCCTGGACGATGTCATCAGCACTGGCTCCACTTTACAAGGGATGCGCATGATTCTGGAAAAGGTGGGAGCCAAGATCGCTGCCGAGGCCGCCATTTTCACCGAAGGCGACCGCGCCAAGTGGATGCACATCATTGCCCTGGGCCACCTGCCGTTGTTCACGGACTGAGCGTAACCGCCTTTTGTGTCGGATATCGGTGCTTACCCACATCCTGCGCCGGCTAGTCGGCAGGGACTCAAGTCCCCCCTCAGGGCGTGGAAGTCGGCTGAAGCCGACCCTCAGTCTCCTTGAGGGACTTTTCTACAGAATTTGAATGCTCCCCTGTGTATGAGTGTGACAAGCCCGGCGCTCCTGGTCGTCAACGGCGTGCGGTCAACCCGATGAAACCATTGGAAGCCATCTGCAAATACATTTCACGGATGGAAGATTCGAGGACATGTTTGATGCGCAAACGCTCGTTGACCGGATTGACCGCCGGATTGAAGACGACTTTCTCACCAACCCGCACGCGGTATGTCTCCAGGTGTACAGCCAGAGGAACGAAGGCCAATGCCCGCCGGCTACGCTGGTAATAGAACTCGCCCAGGCGCGCAAACCCTTTTTGGAAAGGCGTCATCCTGGCTTGAGAATCCCATTCCTGGTGCGGGTCCTCAGGAAAGATAAGTAAATTCTTGCCATCCAGCAACAAGTCCACGCTACGACGATACGTTTCGAGCAATTGCTCTCCCTGCCAAACAGCGATACAGCCAGCCGAACGCAATAGCCCCACCGAAATTTTGGAAATGCCCCAGGCCAGCCAATGACTGGCTGGCGGCGGAATGTGCAATTGCGGCTCGACGAAATCTTTTACCAGATAGGCGGCGGCTTTTTCCTTGTCCAACATATCGCCAATTACCCAGGGATAGACACGCACTGGCAAAGAGGCAAGCACCGCAATCGGCCCCATAGCCCCCAGGTGATTGGCAACGAAAACGGCGGGACCGCGCTTAGGCAGGTTTTCCTCTCCCACCAGTTCCCCGCCCCACAGAAAAGCATCGAACAAACCGGAAAGTAAACGATACGTTGCATCGTTCATTCCTGCCTCCAACATAAGCATACACCAAACTGCTTGCTAAGACAATACAGGGCCTTTGAGAACAGGGCTTTTCAAAGAATTGGTTCTTTGGGAATCGCCGTGATATCCCCCCACTTCTGGCGGCAGTTGTCTGCCCTGGCGTTTTTCCAGGGTACTGCCGCCCCCCCAGCAGTGCAACTGCTGGGGGAACGAAGCCGTGCAATAGCATCCCCTTTGGGGATAGCATCCCCTTTGGGGGCTGGTGGGGGAACAATCACGGAAATTCCCGATGAGTCGAATTTTGACCTGTTTGGTTTCGGCTCGTCCGGGTTAGGGTCTGTATTTAGGGCGTTTTCAAAAGTGGCAGAGTAGTTACACAAGTTGTTCGGTTGGCCTAGATTTGTGTTCTGGGTGAACGTCCCGAAGGTTTCGAGGGCGCAATTGACC
>FWPU01011297.1_pt1 | contig 12603 bp, 9 predicted proteins | sample 2228361 | NCBI WGS metagenome assembly FWPU01 (sample SAMEA103939777, study PRJEB20133) | metagenome | reverse complement strand
CTGAATAATCGGTTAGACTTGATTAGACCTCTTCCACGAATCGAACTAAAGTTAGCCGCCTAATCTCTACCAAGTCCTGGTTGGCGCACCGGACTGGCTCCTTGTTATTGACGCGATTGAACTTTTAAAACTACAATTAATATTCACCGCTGTTGGGGCAGGCTTTGGAGGAATAGATGGACAGGTTTTTATGTATTCACGGGCATTTTTATCAGCCGCCGCGCGAGAACCCCTGGCTCGAGGAGATCGAGGTGGAGGACTCGGCCTACCCCTACCACGACTGGAACGAAAGGGTCGCCGCTGAGTGCTATGCTCCGAACACTGCCTCTCGCGTCCTGGACGAGCAGCAGAAGATTCAGGAGATCGTCAACAATTATGCCAAAATCAGCTTCAACTTCGGCCCGACGCTCCTCTCCTGGATGGAGCGGCACGCGCGGGAGGTTTACGACCTGATCATCGAGGCCGACCGCGTGAGCCGCGAGCGCCGTTCGGGCCACGGCAACGCCATCGCTCAAGTTTACAATCATATCATCATGCCCCTGGCGCGGCGGCGCGATAAGGAGACCGAGATCATCTGGGGGATTCGCGATTTCGAGCGCCGCTTCGGCCGCAGGCCCGAGGGGATGTGGCTGGCCGAAACCGCCGTGGACTCGGAGACGCTGGAGCTTCTGGCGGAAAACGGCATACGCTTTACCATCCTGGCCCCGCACCAGGCCAGGCGGATCAGAAAGATCGGAGAGAAGGATTGGACCGATGTCAGCGGCGGGCGGATCGACCCGAGCCGGGCCTACGCATTTATAAGCCGCAGCGGCCGCACGATCAGCCTGTTCTTCTACGACGGCCCGGTCTCGCGCGCCATCGCCTTCGAGGGGCTGTTGTCGAACGGCGATGCCCTGGTCGGACGGCTGCTCGGAGGCTTCTCCGATAGCCGGAGCTGGCCGCAGCTGATGCACGTGGCCACCGATGGCGAGTCCTACGGCCATCATCATAGATATGGCGATATGGCCCTGGCCTACGCCCTGAGCAAGATCGAAAAAGAGAAGCTGGCCACGTTGACAAATTACGGCGAGTTCCTGGAGAAATATCCGCCGGAATATCAGGTCGAGATCCAGGAAAATTCCTCGTGGAGCTGCTTCCACGGCGTCGAGCGGTGGCGCTCGGACTGCGGGTGCAATACCGGCATGCGGCGCGACTGGAACCAACGCTGGCGCCGCCCCCTGCGCGAATCGCTCAACTGGCTGCGCGATGCCATCGACCAGCTCTTCGAGAGCCGCGGGCGCGAGTACTTTAAAGACCCCTGGCAGGCGCGAAATCTCTATATCGACGTCATCCTGGATAGAAGCCGGGAAAAACAGCTCGAATTCTTCGCCCAGGCGCAGTCGAGGCAGCTCGTTTACCATGAGCGGATCGAGGCCCTTAAACTGCTGGAGATGCAGCGGCACAGCCTGCTGATGTTCACCAGCTGCGGCTGGTTCTTCGATGAGCTTTCGGGAATCGAGACGGTCCAGATCTTAAAATATGCCGCGCGGGCCTTGCAGATTGCAGCCGAATTCGGCGCCGACCTGGAGAGGGACTTCGTCAAAAGGCTCGGGCGCGCTAAAAGCAATATCCCGGAGCAGCGGGACGGCGCGCTGATCTGGGAGAAGCTGGTGAAACCTTCGCAGGTGAGCCTGCGCAAAGTTATAGCCCATCACGCGATCAGCTCGCTCTTCCAGGAACCGGTCGAGATCAAAGATTACTATTGCTTCAGGCTGCAGCAGTATGAATACCAGCGCGAGAGCTACGGCGCGGCAACCCTGGCCATCGGGAGGGTGAAGGTGATATCGGAGATTACCATGGAGATGGAGGAGGCAAGCTTCGGCGTGCTTCACCTGGGCAGCCACGACTTCCGCTGCTCGATCAGGAGATTTCTCGATCATGCCGATTACCAGGAGGCGCGCCAGGAGATATTCCGGCGCTTTAGGCAGCATTCGATGACCGAAGTGATACGCGGCCTCGATACCTTCTTCGGCACCCAGTACTACGCGATCAAGGAACTGTTCCTGGAAGAGAGGCGGCGAATTCTCGCCATGGTCACCTCGGAAGCCCTCAGCCGATTCGCCGGGCTCTACCGCCAGCTCTACAACCAAAGCCGCGGCCTCATGGAATACTTGATCGAGGTCAATGCCCCGATCCCCAAGGCTTTTCACGTCGCCGCAGAGTATATCCTCTCGGAGGACCTGGCCCGCGCCTTTGAAAATATGGATGACGAAAACGCACTGCGTGAAATCGACCGGATAATGGCTGAGGCTAAGAAGTGGGGCATAGAGCTGAGCATGGCCGATATCGAGCGTAAGATGGCGTCGGAGTTGGAAAGGCAGATGCGCAGGCTTGGCGAGAAGGTCGCCTCAGGTGGCGACTGGAGAGCGGAAGCCGATTCGATCAACCGTACCCTCGACCTGGCCGAGATGGTTCAGCTTAAGGTAGACATCTGGAATGCGCAGAACTTCTTCTTCAAATTGGCACACCGCTATATGCCAGGGCTAAGGCGTTCCGCCGAACAGGATGGAGCCGAGGCGCGGGAAAACCTCAACCTGCTTTTGCGGATCGCCGAGCGGCTCAATATCAGCCGCGCGGTGCTGGACGGCCAGGTGGGATGAAGGGTTTATTTTTACCGGAAGGGGAAAAAGCCAGGAGAAAATTCGCAGCAGAGCAGATCGATCCATGGTAAGCTTTCAGCCGTCAGCCTTCAGCAATGCGAGCAGATGCGCTAAATACCACTGTTGTTTCCCTGGCCTTGCTGACCGCTGATTGCTGATGGCCGAAGGCCTACAATCCACGAATCATCTCTATGCTCCCGTTTAAGCTTTTCTACAGCAGCCGGTACTTTCTGGATTTAGGCGAGCATATCTTTCCGGCGGCGAAATACCGGATGGTGAGCGACCTGCTGCTCGAACGCGGCTGGGCCGAGCCCGCCGATTTTGTCTCGCCCCAAGCGGCCCGACCCGAAGATGTGCTGCTCGCTCACTCGGCGGCGTACTTCGAGAAGATCTCCTCCGGTAGGCTCTCGCTATACGAGCTTATGCAGTTGGAGATCCCATATTCGCCAGCTGTGTACTCGGCCTTCCTGCTCGCCACCGGTGGCACTATCGCGGCAGCAAGCCGCGCGCTCTACGATTCGATTGCCGTCAACCTCGGCGGGGGATTTCACCACGCCTGCGCCGATCACGGCGAAGGGTTTTGCCTGATCAACGATCTCGCCGTGGCGATCCGCTGCCTTCAGAAAGATGGCGCTATTGCCCGGGCCATGGTGATCGACTGCGACGTTCACCAGGGAAACGGCACGGCTGCTATCTTTCGAAACGATCCTACCGTCTACACCTTCTCGATCCACCAGGAAAACAATTATCCGGTCCCGAAAGAAAAAAGCAGCCTCGATATCGGCCTGCCCGACGGCGCCGATGACCAGCTCTACTTAAAAGAGCTGGAGCGTGGGCTGGAGAAAGCCTTCGCGGAATTTAAGCCGGATATAATCCTCTATCAGGCGGGGGCTGACCCCTACCGCGAGGATCAACTGGGGGGACTCGGGCTGAGCATAGCCGGGCTCAAGCGGCGCGACGAGCTGGTCTTGGCCACGGCCCGGGAGAAGAGGGTGCCGGTGGCGGTTACCTTGGGCGGCGGCTATGCCCGCAAGGTTTCGGATACGGTCCTGATCCACTGCAATACTGTCCTGGCCGCAGCCGAAGCGGCGCGTAATTCGCGAAAATTCGTGTAATTCGTCGCTGATCAGAAGCCGCGCAGCCCCCGCAACCCGGCCGCCTCGACGCCGCGGCTCTGGATCAACACCTTGAAAACCTCGCCCATAGCGCCCGGTGAAATCAAGCTCTTGAGCCCAAGCTTCATTCGGATCAGCGAAAGAGCGTCGTGCGATTCGGCCTCGGCGCGCGCTACGTAATCGACGAGGCCGAGGGAGAGCAGGAAATTCACCTGGGTGGTCAGGCCTTCGAATTTCAACCCCAACTCGGCCCCTTTATCGATCAGGGCCGAGAAATTCACGTGCGCGGTGATGTCCTGCTCTCCGATACGAATATAAGGATCATAACTGACAGTATGGCGGTAATAGCAGAGCATGGTCCCGCCTCTCCGCAGCGGGGAATAGAGTTGGTCCGCCCGATATCCGTAGTCTATTGTGATTACGAAGCCGCGGCGCAGCGACCGCCCGATGCTCGCCAGCCAGTCGAGGGCGCTGAGGGAGGCTTCAACCTGCTGCCCGCTTTCAAGATCTATGCCGCGAAAGTAGTTTTCGAGCCGCGCCGTCGATGGCCGCCCGGCAAGGTCGTGGAAATCGCCATCGAAAGCTACGTAGAGTTCATTTAATCCCTGGCTGGTCTGGACCAGGCGGTGAAAGGGGAGGGCGTCGAAGAACTCGTTAGAGATGACGCAGCCTTCTAAAGCCAGTTGCTCGAATTGCGAACGCGAGAGCCAGCCGGCGAAGGGCGGCAACGAGGCGAGAGCTTTGCGCTGTTCCTGCCGGAAATATCGGCTCGACTCGACGATGAAATATCTGGTCCGAGGGTATAAATCGCCCGCCACAGCAGCCAGCCGGTTCAGGATATCGGCGGCAAGCTTACCTTTTCCGGCTCCCAATTCAACGATGGTGAAAGGTTCGGGCCTGCCGAGCAGCGCCCACATCTCGCCGAGTTGCTCGGCCAGAAGCTCAGCCAGGGCCGGGCCGAGATCGCTGCTCGTGTAGTAGTCGCCGCGCTGGCCGATCTTCTCAAACGGACGCGAGTAATAGCCATATTCGGGATGGTATAGGGCAAGCTCCATAAACTCGGCGAAAGTTATGGGGCCGGAAACTGCGATGCGCTCTCGTATTATCTGGCTGAGCTGATCGGAGGCGGAGTTCATAGATGAGAAGCGGCCGGAAAAACCTAAGCGACTTTTCCCGACATATCGTGTATATATTACCTGTTTTGCATAGAACCGACAACGCTCCCATTGTCGGGCAGGGAGGATAAGCCATGTTTTGCTGCGACGATATGATCCGCGCCAGCGATCTCGAGATGATTGTCAAGCGGGAAGTTCACGAGATACAGGACGGCACGATTCTAAACGAAGTTGATACCGAATACTACCTGCGCAGCGAAGGTCGCGGCCGTTTCATCTACCTGGGCTTCAACTATTGCCCTTTTTGCGGTCGCGCCCTGTCGCGCGGGCTCTGGCGGGCCGAGAAGAAGAGATAATTTGCCCGGCTCGAGGCCGCCGGGCTGGCGCGCCCTTTGCATTTGATCGTATACTTTAAGCGGTCGGCATGTGCGGCCTGAAGGGGCTTGGCTACGGCCAGCGACCGGCCGGGCGCATGAACGATAGGGATAACTGGAGAGGTGGGAGAGGCTGAATTATGGGGATAAACCGGGAGATTTTGGAGGAGCTGAGAATCAGGGCGACGCTATTGCGCAGGCATTCGCTGGTCTCGACGGCAGAGGCCGGCTCCGGTCACCCGACATCGTGTCTCTCCTGTGCCGAAATAGTAGCCGCGCTTTTTTTCCATGTGATGAAATTGGATCTGAGCGATCCGAAGAGCCCCGACAACGATCGCTTCATCCTCTCTAAAGGCCATGCCGCGCCCGTGTTATACGCGGCGCTGGCCGAAGCTGGCGCCTTATCTGTCGAAGAGCTTCTCACCCTGCGGCGGTTCGACAGCCCGCTCGAGGGACATCCTACGCCGCGCCTCCCCTGGGTCGAAGCCGCGACCGGCTCCCTCGGCCAGGGACTGTCGATAGGTGTGGGAATGGCGCTCGCCGGCAAATACCTGGACAAGAAAAGCTATAAGGTCTATGTGCTGATGGGCGACGGCGAAGTCGCCGAAGGGGCGGTCTGGGAGGCGGCGCAGATCGCTGCCCACTACAAGCTCGACAATCTCATCGGGATAATCGACGTCAACCGGCTCGGCCAGAGCCAGGCTACCATCTTCGGCCATGACCTGGAATCGTATCGGAAAAGGTTCGAGGCCTTCGGCTGGCGCGCTGTAGCTATCGACGGCCACGACATAGAACAGGTCGTGCGCGCGCTGGAGGATGCTGGCCAGGTCTCAGGCCAGCCGAACGCGATCATAGCGAGGACGATCAAAGGAAAGGGAGTATCCTTTCTGGAGGACCGCGAGGGCTGGCACGGCAAACCGCTTAAAAAGGGTGAGGAGCTGGAACGGGCATTGCGCGAGCTTGGCGATATAGAGCTTCGCTCTGAAGCGCCGCGCATTTGGCTCAAGCCGCAGCAACAGATCAGCCCCGCTCGCATGGAAATTACGCCGCCGGATTACAAGATAGGGCAGGAGATAGCGACGCGCGAGGCTTACGGCTCGGCCTTGGTTAAACTGGGAGCGGTCAGCCGCGACCTGGTGGTGCTCGACGGCGACACCAAAAACTCCACTTATTCGGAAAAGTTTCTGCAGGCCTACCCGGAGCGCTTCTTCGAGGGGTTCATTGCCGAGCAGAACATGGTGGGAACGGCGGTCGGCCTGGCGGCGCGCGGCAAGTTGCCGTTCGCCTCGACCTTCGCCTGCTTTTTGACGCGCGCCTTCGACCAGATCAGGATGGCGGCTATCTCGCGCGCCAATATCAAGCTCTGCGGCTCGCACGCCGGGGTATCGATCGGCGAGGATGGACCTTCGCAGATGGGCCTGGAAGATATAGCTATGATGAGGGCGGTTGCCGACTCGGTTGTGCTCTACCCCTGCGATGCCGTTTCGGCAGAACGCATGGTCGAACTAGCCGCTAATCGCTATGGTATCGTTTATATCAGGACCACCCGGCCGAAAAGCCCGGTGATATACCGGAACGACACGCGCTTTGCCATCGGCGGCTCGCATGTACTGCGCGCGAGCCCGGAAGACAGGTTGACCGTGGTTGCCGCCGGAATAACTGTGCACGAGGCGCTCAAGGCCTACGAGCGGCTGAAGAGCAGCGGGATAATGATAAGAGTTGTCGATGCCTATTCGGTCAAGCCGATGGATATCGATACCTTGCGCGCCTGCCTCGCCGAGGTCGGCAACATCTTCATCACGGTCGAGGACCACTATGCAGAAGGGGGGCTTGGCGATGCCCTGCTCGAAGCCCTGGCCGAAGACCAGGTCAGGGTAATTAAACTAGCGGTGCGCCAGCTTCCGCGCTCGGGCAGGCCGGCAGAGCTTATGCATGCTTTCGAGATAGACTCGGCGGCGATCGTCAGGAAAGCTCTGGAAATCATCGGTCAAGCCTCGATCGGCCTCTCCGCCTCGCCTCTCGCGCGCGGCGAAACGAACTGAACTGCAGTTTTCCCGACCCAAATCGACTATTTTGCGCCAGCGAAGTCGATCCCTGCATTTGTTGGACGGCTGGGTTAAAATTACCTGGGGCGACCCTTTACGGGTCTGTTATTATTTTCTTTACTGTGGGGGCGAATCGCTCCGTTCGTCCCGGGAGGCAACCAATGGTTAAAAAGTTTGTATATTACTTCGGGCAGGGGGAGGCTGAAGGCACCGGCGCAATGAAGGATTTGCTTGGAGGAAAAGGGGCCGGGCTGGCCGAAATGACCAGAATCGGCCTGCCGGTGCCGCCGGGCTTTACCATTTCAACCGAAGCCTGCAACGCTTACTACGCATCGAGCAAGCAGTTCCCCGAGGGGATGTGGGAGCAGGTGCTCGAGGCGCTCAAGCGGGTCGAGGATATAACCGGCAAGCGCTTCGGCGACGCGGCCAATCCGTTATTAGTTTCCGTGCGCTCGGGCGCTAAGTTCAGCATGCCGGGGATGATGGATACGGTCCTTAACCTCGGCCTGAACGACGACACGGTGCGCGGCCTGGCTGCCCTGACCGGAGACGAACGGTTCGCTTACGACGCCTACCGCCGGTTCATCCAGATGTTCGGCCGGATCGTTATGGGGGTGCCGGCGGAAAAGTTCGATCGTATCTTCGAGCAGACTAAGAAGAGGGTCGGGGCGAAGCTCGATACCGGGCTCGATGCCCGGCACCTGAAGCAGATCTGCGAGAAGTTCAAGCAGGTGGTCACGCAGCATTCCGGCGAGCCTTTCCCCGCCAGCCCCTACAAACAGCTCGAGCTGGCGATACGGGCGGTCTTCGCCTCCTGGTTCGGCAAGCGAGCTGTGGACTACAGGCGGATCAACAAGATTCCTGACGACCTGGGCACTGCGGTCAACGTCGTGACCATGGTGTTCGGTAACATGGGGGAAAATTCTGGCACCGGTGTTGCCTTTACGCGAAACCCTTCGTCCGGCGCTAAAGAGCTTTACGGCGAATACCTGCCGAACGCGCAGGGGGAAGACGTTGTCGCCGGCATCCGCACGCCGCTCAAGATCGCCCAGCTCAAGCAGCAGATGCCTGAAATCTACGCCCAGCTCGCGCAGATCGCAGAGTTGCTGGAGCGCCACTACAAGGATGTCCAGGATATCGAGTTCACCGTGGAGCGCGGCAAGCTCTGGATGCTCCAGACGCGCACGGCCAAGCGCACCGCATATGCCGCTGTGGTCATAGCAGTTGACATGGTGCGCGAGGGGTTGATCGACAAGGCCACGGCCCTGACCAGGGTCGATGCCTACGATCTGGCCCAGCTTTTCCTTCCCCGCGTGGACCCCACCGCTAAATTGCAGGTGCTGGCGCGCGGCCTGAGCGCCAGCCCGGGCGCCGCGTCGGGGCGCGTGGTCTTTGATCCGGACCGCGCCGTGGCGCTGGCCGCGCAGGAGGATGGGACGATTCTGGTCAGGGTCGAGACCTCGCCGGACGATTACCATGGGATGGTGGCCGCAGGAGCTATCGTTACAGCTCGAGGCGGACTGACCAGCCACGCTGCTGTGGTCGCGCGCGGCATGGGAAAGACTTGCGTGGTGGGCTGTGAGGAGTTGAGGATAGATTACAGCAGGCGGCTCTTCTCGGCCAACGGCGTGGTGGTCCGTGAGGGGACTCCGGTCACGGTGGATGGGCACGAGGGCCGGGTCATTCTGGGCAAAGCTCCGATAATAGACAGCGCGCCTCCGCCGCAGTTTGCCGAGTTGATGAAGTGGGCTGATGAGCATCGCAGGCTGAGAGTCAGAGCCAACGCCGACACCCCCGAAGATGCGCGCGTCGCCCGCGCGGCCGGAGCTGAGGGAATAGGACTCTGCCGCACCGAACATATGTTCTTTGCCGGCGACAGGATCGACTATGTGCGCCTGATGATCCTAGGCTCGGCCGAATACAAGCGGCTCGAAGGGCAGATCAAATCGCTCGAGGGGGAGCTTGCGCGCAAATTGCCGCCCGAACGACGCCGCCAGTTGCAGGGCTACCTGAAAGAGGCGAAGGAGGCGATAAAGCGGCCGGGCCAATTCTACCTGGGTTCGCTCAAGAGGCTGCTTCCCATGCAGCGCAGCGATTTCATCGGGATCTTCAGAGCGATGTCCGGCTACCCGGTCACGATACGAACGCTCGACCCGCCGCTTCACGAGTTCCTGCCATCGAGCGAAAAGGAGATACGCGAGCTTGCCGCCAGGCTGGTGGCCAGGCTCGGAGGCGGCAGGCTCTCGCCGAGCCGCCGCCGGTCGGAGGTGAAGAAGCTGGCGGCCGAACTCTGGAGCCGGGCCAGGGCGCTGCACGAGTTCAACCCGATGCTCGGACACCGCGGCTGCCGGCTGGGAATAATCTATCCCGAAATAACGGAAATGCAGACGCGCGCAATCTTCGAAGCGGCGGTCAAGGTCAAGAGAGAAAAGCATGAGGTATATCCGGAAATAATGATACCGCTGGTCTCGGACCTGCGCGAGCTGGAGCTTCAGGTCGCGCTGGTCAGGCACGTGGCCGACGAGGTGATGCGCGAAGCGAAAATTAAGATCCCTTATCTCGTCGGCACCATGATCGAATTGCCGCGCGCTGCCCTGACGGCTGATGCCATCGCCCGCGAAGCTGAGTTCTTCTCCTTCGGCACCAATGACCTGACCCAGACGACCATGGGCCTCAGCCGCGACGACGCCGCGAAGTTCCTCCCCTACTACATCGAGAACAAGGTCTTCAAAGAAGACCCGTTCCAGGTGCTCGACGAGGCCGGGGTCGGGCAGTTGATCAAAATCGGCGTGGAGCGGGGGCGCGCCAGCAGGCCGCAGCTCAAGGTGGGAATATGCGGCGAGCACGGCGGCGATCCTAAATCGATCGCCTTTTGCCACAGGGCCGGACTAGACTACGTGAGCTGCTCTCCGGGCAAGAAGGGGACCTTTATTTATCGCGCCAGGCTGGCGGCGGCTCAGGCCGCGGTTGAGAAGAAGGAGGAGTACAGCACCGCCTGAAGCAGTCGGCAGCCAGTAAAAAGCCCTGAATCGTGAGCGGTATTTCATTTCGATCAGCCATTCGCGATTCACAGCCGTCTACTATATTCTGACTCCTGTCTCCTTTTTTATGAAATTCCTGATCGCGGCTTACAGCGATAAGCCCTACTGGGACTTTCCGCGCGCCCGCGCCGAAGAGGTGATGCGCGAGCTGAGCGGCCTGTGCAACGTCGCCTACGTTTGCGATGATCCGAGCTACGCGCGCGAGATGGTGGACTCGGATGCGGCGTGCGTTTTAAAAATCAGCGCCGACCTGCTCAAATCAGCCCGACAGCTGCGCTGGCTTCACACGCCGGCCGCCGGCGTAGGCTCCCTGCTTATTCCCGAGCTGGTCGAGAGCGATATCGTTTTGACCAACGGGCGCGGCACCAACGCGGTCACCGTGGCCGAGCACGCCCTCGGCCTGATGCTGGCGCTCACGCGCCGGCTGGCCGATGCGGCGCGCTACCAGGCGCAAAGGCTGTGGGCCACGGACCTGATTTTCAGCGCGCAGCCGCCGCTGGATGAGCTTTTCGGCAAGACCCTGTTGATCGTTGGCTTAGGCTCGATCGGCTGTGAGACGGCAAAGCGGGCGCGCGCCTTCGGCATGAGGGTCCTGGCCACCAAGCGGAATCCGGGCCAGGGAGAGCGGAACGGCTGCGAGGTCTATTCGCCCGAGGCGCTGCCGCGGCTGCTCGGCGAGGCCGACTTCGTCCTCCTCTCGCTCCCGCTCACCCCCGACACGGGCCGGGTGATCGGCGCCAAGGAATTGGAGCTGATGAAGCCGTCGGCCTTCCTGATCAACGTCGCGCGCGGCCGAGTGGTAGACGAGGATGCCCTGATCGAGGCGCTCGAGCGAGGGAGGATCGCCGGCGCGGGGCTGGATGTCTTCCGGCAGGAGCCGCTTCCGGAATCGAGCCCGCTCTGGACGATGCGTAATGTGATAATTACTCCACATTATGCCGGCACCTCACGGCAATTCTGGTGCCGGGCGCGCGACCTGCTCGTCGAAAACATCCGCCGCTTCATCGCCGGCCAACCTCTGCTCAACGTCGTCGATAAGAAAAGGGGCTATTGATTATGAAGCTGGCGGCATTCGATCCAAGGCATGGGCGCTGACATTTAAATCGAGCATCTTGATCTTACAAAAAAGTAGGGCTAAACTCAAGCGTAAGACATAAGGAGGCGAAATGGCCCTGTATACTGCCAGGATCTCGAGCAAGGGTCAGATCGTGATACCTAAAAGGCTTAGAGAGATATTGGGACTGAGGCCCGGAGACCTGGTCCAGTTCAAGCCGACCCCAGAGGGGCTCGTGATCTCTGCCAGCAGGATGCCGAGGGAAGAAAGGGGGGACTGGCGCGACTGGAAAGGCGCACTCCGCGGCATAGGACAAAACTCGCTTGATTATCTGGTCAGAGAGCATCGAGGGGAAATTGAACGAGACAAAAAAAGAATACGTGCTCGATAGTTTCGCATTGCTCGCTTTGGTCGAGGGGGAGATGGCAGCCGAGCAGGTGGCTGCTGTTTTTAAAGAGACCGAAGAGCGGGGGGCCAAGGCTTACCTAAGCAAGATAAACGAAGGGGAAGTGTACTACATCCTATATCGAACGAAAGGAAACATTTATGCGGAGCAGTTGAGGCGCGATCTCAAATCGGGAAAATTCCCGCTCGAGATCGTTTCGGCCATCGACGGTCGAGTTGAGAAGGCCAGCGAAATAAAGGCACGCTTTCCGCTATCATATGCCGATGCCTTTGCCGCCCAGCTGGCTATCGAGAGGGGCGCGCTGCTTGTGACGGGCGATGCCGAATTTAAATCCCTGGCGGAACAGGGGCTGCTTAAGGTGATGTGGCTGCCGTCAGCAAGAGGTGCCAGGAAAGGTAAAATGGGGTCCATGTAAAACCGTGTTGGCTAGAAGCTCTGAGGCTTGACCGAAAAGAGGCGGCCTTGAATTATTGACAGGGATCAAATAAAAAACGCCGCCCGCAACGGGGCGGCGTTTCGATTTAATCCTGGCAACGACCTACTTTCCCACGCCGTTGCCGGCGCAGTATCATCGGCCCTGGAGGGCTTAACTTCCGGGTTCGGGATGGGACCGGGTGTTTCCCCTCCGGTATGGTCACCAGGAAACCCTTTATTAAGAGCCAGCGATCAGGGGCCAGAATAGAGCGGATTGGATACCGCATATTCTGGCCCCTGGCTTCTGACTACTAGCTCCTTAGAAAGGAGGTGATCCAGCCGCAGGTTCTCCTACGGCTACCTTGTTACGACTTCGCCCCGGTCACGAGCCATACCTTAG
>FWPU01011296.1_pt1 | contig 12604 bp, 9 predicted proteins | sample 2228361 | NCBI WGS metagenome assembly FWPU01 (sample SAMEA103939777, study PRJEB20133) | metagenome | reverse complement strand
AGGGCGGCTGCCAGGAGAAGTCGGCCTCCACGACCGGAATGCAGGGGGGGACGGGTTCCAGGGGCAGGTCCAGGAGGGTAACCGATCCGCTGTAGACGGCAGCCCGCTCCGGACCGCTGGGGAAGAAGCCGGCTGCTGCGGCGGTGACGGTATAAAAGTCGGCGCAGAGGGTCAGGGAATAGGTGCCGTTTTCGCCGGTTGTGGCGGTAAAAACGCTGCCGGTCAGGGCCTCTGCCCGGACGGAGGCGCCGGCGATGGGCGTCCCACTGCCGGAGATCACCACCGTGCCAGAGAGCGTTCCCTGGCCCTGTTCGGCCGGATGGTTCCCCTGCACCGGGTAAAAGGCCAGGGCCAGGCCATCGGTGGGCCGGACGGAGTTGTGGAAGGCGTAGGAGAGGCCGGCCGTTCCATCGGCGTTCTCGATCCCCACGCTGGTTTGCCGGGTATCGTGGACGGTGAGATACTGGAAGAAGATGGCCCCACTATCCAGGTCGAGGATGACCTCGAAGGTCTCCGGGTTGCCGCTGGGGAAATGGTGCACCTGATAGAACTCGATCACAAAGAGATGGCCATCCACCCGCTGGGTGTAGATGACCCCCTGGCTTCCGGAGGCCGGGTTGAGGTCGTCCCAGAAGGGGTACAGGGCATTGTTGGGTGGGAAGGTGGAGGGGATGGTGTTGCCGCCGGGCCAGTTGGCACCGGTGCTTCCGCCGAAGACGATCTGGCCGTTGGAGCCGATGTAGAGGGAGTTATACAGGTTTCCGTAATAGGGGAAAAGGCCATCGAGGGAAACCCATGTGCTAGCATCATCGCTCAGGTAGTGCGGCTGACCGCTGGCGGTGATGTCGATCCAGGAAAAGGTGGGGCCGCAGGGAGAGGTGCCGGTTCGCAGGAAGTAGGAGTTGGCCGGCTGGAGGGCAAAATCTTCCACACGGTCGTCCTGGATGACCACCGGGCGGGATTGGGGGATGTAACCGGGACTGCCGGCGCTCAGCACATACGTGCCCTGGGCAACGGAGGCTGCGTACTGACCGCTCTCCGGGTCGGTCGAGATGGAGACGGGCGTGTTCAGTAGGCTCAGGGTGGCCCGTAGGGGTGCTCCGGTGGTTGCGTCGGTAACCCGGCCGGAGAGGGTGTAGAGGGGGGCAGGGGTGAGGGCCAGGTTGAGGAGGGTGATGGTGTGGCTGACCACCACGATGCCGGTGGCGGTGGTGGGGAGGTAGCCGTAGAGGGTAGCAGTCACCTCGTAGGTAGCGGCCGGCAGGGTAAAGGTATAAAAGCCCCCGGCGTCGGAAAAGGTAGCGCGGCGCAGGTGGCTCGTCGTCTTGACCACCTCGATCTCGGTTCCGGCGAGCGGTTCCCCCCTTACGGCATCGGTTACGTTGCCGCTCAACGCCCCCTGTTGTCCCCCGGCCTGTACGGCGGAGAGGGCGTGGATGATGCCCCAGCCCCAGACGTTGTTAGGCCGGCCGCCCGGTCCGCCGGGCGGGCACTGAAGGTCAATGCGGGGTTCGGCGCTTTCCTCGACGATCTGGAAAGTCGCCTCCAGGTTGCCGACGAGTTCCGGATGGGCCGACCAGAGGAGGGCGATCAGGCCGGCCACGTGGGGGGAGGACATGGAGGTGCCGGAAAGGGAGCCGTAAGTGCCGCCGGGCATACTGGAACGGATCCCGACCCCTGGTGCAGCAAGGTCCGGCTTCACATAAGTTTCTCCATGATAGACGGCCGGGCCTCGGCTGGAGAATGAGGCGATCTGGTCGCTGGCGTTGAAGGCGCCCACGGCCAGGAGTTCCCGGTAATGGCTGGGGTTGGTAAGGGTCTGACAGGCGGAGCCGGAGTTGCCCGCCGACTTGACGATGGCGACTCCGGCGGCATAAAGCGAGCGGGCGGCCAAGAGGAGGGTGTCCGGGTCGCAGCCTTCGCTGCCGGGGCAGGACCAGGAATTGTTCACCACGTGGGCGGCCAGGTCCGGGCGGGGGTTTTGCCCATTCAGATCGGTCGGAGCCAGCATCCATTCCCAGCACTCGATATATTTGGAAGCCTTCCAGAGACCGCCGGCCGAACTGACCTTGCAGGCGATCCACTGTGCCCCGGGAGCCATGCCGATCTGGTTGGCTCCGCCGTCGTCGCCGACCATCGTGCCGGTGGTATGGGTGCCGTGGCCGTTCGGGTCGGTGGGCGACGGATATTCGCCGAAGGCATCGTACCAATTGTAATTGTGGTCGAAATTTCCGCCGCCGAGGTTGCCGCGGTATTGGTTGACCAGGGCAGGATGGGTGTAATCCACGCCGGTATCCACGCTGCCGACGACGATGCCCTGTCCGGTATAGCCCAAGGCCCAGACCTCCGGGGCATGGACGCGGGCGATGTTCCACTCGACGCCGCCCACGGCCGACGGACCGGGCGGACCGGGCGGAGGGTCATCCAGACCGTTGAAGGAGGGGTCGGCCACCAGGCGGGCGACCTCCTCCCGCTCGGCCAGGCGGTAGGCCAGGGAGAGGTCGCCGGTCACCCGAATGGCATTGATCAGGAAGAAGGGGCGATAGGGAACGCCCCAGGCAGCCAGGTCGGCGCGGAGGGCAGCCTGGCTGCGTTCGGCGGTGGCGTGCAGGGTTTGGTAGACGTAAGAAGTGCGGGCGGCATGTCCTTCGATGGTCGCGGCGGCGTCGAGGTTGGCCTGTTCGCGGAGCAGGACGAGAAAGGAATCCAGGCCGCCGGGGGCCTGAGCCAGTTCTCTGAAGAGGTCGGGGTCGATCTTGGAAGACGGGGCGGCCTGGAGGCCGGCCGGAAGGACGAGAAACAGGAGAGAAACGAGCAGGATGCCGGAGATACCTCGGCGCATCGAAACCTCCCGTGAAGTGTTTCCCGGCTCAGGGCGCCGGGGACGGCGTCAGCGGTGGTGTCGGGGAAGGGGTGGTCGCCGGCGCAGGCGTAGGGGTCTTTTCCCAGGAGACAAAGCCGAGCATCTCCAAGTAAGTCGTGCCTTGAAGCCGACTATAGCCTCCGTAGACGAGGACTCCAATCAGGACCCCGGCCAGAAGCAGCGCGACTATTCCTACCAGGAAGCCTTTCCAGAGAGCCAGCCGACCTACGCGTCCGATACCGCGTACCCAGGCGAAGAGTCCCCAAAAGAGGGCCAGGCCGCCAAAGAATAACCAGGGCAGCGGGGGAAACCGGCCCAGTGGAGGGAGAGAGAAGGGCTGCTGCAAGTAGGGACGGACGGCTTCGGGCAGGCTGCTCACCAGAAAAGGGATGCTCAACACCATCGGCGAGATCAACAGGAAAAAGGGCATCAGGAAGCGGGCAGCACAGACGATGTATCCCCCCAACTTCCCCCCGGCCTTGAAGATGCGGCTGAGGAGACGGGCAAGCAGTCCACTCAAGATCCAAAAGAGCACGACGATGGCCGCGATGACCCCGCTCTGTTTGGCGATGGCCACAATGCGCTCGGAGGGAAGACCGGGGGAGAGGGTTCCCGACGGAAGCCGGCCCAGGGCCAGCGCCACCCCGAACACCAACCCGACCAGGAGCACATAGATCAGGGCCTCCACGCCTCCGGTTTCTTCCTCTGGGACGGGCTTTTCTTCCATCTTGTGCTCGAACTCGGCCAGGAGGGTTTGGCCGGCCGGCCGGGCCGGTCCCCCTTTCTTTCGGGCCGGAGCCTCGGCCTTCCGCCGCTCCTTGAGCAGGCGACGTCGTTCCCGAGGGGAAAGGAGGGAGTCCAGGTCCTTCTGGATGTCCGGGTAATCCGGTTGACGCTGCTGCACCTCTTCCCAATGTCTCCGGGCCTCGTCGCGCAGTCCCAGGCGGGCACAGGCCAGGCCCAGGTTGTAGCGGGCTTCCACGTGGTTGGGGTCCAGGGTCAGGGCCTCTTCGAAGGCGACCTTGGCCTCCTGATACCTTTTCTTCTCCATCCAGGCCAAGCCCTCGCGGTACGATTCCTCCACCTGGGCTTCCCGCTCCCGCACGGCGGGCATCTTCCGGGGCAAGGGGAGTTCCTTGCCGCAATGGGAGCAAAAGCCGGTCTCGGTGGGTACGAGTTCGTTGCAGGAGGGGCAAACGATGGCGAAGGGAAAGCCGCATCGGACGCATTCGGTAGCAAAATCGAAATTCAACGCTCCGCAGGCCGGGCAGGGTACCCGGCCGGCAGCCGGCTTTTCTTCTACCGGGGCAGGACGGGGAGTGGGAGGGGCCGCAACGGGCTCTTCGATAGGCGGAGGGGGCGGTATAGGTGGAGGTGGAGGCGGAGGTGGAGCGGGGGGACGCTGGGCCAGGCGTTTCTGCACCCAGGCCAGGCCCTGGCGGGCTCGTTCGTTTGCCGGGTTGATCGCCAGGACGTTCTCCAGGCAAATGCGCATCTCCTCCGGGTCGTCTACCACTCCGCTAAGCCAGAGCCAGGCCTCCTCGTTTCGCTCGTCGCGCTCCGTGACCTCGAGTAAGAGGCGTCGGGCACGCTCTTTATCTCCGGCCCTGGCGGCAGCAATTCCCTCCCGAAGGATAAGGGCGATCTCTTCGCTCATGATATTCTCCTTTGTGGGATGGAGGCCACAATGTTACCGCTTCTGGCGGCGTTTCCGGCGCAGAAGGTTAATGTCATTGATCTTGTTGGTCTTGATTTTTTGAACCCCGTTTCCCAATCTTCTAAGGTAGTAGAGCGCCCGGTCAATGGTTTGCGCCTCCAGGATCTGTTCCAGTTCGGAAAGGAAAACATTCAGGCGGAGGGGAATCGCCTCTCCGTTGGCATCAATGTTGAGTACGCCCTCCTTGTCGATTTTTCAACCGGTTACTACATCTTTCAATCTCCGTATCCCTCTCTTCAGGGCATCCAGGCTATGTAAAGAGCATGTAAAAGTTGGAGGAATTTATTTAAGATTATAGAGCCAAAGGTAAGAGGTTACGCTTCCATAATCTCTCCTCCGATTACTTTTTGCATCACGGCCCCATATCACGGTTTCTTATTTTACTATACCCGGACCGACAATGCAAATGGCTCCTGGGTGACCGCAACGGATCGCTTTTCCTTACGCGGAAATCGCGGCATGATTTTGCTTTGGCCGTCGTCCTCGGCGGCCCCAAAGTGGGGGAAACGAGTTTTGCCCTCATCCCAGCACAGGATTATTCTGCCCTGGAAAACCGTGGCGGTACCTCTTCCCTCACCGGTTTTTTTTCCATGGCGGTCGGTCGAGCAGGCCCGGAAGGCCGTAGAAAGCGGTATGGAAAAGGCCCAAGCGTGGTTTCGATACGCACGCTCCGCGTGCTACACACCGATGATTTGGCCTTCCGTGCGCCTCTGCTACCCTACGGGTAACCTTGCTGTAATCTCCGGGGCTTGCCGGCCGAACCGGTCGAGCCTAAAATCAAGTTACCTGAAAGATCGGCCGGAGGACCGATATGACCCTGATCACCCGGATCGAAAAGCCCTTGCCGGCAGAAGCCCGTTTGGCCGAGGATAACGCTGCCCTCCTCCAGGCAATGGGCATCGTAGCCATCCATCTACTGGCTTCTCCCGGGGCCGGAAAGACCCAACTCATTCTGCGTACGGCCGAGAGTGTGGGCCGGAAGTTGCGCCTGGGAATTGTTCAGGCTGCCCTTGCCTTTCCTACAGCCCCTTCCCCTCTCGAGGAATTGGACCTCCCCTGCGTCCAGGTCTATACCGGCGGCCGACCCGCTCTGGACGCCAGTATGCTCCGGGAAGCCCTGGAGCAACTCCCTCTGGCCGACCTGGACCTGTTGCTGATCGAGGACATCGGCACGCTGACTTCGTCTCCGAGGTGCCCGCTGGGTATCCCCCTGCATGTCGTGGTGACGAGTCTGCCGGAGGGCGAGGATTGCGCCCTGCGCTATCCAGAGCCCTTTGCCCACGCCAACGCCATCGTCCTGAACAAACTGGACCTGCTCCCTGTGCTGGAATTCGACCGGACGCGCTTCCGACAGGCCGTCCGCCGCCTGAATCCAGAGGCTCTGCTTTTTGAAGTCTCCTGTCGCACCGGGGAAGGTTTGGAAAATTGGGAGACCTGGCTTCAGGAAGAGGTAAAGAAACGCCGCTGAGCGCCGGTCGGAAAACTTACGGGCAAGGTGTTTGCAGGGATCGGTGGTTCCCCGGCCTCTCGCTTATCGGTCTCAACGATCGTTTTTCCGCAGGACTTGGCGGGCCCGATCCGCATCGCGTTTCATCTGGGCAGCGAGTTCCGCCGGCCCGGAGAAGGTCTGTTCTGGGCGGAGGTGCTCCACAAAGTCGGCCCGCAACTCGCAACCCAGGAGGTCGCCGGCAAAATCCAGGAGGTGGACCTCCATCGTCCGTCGGCCGGGGCCAAAGGTCGGCCGGCGGCCGATGTAGGCCAGGCCCGGGTGGGGCGACGGCCGGCCCCAGGCCGGAGGAAGTCGCACCCAGACGGCATAGACGCCATCGGCCGGGAGCAGCTGGCGTGGGTGGAGGTGCAAATTGGCCGTGGGAAAGCCCATCTGACGTCCACGGCCGGCCCCGGAGACCACCGCCCCCCGCAGGGAAAAAGGCCGTCCCAGCCAGCGGCCGGCCTCGGCCACCTGGCCGGCCAGGATGAGGGCCCGGATGTGGGTACTGCTGACCACCCGCCCATCCAGGCAGACGGGCGATGCCGGGCGGACGGCAAAGCCCAGTTCCCGGCCCAGACGCCGGAGCAGCGCCACATCCCCCTGACGGTCTTTACCCAGGCCAAAGTCCGCCCCGACGTGCAGTTCCAGAAGGGGGATGTGGCCGGCCAATTCCCGGACAAAAGCCTCGGCCGGCGTGGCCGCCAGTTCTGAGGTAAAACGAAGCACCATCACGAGGTCCACACCCAATTCGGCGATACGGGCGATGCGCTCCTCGAGGGAGCAAAGGTAGCCCCAATGGGAACGTGGAGCAACGACGGAGCGGGGATGGGGATGAAAAGTCAGCACCACCGCCCGGGCCTTTAGCGCCCGGGCCCGCTCCACCACCCTTTGGATCAGGGCCTGATGGCCCAGGTGGACCCCGTCAAATACCCCGATGGTGAGGACGACGCCCACCTCACGCGCAAGTCCGATCCATCCCTGTACAACTTCCATCGTCGGTCACTCCGGAAAGACGCGGAAAGGCCGCCACAGCCCGCTTTCCTGCCGGCACAGGAGGGCCAGGAAACGGCCGGCCGGGCTATAGGCGCGGGCCCGTTCTGTTCCTTCCCCCTCGACCTCCAGGTCCAGCGGCCGGCCGCTCAGAAGCGCCGGAAGGAGACTCTCCTCCACGACCACGGCCGGCCAATGTCGCACCGGGGTGTCCATCGGAAGAAGCGCCTCCTGTATCCTTCCCCGGGCAGCCAGAGCGGACAGCTCCTCCGGCCTGAGCGCCTCTTCCAGGTGGAATGGGCCCACCTGCAGGCGTACCAGCCGGTGGAGATGGGCCCCACACCCCAGACGCCCCCCCAGGTCATGGGCCAGGGAACGGATATAGGTGCCACCACCACAGGCTACCTCCAGGGTCAGATGGGGCGGCTCCCAGGAGAGCAAAGCCAGGCGGAAGATCCGTACTCGACGCAACGGAGGCCGTACTTCTTCCCCGGCCCTGGCCCGCTCATAGAGACGCCGGCCGCCCTGCCGGACGGCCGAGAACGGCGGCGGCACCTGTTCGATTTCGCCCTGAAAAGAGGAAAGCGCCTCTTCCAGTTCTCGGCGCTCCAACGGGGGGAGCGGACGAATGGACGTGACCTCTCCCTCGGCGTCATAGGTCGTCGTGCAAATCCCCAGGAGGATCGTCGCCCGGTAGAGTTTTTCCCCCTCGTGGAGGAAAGGAAGCAGCCGTGTAGCCCGACCGATGGCGATCGGCAGGACTCCTTCGGCCAGGGGGTCCAGGGTGCCGCCGTGCCCCGCCCGGCGTATGTGAAGGAGTCGTCGTATCTGCTCGACCGCATCGTGGGAAGTAGGGCCGGCCGGCTTATTCAGGTTGAAAAAACCCTCCATCGGCGCACGACTCACCGGAGGACCGGGCCTGGCGCAATAGATCGGAGATACGCTGGGCTCGCTCGCCGGAGCGGTCCAGGACAAAGTGCAGTTCGGGCACCTGGCGGAGGGTTAGCCTCCGGCCGAGTTCGCGACGTAGAAAACCCGCCGCCCGCTCCAGTGCGGCCTGCGATTGCTGTACGGCCTCCTCGTCCCCAAGTACGCTGAAGTATACCCGCGCATGGCGCAGGTCCGGAGACGGTTCGACTCCGGTCAAGGTAACAAAACCCAGCCCCGGATCCTTGACCTCGCGCTCCAGAAGGCGGCTCAGTTCCTCTCGGAGCAAGTCGGCGACCTGCTTCAGGCGTCGAGAAGGCATAGGTCACCTTGAATTGGCGTAAAGAAATCCGGGGATTTAATCGGGTTGTACTTCTTCGGTATGATAGAACTCCAGCAGATCCCCGACCTCAAAGTCGCCAAAGTTTTCCAGACCCAGGCCGCATTCGTATCCGGCGGCCACCTCGCGCACGTCGTCCTTGAAGCGTTTCAAGGAGGCGATGGGGCCGTCGTGCACGACCACGCCGCCGCGCAGGACGCGGGTCCGGTCGTTCCGTAGCACCTTGCCCTCGGACACATAGAGGCCGGCCACGAGGACCTTGCCGGGCAGGCGGAAGACCTGGCGGACCTCGGCCATACCGTCCACCACCTCGCGGGTTTTGGGGGCAAGCATCCCGCGCATCGCCTTTTCCACGTCGTCCACCAGGTCATAGATAATGTTGTAGAAGCGAATATCTACCCCCTCGCGTTCGGCCGCCCGGCGGGCCGCCGCATCGGGCCGGGCGTTGAAGCCGATGATCAGCGCCCGCGAGGCCAGGGCCAGCATCACATCCGATTCGGTGATGGCCCCGGTCGCCTTATGCAGGACATTGACCTGGACCTCGCCCCCTTTTTCATTTAATTTGGCCAGGGAATGCTCGATAGCGCCGATAGAGCCCTGCACGTCGGCCTTCAGGATGATGTTCAGTTCCTTGACCTCTCCCTGGCGAATCTCCTCCAGCAGGTCCTCCAGCGAGGAGGCCCGCCGTGCCCGTACCCGTTCCGTCTCGCGCCGCTGTTTACGGGCCAGGGCCGTTTCCCGGGCAGTACGCTCATCGGGCACGACCTGTAAGATGTCCCCGGCAGCCGGGACATCGCTCAACCCCATAACCACCACCGGCATCGTCGGTTCGGCCCGTTTGACCCGCCGGCCGGTGTCGGTCATCATCGCCCGTACTTTGCCGTAAGTCTCGCCGGCCACGACATAGTCCTTCAGCCGGAGAGAACCTTCCTTCACCAGAACGGTAGCGATCGGTCCCCGGGCGCGGTCCAGTTCAGCCTCGATGACCGTCCCCTTGGCCGGCTTGTTCGGGTTCGCCTTGAGTTCCTGGAGTTCGGCCACCAGGAGGATCATATCCAGGAGGTCGTCAATGTGCAGTTTCATCTTGGCCGAAACTTCGACGCAGGGGACCTCGCCGCCGAATTCCTCCACGATCACGCCGGCCTGGGCCAGTTGCTGCTTGACCAGGGTCGGATTGGCTTCCGGCTTGTCGATCTTGTTAATGGCGACGATCATCGGCACGCCGGCCGCCCGCACGTGGGAGATGGCCTCCAGAGTCTGCGGCTGCACCCCGTCATCGGCGGCTACCACCAGGACGACGATGTCCGTCACCTGGGCCCCCCGCGCCCGCATAGCCGTAAAGGCTTCGTGGCCTGGGGTGTCCAGGAAGGTGATGCGTCTTCCCTTGACTTCGATCTGATAGGCCCCGATGTGCTGGGTAATGCCGCCGACTTCCCCTTCGGCGACGTTGGTCTGGCGGATGGCATCCAGCAACTTGGTCTTGCCGTGGTCCACATGGCCCATGACCGTCACCACCGGTGGACGGGGAACGGCCTCCCGGTCCTCTTCGGGGGCGGCCTTGGCCGGGGCAGCCTCGCCCGGGGCGACCGGCACTTCCTCTTTTACCTCAAAGCCCAGGTCTGTCGCCACGATGGCCGCCGTGTCGTGGTCGATCTGCTGGTTGATGGTCGCCATTACACCGTTCTTCATCAACGTCTTGATGATTTCCACGGCGCTGAGGCCGAGCAGGTTGCTCAGTTCCTTGACCGTCAGAGCGGGGGGGATTTCCACGACTTTGGGCTGAGGACGGTAGGAAGGGGTGACCCGGACAACAGGAGCTTGGGCCCGAAGCGGAGCTCGGGTCTTTTTCCTGCGCGGCCCGTGGAGTTCCTCCAGGGCTTCTTCTTCCAGTAACTCCACCTGTCTCCGTTTTGGCATATTTCCTCCTGCACTTTACCCGGAGCTCGGAGGGCTCTCTGCGTGGGGAAGGTTCGGTCGTTCTACCGTTTCGGCGTCTCCTTCGACCGGGAGCGAACGGGCATACTGCCGAAGTCGTTCGACCTCCTCCGGGGTCAACACAACCCGAAGGGCCCGGTTCAGGCTGCGCCGCCGAAGGGCTTCCTCCCAGCAGGCCGGCCTGGGGCAAAGGTATGCTCCACGGCCGGTCCTCTTACCGGTGAGGTCCACCTCTACCTGCCCCTCCGGTGTGCGTACTAGACGGATAAGCCCACGCTTGGCTTCCCGCCGGCGGCAGGCAGCGCAGGTGCGCTCCGGGATATGGCGTAGCCGGCCTTTACTCTTCTTCACCTGCCTCCTCCCGATGGAAGAGAGCAACGGGTTCCCCTTCCTGGTAGACGGCCAGGTATTCCGAGGTGCTGCGTACTTCAACCTGTCGGCCGGCATGCTCCGGGGGCAACGGTCCGTAGCGTGCACGCTGGTAGATGAGGATCCCATCCGGAGAAACCTTTCGCTGCTCCGGCCGGGATGCTGCCAATGCCGCCCAGACCTCCGGAGGAACCGGCGTGGCTTCATCCCCAGAAGGAATCCGGACCTCCGGCTGCGTTGCTTCTCCCCGGCGATAGGAGGCCAGAAGTTGCTCACCATCGTAGATGTAAACCCGCTGCGAGGTGGCCCGCAGGCGCACCACCCTCCCGATGTATCCCTGGGGGAGCGGCCCGTAGGCCATTTTCTGGTAGAGGACGGTGCCGTTCGGCCGAACCCGACGCTCCTCGGCAACCGCCGAGGCCAGTTCCGGGTCCTGGACCAGCACCGCCTCTTCCACCGAAGGTGCTTCCCCGGCCTTTACGGTTTCCCCCTCCTCCAGAGCGGTGGAGAGGCTCTTGATATCGATCTTCCAGCCAGTCAGCCGGGCGGCCAAGCGGGCATTCTGCCCCTCCTTGCCGATGGCCAGGGAGAGCGATTTGTCCGGGACGAGCACGGTGGCCGTATGGCTTTCCTCATCAATGTGCACTTCTAGGACGGTGGCCGGGCTGAGGGCGCTGGCGATAAAGGCCGCCGGGTCAGGATTCCAGGGCAGTACGTCGATCTTTTCACCGTTGAGGGCGTTGACGATGCTCTGGATGCGCACTCCCCGCTGTCCCACGCAGGAACCGACCGGGTCCACACCGGGCTGCCGGGATCGCACGGCCACTTTGCTGCGCACCCCGGGTTCCCGGGCCAGGGCCACGATCTCGACCGCACCACGCATCACCTCGGGCACCTCCATCTCGAAGAGGCGCTCAACCAACTTGGGGTGGGAACGGGAGACGATGATCTGCGGGCCGTGCTTGTCGTCGCGGATCTCGGTAATATAGACCTGGAGGTGCTGGTTGATGCGATAACGCTCGTTGGGAATCTGCTCGCGTTCCGGCATAAAGAGTTCGGCCCGGTCGGCATTCAGGTAGACGCCCTGGGGGGTAACCCGTCGGACGACGGCGCTGATCATTTCCCCGACCCGTCCGGCGAAGTCGCCCAGCACCTTGTTGCGCTCGGCCTCCCGGATGTGCTGCAAAAAGGTTTGCCGGGCCGTCTGGGCAGCGATGCGGCCAAAGTCCCGCGGCGTGGTCTCGATGGTGATTACCTCACCGACCCGCGCGTTGGGCAAAAGGCGCCGGGCCTCGGCCAAGGAAATCTCCTCGCGGGAGTCCTCCACCTCTTCGACCACCCGTTTTTCGGCGTAAACGCGGACTGTCCCCGTGGCCGGATCTATGCGCACGGAGATGTTTTGTCCGCCGCCGAAGCGCCGTTTGTAGGCCGAGATCAGGGCCTGCTGGACCTTTTCGAGGATCTCCTCCGGGGGGATACCCCGTTCCGAGGAGATCTGGGCCACAGCCGCATAGAACTCGCTTTTCATCTTTGCACCTGCCTGGACCCAACCTCTCCAGTAAAATAGAAAGTGGGGAGACCCCACTTTGGCATTACGATTATAGTATAACACGGGCGGCAGTATTTTGCAAATACGGCCCTCTTGCGACAAGAGGTCGTGGCCATCGTTGACGACGGTAGCACGTTCAACGGCGGTTACGGGCGGACATGCTGCCGAAAGAAACGATCATTCCCTCCGTAAGGACAGGTTCTGCACCTGCCACTCGGCACGCCTGGGCCGGGGTCGCAGGAGGCCGCCTGCCTGAGGTGGCGGCGGAGGTCACTTCCCTATCTCCGGCCGGGCGGAAAGTGCATTCCTGACATTCCCCGACCCACCAGGGGCAGGAAAACCCGGTGTACCTCCGGCGTGGGGGTGGGCGAAGGGCCGGGGGTGGACGTATAGGTCGGCGTGGGGGTGGGTGTGGACGTGGG
>FWPU01011295.1_pt1 | contig 12606 bp, 10 predicted proteins | sample 2228361 | NCBI WGS metagenome assembly FWPU01 (sample SAMEA103939777, study PRJEB20133) | metagenome | reverse complement strand
CCGATCGGCGAAGCCGCGGGCCAGAGGCCCGATCGGCGAAGCCGCGGGCCAGAGGCCCGATCGGCGCATTTCTGCCGGGATTTACTAGCGAATCGTGCTCTTGCGCTGCATGCTGGTCAACGTCTCTTTGTAGAACTCCGGCTTTTCCAGGATCATGCCTGTGCCCATCACCACCGCGGTAAGGGGGTTGTCGGCCACATAGACATGCATGCGGGTCTCATCTTGCAGGCGCTGGGCCAGGCCATGGAGCAGGGCCCCGCCCCCGGCCAGCACGATGCCATACTCCATGAGATCGGCCACCAACTCGGGCGGCGTCTCGTCCAGGGTGGCCTTGACTGCGTCCACGATCACCTGAACCGAGCCGGCCAGGGCTTCCCGAATCTCTACCGAGCTGACCTCTACCGCCTCAGGCAGGCCTGTCACCAGGTTCCGCCCCCGCAGGATCATGGTCCGCTCCCGTTCCATGGGGTAGGCCGAGCCGATTTCGATCTTGGTCCGTTCGGCCATGCGCAGGCCGATGAGCAGGTTGTACTTCTGCCGGGCGTAGTTGACAATGTCCTCGTTCATCTCGTCGCCGGCCACCCGGATGGAGCGGGAGACCACGATGCCGCCCAGGGAGATCACCGCCACTTCCGTGGTACCACCGCCGATGTCCACAATCATGGAACCCACCGACTCGGTGACAGGCAGGCCGGCGCCAATGGCCGCGGCCATGGGCTCCTCCACCAGACCGGCTTCCCGGGCGCCGGCGCTGATGGCCGCGTCCCGCACAGCCCGTTTTTCCACTTCCGTGACCCCCGAAGGGATCCCGATCACCACCCGGGGACGGGCAGCACCAAAGGCTCGGTTGCCGTGGACCTTGCCGATGAAGTGGTGGATCATCTGCTCGGTGACGTCAAAGTCCGAGATCACACCATCCTGTAAGGGCCGAATGGCGACAATGTGGGCCGGGGTGCGGCCCACCATCTCCTTCGCCTCGTTGCCGATGGCCTTGACGGCGTTCCGCCGGCGGGAGGATCGGTCAATGGCGACGATAGAAGGCTCATTGATGACGATGCCGCGGTTTTTGACGTGAACCAGGGTATTGGCAGTACCCAGATCGATGCCGATGTCCAATGAAAAAAGGCCTAACAGCCAATCCAACGGGTTAATCACAGACGTACCATCGCCCCCATTGTCACAGAATCACCCGCACTCAGTCCTTGATGATTGTTGCCTACTTGTGCTGCCTACTTGCGGAGTGAGCCCCCTCGATGCAGCTCCATCCTCCGCGTCGAAATGCAGACCGTAGCACATTATACCACAAGCAATTTTCCGTGAAAAAAGGGCGGCCCAATTTCCCCATACCATTCCGGCTCGCCCCTGGCTGGGTTGGCTGTGGTATAATACAGTTGTGAAGACCGAGTTTCAGCAGCGGATGACCACAGTGCCACCCGGGGCGCGCCCGGTGCTCGCGGCGCTGATGGACGCCCAAACCCGCTTTCAACTGTTCCCCACCGCCACTTCCGCGGGGACCCCGGTCCTGGTGGGCGTCAGCGGCGGCGGAGATAGTGTCTGCCTGCTCCACGCCCTGCACCAGGTGGCCGACTTCTGGGGTCTCCACCTCCATGTAGCCCACCTGGACCACAGCCTGCGCCCGGATTCCGCGGAGGATGCCGCCTTTGTGACCGGACTGGCGGATCGGTTGGGGCTCCCCTGCCACAGCCGTCGCCTCTCCCCCCAGGAGCTAACCCATCGCCCCGAAGGCCCAGAGGCCGCAGCCCGCCGGCTTCGTTACCGCTTCCTAGGAGAGGTGGCCCGGGCCATCACGCCGCCGGGCCAATCTCCGGTGGTGGCCGTGGCCCACCACCAGGACGACCAGGCCGAAACCCTGCTCATGAACCTGCTCCGGGGCAGTGGCCTGGCCGGGCTGGGCGCCATGGCGTGGGTTAGTCCACTTCCTGACGATTCCCCCACGGATCCACCCCAGCCCACCGTCCGCCTAGTCCGGCCCCTGCTGGGCGTGCGTCGGGCGGCTATCCGGGCCTATCTGGACGCCTTTGGGCTGCCCTGGCGCGAGGATGCAAGCAACCGGGACCTCTCCTTCCTGCGCAACCGTATCCGCCACCAGCTACTACCGGAGCTGGCCGCCGTCAACCCCAGGTTGGTGGAAACCCTGGCCCGCACGGCCGACGTTTTGGCCCAGGAAGCCAGGCGGGCCGAACGCTGGGACCGGGAGGCGTTGGGCCAACTCGTCCTGGAGCGGACGCCAGAGGAGCGGCTGGTGTTGGATCTGGCCGGGCTCCTGGCCCAAGACCCGGCCACCCGGCGGGGGGTGCTGCGCCAGGCCCTGGCAGAGATCCAGGCCGACCTGCGGGCCGTCGGCTTTCACCACATCGATGGCATCCTGGCCCGGCTGGCACAAAGCACCCATGCCGGTGGCCCGTATCCCCTGCTCGACCGCCTGGCGTGGACCGTGGCCGGGGCTACATCCGAGGCGCCGGCGCGGCTCAGCCTGCACCGGACCGGCGAGCTGCCTTTTGCCCCCGACCATCCGTTTCTGGGGAGCCGCTGGCGTGAGACGGTGGGCGAGGCGCCGATCCCCTGCCCGGGCCAGATCCAGGTGGACAGGAACTGGCAGCTTCGGTGCCGCAGCTACCCCATCCAGCACCTCCCCCCGGACTGGCGCACCCCCGGGGACCCCTGGCGGGTTTTTCTGGACGCGGATCAGGTCCGCAGCCTGGCCCTGGCTTCCCCCTGGCCTGGAGCCCGTTTCGCCCCCCTGGGCATGGGCGGGCGCCACAAAAGCGTGGGGGACTTCTTCACCGACCGCAAGGTACCCGCCGCCCTGCGCGCCGGCTGGCCCCTGGTCATCGATCGGGCAGAGCGCCGGCCGGTGTGGATCTGCGGCCAGGCCATCAGCCACCAGGTGCGCATTACCGACCGGACCCGACAGGTGTTACAACTTCAATGGCAACGGCTTCCATGAGACCCAACGTCAAACCCCTCACCCACTGGCTCATCTACAAAGGGTACACGGTCCGCTTCCAGGAACGCCATCCGGAGCAGGTCACCGGCGTGCTCACCACCCCAGAGGGCCAGGTCCCCTTTCAGTACGACCCCCAGCGTCGGGTCATCCACCTGCCCGGCCAGCGGATTGTCATCAACGCCTACGGCTGGGAAGTAGACAAGGACGAACCGGAGGACTCCACCCCTTCCACTGAAGACCACGATGCTGCCGGAGACAAGCGCCATGGCCACTGACCGTCCCCTGCCCCAGGTCCGCCTCAAACCAGGCCGGGAAAAACCGGTGCGCCAGTTTCACCCCTGGATCTTCAGCGGCGCCATCGCCCACATTGCCGACGAAGCCGTGGATGGCGAATTGGTGGATGTGGTGGACGCCCAGGGAAACTGGCTTGCCCGGGGATATCTGAACCGCGCCAGCCAGATCCAGGTCCGCCTCCTCACCTGGAATCCCGGGGAATCCATCGATGACCGCTTCTGGCAGCGCCGTCTGGCGGAAGCGGTGGGACAGCGGGCGCACCCCACCATCCAGGGACAGACAGATGCCTATCGCCTGGTCAACGGTGAAAGCGACGGCCTGCCCGGGCTGATCGTGGACCGCTACGGGCCCTTCCTGGTGCTCCAGGCCGGCACCCTGGCCATCGACCGGCGCAAGGAAACCCTGGCGCAGATGTTGCTGGCGTTGACCGGCTGCCAGGGCGTGCTGGAACGGAGTGAAATGGCCGCCCGACGGCAGGAAGGGCTGCCCGACGCCACGGGCCTCCTGGCCGGCACCGCCCCCACCGGCCCGGTGGAAGTCCACGAAGGCCCACTCCGTTTTCTGGTGGATCTCCTGGGCGGCCAGAAGACCGGATTTTACACGGATCAGCGTGAAAACCGGCGACGGGTAGCCTTGTACTGCCAGGGGGCGAGGGTGCTGAACGCCTTCAGCTACACAGGCGCCTTCGCCGTTCACGCCCTGGCTGCCGGCGCAACCCACGTGGTCAACATCGACAGCAGCGTGGCTGCCCTGGAACTGGGCGAGGCCAACCTGCGGCTCAACGGCTTCGACCCGGATGCCCAGGCCGAGAGCATCGCCGGCGACGTCTTCCAGATCCTGCGGGATTGGCGCGATCAGCCCGGGCGGCCGGCCTTCGACGTGGTCATTCTGGACCCGCCCAAGTTCGTCCAGAGCCGACGCAACCTGGAACGAGGGCTGCGGGGCTACAAGGACATCAACATGCTGGGCATGCAGATGGTCCGGCCCGGCGGGATTCTGGCGACCTTCAGTTGCAGCGGCCTGGTGAGCCCGGACCTGTTCCAGAAGGTGCTTTTTGGCGCCTGCCTGGACGTGGGCCGGGAGGTCCAGATCCTGGAATGGCTGCACCAGGCGCCGGATCACCCGGTCGCCCTCCAATTCCCCGAAGGGGAATACCTGCAGGGATTCCTCTGCCGGGTTGGGCAGGAGACACCGGCCACAGGCGAATGACCCCATGGGCTCCCTAGCCCAGCGCATGAGAAACCAGGAAGCCATGGATCCAACGCACAGCTCGTTTCTCACACAGCTCCGGGCCGACCTGCAGGGCCCGCTCCCTGGACGGCCGGCCCAAAACCGGATGGCCCCACGGCCCCGTCCTGGGGACATCCTCCCCGACCAGCCGGGCGCCCATGTCCGCCGGGGCGGGGTGCTCCTTCTGCTCTACCCGCGGGAGGGGCAGATCTACCTGCCCCTGATCCTGCGCCAGACCTACGACGGCGTCCACAGCGGGCAGGTGGGGCTGCCCGGTGGCAGCTATGAAGAGGCCGATGGCGATCTCACCCAGACGGCCCTACGGGAGGCCCACGAGGAGATCGGCGTGCCGCCCGAGGAGGTGGAGGTGCTGGGCCGGCTGAGCCCCCTCTACATCCACGCCAGCAATTTTCTGGTCCAGCCCACGGTGGGCTGGATCGGCTACCGGCCCACCTTCCGCATCGACCCGTACGAAGTGGCCCGGCTGCTGGAAGTTCCCCTGCTGGCCTTCCTGGACCCGAGCCGTCTGCGTCAGGAAGAATGGCAACTGCGAGACCGGGTCGCCCTGGTGCCCTTTTTTGATGTGGAAGGGCAGACGGTGTGGGGAGCCACGGCCATGATCCTGGGGGAATTCCTGGCCTTGCCCGCAGTGCAGGCACTGAAGCAAATGGTCAACTGACCTCCACCCAGGCGGCCATCCTGATTTGGCGGGATGGAAGCAGACATGTTAGGATCCGCCTTCGTGGATACGCAATCAAATCACCCATCCAACACCTTCGGGGCATCGTTGCCCCTGGCAAGCTCGACACCCGATGCGCCCATCCAGCTACGGCTCGGCTGGCGCATCTTCCTCACCCTGGTGCTGTTGAGCCTGCTGGCCCTGCTGAGCCTGTGGCTTTCCCCCGACGCGCTGAAGGCCGCGCCGCTCAACCGGCCTGCCGCCCAGAGCAGCAGCGACTCCCTGGTGCTGGCTTTCTACTACACCTGGTTCGACGAGCAGACCTGGACCTATGACCGCCTGAGCGACCTGCCAGCCCAGCCCTATGCCAGCCGGGACCGGACGGTGATGGGGCGTCACATCCAGCAGGCCCAGGGTGCAGGGATCGACGCCTTCCTGGTGGCCTGGTACGGTCCCCACGGCGATAGCAACCAGACGGAACCCAACCTGGCTGCTATGCTGGACGAAGCGGCCGCACGAGGCTTCCGGATCGGCATCCTCTTTGAGACAGATTCGCCCTTTCTGGGCCGCGTGGGGGCTGTGACCGACGCTCTCCAGCAGGCGCTGAGCCGCCATGCCAGCCACCCGGCGTACCTCCGGGTCGACGGACGGCCGGTCCTCTTTTTCTGGCGACCGACCCTCTACGGCGTCAACACCTGGCAGGCCATCCGCCAGCAGGTGGATCCCGGACACAGCAGCATCTGGATCGGCGAGGGGGTGGACACCAGCTACCTGGCCGTCTTTGATGGCCATCACCTCTACAGCAACACCTGGAATCCCCCAGCCGACCTGTACAGTGTCAACCAGAAGTTTGCCGGCCAGGTGGCCGCGGCCCGGGACCGCTTTGGCGGCTACAAATTTTGGGTGGCCACGGTGATGCCCGGCTACAATGACGTGCGCATTCGGCCGGGCGTAGGCTTTGTGCAGGATCGGGAGGGCGGCAACTATTTCGCCCGCAGTTGGCAGGCAGCCATGGCCAGCAACCCCAACTGGATCGTCATCAACAGCTTTAACGAGTGGCCCGAGGGTACCTACATCGAGCCCAGTGCAGCCTTCGGCGACCAGTACCTGGTCCTCACCGGCCAGTGGAGCGGGCAGTTCAAGGCAGGCGGTGGCGTCGCCGTGGCTGCGGCCCAGGTGCCGGCCTCACCCCCACCCACCCCCACACCGCTTCCCACGCCGGCCGTGCCCACCGCCTACGTGGAAGTCTTCTTGCTCAACCTGCGGGCCGGCCCCGGCACCGACTATCCCATCCTGGATCAGCTGGCCCAGGGGACGGCCCTCCCCATCACCGGGCAGCATCCCACCTGGCCAGACTGGTGGCAGGTGGCTCATGGGGGGCAGACAGGCTGGGTCTACGCGCCCATGGTGCGGCCGGCCGGCCCCCTGGAACAGGTCCCCCTCCTGTCGGCAGAGGCGGTGCCCCAGGCGCCAACGCCGACGACAACGCCCGAAGCAGCCACACCTGGACCGGCGACCGCGTCGCTCCCCACCCAGACGTTATCCCAGATCGCATCCCAGCCGTCATTCCTGACGTCCTTCCAAACGTCACCGGTGGGCGCAGAGGACGTGGCGCCGGTGAAACCGGTCCTGTCCCACTGATGGCCGGCGCTGGATGCCGTCCGGCACAGGAAGCCCCCGGAGGATCATCTGCAACCGTTCCCTGAAGGCAAGGAGGAGGATTTGAACATGTCGCCACCCCACAGCTCCCAGAGGCTGATGGCCGCGCTCCACCACCGTTCGCTGGACGATGCCATCGAGCGGGTCCTGGTGGATGAACAGACCCTGCAGCAGCGGGTGTGTGAGCTGGGCCAGCGCATCAGCGACGCCTATCGGGGCCAGGATCTGCTGCTGGTCTCCGTGCTGAAGGGGAGCATCGTCTTCATGGCCGACCTGATTCGGGCCATTGACATCCCCCACGAAATTGACTTCATGGCCACCAGCAGCTACGGCGCCGGGACCCAGAGCAGCGGGGTTGTGCGCATTTTGAAAGATCTGAACCACCCCATCGAAGGCCGTAACATCCTCATCGTGGAAGACATCATCGACAGCGGCAACACCCTGGACTACCTGGTGCGCATCCTGCGGGAACGGCACCCCGCGAGCCTGCGCATCGTCACCCTGCTGGACAAGCCGGACCGCCGGGAAGTCGACATTCACGTGGACTGGATCGGCTTTTCCATCCCCAACGACTTTGTGGTCGGCTATGGGCTGGACTACAACGAGGTGTTTCGCAATCTGCCCTACATCGGCATCCTGAAGCCGGACATTTACCGCTCGTAGGCCGGCAAGGGAAGCCGCTCCGGAGGGAAGCCGTGAAGGACGAGATCCAATCTGGCATCCGTCGCACCAGGCCATTATTGCATGGCCTGATCCAGGCGCTGCTCCTGGCCCTGGCCCTGTGGATGGGCCTGACCGGGGCCTTTCGGTGGTGCCCAGAGGGCGCCGCAGCCCAGGACAACGCAGGCACCTACACCGTAGTGGCCGGGGATACTCTGGCCGGCATTGCCGAACGCTTCGGCGTCTCCCTGGATTCCCTCATCCAGCTCAACGGTATTCAAAACCCCGACCTGATCCAGGTGGGACAGGTCCTCCGCATCCCTGGCAGCAGCGAGGGAACCGGAGCCGCGAACCTGGCGGTGGTCTATGCCCGTCCGGGCGAAAGCCTGCGGGCCGTGGCCCTGCGCCATGGGCAGGATGTGGCCGTGATTGCGACGCTGAACGGCCAGGAGGAGCATAGCCCCCTCTTCCCCGGGCAGCCGGTGCTGATCCCCCGGGAGACGCTGCCGCCCTCGCCCCTGCGCTTCGGCGCCGTGGCCACGGTCTCCCTGCCCGAGGCGCTGATCCAGGGGCGCACGGGCCGACTGTGGGTGACCACCCGGCGCCCCCTCAGCCTGACCGCCACCTGGAACGGCCTGCCGGTGGTCTTCACTCCCACCGAAGCCGATCCCCTGCGCCAGTTTGCCCTGTTGCCTGTGCCGGCCCTGCTGGCCCCTCAACCCTATCCCCTCACCATCACCTACCAGGCCCGCAGCGGCCTTCCCCTTAATCGGACGTGGCAGATCCCGGTGGTGGCAGGCGACTACGAGACCCAGGACATCGTCCTGCCGCCCGATCGGGGAGAGCTGCTGGAACCGACCCTGGTTCAGGCGGAGCTGGAGAAGGTCACCGCGGTCTGGTCCCAGGTCAGCCCGACCCTGCTGTGGCGGGAGGTTTTCAGCCGGCCCGTGGCCCTGGAGTATGTGACCAGCAGCCCCTTCGGCACCCGCCGCAGCTACAACAGCGGGCCAGTGGCCAGCTATCACTCGGGCCAGGACTTCGCCGCGCCCGAGGGGGTGCCGGTGGTGGCCCCGGGGGATGGGGTGGTGGCCCTGGCTGAACCCCTGGAGGTGCGGGGAAATGCCGTCCTGCTGGATCACGGGCGGGGCATTTTCACCGGGTACTGGCACCTGAGCCAGATCGACGTGGTCCCCGGCCAGATGGTGCGGCAAGGGGATCTGCTGGGGCTGGTGGGTAATTCAGGCCTGAGCACCGGTGCCCACCTCCACTGGGAACTGCGCATCTACGGTGTGGCCGTCGACCCCATGCAGTTCGTGGAGGAGCCCCTGGCCGGGCTGTCCCCTTGAAGACAATTGGCGGAGTGAGCACCCTCAGATGCGGTATAATCCGTGGAATCTGTGGCTGAAAATAAAGAGAAAATCCGTTGAAAGCGGATTCAAGTCGCGTGCCATCCACCCCATTGAGTGCGTTTCAACACACTTGGGGCGGGCCAGCCGATGATTTCAACCATCGGCCCAAGGCCCGGCCACGCTCTCATGCAGAGCTACCCCAACCGGGCATAGGGGTAAAGAGGGATGAAAAACAAAAGGCCCTGGGTGCTGGATCCAGGGCCCGGGAAAGACGTTGTCCCTGGCCTGCCACGGCAGGTCGGGAAGATTACCCTTCGTCTTCCTCGTCTTCCTCTTCCTGCTTACCCCTGGCAACCACCTCGGGTTCGGCAGCCTCTTCCACCACTTCTTCCTCTTCTTCCACCCGGGTGGTGATCATGGTAAAGACAACCTCTTCCGGATCGTGGAGGTATTCCACACCAGGCAGCCGGGGCAGGTCGGCCACGGTGATGGGCTCGTCCAGGGCGAGGCCGGTCACATCCACCTCAATGGAGGCGGGGATGTCCGCAGGAAGGGCTTCCACCTCGACCGAGTCCAGGGCCTGAAGCATCATCAGGCCGGTGGCCAGGCTCTCCGGGCGCCCCACAGCCACCACGGGCACTTCCACCTGCTGCTTCTCGGCCATGTTCACGGCGTAGAAATCGGCGTGGAGATACTGATGGTTGACCGGGTGCCTCTGTACTTCCCGAATCAGGACGTTCAGCGACTCACCACCCTCCACCTGGACCTGAACCAGCTGGGATGTGCCGCCCTGGTGCAACACCCGCTCCAGACTCCGGGCCTGGACCTGCAAGTTCATGGGCTTCTGGCGCTTGCCGTAGACCACCACGGGCACCAGCCCCTGGCTGCGCAGTTGCCGCACCTTACGCCCGGTCAGGGTGCGAGGTTGGGCATCTAACTTTAAATCGGACATGGAATGGCTCCTCTAAACAACGTTTATTCTAAAATTTCCTGAAAATGGGCCTTTGCCAACGGCCAACCTGCTGTCGACCCGCAACGGTCACGCATTTCGTCGCTTGAAAATCAGGGAGAACAGCCTGGCCAATAGACTTTTACCGGAGAGAAGGGTAACACCCAGGCCTGCACCTGCGGCAAAAGCCGTCCATGGGGTGAAGAAAGTGGAAATCCGTCCCTCCACCCGGCCGGCCGCCAGGAAGACCGTGCGCACATGGTCCGCCTCCACATGACGGGCCACCAGGGCTGAGTTGGTTACATCCCGCAAAGTGGCATTGCCGGCCACGGCCACCCCGATCATGCTTTCGCCAGCATCCACGGAGCCGGCACGCACATAGCCAGCCGCAGAATCCTCCATATGGAGGGCGCTGGCCCGGATGGACCGTGCCGCCGACTCTTTCATGGAGATCTGGCCGCCTTCCACGTGGGTGGCAGATTTTTCATGTAAATCCACCGGTTTGCGGGCCAGGCGTCCGCTGAGTCGGGCAGCCAGCTCTTCCAGCGGGTTCTCGGGATGATCGTGAGGCTGTTCGGCCATGTCTTGGCTTCCCTTTCCCAAAGGTCATCAGGTGTCCACCCCATGCTCCTGGGATGTTGGACGCCTCTGGAGGCGTCCCTTTCGGTGCCGCCAGAGCCACGGTATAGCCGCCTTCCCCGGCCCCCTCCAGGTGGACTACACCCGATGTCACCGATGCCGCAAAAAGGCACAACCTCAATTATATCGTGCCTGCCAGGCCCGGTCAATTTTTGCCGGGGCTGGGGCGCGCCCCAGATGGCCTACCCTTTTGGCGGGGCGAACCATTCGGTGCTTTTCCCTGGTTATGATACCATGGCGCCCATGACAACCGATAGACCCCGACGCCACACGCTCACCTTCCTGGCAGATGGACGGCGCTGGCTCTGGCCACTGGCCTTGGCCACACTGCTGGCCGGTGGCGGCTGGCTGTGGCTCTCTGGCCCGGCGGCCTCTGTTCCCCTGGCCACACAGAGGCCCCAGCCGACGGAACAGCTGCGCAGCGGCACGGTGGCCACCATGGATAGCCCGGTATTTCGCTACTCCGCTCCCGCGGGATGGCATGTCGACCGCCAGGGTGCTAACCCGGCTGAACCGCCCGACCCCTGGGCCATGCCGGCGGGCGTGGTGGAGTTCGAGTACCAGGGCCAGGAGCTGGCCCTCCAGATCGCCGTGGGCGACTACTGGGGCTACCTGTTCGCGACGGTGGACGGCCAGCCGGCCAATCTGCTGCCGGCTATCCCCGGCAATCGAAACAGTCTGGGAGAGCTCGCGGGCTATCGCACCTTTTACGCGCCCGAAGCCCAAGACACGGCGGGGCCCAGTCCCCGCTGGATCCGGGTCCACCGGGAGGCCGCCGGAGGCCGCCACCAGGCCCGGCTGGAGATCTGGCGCAGCTGGGGCCAGATCCCCCTGCGGGCCGTGGCCGTGGATGCCTTGCCCGCGCCTCCGCCACCGCGATGGCCAGGTATGGCCCTGGTGTTGCTGGGCGGCTGGGGCCTGCTCCTTGCCTTTGGTCCCCAGCTGCGATCGGGGAGCCATGTCGCAGCCTGTGCGAAGGTAGTCCGACATCTTCAGCCCCTGTGGCCCGGGTGGGTGCGCCACAACCCCTGGCCTCTGGCCGTCATAGCCTGGGCAGCCCTGGCGGCCGGCCTTCTGGGGCAGAGCTGGTGGCTCTGCCTGGCCGGTCTGACATTGCTGGCCTACATCGCCGTCTGGTACCCTGCCCTCTGGCTGGCCGCCCTGGTTTTCGGGCTGCCGTTTTACTTTACCGTGAACCTTCCCTTGCTTCCCCACCGGGCCGTGGGCCTGATCGACGTAGGTGTCCTGGGCGGCGTGGTGCTGATGGCTGGGCATTTCCTGCTGGCACGGCCGGCTACCGGGTCCGCCCAAGCCCAGGTTGGACTCGCCCCGTGGCAGCGCCGGCAGCAGTGGCTGCTGGCCGCTCTGGTCAGCTGGGCATTGGTCAGCGCGGTTGCCGCGGCCCACGGCGACGTCGCGCTGCGAGAATGGCGCACGGTCTTCCTGGCGGCCGGCCTCTTCGCCCTGGCCCTGCAGGGGCTCCGCCATGGTCCAGCCTGGCCAGCCCAGGCACGCCTGCTCCTCGTGGCCTGGCTGGCAGGCAGTACCGTGGTGGCAGCCATCGGCCTGGGGCAGTACCTGGCCGATACTCAGCTCATTCAGGCGGAAGGCGTTCAGCGCATCCGCAGCCTCTACGGCTCCCCCAACAACCTGGCCCTCTACCTGGAACGCTCCCTGGCCGTGACCCTGGCCCTCCTTCTGTTCGCCCGGCGGGGGCGGCTGTGGAGCGTGTGGGCCATCCTGGCCGGCGTGCAGGGTGCAGCCCTGCTGCTCACCTTTAGCAAAGGGGCGATCTTCCTGGGCCTGCCGGCTGCCCTGGGCACCCTGGCCCTGGCTGCCTATGGGCAGCAGGTGCCTCCGGGCCAGAGGCGGTCGACCCTGGCCTGGGTGGCCGGGGTAGGGCTGCTCATGGTCCTGGCCCTGGCTCCGTTCCTGGATACGGCCCGCTTCCAGGGGCTGCTGGATCTCCGCCAGGGCACCGGCTACCTGCGTCTGCAACTCTGGCGCAGCGCCTGGCAGATGGCCCTGGACCATCCGCTGCTGGGCGTGGGGCCGGACAATTTCCTCTACAGCTACCGCAGCCAATACCTGCTGCCCACCGCCTGGCAGGATCGCGCTGAAGCGCTGCGCGACGCTCGCCGCCGATACTTCCCTGTCAGTGATGACCTCACGCCGAGCC
>FWPU01007488.1_pt1 | contig 12606 bp, 8 predicted proteins | sample 2228361 | NCBI WGS metagenome assembly FWPU01 (sample SAMEA103939777, study PRJEB20133) | metagenome | reverse complement strand
CTTGCTCAAGCTCTGTCCGCCCCTGAACCCGCGAGGGAGAAGGGGCCGGGGGATGAGGGGAAAAGTGCATAACACGCTCTACACAGAACGGCGTCTCCGAGTGTATTTCTGGTTTGGGGCAGAATTCACCACAGAGAGCACAGAAAGTCACAGAGTTTTGATATCTTTTTCCCCTGTGCCCTCGGCGTCTCGGCGGTTCAAGACCATTGTCCCAAAACTGAAATGCATCCCGGTGTCTCTCACACCTTATACAGGTGCCGCAGGCCGTGATACAATGAGGGTGTACACGCTGCGCACTGGGGTCGGTTGTTTCTGGATGCTATCGTCACCTACGATCCGGACGTGTACACCCTGCGCACTGAGGTCGGTTGGTGGCGTCAGCAGTGGGAAAAGTCCCCCCTCTGTGTGCCTGGCTCTGGCACGGGGCGGGCAGTGGAGCGATAGATGAGCACCATTCTGGTCGCCGAAGACGAAGCCCATATCCTCTTCCTGATTCAGCGCCGCCTGGAATCTGTCGGGCATACGGTCGTCCCGTTTCAGGATGGCCGTCAGGCTCTCGACTACGCGCTGGAGCACAAACCGGATTTGCTGTTGCTCGATATCATGTTGCCGGGCATGGATGGCCTGGAAATCTGTCGGCAGGTTAAGGCGGCCTACGATCACGAAGCGCCGCCGATCGTGTTGATCTCGGCCCGCGGACAACAGAGCGACATCGAAGCCGGGCTGGCCGCGGGCGCGGACGAATACATCATCAAACCCTTCTCTTCTCGCCTGCTCCTGGATACCGTCGAGTCCATGCTCTGATGCTGCGTCGGGGTGCTTTGTTGCAAGTTGTTCGACAAATGTTAGCGTTTTGTCAAAATCGTGAATTATTCCAATAATCGTCTTCTTTTTAATAGCGAATGTAACGTTTGTATCCTATGATGAGGGTGCATTTGAGTTGGAAATGCTCCCGGCCCAAATCCCGCTTACCCAAGAGCATCTCTTCCCCACCCCGTCCAACTCAAATGCAAGGACCGCTTCGCCGGTCCTTCTTTTTTCTGCACCCAGGGTACAACAGGTGCCCACTGCGGCGCGCCTCAGCGGACGCTCACGGTGCCCAGCCTCAGGTATGTCGCGGCTGAGTCGGCCCCGTTATCAACGGGCAGCGGTTGCCCATCTCCCCACCAGTAGACTCTGACGCCCAGCGTGTACGTCCCGACTGACGCATTGGAAGGCAGCCGTAAACGATGCAGGTCGAAGTAGAGCGCCTGCGGTGCCCAGCCTGAAGTCGGCGCGTCTCCATCGAGCGGCGGGCCGTCGTGCTGAGCGACCAGTGCTCCGGCGCTGTCCAGCAGAAACACCGATACGCTGTAATCGAGCGGCGGGGTTTGCTGTGCTGTCCACCACAGCGCGACAGAGATCGCGTCGCCAGCCGTGACGGAGGCAGGCGCATGGAAGCGATGCAAAGCGAACAGATCGCCGAAGGTCGCCAGGGTGCTGGCAGGGCGGCGGTCGAAGCGCAGGCTGTAGATGGGCGTGCCCAGGTGATCCACCGCCAGTGTCGCCGTGCGCTCCAGGCCCGCCTGCGTGATCAGCTCGCCGTATTCGTTCAGGGGCGCGTCACCCCAGCAGATCAACCAGAAGGAGTCCTGATGCTGGAGATAGCCCAGCAGGGTCGGGAGAAAGAATTCGCGGTACTCAGCGCGCCATTCGCGCAACGAAACGCGGGGTGTTTGCGGCCCCAGTTGGCGATCGAGATAGTAACGCGCGGGAAAGTCGCCCACCCATACGTCCATCAGCACCGGCTCGTCCGCCACATAGTGCGCGCTGACATTGCCGACGATAGTTCGCCAGTCCGGGTAATGGCGGCGGGCGTCTACTGTGCTCAGCGCGACGATCATCAGCAGGGCGATCATGAAGGCGCGCGCCAGGCGGGGCAGATTGGCCAGGCCGTGCCCGGCGAGCGCGGCGAGCGCGGGCGTGAGAATCAGGAAATTGCGGACGGTGAGAAATTGCCGCCGCTCGTTGATCGTCACGATCAGGCCGGCGATCACCACGATCTGCAAGGCGGGATAGAGCGTGGGCCACAGCGGGCGCAGACGCAACGTCGGGCGGGGCGCAGCCTCGCCGCGCGGCCAGCTCAGCCAGACCAGCCCCAGCAGGATCAGGCTCCCCAGCAGGGCGTAATGATGGCCGAGCAGCGTATCGCGCACCAGGCGGAAAGTCTCCGGGCTGTTGGGCAACGAATTCTGGTAGTAGAGGGGGTTGTCCCAGCGCACGCGGTTCTGTGCGATCATGATCGGTAGCCAGGGCAGGAAGCCCAGCCCCACTACGCCCAGCAACAGCGCTCCTTCGGCCAACCTGCGCCACGGTCGGCGGGCGAGCAGCAGATGCAGCCCCTGCACGCCCAGCACGTACAGGCCCAGGTAGTGCGTGTAGAGCATTCCCAGCGATGCCAGCACATAGGCGGCGCGGTTGAGGCGCGTCGGACGCCGCCACCAACGGGCATAGGCGGCGCTGGAGAGCACGACGAAGGTCAGCAGCAGGCTGTAGTGCCGCACTTCCTGCGCCAGGTCAATGGGGAGATCGGCCAGGGCGAGCAATAGCGCCGCCAGGATTCCCGCCAGAGGTGAGAACAACGCACGCCCCAGTTGATAGGTGCCCGCGACGGCGATCACTCCTGCCAGCACGCCCAGGTAACGACCGGCAAACTCGCCCTCGCCCGCTGCCGTCCGCCACAGCCGGAGCAGCACAAAATAGAGCGGGGGATGCTGATCGTCGGCCAGGGTACGCACTACGTCGTCCAGCCCTGGGCCGGCGCTGAGGAGCATCGTCCAGCCCTCGTCTTCCCACAGGCTGCGCACCTCCAGATCGTGCGTGCGCAACATCCAGCCAAGCAACAGAATGGCCGTCAGCCAGACGAGACACACGCCCTGACGGGCGCGCGCGGCAAGGGAGGGGTGCTTCATGGGACGGGTCTCCTCGCCGGGCGATTGTACCCCAGGCGAGGGATGGTGCCAACGGCGCGAAGGCCGGGGGGCGTCGTAATACCCTAACGGGCATTCGGCCTCCTCCCCAGGCACAGAGTTCAGGGGCGAACAGGCATTGAAGAATCTGGGACGGAAGGTTGCCCTTCACTTTGCCTCGCCCCCACTTGGCGCTGACGCGCCTCGTTGCCCTTTCTCCACGTCGGAGAAGGGGTCAGCCGAGCGCAACAAAGCTGACAGTGCGGTAAGGCGCGGCGAGCGTGTTTGATGCACTCATTCCTGATCTAGATCAAGGCCTATCTTTCAGATATCAGGTAAAGTCATTGGCGCTATCGTCAGGGCGTATCATGCGCTTTTCGCCCCTTCGTCCCCCGGCTTCTTCTCGCCCGCAAGCGGGGAGCACTTGTGCGAGACCCTCGTTTCGCGGCGTAGTCGTGAGGACGGGAGAGGGGAAAAGTTCATAACAGGCTCTGGTCTGTCGCTGGAGAGGTGCGGTGATGTCTTCTGTCTCGACGACGCAAACAAGCGCTGTCTCGCTGAAAGCGGTGGCTCTGCCACCCGAACATGGCGCGTGGGGCTTCCTGCTGGAACCGATCGTGGCAGCGCTGGCGATTGCGCCTTCGTCCGCCGGCGCTCTGCTGAGCCTGGGCGTGCTGGGCGGATTCCTGTTGCGTCAGCCGCTCAAGATCGTCTACCAGGATCGGCGGCGCGGGCGACGTTATGCGCGGACGGCGCTGGCCGAGCGCGTGGCGCTAATCTACGCGGCTCTGGCCGTGATCGGCTTCCTGGGAGGACTGACGCTGTCTGGCCCGCGCGCGCTGTTGCCGCTGCCGTTGATCGCACCGCTGACAGTGCTGTTGCTGGTGAGCTACAGCCAGAACCGCGGGCGCGAGTTGATCCCGGAACTGGCGGGGGCGAGCGCACTGGCGGGCACGGCGACGGCGGTGGCCCTGGCGGGAGGCGCGGCAACCGATCAGGCGCTGGCCCTATGGGCAATCTTCCTCGGACGCGCCGTGCCCTCTATCCTGTATGTACGCGCTCGCCTGCGGCTGGACAGGGGGAAGTCGTTTGCCTGGGGGCCGGTCGTCGGCAGTCAGGCTCTTGCCATGGCGGGCGCGGCAGCGCTCGCGGTAGCGGGTTTTGCCCCCTGGCTGGCGGTGATCGCTCTGGCAACCCTGGCGACCCGCGCTGCGTGGGGGCTTTCGCCCTATCGCCCACAGGTGCGCGTGGCTATGCTGGGCGTTCAGGAAGTGGCCTTTGGCGCGCTGACAGTGCTGTTGACGGTACTCGGCTACGCGCGGGGGTGGTGAAAGGGGCGTCGCACGGAGCGTGCTCCGCGCTGTCGTACACCTCACCCCCGCTCGGCGCAGCGCGGCTGGGGGTGAGGTAAAAGCCCCAGGAGAGCTGATTCAAGGGATGTGGGAATGATCGCCGGTGAGGAACTGCCCTGCCGCCAGAGGTTTGGATTCCGTTGATTGGCTTAGCTGGTGAAATCATGTACAATGATGAAGACTGGCGTTGTTCGTGCACGTATCACTAAAACCTTTCAGACTCCGTGGGGGCTACTATGCAACCGACACATCCTTCTCAACTGGCTCCTGACAAACCCGTGACAGAGGAGGCGCGGACGGTCGATATCATCAAAGTCTCGGCTCGATCTCGTTCTACGGCAGTAGCCGGTGCTATTGCCGGCGTCGTGCGCGAGCACAACCGTGCGGAGGTCCAGGCCATCGGGGCCGGCGCGGTCAACCAGGCGATCAAAGCGGTTGCCATCGCGCGGGGGTATCTGAGCGACGACAATATTGACGTCATCGTGATCCCCTACTTCACCGAGGTGACCATTGACGACCAGGAACGCACGGCGCTGCGTATGGTAGTTGAACCTCGCTAATCTATCGTCTGCCAAGAGAATTTTGCCCGATCCTGACAGTTAAAAAACACCTCTCACAGACGCACAGCCTCGGCCCCACAGACCGGGCTGTGTGTTTTCTGGGCGCGACCGGAGGAGACAGCCGAGGTATAATCCTCGCCCATTCAAAAGCGTGCCTGGAATGGCCATGCTCAATTCTTCTGCAAAGTCCGCCAGACAAACCCGATCCCCCGCGGCCAGGGTATGGCTGTTGAGCGCCCTGCCAGCGCTGGCGCTATTGCTGCTCTACGCCGTCACGCTGCAGACGCATATCAGCGGCAGCTTTGGCGAAACCTCTCCGCAGAACATCCTGAAGAACGAGTACATCAAGGATGTGGCCGAAATCCAGGTGGCGCTCAACGCCTGGGGCACCATCCATCACACCGGCTATCCGCTTTTCGCCATCGGCGGCAACCTGTTCACCTGGCCCCTGCGCACGCTGGGGCTGGAACCGGCGGCAGCAGCCAGCCTGTACGCTACCGCTTGGGGGCTGCTGACGCTGATCAGTTTTGGCACGCTGTTGTGGCGGTTGACGGAACGGCTCTGGCTGGGTGTCCTGGGCGCTGTATTGCTGGGGACGGTACGCTCATTCTGGATTCACAGTGTCATCGCCGAGGTCTACAGCATGAGCCTGGCGATCACCGCCTTGCTGTTGCTGGTGGCGCTGTGGCCCGCTCCCTGGCGCAATGGCTGGAGCGCCCGTCATCGTTTGTTGATGCTTGCTCTGCTGGGAGGGATTGGCGTGGCCCATCACCGGGCGGTGACGTTCGTCGCGCCGGGGCTGATCGTCGCCGTTGGACCGGCGCTGTGGCGCGAGCGCCCACCCTGGCGACGCCTCGCCTGGCAGGCAGCGGGGCTGTTCGCGCTGGGCTTTGTGCCCTATCTGTATCTGCCGCTGCGCGCCTGGCAGGGCGCGGAGTGGGTCTATGGCGAACCGGACACCCTGCGCGGCCTGTGGATCGAGTTCAGCGGGCGCGAAGCCGACCGGCTGGTGCGCTTGCCCGCCGATCTGCACGGCCTGGCCGATAACCTGACCGACACCTGGCAGATTCTGGTGAAGGAACTATCGCTGCCAGGGTTGCTGATGGGAATCGCCGCGCTGCTGCTGGCGCTCACCGTGACGCCGCAGCGCCGCGCGGCCCGCCTGATGGCGCTCAGTGCTGCCGGCCCGACCCTGTTCGCTGGGTTCTATCACACCGCCGTGCTGCCTCAGGCGGTGTTGATGCCCACCGCTCTGGCGCTAGTCTTCGGCGTTGTCCTCACCGCCGACTGGCTCATCCGCCAATGGAGAGCAGCGGCAGTGCTGGTTGCCGTGAGTCTCGTCTCCTGGGGGGCGGGCCTGGCGATCTGGCATTACAGCTATGTACGCGAACTGGTGGACGAGCCGACCGGCCTGCAGACCATCGCCCGCATGGAACGGTTACCGCGCGGGGAACGGGTGGCGCTGATGTTCCCCTGGGGGCCGCGCTACGCGGCAGCGTCCTATGCCCGCCTGGTGACGGGGCAGTATGCCAGCGTGCGCGTGGTGGATCACAAGGCGGACTACCGCGCACTGCTGGCGCAAGGATATCAACTTTTCACCGAGCCAGAGACGTTTTACACCTACCCTCCGCCCTGGCCCAACGCCTACGGTGCGCCTTCTACCTGGTGGAGCGAGCGCCTGGGCGACTTTGCGCTCAGTTCTGCTGTGCCCGGCTACGTGCAACTGCTGACCGTGCCTCCCCTGCTCGCGCCCGACGAACCGCTCGGCGAGCCGATCGTCTACGGCATTCATCGTCAGGCCGCCTGGCTGACCTGCGACCGGGAACACATCTACCTGCACGTGATCTGGAGCGCTGAGCGCCGTCCCGACAGCGATCCCAGCATCTTCGTGCACCTGACGGGTGACACGCCCGCTCCTAATCCGCCCAACGCCGATGCCCGCCACCCGGTCTATGGGCTGTACCCGTTCACCGAGCTGTCTCCCGGTCAGTGGGTGCGCGACGATTTCACCCTGCCGCGCCTGCCGGGCAAGACACAGGTGCGCTTCGGGCTGTATGAGCAGCGCGATGGGAACTTCGTCAACTATGGGGAGACGGCATTGCCTGTCAGCAGTTGCCCGCCGCCGGCCTGGGCGGAAGGAGAACCTCGTCCGGCCCGCGTCGGGGAGGGGTTGAGATAAATGCCCCCTTGCTCCGCTTGTTCATAGCCTGTGGAGCATGAACTCTGTATACTTAGGCGCGGGTTTCCTATCGTAAGGAGCGACTCATGCGCGATTTCATTTCTGAGCGGGTTCGCCTTGTCCCGCCTTCTGGCATTCGCAAGTTCTTCGATATCAGCGCCACCATGACCGATGTGATTTCGCTGGGCATCGGCGAACCGGATTTCGTCACGCCGCAGCCGATCATTCAGGCGGGCATCCGCGCCCTGGAAGCGGGGCACACGCACTACACCAGCAACAGCGGTACCGTGGAGCTGCGCCAGGCTATCGCCCGTTATATCGAGCGACTCTATGGCATCCACTACGATCCGGAGAGCGAAATCCTGGTCACGGTGGGGGTCAGCGAGGCGCTCTACCTGGTGATGAACGCCATAGTGAACCCTGGCGACGAAGTGATCGTCCCGCAGCCCTGCTTTGTGTCCTATGCGCCCGAAGTGACCTTTGCGGGCGGTGTGCCCGTGGTGATTGACACGTTCGTCGAAGAGGAATTTCAGGTCACCGGCGCGGCTGTCGAGGCAGCGGTGACGCCGCGCACCAAGGCTATCCTGATCGGCTACCCCAACAATCCCACCGGCGCGGTGATGTCGCGCGAGCGACTGCTAGAAATCGCCGCTGTTGCCGAGCGGCACGATCTGTTGGTGATCTCCGATGAGATTTACGACCGCCTGGTCTACGGCGTCGAACATGTGCATTTTGCCACCCTGCCGGGGATGCGTCCGCGCACGGTGGTTTTGGGCGGCTTCAGCAAGAGCCATGCCATGACCGGCTGGCGGTTGGGTTATGCGCTCGGCCCTGCCGAGTTGATCGCCGCCATGCGCAAGATCCATCAGTACACCATCATGTCGGCTCCGACAGTGGCACAGATCGCCGTTGCGGAGACGATCGATCAGGTCGAGCAAGAGGTGGAACGGATGCGGGCGGAGTACGACCGGCGTCGTCGTTTGATGGTGGACGGCTTCAACTCACTGGGTCTGCGATGCTTCGAGCCGCGCGGTGCTTTCTACGCCTTTCCCAACGTCAGCGCTTCCGGGCTGGACGAACAGACCTTCGCCGAAATGCTGCTGCGCGAAGAGCGGGTGGCGGTCATTCCGGGCACAGCGTTCGGAGCATCGGGCGCGGGATTCGTGCGGGCCTGCTATGCCACTGCCTACGAGAAAATCGAGGAGGCGTTGGAGCGAATTCAACGCTTCATGCAACGGCACGGCTAGAGCACGTTATGCACTTTTCACCTCTCAATCCCCGGCCCTTCTCCCCGCTTGCGTGGGAGAAGGGCCGCTCGCTCGTCGTCAACAGCACAGCGGGCACCCTTCTCCCATGTGTATAGACCGGAGAGAAAGTATTGAGGAGCGAAGTGAGCTGCCGATCAGGACTTTCAAACGCTCTCCAAATAATCCGCTAGCCGCTTCGTTTCGTGTTAAGATAAAAGCAGAGCACCCTTGTTGAATCGTGAATCTGGCCATGGAGCCGCCTTCATGTCCGAGATGCCTGAAACTCCCGATGTGGATAGTCTGCTGCAGCGCAATCAGCAGCTCTCGCAAGAGATTCGTCGCCGCGTGGATCAGCTCTCGGCTCTGAACACCGTCGCCGCGGCGGTGAGTCAGTCGCTGGACTTGCAGATCACACTCCAGACAGCGTTGAAGGCCATTCTCAAAGTGATCCCGGTGGATTCGGCGGGCATCAGCCTGGTAGATGAAGCCGCGGGCGAACTCGTTTTGCGGGCGCAGCATGGCTGGCGACGCGACTTCGTCACGCAGCCGATGCGCATTCCCCTGGGCAAAGGCATGTCCGGCTATGTGGTGGCCAACGACGAGGTGCTGGTCACCGGCGACCTCACCGGAGACCCGCGCCTGGCCGTGCCAGAGTTCGCCGACGAGGGGGTGCAGGCGATGGCGTTGGTCCCCATGCACGCGCGTGGGCGTGTGGTGGGCATCCTCAGCGTCATGAATCATCAGCCCTATCATTTCGGCGACGACGAGATCAGCGTGTTGCGCGTCATCGCCGACCAGGTAGGGGTGGCGCTGGACAACGCCCGTCTCTACGAAAGCGTCAAAGAACAGTCCAGTCGCCTGGAAGCGATCCTCAATTCCACAGGCGACGCCATCATCGCCACCGACAATCACGGCATCATCAACCTGGTCAATGCCACTGCCGAACACCTCTTCGGCCTGCACCGCGCCGAACTCATCGGCTTGCCACTGCGCCAGGCTCCACTGCATCCCAAGCTGCGGGCCGGTCTGCGACGGGCCATGAGCGAGAGCAGAGAAGCCAATACGGTCTTCGAGGTGCCATTGGACAATGGCCGTTTCCTGTCGGCTATTGTCTCGCCGGTGTATTCATACCAGGAACCAGAGAGTGACCGGCAGGCCGAAGGCTGGGTGATGGTGGTGCAGGACGTGACGCACCTGCGTCAGGCCGAACAGACGCGCGTCAACTTCATTCGCGACGCCGCGCACGACCTGCGCAATCCTCTGGGTGTAACCATGAACGCGCTGACCATGCTCAAGGAAGAGTTCGGCGAACAGAAGGATTGCGCTGAGATTGTGGACATTGGTTTGCAGGGCGTACGCCGTATGCAGGCGTTGATTGACAGCCTGCTCAATCTGGAACACATCGAAAGCGGCGTGGGGCTGCAATGCAAAGAAGTAGACGTGCGCGACCTGGTAGAACGCTGCGTGGCCGATATCCGGCCAGCCATTCAGCAGCGCCAGCAGACGCTTGTCTGCGAAGTGCCGGAGTCGTTGCCGCCGATTCAAGGGGACATGAACTGGCTATACCGCGCGCTGATGAATTTGTTGAGCAACGCACACAAATACACCCAGGAGGGCGGGGCGATCACTGTGCGGGCGTATGTGCGGGACGAAGACCTGTTCATCGAAGTGAGCGACAACGGGCCGGGCATCCCCACCGAAGCACAACCGCGCCTGTTCGAGCGCTTCTATCGCGTACCGGATCTGGATCAGGAAGCCAAAGGATCGGGCCTGGGGCTGGCCATCGTCAAGTCGGTGGTCGAGCAGCACGGGGGGCGCGTGTTCGTGCAAAGCCGGCTGGGACAGGGCAGCGTCTTCGGCATGGCTTTTCCGCTGAGCGATCGGCAGGGGCAGCCCTCAGCGCAGACTTCATAGGGCGCAGCAGCCAGGCGCGGTGAAAAATCAGGGGGCACTTGCACGCAAGCGCCCCCTGTTGTGCTAGAGGATAGACTTACTCGGAAGCAGGCGGGTTCAGGAAGCCATCGAACAGCGCGGCGAAGTAGGTGAAGCTACCATCGCGCCCAACATGCAACGGATGCGCCGCGTCCCACTGCACAACGTAGGACATCACCACGTCGTTGGCGTCCAGCGACGAGCCATCATGGAAAGTGACGCCGGGGCGCAGATAGAACGTCCACTCGGTCAGGTCGTCGCTGACCTCATAGCGCTCGGCCAGGCCCGGCTCCACATTGGTACCGCCGATCTCAAAGGACAGCAGCGACTCGAAGATCTGTTCACCGGCGCGCAGCGACTCACCGTCGGTCTCGTCCGCCAGGTAGAGGCCGACAGGTTCGGCGTTCTGCATCCATACCAGCGTATCCTGGCCGGGGATTTGCATGACGGCGAAGTACTCGTTGCCCAGCGGGCTGGCGTGCGCACCCTCGACCGTCGCCTTGAAGGCAGTAGCAGAGGCACCGTGCGCCACCGGGATCATGGGCACCAGGTCCTTGATGGCCTGATTGGCCTGGCGGTAGTAAACCAGGCGCTCCGCCGGATCGGCGATCGCGGCGGCCTTCTGCAGCGGCTCGGTGATTTCGGGGAACTTGTCGCCGAACTGATCCGACGCGCCCACGCCGAAGTGATAGTCCAGGAAGTTGGTCGCATCGGGGTAGTCGGCATTCCAGCCCAACAAGTGCACCGGCAACTCACCGCGATCCGCCGCGTCAATGAACGCGCCAGATTCCATGACGGTGATGTTGACCGTCACATTCAGGTTCTCCTTGAGCTGAGCCTGAATGTCCTCGGCCACGCGCCCCGGCTCCGGCAGGTAAGAGCGGAACACATCGCGGTAGTACAGGTCAATGGTGAAACCATCCGGATAGCCCGCTTCGGCCAGCAGAGCGCGTGCCGCTTCGGGGTCGAAGTCGTACCACGTCACTTCGGGCGTGTAGCCGAAGATGGTGGGCGGCATGAACTGCGTGGCTACGATGGTGCCCGCCGGATAGAAGTTGTCCACGATGCGCTGCCGGTCAATGGCCATGGCCAGCGCCTGACGCACGCGCACGTCATTCAGCGGCGGATAGCGGTTGTTGAAACCGATGTAGAAGATGTTGGTGCCGGGACGATCATAGAGCACCAGGTTGGGATCGTTGCGAATCTTCTCGTAGTCGTCGGGGCTGGGGTTGTCAATACCGTCTACCGTGCCCGCCTGCAGTTCGGTCAAACGGGCCGCGCCCTCAGAGTTCCAGCGGAAGACGATGCGCTCGGTCTTGGCCGGCTCGCCCCAGTAGTTGTCGTAGCGCTTGAGCACCAGGCTGTCGCCGCGCTTCCACTCTTCCAACACGTAGGGGCCGGTGCCGATGGGCTTGTCAACCAGGTCACCGCCACCGCCGGTCGCTTCCAGGTACTCGGCGCTGTTGATCGAGAAGGCGGAGAAGGCCACCTTCGACGGGAAGGCCGGGTCCGGGCGGCACAGCGTGAACTTGACCGTCAGTTCATCGAGCGCCTCGATCTTGTAGATTTCGCCCCCGTAGCTGCAGTCCGGCGCGGAGTAGGACATCGGCTGGAAGCCCTGGGCTTTGACCCCGCCGGGCACGGTCACGAAGGACAGCGCCATCACCGCGGCGATGAGCAATGAAAAAGCGGCATAACGCTTGCGGGTAAACATCTTGTCTCCCTTCTACTCTCCAGGTACAAACGTGCTAGGAACGAAACGGGCCGAACAGGTTGTGGGAATCATATGGCGTCGCGGCGATACTCTCTCCTTTCCAACTGTCGAGGGTAACATGCCGGGCGCAAACCTGGCCTAAGAGGGATTATCCGTGCTGTTTGAGAATCGTATCGGCACCAACAACCATACCCTATAAGTAAGCCTTAAGCAAGAAAAGATGAAATGCATCCGGGAATGGGCGATGTCTGCTGCGGAATGGTGCTCCTGCTTTCCCCCGTTGCCGAACATGCCTGCGGCGCTGAAAGCAGATCGGCTGAGGAGCAAATCTGCCAATGGATGACAGACAGCACCTGTGCTCAACGGCCACTGCCTTTATTATACGAATAAATTCTCTCATAAGGCAATCTGTCGCAGAGGAGATGGGACGGGGAATGAGAGACAAGGAAGCACGGCACATTGCCCGATGCATAATATAGGTTGTCTTAGTACTAAAGAGCCTGCTAATTGAGAAACAGTTAGACATCGGACGAATTGAGGCATAGCCATAAGAGACCGTGTGAGAAGCCCTGCTCTACGGTTTTACCTCACTCCCGCTCGGCGCTCACGCGCCCGCTGCCCCTTTCCAGCCTGGACTGAGAGGTGGCAAGCCGAGCGTAGCGAGGCCGGGGGGG
>FWPU01011294.1_pt1 | contig 12607 bp, 14 predicted proteins | sample 2228361 | NCBI WGS metagenome assembly FWPU01 (sample SAMEA103939777, study PRJEB20133) | metagenome | reverse complement strand
TGGAGCGTAGCGGAATGTTAAGCCCGACTTGCTCCGCAACTGTCCGCCTACAGCGGACTAAATTAAGAAACCAAAACTTGATAGCCAACACCGAACCCCGCAATTAAATAAACACGGTGTTGTGCACAAAAGTTATAACTCCCATTTTCGTTAGTTTCAAAGCCGAATTGTCTTGTGCCACTTACTGGATGATTCCCAGCTCCAGGCGCTTCAAGCGTCATAAAGTACCAATATGAAGAAGTGTATTCTGAGCAAATTACAACTCCATCATCTACTGGTATATCAATGTAAATAATGGCACCGGTAGGATCGTCAGAGTTCCATAGCTCAGTCTCTTGGGTACATAAGGTAGCAGTCTCGCAATAAGGCGAAAAAGTAGAACCCTCTACAAAATCATTGATATTCCTTCTAAAGTAGTCTAAAAGTCCTTCAGGGGTAAAAGGTAAACCGGTAGATGGATTATTGGGTAAAGACGATACTATTACTGCAAAGTAATCCATATTTACAATAGTGCCATTGGCGCCATTCAATGATTGAATTGCCCAATCATCAAACCAACTCGTATTTGAAGATTGGAGGTCATTTATTTTATCTTTTATTTCCTGAGAAGCTTCATTTTGAGCCAACGTTTGCCATTTGGGTATTTGACTGCATGGGACTTCGACTAATACAAAAGGGTCTATTTCTAATAAGTCAATTAGTTGCTGTTCAATTATTTTTGGCCTTTCAATTAATATTATCTCATCTTGATAATCAGGAGGGATTGAAATGCCAATTGGATCCCCAACATAACCTCCGCTTGAAGTACTACCGCTACCACCTGTATAGTAATCACCTCCACCCGAATATCCACCACCTGTACTGCCACCTCCATCTCCACCACCAGTACTTCCTCCGCCTGTACTACCTGGTGTGCCACCTGAGTCCCCACTTCCGCCACCACAATCCTTTACTCTTAACATATCTAGCATATAACGACTTCCATCATCACAGTCAATTAGTAAGTATGAGTATCCTGTTGTTTCACTTGTCCAAACCTCCCAAGTGCAGCATGCTTTTGTTCTTCCTTCGCTTGTATAACTCTCTACTTTGACACCATGCTCAAGTCTAACTTCGTCTACAAAGTTTCTATGAATATCAAATTGTCTAATAATACCTGAGTATGTTCTAAGGTCTAGTTTATTGAGATTTTTAAATAGCCATGTAGTATCAGGTTTGTATTGCAGTATATATTGAAATACACCATTTTCCCTAACGGTAATGATTAGATTTTCGAAAATTAAGCTGTCATAAGTTCTACTAAGCGTTAATGTGAATCTAGTCCGGTTATTTATAGTGTCATTTAACTTAAGGGCCTCAGACAGATTGATTTCGCCAAAGTCAGTCGATAAGGAACGGCCAGCGGGATTTTGATTGTTGTTATACAGCTCACCTAAAAGGTTTAAAAGCTGTGGGTCTGTTTGCGGATCAATAGTTTCAATAAATGAAAATTTATCTCTTTCGATTTATTGAACAAAGTCCTCACATCCAAAAAGTAGTAATGCAGTAAGTGTAATTAGGCTAGAAAGTGTCCGAAAATTTAAAACTCTCATGATTAAAACAGGTTTGGTCCTGGTTGTACATAGGTAAAATAAATCTCTCTTTATTAAAATGCCAACTAAAGACGTTACTTTTTTAAAAAATTGTGCACAACGTTTTGTGTTTATTTAGTTGCGGGAGTTGGAGGGCTTAAAAATGGAGCACAGCGGAATGGTTAAGCCCGACTTGCTCCGCAACTGTCCACCGTGGGTGGACAATATTAAGAAACAAATTTGAATTGGCACACCGTACCCCGCAATTAAATAAACACAGTGTTGCTGGCTGTGCGGCCATGCCAATCTTTTAATTGTCAGCCATCTGCTTTATGTCCCAAGTTTTGTGCGGCTTTACAAGTGAGTGTGGTTTACTCTTTAAATAAGTTAGTATTTCAGGAGTTTAACATTCATTTTTTTGCCTCGAATAGAAGTCTTTAAGAAGTAAAGACCATTTGGTTGTACGCTTAAGTCAACCTCAAAATTCTTTTCACTTACTTGTAAATCAATGACACTTCGACCTTGCGCATCGTAGATGTCTACTCGGAAAGGCTGAATGATTTCAAAACTTTCGTTGAGTCGAATGAAAAACCTATCTTTAGATGGATTTGGATAGACATTAATTAGTTCAACAATATCTTCTACTAATGATACTTCGCTCAAATCTTTATCATTCTGTTCATTACGCTTTCTTTGACACGGATCACAACCGCCACTTGCAGAATTATGGTGTTACCAGGAATAATATCTGAGGCGATTTGAGATTGCGGATAAATTTCCCTTGTAATTGGCCCAAAAACAATTTGTTTATTAATGTCCATCATGTATAATTCCGCACCCTCGGTTAAGCTAAGATTATCAATAAATACACTCAGGGAGTAAGCATCAATAGATTCCACTACTAAGGTCCATACATTACCAAGTTTCGTTTCTTCCCAGGTTCCATCTTTAAGATCTAAATCAACATCAATCCCTTTCGCAAATCTAGGAGGGCCTTGGTCCCTAGAATCTTCGTCAATAAGCTTTTGAATGTCCAATGATGGTAGTCTTATTGATTTTATGGTTGCCTTTGCATCAGAAATCTTCAGTTGCTTGAATGATTGAGCGCTATGTTTTGTGGTCTTTACCTGACATAAAACTGAGATAGAGACTGATATGAGTATGAGAAGAGCGGATAAAAATTTTATCATACTATTGAACATTAAAATCTATTTCGAAAGATTTTTCGGGGGTGATATATTGACTTCCGTCTCTTGTAAAATAAAATTGAGTTTTGAAACCAGTCCTGTATGAACCTGTAGTTAAAGGTGGATTGTCATTTGTTCCACAGAAGATTGTACTGAAATAAGGTGAGCCTATCTCCCAAGGAATAGGAGTCCATGGAATTTCAATTTTTAGTGATTCTCCTGCCTCAATTGGATAACCATTTTGGTAGGTGCAAAAGATATTAACGTAAGGTTTCCCTATTTCAATAATAGGACTTCCCTCGTTACTGTCAAGTTTGTAAACTTTGAAAAAATCATCAGTTTCCATTGATTGAAACATAATGGTATTCTTGGAGTTATTCGTTATCGAAAAACTGAAAACAAAGTTTTCTCCTTGTGAAAAGGATGTTGATTGCACACCGTCCTGGCCGAGTAACTTGAATTCAAAGGTAACTGCCAATGGTTCTGCTTCGTCTGAGCAAGAAAAAGAACCTAAAATTATCAATAGAATTAGTGTCAATGGTCTCATAAGGTTAAGCATTACTAATAGTTAGACACCTTATGAAAGAAATCCGTTGTATTAAAATTAACAGAAAATATCGATTTAAAATAAAAATTACAACACTTTTAATCAGGTTTGTCAGGCCGCATTGCCAGCAACGTTTGGGTTTGGGCAGTGGCGGGCTTAGGAGGCCTTAGCAATGGAGCATCGCGGAATGCTAAGGCCGACAAGGTCGTCACTGTCCGTAGTGGGCAAACGTTGTAGCGAAGATAAAAATTTATACCTACACATCACCCCGCCATTGCCCAAACCTGGTGTTGGCAGCTGGCGGCTTTGTCTTCAAGTCATAAACTGTCTAACTTCCCTTTCTTTCTCTGTCGGGTTTAGTCTATCAAAACGGTCAAATGTCATTTCCTCAATTTCAACAAAGCCTGTCAGCATGTCTCTATCAACAATTTTTCCTTCTTGTCCGCAAGTAGGGCATATGATAACTGAATTTTGATATGGGTCTGATTTATTGTCATTGTCGGCAATCTGTCCCATTATTTTTTGAATTATTTCCCCTTTGTCTTTCGATTTTACATTATTGTCTACGTTGACAATAGATTGTACGAAGTCCCAAGTTTTATTGTTGAGTCCGAATAAATACTTATGTCTTGGATTACTTCGATTTGAATAAATAAATTCACCGTATGCGAAGTCCGAAAGTAATGGTGTATCGAAATGCTGTCCGCATGATTTACATTTAGCCTTTACTGTTGAAACTTTCATGTCATTTAGCCGCTTGCTGCCAACGACCCGTGTTTATGACGGCTGCGGATTTGGAGGCCGTTATTGTCCACCGTTTCGGAAACTGATTTAAGAAAACAAAACTACAATTCACCGTATCGACCGCATCTGGCATAAACACGCTGTTGTGGGTAGCGCGGTTCCCTTAGATTAGTCCTTTATCTTCAAGTTCATTTTTTAAAGCAAGATAAGCTTTTAGTTTACCTTCCAGTATTGAATTTTCTCTATTAAGTTTTTCAACACTGTCAGGGATAGAGTTTACTTCAATGTCTTTAATCTTAATGATTACTGTATCATTTTCGGTCAAATCAGATTTTAACCAAGTGATATTCTCTTGGCTATCCATATTAAGTCCTGAAAAGCTAAGGTCAATTTGATCTTTGTGTGGTAATTTTATTCTATTAATAATAATTGATACTACCCCATTACCTAAAGAGGCTTTTTTTGTTATGCCATTTATTTCTAATTCCAATCCGATCATATCTTCATGATTTAATCTCTAAGAGGACAACGAACAAAATCCCAGTATCCTTGAACATTGCAGAATGCTTGACATGTTGAGCAGTCCATATTCTTATGTCCATAAGTTGTAGTGCAAATAACATACATATCAGTACAATGCTGTCTTAAATTCTCAATTTCAGTGCTTATCTGGTAAGCGTTATAAATGAAAATCACCAGAATAGCACCTCCAACTATTATTTCGCCAATTGGTGTTGGTTCTACTAAAGCTATTGCCGTCACGGTGGATAATATCTGACCGTCAAAATCATTTATAAGCTGACCATTATCAAATTGCATGTCATAGCCATTCTCAGATAGCACAACCAATTCAGGCATTAACCAAGCGTTTAAAGAAGCATTATATGTATATACTACTCCATTAGCATCTCTGGCTTCCATTCCATCATAAGGATTGCTTAAATCATCACCTCTTTTTAGTGGTATCAAGTAATATGAAATGTCTACGGGGTCTATCGAGCCAGATGATCCGCCTCCTATTGGAGTCTCCCCTCCACCTGTTGTCCCACCGGGCTCGGTACTCCCACCATCACCTCCACCCGTTCCAGAACCTCCGCCATCACCAGACTCATCACATACTTCATATTCTGTTACAGTAATTTCTGAAATGCTGCAATTGCCATCTACACAAACCTCAGTCCACACAACATCAATCCAAGTCTCACAGGTTTTTGTTCTACCATTTGTTGAAACACTGTTACTAGAAATTGCTTTACCATTGTCAAAATTCGTAGAAACACGCACATCACCGTTAAGTTCAACAATTTCGATTGTACCCGTAAATGTTTTCCACCCTCCTCTGCGAGGTTTGTTCGCTAACCACTCTGTGGTTGGTTTATACCGCACGATATAGTTATCTTTATTGCCGTCATTGTCAACAAGGATTAGATTGTCAAATTGGTTGGGTATTTCAATGATAAGTGGAATCGTATAGGAAGTTCTATTTTTAGTTGGATCAACTATTTTGTAAGATTTATTCCAGTTAATCCTGTTATTGATTGTTGAGGCAACTCTGCCTGTTGATGTCTGGGAAGATAATGATTCCATGTACTTATTTAGTGCCACATCCTTATAGCCTGTTGTATATTCTCTGTGGATTTCTTGTTTCTTTAGGTTCACTTCAGAAAATTCTCCACAACGCGTTGCTATTGAAACTGATGCTATGACCAGAATAATTTGTGTGAATCTATTTTTCATTTGTTTAATAATTTAGTCGCCATATTTATTTAGCTAAAGTATAACGGTTTCATTCAACTTACAACTTGTCTTACTTAATTTTGTGCTGAGTCGTTGTCCACTGCGTTACCCACAACGGTCGAGTGTATGTGCCGTAAGGGATTGCGGGCTTCGTTCCTGTCCACCGACACGTAAGTTTAAGCGGGCTACAATGCTTGAATACCTTCTGAAACCCTTATGGCATATACACTTTGTTGGGTGCTGGCCTTCTGTCTTGCGTGTTGATTGTCTGTCAGTTGAGCGTTGGAACAGACACACTCTTTGCCAAGTTTTGGTTTGTGTATCGGCTTGTGCGACTTGGCAATGTGTGTGGCTGTTGAGGTGGCTCATTTTCTTGTCATTATAATATCAACTTCTCCGGGCTTCATTGTCTTATCTCCGTAAAGTTTTGTTTGTGTCCTAGTATCTTTTGTTAAAGGTTTTTCTACAATTTTTACTGAATGATTTGGAAAATGCTTTTTCAGGATTTCAAGTGTCGCGTTGAATGTAAATTCTCTCTTGTCTGTCCGCACGTAAATAGTGCTTTTCCGTTTCATCATTTTGGCACAAAGACCAAAAACATTGTCAAGCAGGTCATAATAATCTTGCTTGTTTACAAATCGTCCTTTGTGTTTGTCCTTTAGTGATTGTGGATTTTCAGAACCACCTAAAAGCCAAAGTCGCAACCATTGGTCAGCGTGATAGTCAGTAATTGAGTAATAGGGTGGTGAAGTAAACAGCAAAGAAAATTTTATATCGTTTTTAACTGCTCGCTCTGCAATATTCACTAATTCATTTGAACTGTCGCCAAACACTACGGCACTCTCAGTAACTTTAGGCTTTCCTTTCTCATAACGCCACTCAATTTTTTTGAGAATAAAATCGCAAGGATTTATTTCAGGTGGTGTGGTCATATTATTTTTCTTCCACCATTGCACTGAGTAATTCATTCCCATTGATTTAGTCATTCTCATCTGATTGGAAAGTCCTTCGCCAAGTTTAGCGTGTAGATAAATTAGAAGAATTGACATTAAAGTCGCATCAACATTGTTGTTTTTCCAATCTAAATGAGCTCTGGCAGCCAAGAGGAATTTCAGAACTTCATCACAATAGCATAAACGATAAAATTCGGGCATTCGCTGTATGGCTCTATTGTAATAGTTTCTAATACCATAAATTTCAAGAAGTCGGTCAACAACTTCTTCTTTCTCCGCTGGTTTAAGTTTTACAGTACCATACAGCCAACCTACAGGATTGATTTCAATACCCAAACTGTTTCTTCCTAAAACACCACCTGCATATATGCTACTGCATCTACCTGCAAAAGGGTCAATGATATAATCACCCTTCTTTGAATACTTCTCAACTACATCAAATGCAAACTCCAAAGGAAACATAGCATAGTATGGCCCAAACCTTGCCCAACGTGCTTCGGCTGTTTCAAAACCTTTTAATATTTTTTCCTTTGCTATCATTCTTTTGATTTCTCTCTGATTTCTCTTGCTATATCTTCAAATATTCGTTTGCCTAAGTTCAAAGGAATAGCTGCTTCTGCGTGTGCCGATACTAACGGTGAAACCGAATTAGGGTATCTGCTTGAAACAAGCTGGTCAAGCAAATTCATAACATCTGCTAATCTTGTAAATTGGTCAGGATTTGCAGTATCAAGATTTCGTTGATAATCGTTAAAACAAGCTACTACAGGAACAATCTTTTGACCTGATGCTGTTTTATAGAAAAACTTTCGACCAAAATAAGTGTCTTGTCCGTATGGTTTAGAACTTTCAGAAAATATGATATTTCTTTTTATGTAACCATCATTCAAAAGCAGGGCTGATTGCCTTGGAAACTTGTCTGTTATTCCGTCTTTGGTAGTATCAATTTCAATAAAGTGATTAAAAAATGTTCCTGATTTTTCAATTCCAATTATAAGAAGGTCTTGACCGTTTATTTGCTTTTGAAGTTCATTCAGTCGAGATAATTCGTGGCTAATCACTTTTGTTAACCAAGATGAAGTGCTAAAAACAGCCAAGGGGCCATCCATTATAAAAGCTACTCTTCGAAGTGTTGCTAACCATCCTTTTCGTTCAAATGCTCTTAAAATATGCACAAGCCAAAGTTTTTCAAGTGTGGACATTATTTGCCCAAACATTTCACCATTGGTGCCACCTGGGTTCATAAGTTCGTGTAAACGTAAAGCATCAGTTGAGAAAAGCGGTTCGCCTGAATGAGGACAAGTATATTCCCCATAGTCATAGGTCATTTGTTCTTCAACCCCTTCAATTGGGCTTCTTGGTAAATTTCTTTCTTGAAAGTGTTCCCGTTTTATTCTAAAAAGGTGTTCGTAGGTGTCAAGCAATGTTTCTCCATCTGTAAAAATGGTGTTGCTCCGTAATTCTTCAAACAACGCTCTCCTTAAAGAAGCTTTGGCATTCTTTTCTGTATCAAGGATTACATTACAACCTGGAAAAACACTTTCAATAGTTGATGCTTTCTCCGTTTCACGAAATTTCTTAGGTTCTACAAATTCCTTTTTTTCTAATTCACTTATTAGTTTAAGGTCAATTAAAACAGAAGCTATTGTAATGTAGCCAAATTCTGCACCTGGAAATCCGTTTTCTGCTTTAGCAGCTAAATTACTTCCGTCAATTGCAAGAACTAAATCAGGTTGCAATGTGCTTTCAGTCAAATTAGATTTTTTGACTATTGAACCTTCAAAGTCTTCTGTTTCTTCATCCTGTTGCCTAATTTTAAGTCGGTTTTGAAGCGCTTTAACTTTTTCACTATCAAGTAACCGTCTTAAAGGCTCGTAACTGGCAAATTCTCCTTCAAAACTCATAATGATAGTGCTTTAAACTTCAAACCTGTCAACCTGAACAGGGATGACAAATAGGTTACTTAACGTTTTTACTCTCAAAAATCCTTTGTCTTGTGCTCGCCTTATAGATGGTTCAAAGTCGGCAAAGTCATAATACTTGCAAAGTTCTTTTGTTTCATCTGTGTTGTTCAAGTGGCTAATAAACCAATTGGCTGTGTTTTTAAGAATGTTCTTTTGAATACTGCTCACTTCTTGAGTGGCATAAACCATTCCTATGCGATATTTAGAACCTTCTTTTGCAGTTCTTACCCAAATGTCAGATAAATCTAAATCATTTCCTGCAGGTAAAATATTGTGGGCTTCTTCAACATAGACCAAAATTTCTGGAATGTCAGTCGCTCCCTGAATGAAACGTCTTTGATTTTCTTTGAAAATTTTAGTCATTATTCGTGTTGCAGAAGATTTGTTCAATTCAGGCTCTCCGCTTGATTGGTCAATTATTACTAATTTGCCTTGAACAAGGTGATTGTATATATCTTCAGCGTAATCACTTGTTGTATCAGCGCTATGTTGTTCTGCTGCTTTACCAATTTTTCTTGTTCCATTAGGATATTGGAAAATACCTATTATTTTTTTCAAATCTTCGTCAGCCCATCTATCTCCCGAACCATTTGGTCGATTAACATAAGCAGTTTCAAACGCTTGATACCCACTATTTCTATCTCTTATAAATTTGTCAAGTGCTTCAAATGCATTTGCGAGTTGCCCCCAAGTTGGATTTTGATTACCGAATATTTGTGCTGCTGATTGATATTCTGGAGCATTATCGCTTGTACTATTTTGCATAGCGTTTAACAAGTCTCTATTAAATAGATTTCTCGTATTAGGTCTTTGATTATGCGGAATAGCAAAACCTGCTCTTGCTAATACTGATTTATATGCTAATACTCTTCGATTATGTCTTGTTAATGCACTTCTGTCATCTGCGTCAGGTTCTTCAAAACTTACCTGGCAAAAGTTTTTGATGTATGTAGTGTTATCCTCTGAAAGTATGCTGTCTATTATTTCTTTTCCGATTTGTAGATTTTCATCTTCAAAGAAGTTCAATAACATTAATGTTCTGTCAGGGTCGTTTGGATGACGTGTTATTCCATAGGTTACAACTTCATTGGCTTTTACGCCATTTGGAAGGAGTTGCCAAACATTCTTTAGTGCGGAATTATTGTCTTGAACATTTTCGTTTGCATACTCACCATTAGGGTCAAAAATAATTTGACCTATTCGTAGTGGTCTATCATTTGGATTTTCATTTGTTCGTAATTCAAATACTGATTTGGCGATAATTTTCGTAGTGTTTGATTTACCTGTTCTGGTCATACCGAACAATGCAGATTTTTGAGATAGCAAGTCCGCAGGGTAAATGTAAACAGGGACATCATCAATTTGCTGATACTTACGATTTGTTGAAGCATAGCGAACAAACCCAAGTTTTACTCTTTCAGTGTTTCCATATTTTTCAATGTGAGCCTGAATGCTTGACGGGTCAGCGTAATTTACGATTTGTTCAAGTGCTTTTCCATTAGGCTTATATACTTTCAATCCCCTGTTTGGATAGTAATTAGAAATGTCGCTACCAAATTTTAGGTTTAATGGAGCTTCACTACTGTGTCCATTTTCTTCGAGAAAGAAGGTTCCAATAATTCGGCATTGAACCCCTGCAAAACCAAGAATGTTTTTTGTTCGCAAGTCCATTGAACCTGCATCATCCCAATGTTTTTCAGTTTCTCCGCTTATTCTCTGAGCCGTTTCAACTCTTATTCTTTCTGCTTCTTTGTCTTGTGGCAAAGCTGCTGCATCCATTACTCGCAAAAGAACAAATGAAGCATCTTCCTTTTTAAAATCAATGTCTGTTTTGCTTGGGTCAACTCTTGTCGCAATTAGAAAACTTAAGCTTGGTATTCCACCAACCTTTTCTCTGTAAAAGTCGTGAATGATTACCCTTGCGGTCTCGTAGTTGATAGAATATATGTCACCAACATACTGGTCGGGCTGAATTAACCTTTGAAACCATTGCTGGGTTTCTACCTGCTTGTCATTTTCTCGTCTTGAGTTAAGTCCTTGTTCTATACTCATATTGTCAATTTCTTAGTTGTCAAATTTATTCATTTCTGTCGGTGCGTTGGCAAAAAATGGCTCTTTTGGTTTTGCAAAAGGTCGGATTGTGTGTCGGGCAAAACCAAATGTGCCATTTGTGCGGCTGGCTAAAGTTGTTTTTTAAAAATTTTACGGTGGGAAAAAAATAAAAAACACAGGGTCGGCAATGAGTGTCGGCTTACTCGTTGTCCGTTTTCAATATGGTCTGTATGTCGTTGTCAACCTGTCAAAATTTATTACTCTTTTTCGTGTCAATAGTCTGCTGTGTCGTGTAGTTTTACGCTTGCTGCCAACGTTTGGCTATGCGATCGTTGTGGGATTAGGAGCGCTAAAAAATGAAGCGCAGCGAAATGTTTAGCGCGACCTTCTCCGACTTCGTCCACATACACCACTCTTTATTAATAAGCTAAAGCTACGATTTTCACTAAAACCCCACAATGGCGCATAGCTTGTGTTGTGGCCAGTACGCTTCCAAAGTCCTTAGACCGTAGCTGCTTTATGTTTATTTATTGAGTCAATCCTCTTTTCTCTTATTAGCTGCGTTGTCAAGAGAGAGATTGACAGCATTATCCACAGCCAATACTGGTACTCAAACGCCCAATAAATAAACGGAACAGAAACAACGATCCATTGTAAGATCAAAGTCTCCCTCGTCCATTTGTTGTTCCATGAGAAACTTACTACATCAAGCATCAGAATTGCTAAAATGAAGTATCCCAAAATCTTTAGTCCGTAAGTCAACATAAGAAAAGCTGCAGTCGCAAACCCGACTGCCACAATGTCCCATTCGTAGTCGTCCCCGAGTCCCAATAATTTGAAGATTATGAAACTCAAATAGATTGTCAAATAAAATCCTAAAAGGTGCGTCCAGTTTGTCGATACGATTTTTAGCAGTCTCACTATCATCAGGTCTCTTGCGTATTGGCCACAACGGTTTCGGGCTTTGCGTTCGGGCGGATTTCGGAGCACAAAACTGTCAACCAGTACTGAACTTGAAGAGAAGCACAAAGCTCCAAGTTTGCACGTCAGCCCGCCTGACGCAAAACCCGTGTTATGTGGCGTTTTTCATTTTACATTAATATGTTTCTCTATAATTCTGTCGTGCTAGAAATAAACTTTCTTCATAAGACCAACAATTTACCGCTTTCACATCTTCAACGTCATAAAGTTTATTTAAATAGGTCTTGTCGCCAATTATTTCAAAAATTGTAATTTCGAATGTGCCTAAGTTCAATAACCAACCAAATCACAGATCCAATTGTTAAAAACAAATACAGGGCTTTCCAAACTGGTGCTCCAATTGTCAAAAAGTCCCGGAAGTTCGTTGTACAAAAAGTCAGAATAAGAGAAATGAGCAATGTCAACGGAGCAACAAAATCGTTGTTCCTCTTCAGGCTTTCTTTGTTTTCAAGTAATATTACCTTGAGCTTGTCGTCCGTTATCCTTATGACATTAGATTGGGTGTTGTCATAAAAATTGTCAACCATTGGGTTGTTCGTCAATAATGCTGGTTCATTGGTTGCCATAACATTATTTGTTTTGTTCGTTTAACAGTCCAAGTGCTCCCAAGGCGTGATATGTCAAATTACCGCAGTTGTTGCATGCCGTTACTGCACATGGAACTTGTGGCCCTCCAATTATCATACTACCTGAAACCTCCTGAGTTAACGGAAGATTAACAAATCCGTCAAGCAGGGAAAAGTTTTGCTGTCCACAACGAGAGCAAGGTTTTAGGGCACCCTTCTCTTGAATTTTCTTTGCAATCTTTTCTTTTGTTGATTGATCGAATTTCATATTGTCGTCTTTGTCTAATCTTTGCTAAGCATTGCCA
>FWPU01011291.1_pt1 | contig 12609 bp, 10 predicted proteins | sample 2228361 | NCBI WGS metagenome assembly FWPU01 (sample SAMEA103939777, study PRJEB20133) | metagenome | reverse complement strand
CTAGAGGCAAAGGCGGGCGTAGGCGGCGACCGGAGAGTAGCTGTTGCTTGCTGAGCCGGTCCGGGTACAACGGTAGCTGCAGAGTAGAGGTCCTGCAGGGCAAGCGCGGCCTGCTGGCGTCGGAGGGGCATTCGAGGTGCATAATGCGTGCTAGCACAGTTTGTTTAATTTTAGTGGGGTTCTTTGGCGCTGGCTCCGGTGGACTGTTTGGCTACGGGCTGGAGCGGTCGGCGACCGACAGCCTGCCGAACATTGTGCTCATTCTGGCCGACGACGTAGGCTGCGACGCGCTGAACTGCTACGGCGGGCAGTCTGTACCGACGCCGCGGTTGAACGAGCTGGCCGCTAGCGGCGCTTGGTTCAGGCACTGTTACAGCATGCCGGTCTGCCATCCAACCCGTGTGTGCCTGCGGACCGGCCGGTACCCGTTTCACCTTGGTTAGCCGCGTTGGGGTACGTTTCCGCGCGAGTACGAGCGACGTAGGAGCGCACATCTGCTCAAGCGGGCCGGCTACGCGACGGCCATTGCCGGCAAGTGGCAGATGACGCTGTTGAGGAAGGCCCCGGGGCAGCCGCACCGGCTCGGCTTCGACCTCTACTGCCTGTTCGGTTGGCACGAAGGCCCGCGTTACTGGCAGCCGCTTATCTGGCAGGACGGCAAAGTGCGAACCGACGTGGCCGATCGCTACGGCCCCGACGTGTACTGCCAGTTCCTCATCGACTTTATGGAGCGTAACCGCGACCGGCCCTTCTTCGCTTTCTATTCGATGGCACTATGTCACGACGTAAGGGACGACCTGGCCGAGCCAGTACCGTTCGGGCCGCGTGGCCGCTACGACAACTTCTATGAGATGCTGGCGGCGCTGGATGAGCGTGTCGGGCGCATCGTCGAGGCTGTTGACAGGCTCGGCCTGAGCGGCAAGACGGTCATCCTGTTTACAGCCGACAACGGCTCACCTTCAAGTCAGATCATCACGGCGAAGGGCAAGGATCTGATCCGCGCGCCGGTCTGGCTGCGCGTCGACGGCCGACAGCTACGTGGCGGCAAGGGCAAGCTGACGGACGGCGGCACGCGCGTGCCCCTGCTGATAAGCTGGCCTGGCCGGGTCAAACCGAACCAAGTTCTGGACTGCCTTGTCGATTCCAGCGATTTCCTGCCCACGCTGGCTGAGCTGGCCGGCGTTGAGGTGCCGCCGCACTGGCAGATTGACGGCGTTAGCTTCCTGCCGTCGCGGACAGGTCGGCCCGGCAAGCGGCGTCAATGGGCGTTTGCCGAGCATCGCGGCCGCTGCTGGGTCCACACGCAACGCTGGAAACTCTACGACGACGGTCGGTTCTTCGATTTACAGGCGGACCCGGAAGAGAAGATGGCGTTGAGCCGTACGCAACAGGCGCCAGAGGCGTCCGAGGCACCGAGGAGGCTCAGGGACGCACTGAAGCGCCTTGGCTGGCCGACCGCCCAGTGACTCTGATAGCCGTTGCCGCCTCGGTCCCTGCCGGTCAGATCCATTATGACACATTGCGCCTGACGCCTTTGCCGCCAGGGCGCCGCTCAGGCGTCGTACGCTTCCGGCAGACACATAAAGCTAAGTACGAGTACGGCGGCTACGTGTGCTCATGGACCGGTGCCATCCGTTGCGGAGGCGCGGAGGATTGAAGCAGCCGCTCAATGCGCCGCACGCTGTCAGCGTCAAGCAGCAGGCCTGTGCAGAGCGATCAGACATGGTCCGGCACGTGGTCGACGACGAGCTTGCCGCGATGGCCAACTGCGTGAATCATCCTGCGCCGCTCGTATTCGCCCGGACAACCTTCAACGCTACATTCCATCGTTGTGTCCCTCAGTGGATCGGCGCAGCCCATTTCGGTGCCTTCGGCTCGTATGCAGGGCCAAGGCGCGGCGGCAGGCGTCTTTGAGGTGCAGGCAGCTAAGGGACGGCCCTTTTCGGCGGCGGGGCCAGTGGCAGCTTGACGATAAAGGTGGTACCGCGCCCGACCAGGCTCTCGACCCGGATACGGCCGCCGTGTGCTTCGATGATCTCGCGGCAGACGGCCAGGCCGATACCCGTGCCGCCTTTGCCCGTACCGTCCGGCCCGTCCTTGGTGGTGAAGAATGGGTCGAAGATATGCGGCAGTTGGTCGGCGGGGATGCCCGTGCCGGTGTCGGCCACGACGATCTGCGCCAAGTTCTCTTGGCGGCTCTCACGCACTTCTAGTCGCAAGTGGCCGCCGTTGGGCATTGCCTGGCGGGCATTGACGATCAGGTTGAGCAGAATCTGCTGAATCTGTGCCGGTGCGACCACTGCATGCGGCTGGCTTGCAAAGTGTGTATGAAGTCGCACCCGATGTTTCGACAGGTCTTTCTCCACCAACACCATGATCTCTTTGACCATCTCGGCCAGATTGGTGAGCTGGCGTTGGTCACCGCGCGCGCGGGAGAGGCCGAGGATGCCGTTGGTGATCTGGGCAGCGCGTCGGGCCGCCTTCTGCACCTTCTCCAGCGAGGTGCGTCGCCGGTGTTCATCCCGCTCGTTCATCGCCAGCTTCGCGTAGTTCACGATGCTGGTCAGAATGTTGTTGAACTCGTGGGCGACGCTGGAGGCGAGCAGACCGAGACAGGCGAGCCGCTGGGCACGCTGTAGCTGCTTGCGTAGCCCCTGGATCTGCTCATATAGCTCCTCCTGACGCTGCTGCTCCACAGCCATGGTCAGCCTCCATGCTGCCTTGCCGTCGCGGGCCGGCCGATGCTCTCTGGGGCTGGTAGCAGCGGGCCAGCGGCCGCCGATCGGGCAGAATCCGACATACCCCTGGATTCGTTATCGGCCAAGTGATGGAATTGACTTGATCGGCTGGCTTTGTAATCTGCTGCCACGGCTCGATTTCGGCAACTGGGCCGTCTCGCCACTCGAACGGAAGCGCGGCACGTTGCACTGAGCTGTTAACCGACGGACCGCGACAGGTCCAGGCAAGCTGCGGGACTTTAGAGGATCATGGGCACGCTGGAGCTGCTTGAGGTTGCGAGAGAATGGGCTCATCGGGCAGGATTCGAGGTTAGAGAAGAATGGCTTGGTGGCGTGGCTGGCGGAGCCTGCAGGATCAAGGGCAAAAAGGTGCTCTTCATCGATATCGCACTGCCGCCGGCCGAACGGCTGGAGCAAGTATTGCAAGCACTAGAACAGCTCACGCCTGAAGACAGGGCGCAAATGCCGCCTCAGTTACGCCAGGGCATCGAAGCACAGCGGCAACAGGCAGCCGGGTGCCAGGAGAAGTTCAAGGCGGTTGAGCCTCGGCAGCCTCCCCCGACGGCGTCCTGACTTGGCCTGTTAGAAAGAAGTCGCCGTGCGCGCGAAAAAGTTGGCCCGATCGACCGGCGCTTTGTTGCACTTTGAGTTTCACAGCGCTGCGGGTCCTGACCAGGTTGGTGCCAGCAGGCCAAGGAAGCAAACGGCGGGGTCGTTGGCCGTTTGCACTGCGGCGGGCGGCTGCTCTCCAATAAGCCTATCCAGGTCCCCCTAGCTGAGCGAACAGCTTGACCTGCGGCCCTTTCGCTATGTCCGCTCTCGCTTCTTGGCCGCAAGCAGACGCAACAGTTGTTCGCCACTGCGGCCCGCTGTTTCCATCAGGCTAGCCCTGGCTGCGGATGGGCAAGGCCGACCTGATGAGAAAAGTTCGCCCTCTGCTGCGAGCGAGCCGTCGTCGTTTGGCAAACTTGGCCATACTGACCGTCTTGGTTTACCAAGCTGGCCTCGCCTGGTCGCTTGCCTGAAGCGTGGACGCTTACGCTGCGTCTCCCTCGTCTCAGGCGGGCCACCAGTCACTTGGCCTTAGCCTGATGGAAAAATGGCATCTCAGGCGTGGCAGCTGCTCCCTTTGGCCGCTAAGCTTTAGTAGGCAGTACGCCTGCGGAGAGGTATTAGCGATCTCAAATTCAGAGCACCCACGGAAGCAGGAGATGAACAGGGCCAACAGGAGCGACACGCTGTCAGAGGCCGGAGCCGTCGGGGCGGCCCAGCGGCAGCAGCCGTCTGCTGGCGACTTCAGTCGAGTGGACGGGCCGAGGCGGGACAGATTGCTTCAGCGACTTGTTGAACTGCTCCCGCCGGCCGCTATCATTTCCGACCCGAGCGAGCTGATCGTTTACGAGCAGGACGCGTATCTGATGGCCCGGCAACGGCCGGATCTTGTCGTGTTACCGGAGTCGACCGAGCAGGTAGCGGCGGTCGTTCGCGTCTGCAACGCGCTGGGCGTACCGTTCCTGCCGCGTGGTGCGGGCACGAGCCTGGCTGGCGGCTGCATCCCGGTCGGCGGCGGCGTTATGATCACGCTCACTCGCATGAACCGCGTGCTGGAGATCAACACGCGGGACCGCTACGCGGTGGTGGAGGCGGGCGTAGTGAACCAGTGGCTGGCCGCTCGGCTCGAAGGCTCCGGCTTCCACTATGCCCCCGACCCTTCCAGCCAGAGTTCGTGCACAATCGGCGGCAACATAGCATGCAACGCTGGCGGCCCGCACACGCTCAAGTACGGCGTAACGACCAACCACGTGCTCGGCGTTGAGCTGGTCCTGAGCGACGGGCGGGTGGTACGCACCGGCGGGGCCACTGAGGACAACCCAGGCTACGACTTGACCGGCTTGATCGTCGGCTCGGAGGGCACGTTTGGCATTTGCACCAAGGCGATTCTGCGCCTGACACGCGACCCGGAGTCGTACCGCACGCTGCTCTGCGTCTTCGACCAGCTCGAGTCGGCGACCGAGTCGGTGAGCCAGATCATAGGTGCGGGCATGGTGCCGCTGGCCTTGGAGATGATGGACCGCTCGATTATTCGTGCTGTGGAGGAGGCGTTCCACTTCGGCCTGCCCGTTGAGGCGGAGGCGGTGCTGATCATCGAGGTAGACGGGTTGGAGGTCGAGGTGGACGCTGAGCTGGAGCGTATGGCGGAACTGTGCCGGCGCTGCGGCTGCCGCCAGATACGCCAGGCAGAAGACGAGGCCGAGCGCCAAGCACTGTGGCAGTGCCGCAAGAAGGCGTTCGGGGCACTCGGCCGGCTGAGCCCGAGCTACTGCACCCAGGACGTGGTCGTGCCCCGTACTCGACTGCCGGAAATGCTCCGCTACGTCGGCCGAGTGAGCGAAAAGTACGGCGTACCGATAGCCAACGTCTTCCACGCCGGCGACGGGAACCTGCATCCGATCCTGCTGTTCGATGAGTCCGACGCGGACCAAGTGCGTCGTGTGCACCAGGCGAGCCTGGAGATAATCGAGCAGGCGATCCGTTACGGCGGCACAATTACCGGCGAACACGGCATCGGGATCGAAAAGATCGAGTTCATGCCGAAACTGTACTCACCCGAGGAGCTCAGCACCATGATCAAGCTCAAGAAGGTGTTCAATCCGCGAGGCCTTTGCAGTCCGGGCAAGGTCTTCCAGGAGGTGAACCAGGCGTGAGCCCATCTGGAAGCGGAAGCGCGGATGAGCGGCAACGGTGCCATAGAGCGTGCCCAGTTCATCGCCCGGCTGGTTGAGCTGGTCGGCAGCGAGCGCCTGCAGCTCGATGTCGGCGGGCTGCCCGATGAGGTGCCGGCGGTAGCGGTGGCCGAGCCGGTTAGCATTGAGCAGTCGGCGGAGCTGGTGCATGCGGCGGCCAGCGACGGGTTCGCCCTCTACCCGCTCGGCGGCCGCACGAGCCTACAGCTCGGCTACGCCGGCACACGCCCCGGGCTCGCTCTTTCCACGCTCGGCCTGAACGAGCTGATCGACTTCCCCGCTCGCGACATGACGATCTCGGTGCAGGCGGGCATGACGGTAGCGGCGTTGCAGCAGGCGGTCCGGCCTAAGCGACTCCGGCTGCCGGTTAACGTGCCGGAGCCGGCCCGTGCGACGGTCGGTGGAGCGCTGGCCTGTAACGCCAGCGGCCCGCTCCGCTACGCACGCGGTACGTTGCGCGATTACCTGATAGGCGTGAAGGTGGTGAGCCCAGCCGGCCGAGTCGTTTCCGGAGGCGGCCAAGTGGTGAAGAACGCAGCCGGCTACGACCTGTGTAAGCTGTACTGCGGCTCCTTCGGTACGCTCGGCCTGATTGTCGAGGCGACGTTCAAGCTTTGGCCAGTGCCGGAAACGAGCGGGGCGGCCTGGGCAGCAATCGGTGAGCTGGATGGGCTGGACGAGTCGCTGGACCGGCTCGTTCGCTCAGCCGCCCGGCCCGTCTTCATCGAAGTGCTCGACCGGCATGCGGCACATTGGCTGGCGGAGCAGCGCCTCGGTATGGAGCTGCCGAGTGGAGCGTGGACACTGCTGGTCGGGTTCGAAGGCACGGAGCGAGGCGTGGCGTGGCAGCGCGACCGGGTCCGCGACGAGCTGGCCGACGCCGACTGCCGCTGCCGGTCGCTCGAATGGCTTGGTGCTGTGGCGACTGACCGGCTTGTCGCTGCGCTGAGCGAGTTCCGGACGGCTCTGCTCGGCCAGGTGCTGATCAAAGCCAATGTGCTCAGCTCACGCCTGTGCGAGTTCTTGGCCGAACTGGCCCGCGACCCGGTCGGCTGGGCCGTGCAGGCACACGCGGGCAACGGCATAGTCTACGCCCAGACGCTCCAGCCGCTGGCTAGAACTGAGGCGACCGAGCACCTGACGGAACTGCGCCAGAAGGCCACCCGACTGAAAGGTAACCTCATCGTCTACCGCTGCCCGGCCGGCTGGAAGCGCCACTTGCCGCTCTGGGGCCAGCGACGCGACGACTGGTCGATCATGAAAGCGATCAAGGAATCGCTTGACCCGCATTGGGTTTTCAATCCGGGCCGGTTCATCGACGGGGCGCTCAGTTGCAAGCAGCCGGACCTACCGCCTGGCAGTTAACCAGCCGATCGACCTCAGCCAGAAGCGTGCCTGCCTACTGCCGCCACTGCTTGGCGCCGTTGCCCAGCGGTGTTCGCTCTGAGCGGTCGCCTAGTGCGGCCCGGAGCCGGCAAGCTAACGTAGCGGCATGCGTGCGGCAGCTGGGCGCAGATCGCCTTTACCACGGCGGCAGTGCGAGCGTGCCGCCTTCCAGTGGCAGGACGGCGCCGCTGATGAATTCCGCCTCGTCGCTTATCAGGAACGCCACGGCGCGGGCCACGTCTTCCGGCTGGCCTATGCGCCGGAGCGGTATCTTGGAGGCTACCTCGGCGTAGATTTCTTCTTTCGGCTTGTCCCAGGCGGCACAGGATGCGGCCAGCATGGGCGTATCGATCGTGCCAGGGCTGACCGCGACGAACCGAATGCCCTCGGGCGTGTGGTCCGTGACAAGCGAGCGCATCAGCGCGACCAGGGCCGCCTTCGACGCACAATAGACCGCGTGCTCCGGGAACCCGATATCGGCCGCCACCGATGTGGTGAAGCAGATCACCCCCCTGCCCTGCCGGCGCATGAGCGGTATGGCGTGTTTGGCCACCCAGATGGCACCGAGCAGATTGACGTCGATGAGCAGGCGGAAATCATCGAGCGTCAGGTCGGTTATCTTCTGGCTTCGGAGCATGCCGGCGTTCGCGTAGGCGACATCGAGCCGGCCGAACCGCTCGACAGCCAGTTCAACTGCCGCCTGCACGTCCGCCTCACGGCTCACATCGCCGAGGTGGAACAGGCACTCGCGCCCTTCTGAACGCATCTGCTCGGCCAGCTCCTTGCCCTCTTTCTCCTGTATCGACATGGCGATGAGCTTCGCCCCCGAGCGAGCGAAAAGCTGACAGCAGGCCAGCCCGATGCCCGATGTGCCACCGGTTACCAGAATCACTTTGTCCTTCAAATTAGCCATAGTGATGCTCCTGCGTTTCTGCAGCTAAGAGCTGGCCGCGGACAGCGGAGGGCACAGAGGCGCGAGCGGATAGCGCAACATGATAGGCTAACACCGCGGCGAAGCGCGCTGAGTGCGTGCCACCACCACCCTGCGGCCCGCAATTGGAAACCTGCAATTCATAATTCACAATTACCAGCGCACTATTACGCTCCTCTGTTTCAGGTTGCCATCGGTCGCTTGTCTGCCGCTTGCGCCTAAACGACTCGTGACCTTCGCTCTCAACCCACGTACCCGGAGCGCTTGCGGCGCGGTTTGCCCGATTGGCGGAACTCAATCGCCCGGTCTATCAGCGTGCGGATATCCACTTGCGGCCGATAGCCCAACACGTACTTCGCCTTCGTTACATCAATGCAGAAGTCTTTGCCAACCTTATCGATCAGCTCGATCACGTCGATCCCGAGCCGCTCGGCGACGTAGGCAGCCGCCTCGACGTAATTGAACGGGTCGTTCATTGCAATCATAAACGTCTGGCCTTCGATGCCGGGCCTCCTCAGCGCGAGCAGGAACGCCTGGACGCAATCTTCCAGGGCCACGATGTGCCGTCGCATCGGCTGTCCGTCCGGATGGCGTAAGGCGACGGCAGCGTCCCAGCCGTCAGCTACCTTCGCCCGCTGCTCTGGGCTCATCAGCTCCGCCCAGACCGGCACGCCGAACTGCTCGCCCGCCACCGTCAGGTGATTGAGAATGTCGTCTTCGGCATGGATCCAGGACATGCGCAGCGTAACAGCCGGCACGCTCTGCTGTATGAAAAACTGCCGTGCCAGCGTCTCCTCGATCACTTTCGACAGCGGGTAGTAGCCTGGGTAGGCGGCCATCGGCATGTCTTCGCGGATCGGCACCGGCTGATCATTGAAATAGATGCCGTTGACGCAATCGCCGCTGGCGAGCAGGAAGCGCTTCAGCCGGCCAGTGCGTGCGGCGGCATCGAGCAGGTTGAACGTGCCGCGGAAGCTCACCTCGCTCACGCCGTGGCGGTCCTCTTTGCACGTTGCCAGATGGATAACCGCGTCCATCTCCGCGACAAGTTGCTCGATAGCTCCAGCGTCCCCGAGCGGCACTTGCACCTCCGTCACACCGGCGACGTCCACGGGCATGCGGTGCCGCAAAGCAGTCACTTCGTAGCCTTCGGCCACCAGCGCCTCAGATAGTGGCCCGCCAAGCTTGCCGCTCGCACCGGTTACGAGAACTTTGCCAATCTCCATTACCTTGCTCCTGGCAGCTTACATCTTCACCACCTGACCGCTCTCCGCCGAGCGTAGGGCCGCTTCGATCAGCGCGACCACCGCACGCGACTCCTCGGGCGTTATCCAGTCCGGCCGGCGCCCCTCGACTACACACCGTGCAAAGTATCGCAACTCCTCTTGCAGTATGCCGAACCGGCCGCCGAACATCTTCGGCCAATAGAGCGTATCGGGCATACGGACTCCGCTGCCGTCGTGTATCTGCACGCCCGCCTCGCCACAGTTGATATAGATTGCCCCTGCCGTACCAATCACTTCCATGCGGGCATCGATCTGGTACGGCGTCGTCTCCGGCAGGCACCAGACCGACTCGACTACGCCGACCGCGTCGTTATCAAGCCGGAAAATGGCCCAGCCCACGTCCGGATACTTCTGCTGGCCCGGATGCACCTGTTGAGCAAACACGTGTACCGGTCTGGCACCGGCGAACCAGAGCATGAGGTCAGCGTCGTGGATGCCGTCGCCGAGCAGAGCGGAAACCTTATCGAGCACCTGGCGGCCGATCGCCTTCGACAGGTTCCGGCGCGCGTGCATGGAGACGATCCGGCCGATCCGCCCTTCGTCAATCGCCCGCTTGGCCAGTACGACGCGCGGGTCGAAGCGGCAGATATGGCCGACCATGAAGAAGCCGCTCGCGCTGCGGGCCGCCTCCAGTATTCGATCGCACTCGGCCACGCTGCCGGCCATCGGCTTCTCCAGCAACACATGCTTGCCGGCACGCAGGGCCTCGATCGTAATCTCACAATGGTCATAGACGTGTGTGGTAACGCTGAGCGCGTCCACTTCCGGATCGGCCAGCAGTTGTCGGTAGTCGGTGTAGCGGCGAGGCACATTGAGCCTGTCGGCCAGTTCGGCGAGCCGTTCTGCACGCCGCGTGCAGAGTGCAGCCAGCTCGATTTCCGGCATCGCCGCTAGCGTCTCAGCGTGCACTTCGCCAAAGAACCCCAGTCCGATTACACCCCAACGAACGCGGCCCATACTCGCTACTCCTCGCTTCTCACTCCATGTCTGAAAGACGGTCAGGGCTATCTCCCGATCGAAGCATCGCCGCAGAACACAGCTCGCCTATCGCTGCTGCCTCGGCTTCTTACTGCCCGTTCCCGTCGGCCAGTGCCTCCGCGGAGCCAGACCGGTCATGGCTGTGCCTCAAGGACACAAGGGGTATTCTGGTCAAGCTGCAAACGAGTTTCAACCGCTTCGTGTGCCGGCATGGATGGAGGCTCTGTTGATCCCCGATTGTGGTGTCGGCTCATTCAAGGCAGCGGAAATCGCCAGCTGGCCCGGCTAGGGCAGCCGATGGCGGTGCACGCTGTAGTGCTCCTGATGCGGCGGGCCATGGAACGGCTCTTTCAATATGATCGGCGGCGGATAGAGCCGATGCGTTGCCTGGCAGGCCTGCAACGCAGGCCGGATCTGCCTCAGATTATTGACTCAGGCAGCTCGCCGCGCCCAGTCACGCGCCCGCTGCACTGCCGGCAAAACAGTAGCTACCAGCGGCCCGATGCCAACGCATACCGGCGTCTCGATAAGCGGGCGATCCGTCCGTCTTACCAATATGATTTGGCTTACCTCCAAGAGGCAGGCTCCACTTCGGGCATCCCTCCAGGCGGCAGAGCAGCTCGAGATTGTAGGATTGATGCAGCCGGGTTGGCAGGTGGTCCGGCTTGGTGGCGAGCGGATGCTGCTGCCCGTGCTCAATTCGCCACGCTCTGGCCTCTGCGGCCATAGCTCGGCAAGCGGGCCCCAGATCGGTTACGGCCGAGGGGCCGCGTTCGGTAATGGTGGCTGTTTAGCTTGCAACTTCACGCCAGCGCTGGAGCACTTGCTGTGGCGAGGTGGTGCCGGTGGTGCCGAGCTGCTGAATAGTGATCGAGGCGACAAGGTTAGCGAAGGCGGCTGCTTCAGGCGGTGAGGCGCCGGTGCAAAGTGCGCAGACGGCGCCGGCCGTGGTACTGTCGCCGGCACCGACGATATCGACCGGGCCGGAGACGGGGAACGCGGGCACATGCTCGAGCTGGCCATCCGGCGCGACGGCCAGCATGCCGCTTGACCCTAGCGTGCAGTAGACATGTCGTTGCGTCAGGCGGCTGAGTGCAGCAGCGGCTTGGCCTGCACGGTCAAGGTCGATCGCTTCCTCATCCAGCTCGCTGCGGTCCATTCCGGCCGCTTTCAGGCATTCCCGGTAATTGGGTTTGACGGTAAGGTAGCGGAACCGGCTGATATTGGCGCGGCTATCGACCCAGATAAGCTTGTCAGGGTTTTGCCGGCCCAGCTCTGCCAGGTGCTCGCGAACGGTGGCGGTAATGACGCCGCAGTCAGGTTCGGTTACCTGGTCGGCGACGATGATCGCGTCAAGTTGAGCCAGGAGGCGGTCGAGGCATTGGCAGATGCGATCCTGCAGTTCGGCGGGCGTGGCGGTGCGGTTCTTGATATCGAGCCGATTCAGTTCGCGCAGCTGGCCTGAGCCATCGTCGTACATGGGTTTCATGTAAGTGGGTGTGTAGCGATGGGGCGACTGGACGAGGTGGTCGAGCGTAACACGGCGGCGTGCCAGTTCGCGTCGCAGCTCGTAGCCTTCGCCATCGTCGCCGATAACGCTGACCGCCAGGATGCGGCCGACGCCGAGTGCCGATAGGTTGTTAGTGACCGTGCCGCCGGCGCCCGGACTGCAGCGAACGCGAACGACCTGGTGGGCATCAAGCCCAGTTTCGAGCGATTTTTCAGTCAGCCGGCCGTCGATGTCGAGATACTTGTCCAGGAAGAAGTCGCCGACGACGGCAAGAGTTAGCTGCGGGATGTGTTCGAGTATCCTGCGGATTTTCGCCTCGTCTAATGGCCAGAGCTTGCTCATGTTCCAATTCCTTCTGCGTTCCCTGGCAGCGGGTCCCGGTTGCCGAGCGTGCTGAAGAAGCAGCCAAGACTCGTAGGACAACGCTCTCGCTTGTCCGATTGCCCCTTTTGTCTTGTCCGAGCAGTGAGCCGATAGCAATGTGAGAACCGGGGCAAGCGGGGACGCTTGCTCGAGGAGTTTTCTGCAGGCTGTGCCGAGCGGGACGATATCCGGGGGCGAAGTGGCGATCCAGCTCCGGCTCGGCAAGCCCGGCTGGCCCGGCTGTGCTCCATGCCGTTATTCTGCATCCGCCACAATGGCGTGGTACAGTGCCGGGAAGGTCTCGCGATGATGGCCACGGATGTAGTAGCTTTCGCCGCCGTCGGCCACGGTGCGCACCAGCATGGTCTTCCACGGGCGGAAGTAGTAGTAGGGGTCCGTCTTCGGCGGCTCGCGCTCGATGCGTTCCGGCAGCGCTACCAGATCGAACACAGCGGTGGTAAAGTGCCGTATCTGCCGGCCTTCTTGATGGGCCACGTTGCGTGCCATTGCGAGTGCCTTCAGGTACACTTCCGGACCCATAACGGCAGTGCCGAAGTTGAGCACTACGCCGCCTTCAAGGCCTTCCACAGTGCGGGCGAGCACGAGGAAGTCACGGTAGCTGGTGGCACCGATCGCCGCACCGTCGGCGTTCGGATGAGCGTGGATGATATCG
>FWPU01010228.1_pt1 | contig 12609 bp, 8 predicted proteins | sample 2228361 | NCBI WGS metagenome assembly FWPU01 (sample SAMEA103939777, study PRJEB20133) | metagenome | reverse complement strand
CTTTAAATATTAAAGGAATTGTGTAAGTTAATGCCACCCTCCCCCTACCCCCCCTCCCATCAAGGGAGGGGGAAAAATTGGGCGATGTTCACAGGCTTTTTCTAGTTTTTGACACACCAAAACCACTTCGGCAACAGCCTCTATATAACTAATACAAGTCTTTAGCGCGAGAACAAAACGTAATGTCCTACTGCTCCCGCGCAAGGAGGCTTTCTACAAAGGTGGTGCTGAAATCAGCGTTAATGAAGTTGGGGTGATTTAGGAGTTTCGTGTGAAGGGGCACTGTGGTCTTTATCCCTTCTATCACGTACTCCTCCAGTGCCCTCTTGAGGCAGGCGATGGTCTCCTGCCTTGTGGCCTGATGTACTATTAGTTTGCTGATGAGGGAATCGTAGTAAGGAGGTATTTCATAGCCCTGATGGGCATGGGAGTCTATCCTTACACCCTTCCCGCCTGGTACATGATAGGTGGTAATCCTTCCTGGATGGGGCCTGAAGCCGTTATCCGGGTCTTCTGCATATATTCGGCACTCTACCGCCACACCATCAAATCTTATGTGTTTCTGGCGATACGGTAAGGGTTCTCCGGCGGCAATCTTTAATTGTTCCTTTACCAGGTCTATACCCGTGACCATTTCTGTTATTGGATGTTCTACCTGGAGGCGGGTGTTCATCTCAATGAAGTAGAATTTACCGTCTTTGTCTACTAAGAACTCCACGGTGCCGGCATTGGTGTAATTGACGGCCTTGGCCATCCTGAGGGCTGCCTTGTAGAGTTCCCCCCTGAGCTGGGGTGTTATGCCAGGAGATGGGGTTTCCTCCAGTAGTTTCTGATGGCGACGCTGGAGACTGCAGTCCCTCTCTCCAAGGTGCAGGATGTTGCCGTGCTGGTCTGCAAGGATCTGGACCTCCACGTGACGGGCATGTTCTATGTATTTCTCGATGTATATAGAGGGGTCTTTGAAGGCAGTTTCTGCCTCCCTCTGGGCCATTGCCAGGGCGTTTACAAGACTGGCATCGTTATGGGCTATCCTCATGCCCCTTCCGCCTCCGCCTGCGGCAGCCTTTATCAGTACGGGGAAACCTATCTTATGGGCGATTTCCAGGGCCTCCTGCTGGTTGGTTATGGTGGAGGCACTGCCGGGTATGATGGGAACCTTGCTTTCTATGGCAATCTTTCTGGCTTGTGACTTGTTGCCCATGAGCTGTAAGGTCTTGGAGGAGGGGCCAATGAAGGTGATGTTGGAGGACTCGCAGATCTCCGCAAAATGGCTGGCCTCGGAGAGGAATCCGTAGCCGGGATGGATGGCTTCTACGTCGGTAATTTCTGCAGCACTTATGATGCTGGGTATGTTAAGGTAGCTCTGTTCGGGAGGGGGAGGGCCTATGCACACCCTATCATCAGCATACTTAAGGTATCTGGCATTTTCGTCCGCCTTGGAAAAGACTGCCACTGTCTCAATGCCCAGTTCTCGGCAGGCCCTGATGATTCTTAGTGCTATTTCCCCCCGATTGGCTATTAGTATCCTTGAGAACATCTTTATCTCTGCTGGGTTGTTTGCTGCTCAGGCGGGGCAGGTGAGACTCTGAAGAGAGGTTGTCCATACTCTACCGCCTTTCCATCTTCCACGAGCACCTCTACTATCTTGCCTGATAGTTCTGCCTTGATTTCGTTGATGATCTTCATGGCCTCTATAACGCAGACCACCGTCTCAGGGTCTACTACATCGCCTACTTCCACGAAGGGTTCTGCACCAGGGGTTGGGGCCTTGTAGAAGGTGCCTACCATGGGGGAGGTTATTTCAAGGAGGTTGTCCTTCCTGGTTAGAAGGGGTTGCCCTGACTCCACGACGCCAGGAAGCTGATGAGTGGGTAGGACAGCGGGTTGAATGCCATTACTGCGTCTTACCTTTATCCGTAGGGCATCTTCCTGAACTTCAATCTCGGCAAGGTCATTGGTATTCATTAAAGAGATGAGTTCTTTTATCTTACTCATTGTGTCCATACTTCTGTGGGCCCTCTCGCTTCGGTTAGAAATTCTTTCCAGCCTCATGAAAATATCACAGTAACACTTCTTCTAGTGATTTTGGTGTGTGGCTCAGGACTTCACAGCCTTCTCTCTTTACCAGTACTATATCTTCTATCCTCACGCCACCCCAATGAGGCAGGTATATGCCTGGTTCTACGGTTATTACCATCCCCGCCTTGAGAGGTTTTCTGTTGGTTTTGTACAGTCGGGGGCTTTCATGGACCTCCAGACCAATGCCATGTCCAAGACCATGGCCAAAATTTTTGCCGTACCCCTGACTTTCTATGTAATTCCTTGCGGCAAGGTCCACCTCCCTTGCCTGCACTCCCTCTCTTATCTTTTGAATTGCTAAACTCTGGGCCCTCTTTACGATCTGGTATATCTTTTTGGCCTGAGAGGTGATTCTATTGAGGAATACAACCCTTGTCAAGTCAGAATTATAAAGCCTCCACCTGGCACCCCAGTCAATAAGGATACTGCTTCCAGGCCGGGTTCTTACGTCTGAAGGGGCGGCGTGGGGCTGTGATGCCCTCTCTCCCACGACACATATAGTGTTAAAGGCCGCTCCTTCGGCCCCGGCCTCCTTCATGTTAAATTCCAGCTTGTTGGCTATCTGTTTCTCCGTCAGGCCTGGTCTTATGTCTTTGAGCACCTTTTCAAAGGCCTCCTCCGCCACCCCTAAGGCCCCCTTGAGCAAATCTATCTCTTCCCCTTCTTTCACCTCTCTCATCTCTTCTATCATGCCTTTGACCGGTATCACCTTTCTGGCCGCTTCTTTGAGTTCCGAGTACTGGGCAAAACTGAGGGCCTCTGACTCAAAACCCAGCACCTTGAGCCCCAGTTTCTTTACCAGTCCCCCCAGGGCCTTCATAGGGGCTTTTTTTCTCTCCACTATTTCCAGGCCCTTGCATTCTCCCTGGGCCTGTTCAACGTAGCGAAAATCGGTGAGAAAGATGAACCTGTCCTTGCTGAGCAGGATGAGGGCCTCTGAACCAGTGAAGCCGCTCAAGTATCTTACGTTGGAGAGTTTGGTAATGACCAGCCCGTCCAGTCCTTTTTTTACTGTCTTTTGCTGCAAACGGTGGAGTCGGCTACTGATGTCAAGGGAGCTGAGATGTCCGCCTGAGGCGGATGCTGTGAGCCGGGCCATAGTGAGAACTATTATATAAAAAAATTTATCCCAGCAAAATTTTCTAGGTGGACTAAGATGAAAGAGTCGAATCCTGAAATACCCTGAACTTAATTCAGGGCAGGACAAGTCTGAAGGCAGTAAGATTTCTAAACGAAAGTCCTACGGTCAATTTCTTCTTGTAATTTTTCCGTCAGTTTAACGAGCTCTGTGTCATTTTCAAGACGTTTTTTTATCTTGTTGATGGAAGATATACAAAATGTATGCCTTTTGTTACCAAAGTGGCGGCTTATCTCCTCATGAGAATGATTGGTGAGCATCCTTGCATAATAACAGCAGAGCTGCTTTGGAAGGAGCATGGAGCGCCTCCTTATCGAGGTTCGCAGTTGCTGGGCGGTGAGGTTGAAATGACTTCTTATTACTACCTCTATATCTTCCAGGCTCACTCGTCGTCTCCTCTGGCCGAAGAGGTGGGTGAGGATTTTCTTGACGAGTTCTACGTCTACCTCTTTGTGATAAGTAGTAGTTTGGGCAAGGAGTGCCGTCAGGGCGCTTTCAATCTCTCTTATACTGCGTCCCTTTAGCCCTGTAGCCATACGCTGAAGGACTTCATCAGGGAATGAGTATCCAAGTCTTAAGAGTTTTGCCTTAATGATGGCAAGCGTAGTGGCGAAATCTGGGGGATGTATCTCTACAATCATCCCACCCATCATCCTGTTTGCCAGGCTTTCCTTGAGTTCCCTCAGAAGCCTTGGGTGGGCATCGCTGGCGAAGACCATCCTTTTGGAGGATTGGGCCAGGGCGTTAATGGTGTGAATGAGTTCCTCCTGGATGCCTTCTTTACTGGACAGGAAGTGTACGTCATCCATGAGGAAGATGTCCACCTTCCTGTATTTGCGTCGGAAGTTTTCTACTTTTCCACCCTTAAGGGATTGGATAAACTCGTTGGTCCAGTCTTCGGCTGGCATGTACACTGCCTTAAGTGGTTGGCTTCCTTCTTTGAAGGAGTTCCATATCCCTTGCAGGATGTGGGTCTTTCCCAGTCCATTGGAGCCGTAAATGAAAAGTGAATTGAAATGGGAAGGCCTTGAATCCTTAATGATTGCTAGTGCAGAGGTGTAAGCCAACTGGTTGGAAGGCCCAACTATGAAATCCTCAAGCCTATATGCCCTTGGAGGGGGCAGGAGGGGGGGTTGTTCTTTTATTGCTGTAGTATTTGAGGATTTCTCGGCGATTACTGCTATGTTACCATTACAGTCTACCTGAATTGGATGGAAGTTATTGCCATTGTCGCCATTGCCGTTGATGGAGAAGCCCACTTCTACAGTTCTTCCCAGTACGTTAGTGAGTTTCTCCTGAATAACGGACAGGAAGTACTTCTGTAGCCAGACCCCCGTGTAGGAGTTAGGTACACTTATTTCACATCGGTCACTACGAAGGGAGAGGAGTTCCGTGTCCTTGAACCAGAGGTTGAAGGCAAGGGCTCCTACCTGTTTCTGGATGGTATTTAATACCCCGGCCCAGAGTTCACTACAGTTGTGTTCCAAGTCGCCACCCTTCTTGGTGTGAAGAATTCTCGCTTACAGGCATCCGCTATGGCAGGCTTCTCAAGCATTCGGTGGGGCATGGTAATAAGAAAACATTAGACTGTCAAAACAAAAAGGAATAGAATTTTTTAGTTCATTCCATTTATGGAACTCATAGAATTTATAAAGCTCAGTCCTTCAACAGGATTTGAAACTGTAGGTTTTCATAAAATTTTATTCAAAAAAATTTTTACTTAATAAAACATTTTTAAAGACATTTTATGTTTTCTATTAGGCATGCTTAAGTTTATTTTATTAAGAAACTTGTAAAACGTAAGTCCGCAGTGAAACTCTCCATCACCCTCTCAAGAGGCTAGCGAATGAGTAAAAACTCCAGCGCCCAGACTTCATCTATCAGAGTAAGAGATTTTCAGCTTGGCTATACCATGGAGTGCGGACAGTTCTTCAGATACAAAAGGTCAGGCGATTGCTACTACGTCCATTGCAGAGATAAGTTTTTTAGGGTATGGCAGGAAGGAGACCGTCTTTTATTCTCAGGGGTGGATAAAGACTCTATTGAACATTTTTTCTCGCTTGACGTGTCCCTGGAGGATATATTGTCGGAGTTGCCTCTAGACAGACACACCAGGAAGGCCTTCCAATTATACCGTGGACTTAGACTTATCAGGCAGGACCCCTGGGAGTGCCTGCTCTCGTATCTCTGTTCCATTGCCTCTAACGTTCCAAAGATACAGAGATGTCTGGATGGTATCTCCAGGGCGTTTGGGGAAGAGGTTGGTCTGGATGAGGTTAAGGGATACAGCCTGCCCAGGCCCGACCAGATGGTAGGGACACGTTGCAACGTACCTCTACTTAAAGGGATTGGCCTGGGCTTCAGGGCTATGTACATCCATGAGGTCTCTCAGCGGGTGGACGTCCCTTACCTGGAGGCATTAAGGAATCTGCCGTATATGGAGGCAAAGAAAAGATTAATGAAACTGCCTGGCGTGGGTGAAAAGGTGGCAGATTGTGTACTGTTGTTTTCTCTGGATTTCTTAGAGGCCTTTCCTGTTGACAGGTGGATAGAGAGGGCTATACGTACCTTCTACTTTAAGGGACGAAAGGTTTCATCCAGAGACATCCAGTCCTTTGCCAGGGACTACTTTGGCAGATACAGGGGTTACGCCCAGCAGTACCTCTTCCACTACTCAAGGACTGCGCTGGGGAGTGATTTTTTCAAGGGGAGGAAGTAGGCGGTGTGTTACCCCGTTCTTACGGGCTGATGAGGCATGGCAGTATGTAAACACATTTCCACCAAAGACATGAAAATTTTTTTCTGCCTGATTTGCCTTTTCAAAAAATGGTGGTAAACTTACTGTGCATTTGAAAACCCGCTCCTTGGCAGTCAGTCGTAAATGATGCCCCTTCGGGTTTGAGCCCTTTGGGGCGAAACCCTGAGCCTGGTAAGGAGGCTCCTTGGGGGATGCTCCTTACCAAAGGCCTCTGGGTGAAACCGCGGCCCGGTAACACAAAATGGGCGCGGCCAGAAGGCCTTAGAGCTCGTCTAACAAAATTTGCGGAGGCATATAAGCCTTACCGCATGTAAAATGTGTGCAGGCAATCCTGCCTAGCACGTAATTCGGCACATTTACGGCCTGCCAGCCCCGTACCTTAAATTGGTACGGGGCCAGGGGCGGGTGGGGAAGAAAAATATGTAGCGTGCCAGCTCGTCTGGTACGTTGGTTTTTAGCCTGCGACCCAAGGTAGCACGTGCAGGCCGTATTAGTAAGAAAGAAAAACAGTTCTTTTACAACTTGTCTCGGGCGCCTCAGCTTTCCTTTTATAAGACTTAAGCCATATAAGTTTAAATCTTATATTTAGCGAATAAGTGCTTATCGCTACTTAAAAAGCTAGCCATAAGTACTACCTTGCTAACTTCTGCACGACGCCAGGCAACGAGTGATTAGAAGGAAGGGAAGGAAAGGAGGTGATAGAAATGGCTTGTCGAAGGCGTAGGCTGTCGTTTAGCGGAGCTAAAAACCGCTTGCGTATAGAATACGAATTTGAAGGCCAAAAGGCCGTATGTTATGAGATAGTTAGCCTGGTAATAATTATTCTTATACTATGTGCCAATATTATACTATCAAATCTCTAGTATATACTTATGTATATCTGGCAGGGATGCCCGAGACACGGATGGTTTTTTAGCTTTTCCCCTCTTCTTCACAGATTGCATCAATTCCCCACAATTTGTCATTGCGAGTCCGCCTGAGGCGGACGAAGCAATCCCTTTTAAGGACGCCTGCGAGATTGCTTCGCCCGCCTACGACGGTCTCGCAATGCCCCAAGCCAATCTTATTTTCCCATCTTTTTCTTTACAAACTTCATCAATCCCCCGGCCTCTATAATCTCTAGCAACTCTGGAGGGAAGGGTTCAAAGGTGTAAGTCTTTCCTTTGGTAGAATTTATAATCTTGCCGCCCTTCATGTCTATTTCCACCTCGTCCCCCTCCTGGATGTCCTTTGCTGCCTCTTTGCTCTCAAAGATGGGGAGTCCTATATTTATTGCGTTTCTGAAGAATATCCTGGCAAAGCTAGAGGCTATGACGCCTTTTATGCCGCAGCCTTTGAGGGCAATGGGGGCATGCTCCCTTGAGGAACCGCAGCCAAAATTGTTCCCAGCGACCACCAAGTCTCCGGGCCTCACCTCTTTTGGGAACTCTGGCCGTGTGTCCTCAAGGCAGTGGATAGCCAGGGCCTTTGGGTCTGAGGTCACAAGGTATTTCCCCGCTATTATGTGGTCTGTACTTATGTTGTCGCCAAATTTCCAGCATCTACCCATGGTGAGTTTCCGGCGATAGTTAACACAATGTAAGGGGAAAAATTTCCCCTTCAAAAGATGTTGATTCTATTGAGTCCGGTCTAGACGGGCACTTTTGACGTCATTCTGAGATTGTAGTAGCCAAGCCCGCGGCCTGAGTTCGGGCCGAAGGCTCGCCGGCTATTGAGCAGAGTAAACTCTGCCACTACATTTTGGGGTGGTAAGGGTTTTGTCCCCTCACATTTTGTACAAGGAATCCGAGTTAAAATCTATTTCGTCCTGAGTCCAGCCCTAGTGCTTCTCTAATCCTGCCAGCATCCTCTGGTGTGCCTGGTGCATAAAGGCCTCAAGGCGGGTCTGTTCGTTGGTCTCCTCCTGTCCGTCAAAGGCCATCTTCAGGACGGGTATTCCATCGTGGTCCTTCTGGAATCTCTCCAGCAGGGCGTTAACTACAGTTCCGGGCATGCAGTGGAACGGTACAAGGTTTATAATCCCATCGACATGCTCCTCGGCGTACTCCACCGCCCTGCCCATGCTCAGGATTGCCTCGCCGCGGAAGCTTGGGTGGAGATACCTTGAACCCTTCTTGATGACGGTCGCGGAAGGAGATTCTCTGAAGAAATGCCGTACGGTGCCCTTAAAAGGTCTTGAGCGTTTGAAGGCCTGGTATCGCTGTATAACGTCTGTGATAAATTCTTTCAGGTAGCCCTTCCAGTTGCGCTCCCTCAGGCAGTCCTCCATTCGGCAATAGCCTATGTAGTTAATCCACTCCTCAAGGGGTGGCAGGACTGCCTCCCCGCCGAGTTTCTCTATTCTCTTGACGATAAAAGAATTGGCAAACTGGTTCATCCTCACGTAGACCTCTCCGATAATCCCTATTAAGGGCTTCGGGGTGTTCCTGTCCACCTCTACCAGGAGGAAGCGGTCTCTGGCTTTCTGGGCCACCCTGAGAAGGTCTTTCCCTTTCTCTAGCCATTGTATTCCCATATCAACGTAGTGCTTGTAGATGGCCTCCGATTCCCCTGGATTAACTTCGTAAGGGCGTGTCTGCCTGAGCAGTCTCTGCAAGTAATCCACTAGCAGTATCCCCTGCCAGGCCAGCTGTTTGAATCTCATCCCTAAGGCGGCCACGTCCTGTTGATAGCTCTTGTCCTGGTCGAGGCATACCATGGGTACCTCTTTAAAACCCAGGTCGTCTAGCACCATGCGATGGAATTTATTGTATTGGCCGAACCGGCAGGGACCGTAGGCAGTGGCCATGAAGAAGGCACTGTTTTTAGGATGGAAGTCCTTGCTGGTGGCCTTCTTGACTATGTCTCCAGTGGTGAGGATGGCGGGGTAGCATTCTTTTCCGGATGTGTAACGCCTGCCTATATCAAGGCTTTCTTTATCTGGCATAGGCAGGGGCTCGGCATCTACCCCGCAGGCCCTCATGGCCGCGGCCATGAGGAAACCGTGGTCGTCCATGTAGGGGATGTAAACCTTTCTCTTTTTGGTGATGTTCATTGGGGCGGTTACAGGGGGTACATGGATTGGCCTTTCTCCCTTCCTGACGTTCCTCAGGCTATCAAGGAAGGCCTCGCACCTGGTCACAGCTCCGACATCCGCGCTGTGTTCGTCAATCTCTATGGTGAGTTGCGGCTTGCCCCTTAACTCTTTCATGTAATACTTGTGGATAAAGGCGTCCGGGCCACATCCGAAATTGGTTATGTATAAGGGATACAACCTCTTATTGTCGGCTACTACCCTGGCGGCAGCTATAATCTTCTGTCCTGAGCGCCAGTACATGTGGGGATAGTCCTCTGCCACCGCTACCATGTCCAGTGGCAGCATGTCCATGGGGATGGCAAGCACCCCAAGCTCTCTGAGCTTCTCTGGGAGGTTGAGGTTTACACCGCTGTCGCAGCTATTGTACGGTCTTCCAAGTATAACCAAGGCTATATCATCATCCTTAAGCCCTGCCAGTAGCTCCTTCCCTCTATTTTCCATGAGCTGGTAGAATTTCTTTTGTGCAGTGAGGGCAGTATCAATAGCCTTTTCCACCTTATCCCCACCCTGTCCCAGGTCGCTTGCCAGTTGTTGGAAGACGTTCCTGAGGTGTTCTTCGCCCCACTCCAGGTGGAAGACCGGTTGCAAGACCTTAAAGCCTCGTCGGTCCAGCTTCATTGCCGAGCGGACCATATATGGAAGCCCCTGGACATAGGGACAGAGGTAGGAATGCACCAGTTTCGGGCTAACATTGGGTAGATTAACTACGCTTGGGATAAATAGATAATCTATTTTCTTGTTCAGGAGGTTATAGACGTGTCCATGGGCGACCTTTATCGGGAAGCATGTCTCAGCCGCAATATTTTCTACGCCCCCTTTAATTAGCTCGGGGTTGGTCTTGTCCGAATTTATAACCTCGTAGCCCAGTTCCATGAAAAAGGCCTTCCACATGGGTAAGAGCTCAAAGAACATGTTGGCCTGTGGCATACCTATCTTGAGGCCATTGGGTGATTCAGGCTTGTCCTTAGGGTAGGCAGTGTATAGGAATTGAGTCCTTTCCCTGAAGGGCCTTGGGAGATGACTACCCTTATTGTGTTTTTTGGCATCCTCGTACTTTCCGCAACGATCGCCGTAGTAAAGGGGAGATTCTCCGGCAATTTCTACCTTCCGTACGGTACAGATGTTGGAGCAATCCCTGCAGACGAAGGAGCCGACCTCACACCGGCGGTTACGGAGGTCAAAGCCCTTGAAGGCGGACTTTTCCCACGTACGTTCCTTCATGGAGATGATGGCGGCGCCTATAGCCCCCATGCAGTCGTGATGAGGGGGCACTGTTATCCTTTTCCCCAGGACCCCTTCAAAGGCTGCCTTAACCCCGCGGTTATAGGCCACGCCCCCCTGGAAGAATATCCTGTTCCCAATCTTTCGCCCCTCCACTACCCTGTTGAGGTAGTTGAGGACTATGGAATAGCTCAGGCCAGCCACCAAGTCGTCCTTTGCAACCCCTTTTTGCTGATGGTGGACCAGGTCGGATTCCATGAACACCGTACATCTCTCCCCCATACCACAAGGTCCACAAGAACTAAGGGCCAGCTTGCCAAACTCCTCCTTTATGCTTATGCCCAGTCTCTCGGATTGCTCTTCAAGGAAAGAGCCTGTGCCAGCGGCACATACCTTGTTCATTGTAAAATCTACCACTGCACCATTTTCTATGCTTATGTATTTAGAGTCCTGTCCCCCAATCTCAAAGATGGTGTCTACTTCTGGGTCTGTGCAGATTGCCGCCGTGGCGTGGGCAGTAATCTCGTTTTTGGTGATGTCTGCGCCTATGTAATCCCCCGTGAGATAGCGGCCAGAACCTGTGGTACCGACTCCTTTTACCTCTACTGCATCTCCCACCTCAAGTCCTACCTCAAAAAGTCCCCTTGTAACGACCTCCAGGGGCCTTCCCGCAGTCATCAGATACCTGCGGGCCAGTACGTTCATGTCTTTATCTATCACTATTACGTTAGTGCTGATGGAACCGACATCTATACCCACGTAGGCCTCTATCTTGCCGTTGGACCTGTTAGCGGGCTTACAATGGATGTTAATGTGATAATTGTCCCCCTTGAGTGTTTCTAAGGTGGCCGCCTGGGTATTGCGGTTTCTCATATAAGCCTCAATCGCCTCCACTCCGCGATAGGGGATACCGTTGACCTTACCCATAAGGGTAAGCACTGCACCAATGGCCCCCATGAGGGCGAAGTATTGCGGGATGATTAATTCCCCGGGATTAAGCTCCAGGACGTCCTGAAAGGCCTTTATCATGGCCTTGTTGGCGGCAACCCCACCCTGGAAGGATATGGGCTTTTTGAACTCCTTGCCCTTGGCGATTGTGCTCTTGAAATTTCTGGCCATGGCGTAGCATAGCCCGGCCAGTATGTCGTGAAGGGGAGTGGCCTCTTGCTGGAGGTGGATCATGTCTGACTTTGCGAAGACACTGCAACGGCCGGCGATCCTTGGAGGGTTTTTAGACCTCATGGCCAGTTCTGCAAACTCGTCCTCTATGGAGATGCCCAGACGCGAGGCCTGTTGGTCCAGGAACGAACCTGTGCCGGCGGCACACATCGTGTTCATGGAGAATTCTGCTACCCTTACGTCCCCTGTCTTTTCGTCTGGCTCAAGGAGCATGAACTTGGAGTCCTGCCCCCCAATCTCTATGACGGTCCTGACCTCGGGGTGGAAGGTGGCGGTAGCCTTACTCTGGGCCACTACTTCGTTAATGAAGGTGATTCCCAGTATTTCTGCCAGGAGCTTTCCTCCCGAACCAGTTGATGCCATACCCATGACCTCTTCCCTGGGGTGTCTGCTGAAGATGTCCGTTAATACCCTCAGGCTAGTCTCTATGGGCTGACCTTGTGTCCTTACGTAGTGGCCTTCCAGGATCTGCCTATTTTCGTTGACCACTGCAGCCTTAAGACTGACGGAGCCGATGTCTATCCCAATGAATTTCCTTCCATTCATCTCCTATCCCCTGATAGATGAGAAGAATTCCCTCTCGCCCACGGTTAAGAACAGAAAGGGACCAACAGGCATTTTTCACTCCTCCTTCAAACAAGACTGCTAAGGGAAAAACTTATGCAACCTCTGCGGGGTGGGTAATTCTGCCGGTGATGGCAGAGGCTGCAGCTACGGCAGGGCTGGATAGGTAAACTTCGCTCTTAGGATGTCCCATCCTGCCAGGAAAGTTTCTGTTAGTAGTGGCCAGGCATCTTTCACCCTCTGCAAGGATACCCATGTGCCCGCCCAGACAGGGTCCACAGGTCGGGGTGGAGACACTTGCCCCTGCTTTTATGAACGTCTCTATAAGACCTTCTCTAAGGGCCTCAAGATAGATGTTTTGTGTTGCGGGGATTACAATAAGCCTGACATGAGGGTGTACCTTTTTTCCTTTCAGGAGGCCTGCCGCCACCCTGAGGTCTGTTATCCTCCCGTTTGTACAGGAACCGATTACTACCTGGTCAATTTTTATATGGCTGAGTGACTCAACAGGTTCAACATTAGAGGGAAGGCTGGGGAGGGCCACTTGAGGTGTTATCTTACCGGCATCGTATTCTTTTATCTGGCGGCAAGACA
>FWPU01011290.1_pt1 | contig 12611 bp, 13 predicted proteins | sample 2228361 | NCBI WGS metagenome assembly FWPU01 (sample SAMEA103939777, study PRJEB20133) | metagenome | reverse complement strand
GACGCGATTTCGTTAACAGTTGGGGGGGCCGGAGGCCGCAAATCTGCCTTGACACCCCTCGGGGGCCCCCGGATAATCGTCCCCCCTGAAAAGGGCCCGCCGATGAAACTGGACGAGATCCGGGAGCGCTTCATCGAGTTCTTCAAGAAGCGGGGCCACACCCACTACCCGAGCGACTCCCTGATCCCTTCCAACGATCCATCGCTACTGTTCACCGGGGCGGGCATGAACCAGTTCAAGGACATGTTCCTGGGCCGCGGCACCCTGCCTTTCAAGCGCGCCACCACCTCCCAGAAATGCCTCCGCACCGGCGACCTGGAGAAGGTCGGCCGCACCAGCGGCCACCATACCTTCTTCGAGATGCTCGGCAACTTCTCATTCGGCGACTACTTCAAGCGCGAAACCATCGCCTGGGCGTGGGAGTTCGTCACCCGCGAGATGAACATACCCACGGACCGCCTCCACGTCTCGGTCTACGAGGACGACGACGAATCGTTCGACATCTGGCGCGACGAGATAGGCCTTCCGGAGGGCCGCATCCGGCGCCTCGGCGAGGCCGACAACTTCTGGCCCGCCAACGCCCCCAGCCAAGGCCCCAACGGCCCCTGCGGCCCGTGCAGCGAGATCTACTACGACTTCGGCCCCGCCTACGGCTGCGGTTCCCCGGACTGCGACATCACCTGCGCCTGCAACCGCTACGTGGAGATATGGAATCTCGTATTCACCCAGTTCGACAGGCAATCGAACGGCTCGCTTCAGCCCCTGCCGCAGAAGAACATCGACACCGGCGCCGGCCTTGAGCGCATGGGGGCCGTGATGCAGGGCGTCCACTCCAACTTCGAAACCGACGTCTTCAAGGCCATCATTGCCGCCGGGTGCTCCCTTCTGAACCTATCCTACGTCCCCGGCACAGAGCAGGCCTCGCGCCTCCGCCGCATATCGGACCACGTCCGGGCGCTGACCTTCTGCATCGCCGACAACGCGCTGCCGGGCCCGGACGGCAGGGGCTACGTGGTCCGCCGCATCCTCCGCACGGCCCTGCGCGACGGCGTCACGCTCGGGCACAAGAAGGCCTTCCTGTACCTCATGGTACCCTCCGTAATCGAGGTCATGAAGAAGGCCTACCCCTACCTCATCGAGCGCCGCAAGGTGATCGAACAGGTCATACGGACCGAGGAGGAGAAATTCCTGGACACGCTGGAGAAGGGCCACGAGATCCTCGCCGAGGCCGTGGAGCGCCTCAAGAAGGAGGGACGGGACACCCTGCCCGGCGAGGAGGCCTTCAAGCTGCACGACACCTACGGCTTCCCCGTCGAGATGACCGAGGAGATACTTCTCGGCCACCACATGAAGGTCGATCTCGTCCGCTTCAAGGCGATCGCCGAGGCCGCCCGCAGCACCGGCGGCTTCTCCGGCGACATCTTCGGCGGCGGCGCCCTGGCACGGATCAAGGAGGACAAGGTACCGGCGACCGAGTTCTTGGGCTATTCGGTCGCGGCGTCCGAACTGGGTCGGCCCCACGAGGCGAGGGTGCTCCGCATCTTCAGGCTGGCCGACCGGCGCGAATACGACTCGTCCAAGAAGGACATGCCTGCCTTCATGAAGCTCATCGGATCCGCCTCCCTCGCCGAAAGCGCCGAGGAGGGGGCCGACGTCGGGATCCTTCTCGACCGCACCCCCTTCTACGGGGAGGGCGGCGGGCAGGCGGGGGACTCCGGCAAGATCGAGGGGAACGGCGCGATCGTCCAGGTTGAGGACTGCAAGAAGCCCGACGGCTACTACATCCACCTGGGGCGCGTCGCCAAGGGGGCGATCCGGGCAGGCCAGAGGGTGAAGGTTCTCATCGACGCGGCCCGCCGGCTCGACGTGATGCGCAACCACACCGCCACCCACATCCTCCAAGCCGCCCTCAGGGCGGTCCTTGGGCCTCACGTTCAGCAGGCAGGGTCGATGGTGGACCACGAGCGCTTACGCTTCGACTTCCACCACTTCCAGGCGATGACCCCCGAGGAGCTCAAGAAGGTCGAGGACTGGGCCAACGCGGTCGTCTTCGCAGACCTGCCGGTGACGAAGGCGGAGATGTCGCTGGAGGAGGCCAAGTCGAAGGGCGCCGTCGCCTTCTTCGGGGAGAAGTACGGGGAGCGGGTCCGCGTGGTCACGGTGGGCGACGGCGTCTCCCGGGAGCTGTGCGGCGGCACGCACTTGGAGCGGACCTCCACCATCGGCTGCCTGAGGATCCTAAACGAATCCTCGATAGGCAGCGGAATACGCCGCGTCGAGGCGATCACGGGGCCCAAGGCCGTAGCCCTGGCCCAGGCGCAGGACCAGACCCTTGGGGAGATCGCGCGGCTCCTGAAATGTCCCAAGAGCGAGGTCTCCCGGAAGGTGCTGAAGCTCCTGGAAGATCTCCAAAAGGCGAAGTCGCAGAAGGGGGCGGCCCGCCCCCAGATCGGCGAACTGCCGGAACGCGACATACAGGGGGAGAAGATCGTCGCCCATCACCTGCCGGATGCCGCGGTGGACGAACTACGCCGGCTCATGGATCACCTCATCTTGAAGAAGAAGTTGGCCGCGGCGATCCTCGCCGGCGGCGGCCAGAAGCCCGCCTTCGTCATCGGCGTGAGGGAGGATCTCGTCAAGTCGAAAGGCATCAAGGCGGGGGACCTGGCCCGCGAGGTGGGCAGGGTCTGCGGAGGCGGGGGCGGCGGCAGGGAGATCCAGGCCCAGGCGGGAGCCGGCGATCCCTCCAAGGTCCCGCTCGGCCTGGAAACCTTCGAGAAGCTCGTCCGCGACCGCCTCGTCGGCTGATGCCCGAACCTTCGGCCCGCCGGTCCGTTTGTACTTTCGGCGTGCCGAGTGGAGGTATTCAGCCATGGACCGGTACCGCCGCCCTCCCCCCCAAGAGATCGTCCCCGAGACCGCCAACATGACCCCCATGGTCGACGTCACGTTCCAGCTGATCATCTTCTTCATGCTCGTGACGGACATCTCATCCCGCCAGATCGAGGCGCTCACGCTGCCGTCGGCCTCACGGGCCGTCGCCGTCGACGAATACGAGATCGCCGTCAACGTCGCCCCCGACGGCCGCATACGCATCGGCGGGCGGACGTTCTCCGACGAGGCACTCGAGAGCTTCTTCGAGAGCCTTGCGGGCAGGCGCGGCCAGGGCCCTCCCCTGCTGATCAGGGCCGACCGGTCGACGCCCTTCGAACACGTCCAGAAGGTGCTGATGATCGGCGCCGGACGGTGCGGGCTCACTCGCGTGGACATGGGCGCCCGAACGGAAAGGAGGGACCGATGATCTTTCGCCGCCGGTCCGAAGATCCGAATTTCGAGACGGGGAACATGACGCCGATGATCGATGTCGTCTTCCAGCTGCTGATCTTCTTCATGCTTTCCATGCACTTCAAGGAGGTGGAAGGCAAGCTGCTCTCTCAGCTGCCGAGGGGTCGCGGTCTCGACCGACAGTACGTCAAGCCTTTGCTGCACGAGGTGCGCCTTGTCATTTGCGCGGGGAGCGACATCGAGAGGCATCTCACCGACAAGGGAACCCACCAGAACACCGAAAAGCCGAACGAGGCGTGCATCGTGGCCGTTGGCAGACGCGTCATCGGAGAGGTCCGCAGGACTGACCTGCACCCTGGCCGCGAGGCGGCCAACCGCGCGGTATACCGGGCGGCGGGCATGCTCGCGCGGGACCTGCACGCCCTATGCCCGGTGGATGAGCAGGGCCGCCCGGCCCCCGTCATAGTGGACGCCGACGGCGAGGTACCATACGAGCACGTCATCGGCGCGGTGAACGCACTCAAGGAGGCGCGAATCGACAACGTCGAGTTCGCCGGCAACCCGCGCTTCGAGCGCCTCTTCCAAACTGTTAACGTTTACGCGTCGCGTGAACGTTAACAGTTCCGATCGGAGCCGGCCAAACCTGCTTGAGCCCTCCGCGGGGCGGGCGGGGCATCCGGGGGTTTTTCTTGCAAATGGCGGGGCATTGGACTAGACTTGGCGCTTTCCAAGGCCGGAGAGCGGGGTTCGACGGGGAGTTCCTATGCCGAATCCGAAGCGGAAACTCGCGCGGTCGTGGCGCGGCAACCGGCGTTCCCACGACCACCTGCATATACCGAGCCTCTCCATCTGTCCCCGGTGCAGCCAGCCGAAGATGCCCCACAGGGTTTGCGGCAACTGCGGCTACTACAACAAGGACGAGAAGGTCGTCGACGTGAGGAAGTTGTAGTCCCGTACTTCCAATCCGATGCGCATCGCGATCGACGGCATGGGCGGGGACAACGCTCCCGACGAGATCGTCCTGGGGGTGGCTGAGGCAGCCAGGCAGCTGCCGCAGGCCAGGATTATTCTCGTCGGCCAGCGCGACCGCCTGGCCAGGCCCGACCTGCCGCCCAACATCGAGATCGTCCACGCCCCCGAGGCCGTGGGAATGGACGAGGAGCCCGCACGCGCGCTGCGGAGCAAGCCGGACTCCTCGCTGCGGGTTTCCCTGCGCATCCTCAAGCGCGGCGAGGCCGACGCGGTCATCTCGGCGGGCAACACCGGCGCCCTCGTGGGCGGGGCCATCGTCCCCATGTTCGGCCTGGGAAACCTTGAGGGGGTGAAGCGGCCCGGGATAGCCATCCCGTTCCCCACCGACCAGGGCACCTGCGCGCTGATCGACGCGGGGGCCAACCCCAACGCGAAGGCGGACCACCTGGTCCAGTACGCCGTGATGGGATCGGTCTACGTGAAATACCTGCGCCGCGACATCGGCACGCCGCGCGTCGGGCTCCTCAACATAGGCGAGGAGCCCCGCAAGGGAACCGACATCGTCCGGCAGGCCTACGGCTACCTTGAGGAGGCCCATCCCAACTTCGAGTTCGTCGGAAACATCGAGCCGCATCGCATGTTCTCCGGCCGCGTGGACGTGGTGGTCTGCGACGGCTTCGTGGGCAACCTCATGCTCAAAATGGCCGAGGGCGTCGAGGGCTTCATCCTCCGCCAGTTCTCCAACGGCCTGGCGACCAGCCCGGAGGTGCAGAGGGGGGTGGCCAAGGCCACCGAGAAGCTCGACTACTCGGAATACGGCGGGGCCCCCGTGCTTGGGGTGCGCGGCATCGTGATAAAGGCCCACGGCCGCTCCAGCGCCAAGGCGATCACCAACGCCGTCAAGGTCACCTCCGGGTTCATCCAGGACCGGCTCAACGACCACATCGTCGAGGAGCTCCGAAAGCTCTCTCTGTGGAGCTCGTGGTTCGCCAAGTGGTTCTCCTGGTCCAAGGAAGGCGGATGAAAGTCAAGGTCCTCGCCACGGGGGCCTGCGCGCCCGAGAAGGTCCTCGACAACGCCGCACTGGAGAAGATGGTCGAGACCAGCGACGCCTGGGTCACCGAGCGAACCGGGATCCGCCAGAGGCGGCTGGCCCGGCCGGACCAGCCCACCAGCGACCTGGCGGCCGAGGCGGCCCGGCGCGCCCTTGAATCCGCGGGGATCAACCCCGCGCGGATCGACAGCCTCGTGGTGGCCACCTCAACCCCCGACCGCGTCATACCCCCCACCGCCTGCTACGTGCAGGAAAAGCTCGGATGCTGGAACGCCGGCTGCTGCGACGTCATCGCCGCTTGCAGCGGGTTCCTCTACGGCCTCTCCATCGGTGCCGGGCTCCTCACCAGCGGCCAATCCAGGCTTTGCCTGGTGGTGGGCGCGGAGGAGCTCAGCAGGCTTACGAACTACAAGGACCGCACCACCTGCATACTCTTCGGCGACGCCGCCGGCGCGGCGGTGCTTGGGCCGTCGGACGGCGGCAGCGAGATCCTCTACGCCAGGATGGGCTGCGACGGGCGCATGGCGGACCTGATACTGACACCCACCGGGATCGCGGCGGAGCCCCCCGTCCCCGAGGCCATCGCCGCGGGACGCCACCTGATCCGGATGCGCGGCCGCGAGGTATACAAGTTCGCCGTCCCGAAGTTCGTCGAGATCATTCAGGAGGCCCTCCGCGCCGCAGGCCTGCGGCCTTCCGACATAAGCGTGTTCGTCCCGCACCAAATGAACGCGCGGATGATAGAGGCGGTCTGCGAGAGGCTCTCCTTCCCGATGGAACGTACCGTCGTCAACATCGACCGCTACGGCAACACATCCGCGGCCTCCATACCGGTGGCCCTCGACGAGTCGGTGCGCGGCGGGCGCCTCCGTAGGGGGGACCTGCTGCTGATGAGCGCCATGGGCGCCGGCATCACCTGGGGCACGATGATACTCAGATGGTGAAGACCGCCTATCTATTCGCCGGCCAGGGCGCCCAGAGGGTCGGCATGGGAAAGGACCTGGCCGGGGCCTTCCCGGCGGCCAGGGCACTCTTCGAGCGCGCCTCAAAGATACTCGGATACGACCTTCTCAGGGTGTGCGCGGAGGGCCCCGCCGCCGAGCTTGAGCGCACCGACCGCTGCCAGCCCGCGCTCCTGGTGCACGCGCTGGCGTGCCTTGAGGCCGCGCGCGCGAAGGGACTCCCGGAGGCGGAGGCGGCCGCCGGGCTCTCCCTGGGCGAATACACAGCCCACGTGTACGCGGGATCGCTGGACTTCGACGACGCCGTGCGGCTGGTGGAGCGCCGCGGGCGCTACATGCAGGAGGCCTGCGACACGACGCCGTCGGGCATGACGGCTATAATAGGCCTCGACCGGACCGCCGTCGAGGAGGCCTGCCGGGGACAGGGCGAGGTCGGGATCGCCAATCTGAACGCCCCGGGACAGATCGTGATATCGGGGGAGAAGACCGCCCTCGAGAAGGCCGCGGCCCGGTGCATCGAGCTTGGGGCCCGCCGCTCCGTCCCCCTGAAGGTAGCCGGCGGCTATCATTCGCCCGTCATGAAGCCCGCCCAGGAAAAGATGAGAAAGGAGCTGGAGGGGGTGCGTATCTCGCCCCCGCGCGTGCCGGTCTACGCGAACGTCGCCGCCCGCCCCCTGAGCGACCCGGAGGAGATACGCGCCGCGCTGGCCGCCCAGATATGCGGCCCCGTGCTGTGGGAGGAGACGATCCGCGCCATCGGCGCCTCCAGATACGTCGAGTTGGGCCCCGGCGGCGTGCTGGCGGGGCTCGTCCGAAGGATCTCGCCTGACGCCGAGACGCTCTCCATCGAGGGGCCCTAGTCATGAAGGAGGTGGCGGGATGAAAATCGACCTCGACGGCCGCACGGCGCTGGTGACGGGCGCCGGCCGCGGCATAGGCCGCGAAATCGCGCTCGCCCTGGCTGGCGGGGGGGCGAACGTCGCTTGCGTGGACGTCCTCGAAAGCGAGCTGGCCGAGACCGCCCGGGCGATCGGCCAGAGGGCCATCGCCGTCAAGTGCGACGTGCGCTCCGCGGCCGACGTTGAAAAGGCGGTGGCCGCCTGCGTGGAGCGGTTCGGCGGCCTCGACATACTCGTCAACAACGCCGGCATCACGCGGGACGGGCTGCTGATCCGCATGAAGGAGGACGACTGGGCCGCCGTCATCGACGTCAACCTCCGGGGTCCCTTCCTCTTCACGAAGGCAGCCGCAAGGCACCTGATGAAATCCAAGGCCGGGCGGGTCATCAACATATCCAGCGTCGCCGGCATCATGGGCAACCCCGGCCAGGCGAACTACTCCTCCTCAAAGGCGGGACTGATCGGCCTGACGAAGACCGCGGCCCGCGAGTTCGCCTCCCGCTCCATCTGCATCAACGCCGTCGCGCCCGGCTTCATAAGGACCGAGATGGCAGCCAAGGTGGATCCCAAGGTCCTGGAGAAGCAGATCGGGAACATCCCCCTCGGGCGCATGGGTGAGCCCCGGGAGATCGCCGCCGCCGTGCTGTTCCTCGCCAGCGACCTGGCCGGCTACATCACAGGCCAGGTCATCCAGGTCGACGGCGGCATGGCCATGTAGGCCCGCCGTGGACATCCGGCGCACGCTCGACCGCCTGCTGGGGGACGAGAAGAGCCTCAGTCGGCGGGCATTCTCGCGCCTCCGCTGGATCCTGGCGGCCCCGCCGCGGGACTGGTTCGACCGGGAGAAACGCGCGTTGTTCAGGGCCGTAAGGGACCACACGATGTCGAGCTACCGCCGCCTCAGCAACCTCTACGACCTCTGCCGCCTCGCCGAGGCGGAGAGGCTGGCGGGCGCGTTCGTCGAGTGCGGCGCCTGGAAGGGGGGCGGGACCGCCGTGATGGCCGCCGTGGCGCGCTCCTCCGGCGGGGGCCGGACGACCTGGGCCTTCGACTCCTTCGAGGGACTCCCAGATCCAGGCGCCGCAGACGGCCCCGCCGCCCGGCGCTGGGCCGGCAAATGCGCCGCCGCCCTTGAAGACGCCGAACGTCTCCTCTTCGAAAGGCTCCGTCTTGACCGCGGACGCGTGATCCTGCGCAAGGGATGGTTCCGGGAAACGCTGCCCGCGGCGCGGGACGAGATCGGACCGATCGCGGTGCTCCGGCTGGACGCCGACTGGCACGACTCGACCCTGACGTGTCTCGAATGCCTCTACGACGCCGTCGTCCCCGGGGGATTCGTGATCCTGGACGATTACGGCTACTGGCCGGGCTTCCGCCGCGCCGTGGACGAATTCCTGGCCGGCCGGGGCATCAGCGTCCGGATCGTGCCGGTGGACCGCTCGGGGTCTTGGTTCCGCAAGCCTCGACCGGCCTGATCGCGGCCGGCGGCGCCTCCTCCCGCCGCGCGCGCACCCACCAGGCGCCTGAGTTCGCTATAATATCAAATGCGACCGGCGGGCCGTGGGAGGGAACGTGACGGAATACGTGGTCCAGTCCGGGCCGCTGCGCAACTTCGAGCAGCTTTACGACCCGGCATCGGCCAAGTCACGGCGTATTGCGGATTACGCGGTCGCTGAGATGGCGCCGCGGGACAGGTCCCGTCCGGGCATCCTGGCGGAGATACGCCGTCCGGTCGAGTCGGAACTCCGTTTCGCGGCGTCCTTCCTGCGCGAGATCAGGCAGGACCGCCGCCTGATCTTCGGCATGAGGGACGTCAGGCAGGGCCGCGCCTGGATGCTCGGACGCAGGTTGAAGGACCTCGGAAGATGGCGGTGGTCCGCGATGAGTTACGGGGCATCGGACGACGACCTGGTGCTGGCGGAGCTCGGGGAAACCGCCGCCGGCCTGGCGCTCGTCAAGGAGTTCTTTCCGCCTTCCGCGGGCGAGACTTTCTTCTGCGTGACCACCGGCGCCTTCGACATCTTCGACATACACTGGCAGCGCGCCGCCCGCGCATCCTCACGGCCCGGGTGCGACCGCTTCCTCCGGGACGCGGCGGCGATGGCCGTCGAGGCCGCCGTCACGCTGCTGGAAGACGGCTCCGGCGCGTTCATCGCGATCCTGGATCCCCAGGCCGCCAAGGCATGGGACGCCGAGCGCTTGGTGGCGGCGGCCGCGAAGGCGGCGGGGCTGCGGACCACATTCGCGCCCAGCCTCTTCGGGTGACGCCCGCCGGCCGCCTGCGGTGAGGTTCGGCCCCAGGGCGGAGGGAATTTTTGCTTGAAAACAGGGGAGGGCCGCCCCTATAATCACGCCCCATTGTCGGGCGCCGCCCAAAGAATCCCAAACCGCGATGGAGGAGAACTTATGGCGTTCAGCTCGGCGGAAATCGAGGCGAAGGTAACCGAAATAGTGTCCAAGCAGCTGGGAGTGGCCAAGGAGAAGATCACCCGAGAGTCGTCGTTCGTGAACGACCTCGGCGCGGATTCTCTCGACACCGTGGAGCTCGTCATGGAGATCGAGGAAGCCTTCGATCTCACCATCCCCGACGACGCCGCGGAGAAGATCCAGACCGTCGGCGAGGCCATCAAGTACATAGAGGACAACCTGCGTGACAAGAAGTAGGGTCGTCATCACCGGCCTGGGCGTCATCACGCCGGTCGGGAACGATGTCGAGACCTACTGGAACGCGCTCCTGGCCGGCCGCAGCGGCGTGGACCGCATCACGAAGTTCGACACAACCGGCATGTCGGTCACCATAGGGGCCGAAGTGCGCGGCTTCAACCCGGCCGACTACATCGAGGCGAAAGAGATCAAGAGACTGGATCCCTTCAGCCAATTCGCCCTGGCGGCGGCCGAACAGGCGGTGAGGGATTCCGGGATCGACTTCTCCAGGTGCGACCGGTACCGGTGCGGCGCCATCGTGGCCAGCGGCATCGGCGGGCTCCACGAGCTGCAGGAACAGCACAGGCGCTACCTCGACAAGGGCCCCTCCCGCACGAGCCCCTTCTTCGTCCCGAAGATGATGCTCAACGCCGCCGCCGGCAACATCGCCATCAGGTACCGCCTCGGGGGGCCAAACTGGGGCGTGGCCTCCGCGTGCGCCTCGGCCAATCACGCGATGGCCACCGCCTTCCGCACGATCCAGTACGGCGACGCGGACGTCGTGATCACCGGGGGCGCCGAGGCCGCCCTCACATACCTCTCGCTGTCCGGTTTCGCCAACATGGGGGCCCTTTCGTCGCGCAACGACGAGCCCCAGAAGGCGTCCCGACCATTCGACCGAGACAGGGACGGGTTCGTCCTCGGCGAGGGCGCGGGAATCCTCGTCTTCGAGAAGCTGGAGCACGCCGAGGCCCGCGGCGCAAGGATCTACGCCGAGGTCATGGGCGTAGGCAACAGCGACGACGCATACCACATCACGGCCCCCGACCCGGACGGCGCCGGAGGCGCCTACGCGATGGCCCAGGCCCTCAGGGACTCCGGCCTGCGGCCTGAAGACATATCCTACATCAACGCCCACGGTACATCCACGCAGCTCAACGACAAGATCGAAACCGCGGCCATAAAGAAGACCTTCGGGGGGCACGCCGGGAACATACCGATCAGCTCCACGAAATCCATGGTGGGACACCTCCTGGGGGCCGCCGCGGCGGTGGAGATGATAGCCACGGTGCTTTCCATACGCGACGGCGTGATCCACCCCACGATCAACCAGGAGAACCCCGACCCGGAGTGCGATCTCGACTACGTTCCCAATCAGAAGCGCGCCGTCCGCGTCGATTACGCCATGTCCAATTCCCTCGGGTTCGGCGGGCACAACTCGGCCATCGTCGTGGGCCGGTGCCGGCGTTGACGGGCGCCGAACCCGTGTTATACTTCCTTCCGGAGAAGGGAAAGGTGGAGAGGGGATCTGCAGCGGCACCGCGGCAAACGGAAGGCCGGCCGCTATCCGCGCGCTCATGACGGGTCGTATTCCATAATCCCCGTCCCTCCCGTCCTCCCCCGGGGGACCGTCATGCGCTCGCCGATCGAGGGAATCCGCAAGCGGCTGCTGGCGGAGACGTTCAGGATCCTGGGTCCGGAACTGTACTCGGAATGGATCCGCAACGCACGGCCCGCCTTCATCGACGAGGAGGAGTTCGTCGTCCACTTCGAAACCACCTACGCGAAGGACAAGGTCGAGTCCCGCCTCATGCGCGCGATCACCGAGGCGGCCCGCCGAGCCACCAACCGCAACGTCAGGGTTAGATTCCTCGTCGACGGCGCCTCCTTCCAGCGCCCCTGCCTGGCGGCCCTCAGGGACGAGACGCGCCGGGCCGGGATAGTGAGGCCTCCGCCGCCGACCTTCGCCTCGTTCGTGGAGGGGACATGCAACCGCCCCGCCCTCCAGGCCGCCCGCGAATTCGCCGCCCCGGGCCCGCCGCCCTTCCGCACCCTCCTGATACACGCCCCCTCCGGGCTGGGCAAGAGCCATCTGCTCCACGCGATCGGCGCGGAACTGGGCGGGCGCCCCGGCACGTCGCTTTTGACCCTCACCGGCGAGCAGTTCGCCCGCCACTTCCACTACGCGTGCGTCGCGGGCCACCGCGAGGCCTTCCTGAAGAGATGCCGGAACGCGCACGCCTTCCTCTTCGACGACCTGCACCTCCTGGCGGGCCGGCACGAGGCGCAAGATGCATTCCTCCAGACCGTCACGGCCATCGCCGAGAGGGGATACCGGGCCGCCTTCACCTGCGAGAAACACCCCCGCATGGTTGACGGGTTGTCGCGGACCCTGAAGAACAGGCTCAGGCCGGAGCGGGAAGTCACGCTCCGCCGCCCCGATCCTCTCACCTCGGCGGCCTTCCTCCGCGCCCTGGCGCCGCCCGGCACCCCCACGGCGGCCCTGGAGTTCATCGCGGCCAACGTGCCGACGAGCTACAAGGACCAGCTCCACTGCCTCGAACGCGTCCTGGAGCTCGGCCGGCCCACGCTGTCGGCGACACGCGCGGTCGTGGGCGACTTCCTCAACCGCTGGAGCGGCGGGCTGACCTGCGACGACATAGCCCGGGCGACCGCGGAAAGCTTCGGGATATCGGTGGGCGAGATATATTCACAGGCCAGATCGCGCGAAATCTCGGCGGCGCGAGGGGCCTGCTTCTACCTCGTCCGCAAGCTCCTCCGCCAGCCGTACGCCCGCATCGGCGCTTACTTCGGGGGCCGCGACCACACCACCGTGATTGAGTCCTGCCGGCGCATGGAACGTCCAGACAACCCCCTCCGGGAGCGCCTGCGGTGCATCGAGGAACGGCTGGCCATCTCCGGGCGCTGAACGGCCGAATACGGGAACTCCGGCGCCCCCGCGGGCGTCCATAAGGATGTGATCGCGTTCCCCGCGCTGCTGTGGCTCCTCCAGAC
>FWPU01008712.1_pt1 | contig 12613 bp, 9 predicted proteins | sample 2228361 | NCBI WGS metagenome assembly FWPU01 (sample SAMEA103939777, study PRJEB20133) | metagenome | reverse complement strand
CGACATCTCCGACGGATCGGATGTGAGCGCGATGCACGCCTCCTTCGACGATTGGGAGGCCGTCGGTTGCTCGGCCCTGACCTTCCAGTTCCTGGGCAACACGTCCAACAAGTCCGTCGTTCCGATCACCGGCCAGACCAACGGCAAGAACGAACTCGTGTTCATCAACACCTCGGCGTGGACCTTCGGGCAGTATGTCCTGGGAGTCACCTCTCCCATCTACTATTACGACGGCAAGATCTTCGAGGCAGACATCGCGTTCAACGGGTACCTCCAGTCGTGGACCACCAAGGGCGACTTCTGGAAGGTGGACGTCAAGAGCGTCGTCATCCACGAGATCGGCCACTTCTTCGGACTCCAGCATGTCCTGTACGGGTACGACCCCAACGACCCGCCGACCATGGCCCCTGCGGCGGACCCGTACGGCAAGAGCGCGACGCTCCACGCGGATGACAAGGCCGGGGCGTGTTTCCTGTACCCGGCGAGCGGCTACTACACCTGCACGAGCGACGCGCAGTGTCCCAATGTCGTTGACAACTACCAGAATGGTGATGAATATTACAGTAAGAAATTGAAGTGCCAGAGCGGTTACTGCTCGGGGATCGCTGGGGTCTCGCCGGGGTCCGTCGAATTCGGAGGGACCTGCAACCTCGCCAGCGACTGCAAGATCCCGAACTCCTGCCAGACGCTCGACTCTGGTGTCAAGGTCTGCACGCAGCCCTGCGACCCGAACAACGACCAGTGCCCGGACGGATATCACTGCGCCAAGGTGTACTCGTCGTCCAAGTACCTCTGCACACCGGGCTCCAAGAAGAAGAGCGAGGGCCAGCCGTGCTCGAACTCCTTCGAGTGCGCCACGTCCTTCTGCTTCTCGACCCCGGATGGGTCCGGGATGTTCTGCCGGGTCGCGTGCAACAAGAATTCCCCCTCCTGCCCCGCGGGTCAGGCGTGTTGGGCGCCGTCGTACTCGAACACCGGAGGCTGCTTCCCCGCGGACCAGGTCCCGGTGCAGAAGAAGCCGGTCGGGTCCCTGTGCTCGAATGACGCCGAGTGCCTGTCGGACCTGTGCTTCGCCGAGGCCGGGGGCCAGGCCCTGTGCCGCAAGGAGTGCACGGTCGCGGCCCAGAACTGTTACTCTGGCTACTACTGCGCGGACGTCGGCGGGGGTCGTGGTGCCTGCCTGCCCGGGGCCCTTCCCCCCAAGAAGAAACCGGACGGAGATTCGTGCAAGACCCACGACGAGTGCCAGAGCAACTGGTGCGTACAGTTGATCGCAACGAACCAGTCCTACTGCCGACGGTCGTGCAACCTCGACGACTGGTTGTGCCCGTGGGGGACCGCGTGCGTGTCCTACGGGAGCACCGAGTTCGGCGTGTGCATGCCCGACCTGAACAAGTCCCGCACGGGCGAGTCCTGCGCCAATGGAATGGAGTGCGTGACCGGCATCTGCTGGACCGGGGCGTCGGGGTCATCGTACTGCACCCAGAACTGCATCGAGAAGTGGTGTCCGAGCAACATGGTCTGCAAGGACGGGGGTTACTTCGGGGACCTCTGCACCCTGCCCGAGGGCACGACCCCCACCACGAAGCCCGACGGAGCCGCGTGCTCCAAGAACGAGGACTGCGCGAGCGCGTGGTGCGTGCCGTTGATCGGGACAAACCAGTCCTATTGCCGGCGGTCGTGCAACCTCGACGACTGGTTGTGCCCGTGGGGGACCGCGTGCGTGTCCTACGGGAGCACCGAGTTCGGCGTGTGCATGCCCGATGTCGGGAAGGCCCGGACCGGCGAGGCGTGCTCCCAGGGGTCGGACTGCGTGACCGGCATCTGCTGGCCCGCGACGGACGGGCAGTCCTACTGCACCCAGAACTGCATAGCCGGATGGTGCCCGGCGGGGCTGACGTGTGCCTCCGGCGGGAACTTCGGCAGCGTCTGCCTACGCCCGGGGACCCCGGTCCAGCCGCCACCCGCCGACGTGTTCGAGCCCTTTGACCCGGGCGCGCCTCCCGCGCCGGATGATGCGGCGACGCCACCCCCCCCGCCCTCGACCACCGGCGGAGGCGGCGGGTGCGCCGCCGCGTTCCCCCTGGCCCCCACCGGGGCCGCAGCCCCGATCCTGCCCGTGCTCGCGCTGCTGGCGCTTCGTTCGCGCCGGCGTCGCTGACGCCGCCTCACGCCCCCCGGAACTCGGCCCGCCTCTTCGCGAGGAACGCCCGCATCCCCTCCTTCTGGTCCGCGGAATCGAACAGGGTCGCAAAGACCGCGGCCTCGGTGCGGAGGGCCGCGTCCAGGGGCACGCTCAGGCCGTCGTGGATCAGGCGCTTCGCCGCTCGGACCGCGAGCGGCCCACGCGACGCGATCTGGTCGGCCAGTTTCCGGACCTCCGCCATCAGGTCGCCAGGCTCGGTCACCCGGTTCACGAGGCCCAGCCGCCACGCCTCCTCTGCGGGCCAGGTGTTGCCTGACAGGATCCACTCCATCGCGGGACCGCGCCCGATGGCGCGGGCCAGGCGCGCCGTGCCCCCGAAGCCCGGGATGATGCCCAGTTTCACCTCCGGCTGTCCGAAGACCGCGTTGCGGCTCGCAAGCACGATGTCACAGGCGAGCGCGACCTCGCACCCCCCTCCGAGCGCGTACCCGTTCACGGCCGCGATCACGACTTGCGGCATCCGTTCGAGCATCGAACAGACCGTGTGCCCGCTCTCCGCGAACCGGGCGGCCCCGGACGGGCCCAGGTCGCTCATCTCCGCGATGTCCGCGCCCGCGATGAACGCCTTGTCCCCGGCCCCGGTCAGGACCAGGACCGCGCACCCGTCCCGGTTCCAGACCTCCCACAGGGCGTCCTTGATCTCCCCCAGGGTCGCGGAGTTCAGGGCGTTGAGGACCGCGGGCCTCGCCACCGTCAGGACCGACACGGGCCCGTCGTGTTCGAGCGTGATGTTCTGGAAGGACATGGGTCACCTCGTCTGGTCACGCGCGGTCGGACCGCGCGGCATTCCACCAGGGTCACACTCTCTCGACGAGCATGGCCACGGCCTCGCCGCCTCCGATGCACAGGCTCGCCACCCCGCGCCGGGCCCCCCGGGCCATCATCGCGTACAGCAGAGTCGTCAGGATCCGTGTTCCGCTCGCCCCGATCGGATGCCCGAGCGCCACGGCCCCGCCGTTGACGTTCACCCGGGCGGGGTCCAGGCCCACGATCTCGTTCACCGCCAGGCTGACCACGGCGAATGCCTCGTTGACCTCGTACAGGTCCACGTCGTCCTTGCCGAGCCCCGTCTTCGCGAGGAGCGCCTGGATCGCGTACGCCGGCGCCGTCGTGAACCACGCAGGCTCCTGGGCGTGTTGCGTGTACGCCACGATGCGGGCCAGGGGCCTCGCCCCCGCGGCCTCCGCGGCCTCGCGGGACATCACGACCACCGCCGAGGCCCCATCGTTGATGGACGAGGCATTCGCCGCGGTCACGGTCCCGTCCTTCTGGAAGGCGGGCTTGAGCGTGGGGATCCTGTCAATGCGCCCGCGGCCCGGCTCCTCGTCCGTGTCCACGACCACCGGCTCCCCCTTCTTCTGCGGGATCGTGACCGGCGCGATCTCGTCCCGGAACCGCCCCTCGGCGATGGCCGCCTGGGCGCGCCGGTATGACTCCGCGGCGAACGCGTCCTGGGCCTCGCGCGAGATCCCGCGCTCCGCCGCGCACTTCTCGGCCGCCATGCCCATGTGGAAGTCGTTGTACGGGTCCCACAGGCCGTCCTTGATCATCAGGTCCACGACCTGGCCGTGGCCCATCCGGTATCCGGTCCGGGCGGCCTCGAGTGCGTAGGGGGCGAGGCTCATGTTCTCCATGCCGCCGGCCACCACGCACTCCGCGTCCCCCGCCCGCACGGCCTGGGCCGCCATCATCACGGTCTTCAGGCCGGACCCGCAGACCTTGTGCACCGTCGTGCACGGCACGGCAGCGGGAAGGCCCGCAAAGATCGCGGCCTGGCGCGCGGGGGCCTGTCCCATCCCCGCTTGCAGCACGCAGCCCATCAAAACCTCGTCCACCTTGTCCCCTGGCACGCCGGCCCTCCTCAGGGCCTCGGCGATGGCCACCGCCCCCAGGCGCGGGGCCGGAACCGTGGACAGACTCCCCATGAAGGACCCGATCGGGGTCCTCGCGGCACCGACGATGACGACATCTCGCATGGGATACCTCCGTGGGTTCAACGTGCGTTGAACCTACCCCCAAGCCACGCGGAATTCAATGAGGATCGTGCCACCTCTCAAGAAACGTGGGCGTGGGCGTAGGCGTGGGCGTGGGCGTAGGCGCAGACGAGGGGAGGTTTTCGTTTTCGATCACCTCCACGTCCACGTCCACGTGCACGTGAAAGGAAGGTCACAGCGCGGATGGCTGGCCATGGGAAACTCATTGACACGGTTCCCGGGGTTCTGCAACGCTCGCCTCGGTCTTCCGGGGCGGAGGTCCATGCGCGAGGTCACGCCGGGTTCCGTCGAGCGCCTGTCGTCCGTCCGGGCCTTCGCCCTGGACCTGGACGGGACCACCTGGCTCGGCAACCGGCTCCTGCCCGGAGCCCGCGCGCTCAAGGGACTCCTGGACGCCCGCGGGGTCCCCGTGGCCTTCGTGACCAACAACTCGTCGCGCGGACGCGACGACTACGTGAAGCGACTCAACGGCCTCGGGGTCGCCACCCGCCCGCGAGAGGTCCTGACTTCCGGCGAGGCCACCATCGCCTTTCTCCAGCGCCACCGCCCGGGTGCTCGCGTGTTCCTGGTCGGGACTCCTTCTCTGGTTCGTGAGTTTTGCGACGGGGGCGTCTTTCTCGCGGACGACCCCTCGGAAGCGGACACGGTGGTCCTGGGCTTCGACACCGGCCTGACCTACCGCAAGATACGAGACCTGTGCGACCTCGTGCGGCGTGGGACCTTCTTCGTGGCGACCCACCCGGACATCGTCTGCCCGGTCCCGGATGGCCGCCTGCCGGACGTGGGGGCCTTCCTCGCCCTGGTCGAGGCCTCCACGGGCCGCGGCCCCGACGAGGTCATCGGTAAGCCAGGACCCCGCATGGTCGAGGCCCTGTCCGAGCGCCTCGGCGAACCCCCGGACCGCATCGCCTTTGTCGGGGACCGGCTCTACACGGACGTGAGGATGGCCCGGGCCGCGGGGATGCTCGCGATCCTGGTCCTGTCGGGCGAGACGCGCGAGCAAGACCTCGCGGGGACCGAGCACCCCCCCGACCTGGTCTTCCGGGACCTCGACGAACTGCGGGAGCGGCTCGCGTGACGCGCCCGGCGCCCGCTGGTTACATCCGGCCCGTGTCCCGGGCCCACCGCACCGTCTCCTCCACCCCATCCCTCAGCGAGACCTCCGGGAGGTACCCGAGGTCTTCCCGCGCGGCCGAGCAACCCGCGACCCAGTACCGGGCCTCCGCCTCCAGGACCTTGTCCCGGGACATCACGACCGCGGTCCGGGTCACACGGCCCCATGTCTCCCAGGCCCAGGCCCCGGCCAGGACGGCCCAGCGCGGAGCCCGGACCACGCGCACTCGCTTGCCCAGCACGTCGGACACCACCGCCGCCATCTCCGTCCACGTGTGAGGCGCCCCGTCGTCCACCGGATAGACCGGCCTCGGCGTCCGCCCCAGGCGCACGGCGGCCACCACGGCCCTCGCGCAGTCCCTGGCGTGGATCACGCTGATCACCTGTCCGGGGTCCAGGGCCGGGATGACGCGCATCCGAGCCGCCACCTGGAAGACCTTCAGGAACTCGAGGTCCCGAGGTCCATAGATGATCGGAGGTCGAATAATCGTGACCGCCAGTTCGCTTGCCCGCGCCAGCACCTCGCGTTCCCCGCCGACTTTGCGCCGTCCGTATGCGGTCAGCGGGGTCTCGGGGCGGTCCGGAGGGCGCTCGCCCGGTCCGTCCCCAGGTCCCTGGGCCGCGATGGACGACACCAGGACAAAGCGCTTTCCCCGGCCTCGGCGGACCACCGCGTCCGCGAGCCGCGCGGTCCCCTCCACGTTGACCCGGTGGAAGTCGCTCAACCGCACCGCCTTCACGAGGCCCGCCACGTGGACCACGGCATCGCACCGCGCCAGGGCCTCCTCCACCGCCCGCATCCCTCCGCCCCCATCGAGGTCCCCGAGGCAGACTTCCGCACCCAGCCCCCTCAGGTGCCCCGCGCGGCCCTCGTCCCGAACCAGGGCCACCACGTCCAACCCCTCCCGCGCCAGGACCTCGGCCACGTGCGAGCCGAGGAACCCCGTGCCACCCGTCAGGAAGACCGTCATGCGCTCCCCTCCCCGCGACTCCGCATCGGGGCCCCGAAGATATCGTTTCCGGGGCACAATGACCATGCTACGATTCCCTCGAGGGGCGACCGAGGTAAACGATGGCTTATCAGGTCTTCTTGAGTCACAGCACCCAGGACCGTTCGGTCGTGGTCCTGCTTTCTCGGCCGCTCCATGAATTCGGTGTCAATGTTTCCGTTGCAGCCTGGTACCTTTCCCCGGGTGAACAGATTTCCCCCAAGGTGTTCAGGTAGATCGAGAAGTCCGACTGTGTCCTCGCCATTCTGCGGATACTCCAGGATTCTTCGGGATTTGAGGCACCCGACCGTGCAACTGGAAGGGATTTTGGCGGGTACGAGCATCCCGGAACGGGACTTCCGACAGGATCTCCGGACTCCAGGTTCTTTGGTGACGACTCGTCGGAGCAGGCACGCGACATGTACGACCTCCTCTTCCGATCGGCAACCGTGGTCGCCGGGGACCGCGCCGAGGTCCGCGACGTGGCGGTCCGCGCCGGCGTCATCGAGCGCGTAGAGCCGTCCCTGTCCGGACCCGCCCGAGAGGAGGTGGACTGCCGCGGCCTCGCCCTGCTCCCCGGCGCGATTGACCTGCACGTCCATCTCCGGGAACCCGGCCTGACCCACAAGGAGGACATCGCCTCGGGGACCGAGGCCGCGGTGTCCGCCGGGGTCACGACCGTCTTCGACATGCCCAACACGTCCCCGCCCACCACGACCCTGGAGCGCCTGGTCAAAAAGGCCGGGGTCGCGTCGCGCTCGGCCCGCTGCCACGTCCGGTTCTATCTGGCCCTGACCGCGGACAACCTGGACGAGATCGAGCGGGCCGCCTCGCACCCCGCCTTTGCGGGGGTCAAGGTCTTCCTGGGCTCAACGACCGGACGGATCCTGGTCGAGGATCTGGCGGTGATCGAGCGCGCCCTGGACCGCGTCCCGGCCCTCTTCGCCTTCCACGCGGAACTCGAGTCCGTCCTGGCCGCAGCGCACGGGAGCATCCCAAAGCCCACGGCTTCGCACCACCATGTCCTGCGCCCCGCCGACGCCGCGGTCGCCGGCGCGCGCCTGGTCGCGGACCTCGCGTCCCGGCCCGGCCGCCGCCTGCACCTGTGCCACCTGTCGTCCGCCGGGGAAATCGCCGTTCTGTCCCGGGCACGGCCCACCTCCAGCCTCACGGCCGAGGTTACCCCCCACCACCTCTTCTTCACCCACGAGGACACGGGCGCCCTCGGGAACCTCCTGAAGGTCAATCCCCCCGTCCGCACGTCAGCGGACCGCGATGCGCTCCTCGCCGCCCTCCGCGACGGCCCCGTGGACGCCCTGGCCACGGATCACGCCCCCCACACCCGCGACGAGAAGTCCCTGCCGTACCCCCAGGCCCCGTCCGGGGTCCCTGGCCTCGACACCCTGGTCCCCTCGACCCTGCGCCTCGTGCAGGTCGGGTCGCTCGACCTGCCCCGCGCCGTCCGACTCCTGTGCGAAAACCCGGCCGCGATCGCCCGGCTCGACCGCAAGGGCCGCGTGGCCGAGGGATGCGACGCGGACCTCATGCTCTGCGACCTCCACGGTACCTGGACCCCGGCCGACGCGGACGTCCGCTCCCGCTGCGGCTGGACCCCCTTCGCCGGCCGGACCCTGGCCCGCCGCCCCCTTGCGGTCTGGGTCGTCGGGGAACGCCGCGCCTGACCCCCATCGCACAGGCCCGCGGGCACCTGGCAGACGATCGGACCAGACGGCTCGGGAACGGATCAGGGGACGGCGGGCGCGGCCTTCTCGGCCTCCATGTCCGCGATCAGGCGCTGGAGGTTGTCATAGACGACCTGCGCCGGTTCCACCAGGGGCGACTTCTTCGCCGATCCCTCTACGATGAACTTCTTCAGGTAGAACGAAGCCTCGCGGTATCGCCCCTGCCGGATCAAGGCATTGGCAAGGTTGAAAGCAATCGTGATGTCGTCGGGTGCGTTCTCGAGGGCCGTCACGAATTCCTCGGAGGCGGCCTGGTTGTTGCCCATCCCCAGATAGACGAGCCCCAGGTTGTGGTGAGCCTCGGAGTCGTCCGGGTTGAGGCGGATCGCCTCCCTGAACACGGCCATGGCCTCGCTCTCGGCGCCCACATCGAGGTAAGCGAGTCCCATCGCATTGAAGGCGCGCGTGTAGTAGGGGTCCGCCTCCACCGCCTTTCGGTAGAAGGCGTCCGCCTCCTCGGGCCGGCCCTTGCGCGCCATCACGACCCCGCTCCAGTAGTAGGCACCTGCGTAAGCCGGATCGGCCTCCACGACCTTCTGGAACCGGGACAGGGCCTCCTCCAGGGAACCCTTCTCCATGGCCAGGCGCCCCTGGTGGAACGTCACGTCTACGTCCCTCGGGTTCAGCCGGGCGGCCTCGCCGAGTTCCCGCTCGGCCCCATCCAGGTCATGCCTCTCATACAGGAGGATCAACCCGAGGTGATAGTGGGCAACTTGGTTCTTCGGGTACAGCGCGACCGCGCGCTCGAAGAGCGCGGCGGCCTGGGACATGTCCCCGCGCTGGTACGCCTTGACGCCCCGATTCGCGAGCGCGATGGACTCGCTCTGGGCCTTGGTGCATGACAAAAGCACGCACGCGGCCGCCGCGGCCAGCCACCACCCGCCCCACGTCCCCGACCCCTCGCGCCGCCGCGACGATTCCGGCATCGGTTCACCCCCTCCCGATCGCGACCGCGCGATCAGGACCGCGTCACTTCGTCACCCGGAAGATGAACGGGTAGGTCACCTTGACGGTCCCGCCCCCCCTGGGGGACGGGAAGACCCAGGTCGCGATCCGGCTCGCGATGCACTCCTCGACCGCGCTCGAGTTCAGGGACGTGCTGGCGACCTTCACGCCGATGACCTTGCCCGTGGGTGTGATGATCCACTGATAGACGACCTGTCCCGCGAGGTCGGGGTTGCGCTGGACCTCCTGCTGGTAGCACCAGCGGATCTGGTTCATCTTGCTCTGGATGTAGCGGCGGACAGTCTCCTTGTCCAGTTCGCCGGTCACCGAGTACGTCCCCGCGTACACGACCGGCGCCCCGCCTCCCTCACGGAATCCGAGCCGGACATCCGTGCCCCCCCTGCCCTTCTCCAGTCCTGAAATGCCCTTCAGGTCCGCCGGTCCAAACTCGCCTCCCCCGAACATCCCCCCGGGCGTACCCCGGAAGCCGCCGGTCCCGCCGCCCCCGAGGGTCCCGCCGAAGGGGTCGAGCCCCGACACCATGGCCCCGGGGCCGTGGCTCCCCAGCACGCGGATCCCGCTTCCCGTCATGGTCGGTTCACCCCCGGCGCCCAGGACCTGGCTCAGGAGGTCGTTCTGCTGGGACAGGACGCGCGTCAGGGCCTGCTCCGCGATCCGCTTGTTGCGCTCGCGGATCTCCTCGGGGGTCAGTTTCGACAGCAGTTCGTCCGGTTTCTTCACGTCCATGCGCAGCTTCTCGCCCGCCACGCGCTCCGTCGTCTCGATCTTCTGGTCCTTTTGCTTGCGCCGTTCCTCTTCCTGGGCGCGGCGGGCCATCTCCTCCTGCGCCAGTTTCTCGAGTTCCGCGACCTGGATCATCTTGAAGGCCTGGCTTCGCCGCTCGTACGGGTCGCGAAACGCGCGCAACTGCTCCTCGGGGATCAGGGTGATCAGGATGAGGAACAGCAGGTGCAGGATCAGCGAGATGGCCGAATACACGTGGTCCTGGACGTTCAGCCTCCGTGCGAGGGGCGTGCGCACCGGCTCGGGGAGGTGGCTCAGGCTCGCCATCAGCGTGAACGGCCCGAACCGCAGCCGCGCCTTGGTCCCCACATCCATCCGCAGGAAGTCCCGGTTCACGAGTTTCCCGCGCCGTTCCAGGTCCGCGACCCTGATGATCTCGCCCTGGACCAGGCAGTCCCCTTCGACCTTCGGCGCCTTCACGTTCAGCAGGAAGGTCCCGTCCTCGGGGACCACAAGGTCCATCTCGGACGCGCCGAGGAAGTCCGCGGGCAGGAAGACCTGGCACCCCACCTGCTCGCCCGCCCGGACCCGCGCGCCCCGCCGGAAGTGGTGCACCGTGACGACCTCGTCGTGCCAGAGCACCGCGATCTCCAGCGCCACGGCCTCGGTCAGCCCCGCCTCGTCGCGGATCGCCGGCGCCTGATAGAACGCCTCCGCGGCGCTCTTCGGTCCTGCGACGCCCTCCAGGTGAACCACTAGTCGCGTGGCCCCGACCACGACCTCGTCGCCGGTCCTCAGGAGGGCCTGCGTCGTCCGCTCCCCGTTCAGGAGCGTCCCGTTTGTGCTCTCCAGGTCCGTCAGCCGCACGTCCCCCGAGTCGAGGACCTCGATCACCGCGTGCTGGCGCGAGACGTTGGGATCACTGATGCGCAGGTGCGCCTGGCCCGCCTTGCCGACCCGGATCGTTTTCTGGTTGAAGACCTCCTCCCGGAGCAAGGCGTCCCCCTCGTACACCGAGATCCGGATGGTCGGGATGCGGGCTTCCATGGCCACACCTTCTTTCGCGGCGTTACAAGTCCTCGGCGGACTTCAGGATCTCGTCCACGAAGTCCGTCCGCACCTGGATCAGGGACGACTTCTTCCGCCGGACCAGGGCCTCGGCCACGCTCTGGTCCGGTCGCAGGAACTGGGCCTCGACCACGTCCCCCTCGAAGTCCATCTCCTTGACCTCGTCCCTGGCCTTGCCCTTCGGCGTCTGGGCGCCCAAATCACCGGCGGGCACCCCCAGCACCGCGATCCCGAGCGCTACCACCATGATCCGGATGACCCCGCTCATGCGTCACCTCGTCGCGAAGGATTGTAGTCCCGCACCACCGAAAAAACAAACCGCGCGACCGATTCATTCACTGGCCGGCCGCGCTCTCCCCCTGTCCGGGGGTCGCCGCCTCGCTCGCCTCGATGATCGCGCGCAACCCCTCGATCCGTCGCTCCACCTCCCGCGCCTTCGGGTGGGACCCGCCCGCCATGCGCGCGAAGGTCTCGCACTCCGCCAGGGCCTTGCGGTACTCGCCCAGGTTCTCCTGGTACACGAGGCACGCGTTGAAGTGTGGGTCCGCCAGGTCCGGCTTGAGGTTCGCAATCTCGTTCAGGACCTGGAGCGCGGCGTCGGCCTTTCCGAGACCCCGGTTCGCCACCGCGAGCCCCATCTTCGCCTGGAGGTGGCCCGCGCGCAGTCCGAGCGCCGCCTGGAACTGTTCCGCCGCGGCCGCGAAGTCCTTGTAGGCGAGCATCATCGCGCCCAGGTTCATCCGGGCGTCGAAGAGCGTTGGGTCGTCCGCGGCCGCGTCCGTGAACATCGCCACGGCCTGGCGCACCTCCCCGCGCCGCGCCAGGATGAGCCCCAGGACGTTCTGGATCGGGGCGTCGTCCTTGTCGAGCCCCAGGGCGTTGCGCCCGACGAGGATCCCGACGTCCAGGAGCCCCATCTCCAGGTATGTGGCCGCCAGATTCAGGTACGCATCCATGCTGTCCGGGTCCGAGACCAGGGCCATCCTCGCGTGGTTGATCGCCTCCGGGAAGTTGCCGGCCCTCAAGTCACGGGCCGCGAGCACGTTGTGTGCGACCGAGTTCGCCGGGTCGATCGCGAGGGCGGCATCGAACCGCGCGCTGGCTCCCGCCTCGTCGCCCTTCGCCAGCGCGACCATCCCGAGCCTCGCCACCGCGTCCGCCATCTTCGGGTCCGCTGCCGCGGCGCGTTCGTACCACGTCCGGGCCCCGTCCAGGTCGCCCCGTTCCTCGAGCACGGCCCCGTAGTCGTACATCGCCGCGGCCGTGGCCCCGGGCCCTTCCGCCGCCGCCCGCACGCGCTCCGAGAGCCCCTCCTCCGTCCAGCGAGGCGCATCATCGCCTTCCTTGAAGGGCAGGAGCCTCGGGCGCCCGATGTTCAGCGTGTAGTATCCCGGAGTAGGCCGGATGTCCGGCAGCGACTTGAACTCCGGCTCCACGCGCATCAGGGCCTCCTCGGCCTGCTCCGAGAACTCGTTGTACCACTTCAGTTGCTTCGCGGTCTCCACGCACCGGCGGAACTCGGTCTTGGCCCGCTCCCAGGCCGGCGCTGCCTCTTCCATCAACCGTCCCCGAAAGATCTCCTTCTGCTCCTCGTTGAAACCCCGCGGTGGCGGCACCGCCTCGATGGCCAGGGCGAGTTCCTGGAAGCCAAAGCCCTTGCGCGAGAATGCCGCGATGGTCCAGTGGGGCTGGCCGAAGGCCTCCACGCTCGCGAAGATGTCCATGGCCTGCATCAGCAACTCGGCCTTTCGCTTGATGGCCTTGCCGATCTCGTCCTGGCTCCCCTTGATGGGGATCGCGCGCACCTGGTCG
>FWPU01011284.1_pt1 | contig 12615 bp, 12 predicted proteins | sample 2228361 | NCBI WGS metagenome assembly FWPU01 (sample SAMEA103939777, study PRJEB20133) | metagenome | reverse complement strand
CGGAAATTTTGTATGTGCTGGCTGCCCTTACCATGACCATCGGAAATTTGTTTGCCTTGCGGCAACAAAATCTGAAAAGATTCATGGCATTTTCTTCGGTTGCCCAGGCGGGCTTTATTTTGCTGGGCATGGTGCAGGGAGGAGCTCTGGGAATCGTCACAGTAATATACTTTATTCTTATTTACGTGTTTTCCAATCTGGCTGCCTTTGGCGTGATTATGCTTACCGAACATGCAACCGGCAAAGTAACCCTAAAAGATTACAACGGATTTTATTCCACCAACCCGAAATTAAGTATGGTTATGATGCTGTCGCTTTTTTCGCTGGCAGGCATACCACCCCTGGCTGGTTTTTTCGGTAAGTTTTTTTTATTCACTGCCGTAGCAGCTAAAGGCTACTTTCTGTTGCTGGGTATTGCGGTAGTTAATGCCGTTATCTCACTATACTACTACCTGTTGGTAGTAAAGGCCATGTTTATTGAACACAACCCCTCACCCATCCCCCAGGTTACCGGTTCATTGCCCATGAAGCTGGCCCTGAGTCTTTGTGTTGCAGCTATTTTGGGCATAGGTTTCTTCGGAACGATTTTTGAATACCTGAGTACAACGATAAACCGATGGTGGTATGAGCTTACGCAAGTTTGAGCATGTGATAAAAGAAATTGACGGTGTAAACTACCGCGTTATAGAATCGGGCATTAGCCGGAAACGGGCCGATTTTTTACAACACCTGCTCAGCATCAATAACATTGAGGTGCGCCTTGAAGCTGACCCGGAAGCCGAAGGCCGGGAGCGCACGTACACCCTGCTTACTCCGGATGTAACTTTTAACCCGATAGTAAAAGTTTACAACCGCGAATTACGTACCCCAGATGGCCGGAGGGTAACGCCCGACTATTGGAACCAGCTTACCACCGATACCGACCCGAATTACTGGGACCTGAACAAAAAGAATTACAGCAGCAAAGCTTAATCGTGCAGGGGCCGTTTTTTTATCATCCCGCCCTTTACATCGTTTATGCTGTTTTCCACCACAAACGCATTTTCATCTATTTTACTGATTTCTGTTTTGAGCTTTTGTAATTCCAGGCGGGTTATTACCGAAAAAATAACGTCCATCTCTTTTGCCTTATATCCGGTTTTTCCAAAGCCGCTCTGCCCCTTAAGAATGGTAACCCCCCTGCCCATGCGGTTAATAATGGCATCTTTAATCTCCTCGCTTTTTTCTGAAACAATCATCACGCTGGTATATTCTTCAATACCATGCACTACAAAATCAACGGTTTTAGAAGCCACCAGGTAGGTTAGTATGGCATACAGGGCTACGTCAATATTAATCAGGTAGGCGGCCACCGAAAAGATGATGATGTTCAGTCCAAGTATAATATCGCCTACGGTAAGTGTGGTTTTACGGCTGGTGTAAATGGCCAGCACCTCGGTACCATCCAGCACGCTTCCACCGCGAATGGATAGACCTATGCCCACACCCAGAAAGAAACCACCGAAGAAAGCTATAAGCAAATCATCGTGCGTTATCAGCGGAAATTCAATCCAATAAAGAGCTAATGCAAGACCCACAATGGCTATCAGGGTTTTTGCCGCAAAAACACGGGATACTTGCGTGTAGCCTATAATCATAAAGGGCACATTTAATATAATTACCAACCATGACAGATTAATTCCGGTAAGCTGATTAACCAACAGAGAAATTCCCATCACACCGCCGTCCAGAAAATTATTGGGGAGCAGGAAACCTTCCAGTCCAAAAGTTGCCGAAAGGATTCCGGCTGATATCAGAAAGGTATCCTTGATGGCCCGCTCGAATGTTATTCTGCGCAAGCGCAAAGCCTGAAGCCGCTGAAACCGTTCACGGGTAGTCATGACGGCCAAAAATAAGCAGGGTAAAGCAGGAAAAACAGGTAGCGAAAGGAAAATGTTGTTAGCCTGACTTCCTTACCCGATAGCCCATGGCAGAGAGCCGTTTTACCAACTTTTCGCGCTGGTCGCCTTGCAGCAAAATTTCTCCTTCTTTAACCGAGCCGCCCACGCCGCAGTAGTTTTTAAGCATTTTACCCAAGGTTTCCAGGTCAGTATGTTTGCCGATGAAGCCGTTTACAAGGGTAACGGTTTTTCCGGCCCTCCCGCTTTTATCGAGCAACACCCTGAGCTGTTGTTTTTGTGGAGGCAGGGTGTCGGGTTCTTGAGCCTGGTGGTAGGTATAGGCAAAGTCGGGTGAGGTAGAATACACAATTCCTTCGCGCTTTTTCCAATCGTTTTTTGCCGCCATGTGGTTAGGTAAACCGATGATCGCTGTTCAATGCATAAAAACCCGATTGTTACTTACGATGCTTGACCACAAAGGTAAGCACTGGGCGTTTGCTATGGTTGACCACATCTTCGGCAATGCTACCGGCCAATACATGCGCAAAGCCTGTGCGGCCGTGGGTAGCCATGGCAATCATATCGGCATTAATGCTATCGGCAAAGTAAATGATGCCCTCTTCTTCTGTCAGGTCGTTAAAAACATTAATGGTATAGTTCTTTAACTGCAGGCGTTTGGCAAAATCCTGCATATATTTTTTAACTACTGCATCGCGTTGAAAATTTCCGGGAGTATTAATGCGTACCAGATGTATGGTAGCATCGTACATTTCCTGGGCCCTCTTAACAATGCGCGAAAACACTTCTTCGCTTTTGTTCATAGCGGTGGCATACACTATATTTTTAAACTCCGTGCCGGCCGGCTTTTTTTGAACGGTAAGCACGGGGCAACGCGAATGCCTTACTACTTTTTCGGTATTGGAACCTATTAGCATTTCGGCTATGCCGGTAACACCTTTTGTACCCATAACCACTAAATCCACTTTATGCTCGTCAATAATGGTACGCATACCATGAAAAGGCGAACCCATGCGCAACTCGGTTTTAACCTTAAGACCATTGAAGAGCTTATCTGATTTTAGTTTCTCCATTTGCCTGCGGGCACGCTCAATGAGCTTGAGCATGAAGAGTTTCTCCTCCATGTCTTCAGATTTCACTTCGCCGGTAACGCTAAAAGAATCTTTTGAGCCTTCTTCTATAACATGCAGCAACACCAGCTCAGCGCCTGATTTACGGGCTATTCCGGCAGCTACTTCTACAGCGTAGCCGGCTACTTTGGAAAAGTCGGTTGGAACAAGAATTTTTTTCATGGCATGATGATTAGCGTCTAAAAATAGAAAGATTTTGTTAACTAAAACCCATTGTTCATAAAATTAAGGTTTACCGGCTAAACCAGGGCTTTCGGGCACTACCACCACCGGTACGGGTACCCTTCTTAACAACTCTTGCAGGTTGGTTATATTTTCTTCTGTTTTATCGAAAGCCATTTTGTGGCCTATTACTACCATATAAACAGGAGTTTGCCGGTAGTACGACTCGACCCGGTCGCTTAAAAAGCCCACTTCGGCCCGGAAGTCGTACTTTAGTGAGCCGTTTAAGTGCAATTTCTCCAACTCAGAAAAACTCTGTTGAGCTCTGTGAATCACTCTTGTGCGATAATCGGCAATAGAGCCTTGATCGGGCAGTATGCGGTAAGGATATAAAACGGTTAATCCTTTTTCCAGACCACGGGCCAGTTCTACCGCCATTCCAAAAACACCCGGGGTAGCTGCTGAAAAGTCAATAACGCACAACACGTGCTCCATAAAAAAACTTCTACTAAATTACTTATCCGGCCAACCGGACAGGTTGACTCAAATCAGTTATTATTTCTGATTTTAATCATACGTAATCCTATGTATATTGCTGATGCTTTATGGCTACATCTCTTTCTACTACCGATCTGTTCAGGGAAATTTTTCAAAACGCATCCGAAGGCATCCTGTTGGTTGACACCTCCGGCATCATTCGGCTGGCCAACACCGCCTCAGAAAAAATGTTTGGTTATTTAAATGGTGAACTTACTGGCAAGCCACTTGAGAGCCTGCTCCCCGAACGATTTCGGCAATCCCATATCCGGCAGCGCGAATTTTTTCATGCAAACCCCAGTCCCCGACGCATGGGTGTAGGACGCGACCTAGTGGCCACCCGAAAAAACGGTACTGAGTTTCCGGTAGAGGTAAGCCTGAGTCATCACAAAATAGAAGACCAAATGCTAATTATGGCTTTTGTAATCGATATAACAGAGCGCAAAAGAGCTGAAGAAAATGTAAAACGAAGCGAAGAGCAGCTGCTTATATACGCTGCTGAGTTGGAGCGAAAGGTACAGGCCCGTACCGAAGCGCTGAACAAAACCGTAGAAGATTTGGAAAAAGCTAACCTTTTTCTACAGGAACAGATTGCTGAACGAAAAAAAGCTGAAGAAGAAGCCCGCAGGGCCCTTGAACGCGAGCGCGAACTGAATGAACTGAAAAGCAAGTTTGTGAGCATCGCTTCGCACGAATTTCGCACTCCCCTTAGTACTGTGCTGAGTTCGGCTGCCCTTATTGCACAGTATCGGGAAAAAGGTGACCTGCAAAAGATTGATAAGCACATTCAACGCATCAAGTCATCTGTCAATCACCTCACCTCTATTCTAAACGATTTCCTGTCACTTGGCAAACTTGAGGAGGGGCGGATAGAAATTCAATGGGAAGAAGTTTGGATAAGCCATCTTATAAGGGAAATTTCTGATGAAGTGAAACCCCAATTACGTCAGGGCCAAACCATCCACATGCATGCTAAAGGCCTCGAAAAATCCGTACGCATTGATGCCCGGATGCTGCGCAATATTCTGTTCAACCTGCTTTCAAACGCCAGTAAGTACTCTGATGCCGGCAAACCCATTGACATCCAACTGCATTTCCGAGAAAATCAAGTTGAAATAAGCATCATGGATAAGGGAATAGGCATTCCTAAAAGCGAACAAAAGCATTTGTTTGAACGCTTTTTCAGGGCGAGCAACGCGGGCACCATTCAAGGTACCGGCTTAGGCCTTAATATTGTAAAAAGATACATGGAATTGTTACAGGGAGAAATTAGTTTTACCAGCGAAGAAGGTAAAGGAACGGTCTTTACGCTATTGTTTTCATACCATTAACCGCAACCTGTATGAAAAAAATATTACTTATTGAAGACAATCCTGAGGTGCGCGAAAACACCAGCGAAATACTTGGTCTGGCCAACTACCGGGTTATTACCGCAGATAATGGAAAAACCGGCGTAGAAGCAGCCCTACGCGAAAAACCCGACCTGATTATCTGCGATATCATGATGCCCGAACTGGACGGGTACGGTGTACTGCATATTCTTAGTAAAAACCCCGACACAGCATCTATACCATTTATTTTTCTCACCGCCAAAACAGAAAAAACCGACATACGCAAAGGCATGACCTTAGGTGCCGACGACTATCTTACCAAGCCTTTTGATGATTCTGATTTACTGAATGCCGTAGAAAGCCGGCTTAATAGAATAGCACTATTTAAAAAACAATACGAACAAACTACCGAAGGCCTTAACCAGTTGATTGACGATGCAAGACAGGCCCTGCATTTAAACGATTTGTGCAAAGACAGGAAAGTGCGGTTACTTAAAAAAAAGGCGACTCTTTTTATGGAAGGTGAAATGCCAAATGCCATTTTTTTCCTGCAGCAAGGCCACATTAAAACCTTTCGTACCAATGCCGATGGCAAGGAGTTTATTACCGATTTGTTTACGGTCGGTGATTTTTTTGGCTATGAGCCCATTCTGCAAAACAACAACTATACTGAATCGGCCGTAGCCATAGAAGATAGCGAGGTGGTGGTTATACCCCGCCACGACTTCCTAACCTTACTGCATGCCCACCCACAACTTACCCATGCGTTTGCCTCTATGCTCAGTAAAAAGGTTACCGAAAAAGAGGCTCAATTGCTTGCACTGGCCTACAACTCGGTACGGCAACGTACTGCCGAGGCCTTGTTGCGGGTTAGCCAAATAAAAGGCAAAACCAACCTTGTATTATCGCGCGATGACCTGGCAAAAATGGTAGGTACGGCTTCTGAATCGGTAATCCGGGTATTGTCTGATTTTCGCGATGAAGGAATTTTAAAAATTGAAGGACATAAAATCATAATTTTATATCCCAATAAGTTAGAACAGGTTGTTAAATGGAATGTTGCCCGCAATTAAGGTAAGGGGTAACAAAGTACGGATTGTTTTATTGAAAAAACATCAGCCAACGATACGCCACGCCAGATAAGCAACAGGCCCGTTAAAGCCAGCGCCCATGTTTGGAGTCGATGTAAAGAAAAAGGTATTATACTTGTAAGTTTGTGAACTCCCCATTTTGCTGCCAGTAGTAACGGTACCGTTCCTGTACCGAGCCGCACTGCTCCAGAAATTTGGTTGAACCAAAGCTAATACTACTGCCGAATATACCAATCCGCAAGGCAACCATCCGTTCAGTAAGCCCACCATAAACGAAGTCCAAACCTGTTTACCCCGAAGTGCTGTAACCAGTTGCTGTTGAAAAAACACCAGGCCACCACTTAACCTTGTGATTAACCACCCATTAACCGCCTTGAAAAAAATCAGTAAAATAACAAACACACCCAGCGCTACCGAAAACCAGCTCAACCATCCGGTAAGGGCAATAAAGTTATTAACCCACCCTGCCACGATTCCCATTGTCAGATAGGTAGTGGTTCGGCCTATATGGTAAAGTAAGGTTCTGAGCGTAGAGCGCCCTGCCGCTAACGCCAATACCCCGCACATCCCCATACAATGCAGACTACCGGTAAGACCCAGTAAAAACGCAGCGCCTGTCATAACACCACCTTTTCCTCGTAGTAATACTCTTTGCCATCCATTCTCCACCAAACACGTACCCTACACGCACCCGGAACTTTGTGTTTAAGCCCGAAAATAACACGGTTGTTTTTTACTTCTTTAAACTTATATCTTTCGTCCAGTCGTTCATCGTGAGGACGATAGACTTCTATCTGATCGATAGATACCGTGTTATCATAAGGAAATACCAAAGACATTTGCCAGTTACGGTTAACACTAATTTTGGGCTTGTTTTGAAGTAACAGCACATTGTTTTTACGATCCAACTGCAACTGGTAAGTAAGGTCCATTTGGTAGTAGTCGCCTCTTACCAGGTCAATATGTTGGTTCATCATAATAAAGACCATTGTGCCTACAAACAGCACAAAAAAAACAAACGAAAACACAACACCTTTTACCCAATTCATTATTATAACTGTTAACGTTGGCCCTTTACCCTATCATGGTGAGAATGAACCGGACCGATAAATCGAACCGAAACATTCTCCAACTTTCGGTTACCATGATAAACCCCTATTTTAACTTTGATTTTTGGTTGAATAACTTGATTAGCCTCCAATTCAATCAAAAACATTTCTTTCAACATGCTGCCGGCTTTTACCAATATCAAGTTATTGCCTCCTATCTTTTTCAGGCGCGCGCCACCCGGCTCCTCTACACGCATTTCCAATTGCAGGTCATCGAAGGTTTTATTTACAAACTCTGCTTGATAAAGATTGGTAATGGCCCCGTTTTGGGTTCTTTGGTACAAAGTGCCTGGCATTTTAAGCATGGTAGTCTCCACATCGGTGCGGGTGGCCAGCAAATACAGCAGCACTGACATCAGTGAAACCAACACAAAGCTGTATGCGGCTGCCCGGGCAGTAAACAGTTTTTTGAGTCCGTAGCGTATGGTGCGGTATGAGGCAAAACGTATAAGTCCGGTTGGTTTACCTATTTTTTTCATTACCTCATTACAGGCATCGATGCAGGCCGTACAGTTTACACATTCCAGTTGCGTGCCGTTGCGAATGTCAATACCGGTGGGGCAAACATGTACACAGAGTTTACAGTCAATGCAATCACCTTTTCCTTCATCAGGCTGATTTTTTCTGAGCTTACCCCGTGGTTCTCCCCGCAGCCAGTCGTAAGCTACTACTATGGAGTTTTGATCGAACAGAACCCCCTGTAACCTGCCGTAAGGACAAACAGCAATACAGGCCTGCTCCCTAAACCAGGCAAACACAAACCAGAATACTGCGGTAAAAGCCATCAGCCCGATAAAGCCGGCCAGATGGGCAGAAGGCGGCTGCGAAACGATTTTAATAACCTGGTCCAAGCCAATAAGGTAGGCCATTACAGTATGCGAAATCAACAGCGAAATGCTGAGAAAGATGGCTTGCTTAGCTGCTTTTTTTGTAATTTTTTCGGCATTCCAGGGTTGTTGTGCCAGCTTTCGTTGTTGGTTGGCATCGCCTTCAATCCAGTATTCAATTTTACGAAATACCATTTCCATAAAAATGGTTTGCGGGCATGCCCATCCGCACCACAAGCGGCCAAAAACAACGGTAAACAAAATAACAAATACAAAAAAAGTAATCACGGCTAAAGCCAGCAGAAAAAAATCCTGAGGCCAGAATACCTGACCGAAAAAAATAAACCTTCGCTCGAAAATATTGAAGAGCATAAAGGGTCGGTCATTAACTTTTACAAAGGGCCCGACAAAAAACAAAGCAAGCAGTAACAGAGCTGTTACTACCCTGTAAGTGTGGAGGCGCCCTGCCGGCTTTTTAGGATATACCCATATCCTCTTTCCTGTTTTATCTACTGTGGAGATGGCGTTTCGGAACTCCTCATCAAACTGATACAGATTCTCAGTTATCGTGTCAGGCATCTGCTTTAATTCAGTCATCAGGTTCTTATTGCGGCTCTTGGCATGGTGTAAGTAAATTGTCTTTACTCTTCAGTATATAATTCACCCTGAGGGGCCTTGGGGTTGGGCGGATTGGTACCGCGCAAACTTTTAATATAAAAGGCAACATCGCGCATTTGGGCTGGCGAAAGTATTTGTGCCCATGCTATCATACCTTTTTCCGGAACGCCGTTCTTAATTATTTTATAGATATCGCTTATGCTGCCACCATGCAGCCAGTAATCATCAGTCAGATTAGGGCCGATACTTCCTTGTCCTTCAGGCATGTGGCACGAAGCACAGTTAATAGCATAAATTTTTCTCCCGCTGGCCAGTATAACCTCATCAGGTTGATATGTTAATGCATTTTCGTCAATTACTTCGGCGGGTTGCAGGGCTGTTAACTTTGCTTTTTCTTCCTGAGCCTGTGCTACCTCCCGGAGGTATTCTTCCTCCATAAGGGGCAGAGTATCGGTTACATGATACAACACCAAATACAGGGCACTCCAGGCGATGGTTCCATACAATAACCACTTCCACCAAGGTGGCAAATGGTTATCGAGCTCGCGAATACCATCGTAATTATGATCGAGCAAAATTTCAGCCTCGTGTTCAATAGGTCGGTAAGCATTAATCCGGTTCCAGAAGCGCTGCCACACACTGGGTTGTTTTGGTGCTGCCGCCTGAGGTGCAGATTTTTCGCGCTGGCTTATAAGAATGTTGATGACTTTTAGTAAATAAACAGCTACTGCCAGCACCAGCAAGGCTACCATAAACACAAAGCCAGTTATGATATAAAAAGGCAACAGGGGGTCGGACAAAAGATCTTGTTCCTGGGCCATTACTTGCTGAACAGCTAACATAAATATTGCAAATAAGAACCATCGTAATTTCATACTCACTAACGTTTATTATTGGTAACAGATTGAGCTTCATCCAGCGGCAAACCTTTCATATAGTTTATAAAACTTTTTTTCTCCGTCAAAACGTACCAAAGCAGGAATAGAAAAAACAGAAAAAAAATAATCAACGATATGATGGGCCATATAGCCACATTCTCGATATGCTGAAGCACGTATTTATACATATACTAGTGATTTGCAGTTTCGGTGTTTGCAGTTTTTGCAGCTTTGATATCCTTACCCAGTCTTTGCAGATAAGCTATCAACGTAATGATTTCGGCATCAGGCTCCACTGTTATACCCTCCAGTTGTAAATTTTCAGCAATGCGGCTGGCCTGCTTTTCAAGATCTTCGTTAGCTACCCGTTCATAACCTGGTTCATAGGGTACGCCCACTTTGCGCAAAGCTTTAATTTTTGCAGCCGTTGCTTCTTTATCGATGATTTGACTGAACAGCCAGGGATAAGCCGGCATAATGGAGCCGGGTGATACCGCATCAGGGGCTAACATGTGGTTATAATGCCACAAATCAGAATACTTGCCGCCCAGGCGGTGCAAATCGGGACCGGTGCGTTTAGAACCCCACAGAAAAGGATGATCGTAAATATATTCCCCCGATTTGGAATATTCTCCTCCCTGCGAATCGTATCGCTCAACCTCTGAACGAAAAGGCCTAACAAGTTGCGAATGACAACTTACACACCCTTCGCGTATATATATGTCGCGGCCATGCAGCTCTAAAGGTGTATAAGGTTTTACACTCGATATAGTAGGTACATTTGATTTAACAAGAAAGGTTGGCACCATTTCAATGATACCACCAACCAGTATGGCAACAAGCGTTAACACAGTAAACAGCACGGGCTTGCTTTCCAGCCGGTGGTGCCATCCGCCAGAAGCAGCTAATTTTGGCAGCGGAGCGGCCTGAGCCGCCTCGTCAGCAACAAATGCTCCTGAATATGCCGTCTTGATAAGGTTATAGGTCATTACAATTGCACCGGTAAGATAGAGTGCACCGCCCAGCGCCCTTAACATGTGCAGTGGCAGTATCTGCACGGTAGTTTCCAGAAAGTTTTTATAAACCAAAAAGCCCTCGGCATTAAACTCCTTCCACATCAGGCTTTGCGTTACCCCCGATATATACATAGGCAACGCATAGAAGATGATACCCAACGTACCAATCCAGAAATGAAAGTTGGCCAGCCTTACAGAAAACAACGGGGTGTTCCACATACGGGGCACCAGCCAGTACAACATACCGAAAATAAGAAAACCGTTCCACCCCAGGCCGCCCACATGCACGTGGGCCACTACCCAGTCGGTAAAGTGCGCTATGGCATTTACATTTTTAAGCGACAGCAACGGACCCTCCAGCGTAGCCATACCATAGGCTGTAACAGCCACTACCATAAACTTCAGTACCACATCTTCGCGTACGCGATCCCAGGCTCCGCGCAGGGTCATTAAGCCGTTCAGCATACCACCCCAGGAGGGGGCAATAAGCATTACCGAAAATACGGTACCGAGCGATTGGGCCCAGTCGGGCAGAGTTGAATATAACAGGTGGTGAGGGCCAGCCCATATATAAATAAATATTAATGTCCAGAAGTGAATAATAGACAAGCGATAGGAATATACAGGCCTGTTAGCGGCTTTTGGCAGAAAATAATACATAAGACCCAAATAAGGAGTGGTAAGAAAAAAAGCCACAGCGTTATGGCCGTACCACCATTGTACCAGTGCATCCTGCACGCCCGCATACCACGAGTAACTTTTTAACCACGTTACAGGCATTTCAAACGAATTCACCACATGAAGTACCGCTACCGTTACGAACGTAGCAATGTAGAACCAAACTGCCACGTACATGTGTTTTTCGCGTCTGTTTAGAATGGTGCCAATCATGTTCCACCCAAAAACCACCCATATTACAGTTATGGCAATATCAATAGGCCACTCCAGTTCCGCATATTCCTTAGACGTGGTGTAACCTAAAGGAAGTGTGATGGCAGCAGCCAAAATAATAAGCTGCCAGCCCCAGAAGTGAATCCAACTCAACATATCGCTGTACACCCGGGTTTTGAGCAACCGCTGCAAAGAATAGTAAACCCCGGCAAACATGGCATTGCCAACAAATGCAAATATTACGGCATTGGTGTGCAAAGGGCGGATGCGACCAAAAGTGGTATAAGGCAATTCAAAATTAAAAACCGGCCACACCAGTTGAAGAGCAACGGTTAGCCCTACCAGCATAGCCACTAAACCAAACACAACAGTGGCAATTATAAAGGCCTTGACAATCTTATTGTCGTAACTAAACTTTTCAAGCTCCATAGGCAGCAATAGCTTTTCTTGGTTAGAGCCCTAAAAGTAGGGGCCGACGGAAACCACCGTCATGATGTCCGTTATGGTAATCGCCTGATTTTCGTCAGCGAACGGCGTAAATGGGCTGCATATTCCACACAGCTAATAAACTGTACCATTGGAATCCCCTTTTCAGGGGATTTTTAATTTTATAATCCCGCAACATGAATGACCATCCGTTTTCTGCTTTATCTTTGTTAACTAAAATAAACAAACCTGAAAAAGACTCTTGTTATCTCAGCCACTTCAGTAATACTGGCATTAACGGCTTGTAATTTCTCGGTAGGCACAAAAACTGACCTGACCTCCGGCTTTCATTCATCCTGGAACGGCCTGGGTGTAGAAAACATTTACTTTGTTGATCAGGAAGATAAGATGATAACCAACAAACAAGTGGTCTCAAGCACCGAATGTTCCTTTGTATTTTAAGGCATTAGCAATTATACCTTAAAAGACGAACGCGCTTTTCCCGGCATTACCCTAACCGTTACCGATCCATCAGGTACAGAAGTAATTGCTTTTGACGATATGCTGGCCAGCTACGCTGAAGGCATATCTCCAGATGTCGCCTCCGTACTGCGTGCAACCCTAACCGTAGGCGAGCCCATGAAAGTTGGCGAAACCCACACTTTAACTGCGCGTGTGTTCGATAAGCAAAATGCAGCGGC
>FWPU01011283.1_pt1 | contig 12619 bp, 9 predicted proteins | sample 2228361 | NCBI WGS metagenome assembly FWPU01 (sample SAMEA103939777, study PRJEB20133) | metagenome | reverse complement strand
CGTTGGGCGCGAACCCGCGGCCAGACCTCGGCCAGGAAGAATTGCAGTGCGTCATAGTTGGCGTGGTAGGCGAGCACACCAGTGAAAATCAGCGTATCGGGCTCGGGCGGCCCGAAAGAGCCGGTATAGTCGCTCAGGTCCAGACCGTTGGGGATGACGGCGATCCGTCCGTCGGAGGCGATCTCTTCAACGAAGGCCCGCTCTTTATCGGAAACTACCGTGCAGGCATCGTATTGGCGCACCAGCCCGGCGACATAGCGGCGGAACTTGAGCCAGGTGAGCCGGTAGCGCCAGCGGTGAAACATGGACGGTGATTGCTTCGGTCGCTCATATTGTACCAAAACCTCGAGTTCCTCCAGGATGCGTGGGAGGCGGGCAGCGATCAGATACGGGGCCGTCGTCAGTTCCGATGCGATCGCCACGTCCCACCGTCCATCGGCCAGCAGGGCGTTCACCTGGCGCTGCATCTCCGGGCTGTAGGTGTCCACCGTGTTGCGCGGATAGGGCGAAAGGAAGCCCAGCAACGCCTTCAGCGAGCGGGGGCGAAATCTCTTGCCCGGCACGACATAGACCGCCTGACAGTAAGGCTCCAAACCGGCAATCCTTTCCGGCTCGAAATCGCTTTGCGTAAAACTGACCAGCGTGACCTGGTGACGCCGGGCTAGTTGGCGCAGCAGGTTAAAGACGCGGATGCGCGAGCCGTTGTCCGGGGGATATGGGAACCAGGAGGATACAAACAGGATACGCATCAGATCCTATCCCTGCAAGAAATCGAGATCATGCGAAATTTGGCTCACCGAACCTTCCCCGCAGAAAATCCATCACGCCCCGTGCCCGGTAGATTCGCAGCGCTCGCTTGTCCCGATGGCGCGGGCGCAGCGACCAACTGAGCAACGTGCGCACCTCTGAGGTCAGGATCACCCACAGAAGGCGGGGCCACAAAGCCCCCCGCTTGCGCAGGTACAGCAGCCGGTTGCGGGTCATCAGGTATAGATAGCGGGGGGAGGCCCCCCGGGCCTGCAGGCTGATCTTGTGCCAGACCCTGGCCTGGGGCACCAGCCAGACCTGGTAGCCGGCCTCGCGCGTCCGGGCGCACCAATCGGTCTCCTCATAGTAGATAAAGAACCGCTCATCCAAAAGGCCGATCTGCTCGACCACGGCGCGTTTGATGAGCAGTGCGCAGCCGCTGACGTAATCCACCTGACATGGAAGACGTCCCCCCTCATCCACCTCCCCTTCGGCCAGGCCAGCGCTGGCCGCCGTCAAGGGGTTCACCGCGCCGCCCGCAGACCAGATGCGCGCGGGGTCATCGTAATAGTAGATCAAAGGGCCGACGACGCCGATATGCGGGTCGGCCTCGGCGAACTCGACCAGGAGGCGCAACATGTCCGGGGCCACCTCGGTATCGTTGTTGAGCAGCATGATATAGTCGGCGCCCTCGGCCAGCGCGCGGCGGATGCCGGCGTTGTTCCCGCCGGTGAACCCCAGGTTGCGCTCGTGCTTGATCAGCGTCACGTCGGGAAACCCGGCCTCGATGGCAGCCAACGAGCCTGGACGCGAGCCGTTGTCCACCAGGATGACCTGGAGGTCGGCATAGTCCACCTGGCGCAGAGAGCGCAGGCAGGCCAGGGTAAGGTCTTCTTGGTTCCAGTTCAACAACACGATGGCTACTTTACAGGCCATTATTCACCTCACTGCCCGCCCGCCAGCGTGGCACAGCCACAACGATGAACTGAAAGGCGAACAGTCTCTTGAACCAGCGGCTCAAGGCGTACTCCCACTGCCCCAGGAAGCGCAAGCGTCCCTTGAGCCGCCCGAACGTCAGCCGATAGGGCCGCCAGCAAAAGAGACCCGGCGTCACTTCGAGCGTCTCGATCTCTAGCCCTGCCGATTCGAGCAGTTCCCGCAGTGTGTCGAGGGTAAAGAATCTCACGTGGCTGCGATCCATAATCCCATAGTCAGTATAACGAAACCGCCCCCGCAGCAACTCGAGGCGCACAGCATAATTGGCGACGTTGGGCACAGAAATGACAAAGTAGCCACCGGGTTTGAGATACTTGCGCAGCAACACCAGGACGGTTGCAGGGTCTTGCAGGTGCTCCAACACATCGCCCAGCAAAACCACGTCAAAGAATCCGTAGCGTGGATAGATCGCTTCCAGTTCCTCCACACATGAACAGACGACCTCCTGGCAACACGTCCTGGCCTGGGCAGCGGCCTCGGGATCCGGCTCCACGCCCACGACGACACACCCCTGCGCGGTCAACTGCCGGGCCAGATAGCCCGAAGCGCACCCCACGTCCAACACGGTTTTGCCGGCGCCGACGAACTGCAAGAGCCTGGCATGGGCGTCGAAGGGAGCCAGATTCAGTTCATACGCGTTACTCATCCGTCCCATCCAGCGCGCCCGAATAGCCCAATCTGCGTTGCATGGCCTGTTTGAAAAAGGCCCGGTATCTGGCTTTCTCCTGGGCAGTTACGGCCAGCTTCAAATAGACCACCAGGTACAAAAGGCCGGCCCCACCTCCAAACAGGATCAATCTGACCAGATTGGTGGCGGGCCACATCGAGTTCACTATCGCCAGGAGTATCCCTATCGGCAGCCAGATCAAGGTTGGGGGCAAAAGTGCTCGCCTGACCAGTTTCCAAAAGGAGGCGCCCCCAAGTTGGCAGCTATATGGCAGAACAATCATGTACGTGATCGTCCAGGGAATAAAGCTAGCCAGACCCAAGGCCAGAATACCCAGCCGCTCCACCGTGAGCAAGGAAAACCCGATATTGAACACCACGTTAAAGATGTGCAAACCGGTCAATAACTTCAGGCGGCCGACTCCCTGGAGCAGCATCGCCGCCACCACCAACTGCGCGTACAGAAAAGCCTGCAGGCCCAACAGGACCGCCACGGGCGCGCCGTTCACGAATTCCGGGCCGACCCAAACCTGGATCAACGGCCCGGCCAGGACAACCAGGCAGCCGATGAGCGGAGTGCCCAACGCCACCATGATGCTCATGCCTTCGAGCAGCAATGCGGACATGCGCGCCTTGTCTGCAAATCCGCTCAATTCGGAAAACGCAGGAAAGAGGGCATACGTCAACGGCAACAGCACGTTCTTGAAAAGGCCACTCAGTTTTTGACCTATGGCAAACGGGGTCACATCGGCCACGTCCATATAGCGGGCAATGATCACGTTGCTGGTGCTGGATTCGATTTGCAGGCAGGCCATCATGACCGCCATAAAGACGCTATAGGTGACCAGACGAGGCAGAGACGAGCGGTCGAAAAGCGAAAGCCGGATTTTCAAGCCCCGTTCGACGCGCGTCTTGAGCAAACCCCAGGAGAGGCCGACCCGAAACGCAACCGTCAGCAAAGCAACGACTCCCAGCCCAATGATACCCGTTCCCATCATTAACACGGCGACGGTCAGGCCGGCGTTGAGCAACAACCCGGCTACCAACACACTGTTCTTGATGTCGAAACGCTGATAGCCGCTCAACAACGCGCCGAACACGTTCATCGGAAGCCCCAGCGCCCACGTCAACCCCACGAGAACCACCAGCCAACGCGCCGCATTGGCGTATTCGGCGGACAGGTCGAAGAAAGCCGGGAATCCGGGAGCGATCAAGAGCACAAGAGCCAATCCCACAATGCCAACAGCAACAAAGATGTAGAACAAGGTGCTTGCCAGGCGATTGACGCTCTCCTGCTCGCCCCGGCCTATGCTTTCGGCAGCGTACTTGGTGAGCGCATTCGCCAGGCTGGAATCCAGCACCATGAAATAGGCCACCAGCGAGCCCGCCAACGCCCAAATACCGTAGAGCGTCCCGCCCAGACTGCGCACGATAAAGGGAGTCAACAAAAGACCGGTAGCGATGGTGACTATCGTACCGAGGTAATTGGCTATTGTGTTTCTGAGCAGACGGAGAGCAAACGTCAAGGTCCGTACCCTCTATGGCCGTTGTTGGCCGCGATGCACCTCATAGATGATGACCCTTCTCTCACCCGAGGTCGCAAACACCGGTACAAAAGCGCCGCTGTCGGCTGCGATCATGCCGCCGAGGTCTCCATACTTGTCCCGGTCGGAAGGGGCAACAACCACATAGTCAACACGCTGGCGGATTTCATCGATCAGGTCCTCGATGCTCATAAAGTTTACCACGGGCACTGGGATGCTCGTGAGCTCTCCCACGGTCTGCCGCCCTGTATAGAGAAAGAGTTTCTCAGGGAAACGATAGAAAAACAGGGCTTCTGGCGGTGTATTGGCCCTGATCCATTGACTGGCCTCGAAAAAGTCCCTCTCAATTCCAGCATAGCCCTGGTAATAGAACATGCCTATGGAGCGATACATAGCCCCATCACGCAACTCTTGTCGGTCGGCATAGAGGTTGCTCAGCAGCAGAAGCACAACGACCAGAGCAACTGGCGGTGTCGTGGATAGATTCCCCAATAACTTGCGGCTCTGCGCTATGCCAACCAGGCCTCTCAGTCCCTCGATGAGATAGTAGATCAGAAAGGGCAAGACGGGCACCAGGTTGCGGACCGTTTGCCAGGAGGGCAACAGGATCATCCCCAGGTAGAAAGGAAGATAGATCTCTACCAGGCCGACCCGACGTGACAGATGTCGGGTATACCCCATAACTATCAGCGCCGATAGCCCCAGGCCCGTAACCACAGGTATCGTGTCCGCCAGGAATGACGGCAGGATGCTAAGGAAACCCTCACCGGGAACCGGGAGCAGCAACTGCACGATCGTCCCGGTGGCATGGCCCCAGATATTCTCTAGCAAGCGGATAAGCAAACCCGACCATGTAACCGTTCCCAAAAGCGGCTCATCCCACTTGACCCGCAGGAACTGGTCCCAGTAACTGCCAGCCAGGGCGGAGGTGCCCACCGCCGCATTGCGATAAGCCCAGGGGGCGTATAGAAGGCCACCCAGAACCAGCAGCGCCCCTGCCCGACGGGGGCGGCGTCGCAACAGGGCATAGGCCACGGCGGCGGCCAGCAGGGTCATGCCCACCTGCCGGGTGAAGAAACCGGCAGCAATGAACAAGGATGCCAGGGCCGCCTGCCACCAGCGAGGACGCGGCGCGGCTATGTATTGGTGGATGAACAACAGGGCCAGGAAGGAAAAGACCATGTAGGCGGTCTCACTCAGCAACGTTTTGGTGGCGAACCACCCCTCCACCCAGTTCAAGGCCATGAACAGGCCCACGAACGCGGCCAGGCCAGGGGATGCATCCCGCAATCGCACCAGGCAGAGACCGGCCAGAGGGATGCACAATACGCCGCATATCAAGGGCACCAGCATGGCCAGCGGCACGTTGGCCGGCGACTCAGGCTCGATCCAGATGACAGGAGCCAGGAGCAAGGGAAAGCCGAAAGGATACCAGGTGTGGGGCGGCGTGCCTGCAATGTGAAGGTCTACCAGTCCGTGGCCGGTGGCGAGAGAGCGGGCCAGCATCAAATAGACCGCGTCATCGGTGCCGGTCAGCCGCGGCGCAAAGGAGAGGAGATAGCGCGCCAGGGCGACGAGCGTGGCCGCAAGCACGCCGTAGCGGGCCCAGAGTGCCGAAAGTCGGGACCGATGGTTTTTGGGGATTGAACGAAGGTCGTGTGTTTTCAAAGGTCCATCCTAGGGTTCTGTAAGTCGCTTAAAGACAGGAAAAACTGCCCTTGATGTCACTGCAAGCGAAGCGGTCTCCCTCGCTCACCTGGTGATTGCTTCGCTGCGCTCGCAATGACACGGTCTATCTCCTCCCCAGGAATGCCAGCCTGGCGGCAACCACGATCCCCAATACCACACCCGAGGCGGCGATGGCAATAAGAACTGGCCGCGATGTGTCGGCCTGCGAATTCTCTGCGGGCAAATCCGCCGTGGCACTGAACGTCTCCACGGTAGGCGAAGCCGTAGGCATGGGTTGGGGCGTAGAGGTTGACGTCGGCGCCGGCGTGGGCATTGCGGCATAGGGCTGCGGGGGCAGCGCCGGCGCATCCAGGCGGCAGGTGCTGTACATGATCTCGTATTCGCCCCGCGCCAGCCGCTGCTCCAGATCGGGTAGCCCCAGCTCTGGAAAGCCGGTGTACCAGACCAGGTGGGCCTGGTTGCCCCGGCCGATGGCCAGGCGGGGCCAGAAGTTGACCCTGCCGGGGCTGCGGGAGACATTGACGGGGGTGGACCACCCGCCTTCGTCCCAGGCCATGTGATAGAGTTGCGTTTCCTGGCCGGGGAACACCAGGTGGACGCGCCCCAGGCTGTCCACCGCCGTAGCGATGCCCCCGTATCGCCAGGCATTCCCGACCTCCAATCTCGCGATAAGAACAGCCTGAGACCAGTTATCTCCCCTGTCCAAAGAGGTCTGGTGATAGATAGCCCATGCCCTCCTGTCCGGTTCCGGGCCGCGCCAGAAAAGGTGTATACGATCCTGGCCGTCCACAACGATGGCCAGAGGATCGACAAAGGGCAGGCTGGGATCGGCGACGAGCGTGGACACAGACCACTCTGCCTCGCCAGTGAGCAGCCGGCCAAACATGAGCCGCGTCCCTGAAGTGTCCAAAGACCCTTCGCCCTCTGCCCAGATGGCGTAGATATTGTTTTGGCTATCCGTGCTCATGATCCCCGCCCCTGTGGGAATCCCCAACGCGGTGGGCCCATCCGAAGTGGAGAGCGTGACAGGCTCTGACCAGGTATGCCCCTCATCCTCGGAGAGCGAGTAGCCTGTATTTTTGCAGAGGGAATGAAGGCGATCCAGACGGTCGGCAAAGAGCGAACCGACGCAACCTGGCGACGAAGGCGAGCTCCAGGCTCGCGCAGACCACGTTTCATTGCCGGCAAAAGCGCGCCAGAAACTGCGCTCGCCTCCTCCTACGTAGACCAGGTATAGCATCCCTTTCGAATCTACTGCCAGGTCGGGAACGAGCCACCAGCCACAACACATGATGTCCACCGGCGTCGTCCAGCCATTATCGCCCTTGCGGGTGTAATAGATGCTCCGGTTCCCCTCCTGGTCGAACTCTTCGATCCAGACCACGTGGACGTCCCCCATGCCGTCCACGGCGATGCTGGGATAGCGCGAGACCTGGTCTGGGGTTTGGGACAGGTTGAGAGGTTCTGACCAGGGCTCTTCCGGCTCGGCGGCGCGGCCCTCCCCGCGGGCAACGGGCCAAGTGGCTCCTGCGCCCAGCGCGATGGCCAGGAGAAAAATGATCGCCAGACGATATCCTCGCATGATCACATCCCTACGGGCTTGCCCTTCCCGTCTGTTCGGCCCTCGCCGCCGGCCGTGGATTGCACTCGATACACCTGCGTAAAGCCATCCTCGCTGACCCAGACCAAACGAAACCGATCAGGACGTGCATGGATGGCCGGCAAGAGTTCCGTTTGCACGTACTCTGTCCAGTGCAGAGGCTGGTCCGGCACACGGGCGGGGCTGATGAGGACATACGCCACATCAAAAGTGTCCACGATTGCACATAATGTATCCACCGCCAGCGGGTCCTGTTGCCATTCGGGCAGGTCGGCATAGATCACTCGACTTTCAATCGCCTCATAGGGATGCGGATAAGGGACCACTTCGCGGTGAAGATATAAGGTAAATATGCGGGGCTTGTAGACCATGATCACATCGTTCGGGTCTGAGTGGGTCCGTATCCACTCGCTGCCCACGGCCAGATCGGGGACACGATCACGAATTGGATTGACGATAGACTCCTGCACATTCCTGCCCAGGTTCAAGGCCAGCATACAGGTTGTCGCAAGTATGGCCAGGCCATTGGGATACGCGAACCACTTGGGTAAGCGCCTCTTCTGGACGGCGAACCCATGAATAGATTGCAACGCCGTAAGCAGATACATGTAGCCAAAAGGGATCCAGGGGATCCAATAGCGGTAAGAGGAGCCCGTTTTGGTCCAATCTTCCACCGGCAGCAGAAACACAGTGGCAGCGTAGGCCAATATAACCCATTCGCTGGCACGAGCCTTACGCCGCAGTTGCTGAATCAACCCCATAGCCAGAAGGAGATCAATGCCCAATTGTGCGGCGTCAGGAATAAAGCCCAGTCTTATGCTATCGAAGAACGCCCGAATACGCGGCCCGTGGAATAAGGGCATGAGAATGCCTGGAAGGGGATAGGTCAGGATAAACCGGGCGTTATTGGTTATCCTGGCCAGCAAGCCAACATCAGCCGCCCCTGGGCTTACTGCACTACCCTCTGAAGCCTGGATAACCAGAGGGTTGAGACGGGAGACGAGGCGGGAAAAAGAACCAACGTAGTATTGCCCAACCTCAGAGCCACCCAGCCCCAGGTTGATGATGAGCAGGAACACCACTGCCAGCGCAATTGCGCCTACGGCCCAGCGGTCACGCCTCTGCCAGAGGATATAGAACATCAATGCGGCCACCATGAGCGAGCCCAGGTAGCGCACGCTGACAGGCAGGCCGATGACGGCCGCAGTCAAGAGAACATGATACCAGCGCACGGACTGCAGCCTGACAAACCTCTCGGTCTGAAGGAGCGCCCAGAAGAGGCAAAGCAGAAACAGAGCCTCTGACATGACCTGGGCCGCACTGTGCACGATGGCCAGGTTGGTTCCAAAAAGAGCTGCGGCCAACAAAGCGGCTCCATCTCCCAGTCGTGACCGCGCATAGCGATAGACCAACACCACGGTAACCAGCAAAAGGCCGCTGGATAGCAATTGCAGGGGCAGGAAGGAGTCTGGGAACAGCAACACGAGGGGGGCCAGAACCAGCGGATAGCCGATGGGCACGATGGGATACACCGGATCTGTAGGCAGATACGTCAGGCTCAGCCCCTTGCCCTGGGCCAGGGATCGGGCCATGGTGATATAGGTCCCGTCGTCCTCCGTCGTACCCACCGGGATAGCCGGGATCATGATTGTGAACAAGACGGCGGCGACGAGGACCACGACAACCAACAGCACCGGTGAACGGGCAACCCGGGCTATATGCTGCCAGTATCCCACAAATCTTGCCATTCTATTCACAACCGCGGGCCTCCGCAAATCGCGGCGAACAAAGGACGGGCGGGAGCATTATTTGCCCAATCCATCTCACGTTTGCTCATCAAGTTTCCCTACCTGATTCCTGATCATCGCCGCAATTGCAACCGAAACAAGTTCAGCCACAGTCCACCACAAGCGCGCCAACAGAGCCACAACAGCAGGCAAGGGCGCGGGCAGAAAAGGCATCAGCAACAAAGCCAGGGCGCCTTCACGCACTCCAAGGCCACCAGGGGTTAGAAAGGCCAGAAATCCGGCAACCCATGCTAAACTGAAAGCTGAAGGCAATACCAAACCCAGCATCAATGGAGTCGCCTGGACGCTGGATACCAACAGGAAGAACCCTATGCCGGCTACCGGCCAGAACACCACATCGATTAGCAGGATGCTTGCCAATTCTCCTCCCGTCATGTTGACATCCACGTCCGTATATCCCATGCGCACCAGCAGCCAACGAATCACAGGGTTGAGAACCTTGGGATGCAGGCCAATCAAGGTGATCGGTGCTAACAACACACCGCATATCCACATCTCGGACGTCGACTCTGCACGGGCAAACAGCAAATACGGCAGAGACACCAGTAATCCCGATATGAGAAACATACACATCTCGATAACGGCACCCACGGTGCTTGAGATCATGTTCACGCCAATTTGGCGAAAAACCACTGCCCGACTGGGAATAACCCATAGGCCACCGGGCAGGTACTTGGCCAGTTGAGTTATGAAATAGCCACGATAAGCAGTGCAATAGGATATCGAGTAGCCTAGTCCCGAGAACGCCTGCCGGCTTGCCAGAGGAAGTAACCCAAAGGCAGCCAGCAGGCAAAACACCGCCAAGCCACCCCTGGCACCATCAAACTGCCAATCGTATGAACGTACGGCTTGCCAGTTATCTACCAAACTCCCGAATAAGAAGGCCAAAGGCACCCCTATGATGAGCAGATGGACTATCCGGCGAAGACAGGGATGGCGAAGAGAACGTCCCACTAACATCATCCTTGAGATCCGGCCCGAACTTTCCCTAATACCATTGTCCAGGGAAAGGGCTGACGAATAGCCACAACATCCAAGTACTCACTCTTTCTGCTCCAGTGCTTGACGTGTCCTGGAGTATTCCCTCCGCCGGCCAGGTATCTACCGCGCAGTATGTTGGCAATGCGCCACCAAGGTTCATGAGGCACACTCAGCAGGCAATGGCTTTTTCCCACTCTGACTATCTCGGCCAAAGCAGATTTTGGATCCTCTAGGTGCTCTAACACCTCTGCGCAGATAACCAAGTCATAATAATGGTCTGGTAGGGGCAACTGGTAAACGTTGCCCACTAGGTAGAGGGAGCTTGATGCTACTCTTTGTGCAACACGCAAGAGCTCTATGCTAATGTCCACACCGTGCGTTCTTATTCCATCTCGCAGTGTACCAAGTTGGCGCAGTATCAACCCCTCCCCGCACCCCACATCAAGAACAGTACGCGTATCCACCCGACTCGCAAGATCAACCAATGTTTGCATGAATCCTCTGATTAACAAACGGCTCACAGGGTTGTCATACAAATACTTGGTGTTTGCAGGCAGGGAAACGCCAATGTTGTGCGTAGGTATTATGACTGGCCGCCCTGGAGAAGAACAATTATGTCTATTCATTACGCTGCCGCGTGTCAGAACGCACTCTCAGATGCTTGTTGTAGTCCATGTCAAACCACATGGCAAAAAAGAGAGATTGCAGTCCTGATACAAAGAGAAACATGGCAAACAAAGCGCTCGTCGCCGACACAGGCCCGCTAAAGATGCGGTACAAGAGGAGATAAAGGCCAAACACGAACCCTAGCGGGCAGAGCGTCAGGCCCATACTGTAAAAGAACAGGAGCGGATGAAAGTCCCGAATCACATACTTTTCCTTCAGCCGCCAGAAAAAACAGCGGGTCAACAGCCAGGTGAGGACCGGGATCACCTTCCAGAGACGCATCCGGGAACGCTCGCCAATGTTGTATACCGGCCGCACCGGCACGTCCCGCACCCGTTGGTCGTAGACGTTGAGCATCACCAGCAGGTGGTTGGGATAGCCATAGCGCGGGTATAGCTTCTCCAGGGGCAGCAAGCGGATGGCCTCGGCCGATATCGCCGTGTACCCGGTCTGCGAATCCGCCACGTGCCAGTAGCCGGAGGCGATCTTGGTCATCAGGGAAAGGAAGGCGTTGCCCAGGTAGCGATGCTTAGGGATCAACTGCCAGGCCTCGCCGGTGAAGAGGCGGTTGCCTTTGACGTAATCGGCCTCATCACGGGCAACCGGCCCCACCACCCGTTCCAGCTCCGCCGGGTCCATCTGGGCGTCGCCAGCCATCACCGCCACCACATCCATTTCCTCCTCGGCCGCCTTGCGATAGCCGGTGACAATGGCCCCACCCACGCCCCGGTTGGCCGTGTGGCGGATCAGCTCCAGACGGCCGTTGAGCGATGGCTGCTCCAGATAGGCCCGCACCCGCTCGCCGGTCCCGTCACGACTGCAATCGTCTACCACATAGATGCGGTCCACAAAGTCGGGCATGGATTCGATGACCCGCCCGATGAGCTTTTCCTCGTTGTAGGCCGGTACGACCACCCCAACGCGCTTGCCTTCCAGCATGGCAGTTCTCAACCCTCCCCCTGATTGCTCAACATACGCACCATCTTCTCCGCTGCCCGGCCATCGCCAAATACGGCGCGAGGGGGGTCCTGTGGCCAACGATGCCCGTTCGCCGCCCAGACGATGCGCTCCTTGTCCGCATCCACCACCAGATTCCACCCCGCCTCCACCGTCTCCACCCACTCCGTCTCCGGCCGCAACGTCACGCACGGCACGGCGAAGAAATACGCCTCCTTCTGCATCCCGCCGCTGTCGGTCAGGATCATGCGGGCGTACTGTTCGAGTATCAGCATGTCCAGGTAGCCGACCGGCTCAATCGTTTGAACGTTGGAACGTTCCAACGTTTGAACGTTCAACGCTGCCATCCGTTGGCAGGTACGAGGATGGACGGGGAAGATGATAGGCTCGTTGATTTCGGCGAATGCCTCTAGAATACTCCGCAGACGCTTGGGATCGTCGGTGTTGTAGGGCCGATGCACCGTTGCCAGCAGGTAGCCCTTGGGGGTCAGGCCCAGGTCGCCCAGGATGGTCGAGCGCTCCCGGGCCAACTCACTGAACTGGAGCACGGCGTCGTACATCACATCCCCCACCAAGTGCACCCCCTGGGTGATCCCCTCCCTCGCCAGATTGTCCACCGCCGTCTGAGTAGGACAAAAGAGCAGGTCGGAACAGTGGTCGGTCAGCACCCGGTTGTGCTCTTCGGGCATCTCGCGATTGAAAGATCGCAGCCCGGCTTCCACGTGGGCTACCGGGATATGTAGCTTGACGGCGGCCAACGCGCCGGCCAGCGTCGAGTTGGTGTCGCCATACACCAGCACCCAGTCGGGCCGCTCGGCCAGCAGCACCTCTTCGATCCGTGCCAGCATCTGCCCGGTCTGCCAGCCGTGGGGGCCGGAACCCACGCCCAGGTTATAGTCCGGTTCGGGAATGGCCAGTTCTCGGAAGAACACCGCCGACATCCCGTCGTCGTAATGCTGGCCGGT
>FWPU01011282.1_pt1 | contig 12621 bp, 11 predicted proteins | sample 2228361 | NCBI WGS metagenome assembly FWPU01 (sample SAMEA103939777, study PRJEB20133) | metagenome | reverse complement strand
GGCCGGGCACCGGCGCCACGGGCGGGCGGACCGCCGCCCCCTCGTCGCGCAGGCGCGGGCGGGCCGCGCCGGAGCGCCCCAGGCTCAGCAGCGCGAGGCCGATGAGCAGGAGCACCACCGGCTCGCTGCTGCCGATGCCGAGCAGGTCGGTGGGCAGGAAGTCGAACAGGCGGGCCTGAGCGGTGAGCGGACTGTGCACCACCGCCAGCAGCAGCAGCGCCAGCGGCGCCAACAGCCTGCGCCTCCCCCTGAGCACGCGCAGCATGTCCATCGCCGGTTCCTCTTCCGGTCATTGCAAGGCGAGCGCCAGGCGTCGCCGCGGGCAAATCGGCGTCCGCTCCCCCGATCCCTGCAACGGCTTGCAGAACCCGCGCAGCACCCCGGAGCGGCGGAGGAAGCGCGCTGCGGCAAGCCCGCCGGGGGCCGCGGCGATCTACAGGGAGAGGTGGCCGGCCAGGGCGCGCAGCGCGGCGAGGTTGTGGGCGGCGGCGAAGTGGTCGACGAGCGGCAAGGCGGCGGCCATGCCGCGGGTGAGCGGCTCGTAGGAGGGATTGCCGAGCAGCGGGTTGAGCCAGATGACGCGTCCGGCCCGGCGCTTGATCCGCAGGAGCTCGGCCGCCAGCACCTCCGGCTCGCCGGTGTCCCATCCGTCCGACAGGATGATCACGATCGTCTGGCGGTCCACCAGGCGCGGCCATTCCCGGTTGAACTGGGCCAGCGACTCCCCGATGCGCGTGCCGCCCGACCAGTCGCGGACCTCGGTCAGCCGGCGCAGCGCCTGGCGGTAGGCGCGGCCCCGGAGGTGGTCGGTGACGCGCGTCAGCCGGGTGGAGAAGGTGAAGGTCTCCACCCGGCCGAAGACGTTCTGGAGCGCGAACAGGAACTGGAGCAGGAAGCGGCTGTAGAGGTCCATGGAGCCGGACACGTCGCACAGCAGGACCAGCCGCGCCTTCCGGCGCTTGCGGCGGCGGAACTTGAGGTCGATCAGGTCGGGCCGGCTCAGGTTCGCCCGCAGGGTGCGCCGCAGATCGAGCCGTCCCCGCCGGGCCAGCGGGCGCCGCCGCCGGCTCAGGCGCCGGGCCAGTCGGCGCGCGATCTGCACGGTCAGCCGGTAGACCTCGTCGAGCTGGTCGCTGGTGAACGTGGAGAAGTCCTGCCCGGTCAGCGCCTCGCGGTCCGAGACGGCCGGGACGCCGAGCGGCTCGCCCGCCTCGCCGCCCTCCGGCTCGCCCCAGCCCTCGAGGGCCAGCCCCTCCCGCGCCGCCGCCGCCCTCGGCGGCGCCGGCGGCTCCTCCACCGACGGCAGCGGGATCGGCCCCGGCCCGCCCTGGCCCGGGTCCGCCGCCCGCCAGAACGCCTCGAAGCAGCGCTCGAAGACCGGCAGCTCCTCCGGGCGGGTCACGAACACCGTGCGCAGGGCCAGGCGCATCTCGTCGCGGTCGGCGACGTCCACGTGATCGAGGGCCCGGACGGCGTCCGTCGCCTGGGGCAGCGTCACCGGGAGGTCCTCGCGGCGGAGCAGGGCCGCGAAGCGCAGCACGGCCCTGGTCAGATCGCGCGGCACTACGGCTGGACGGGCAGGAAGGGCGTGAGGCCCGACCGGGCCAGCTCGGCCCGGAACCGCCTGATGTCGTCGGCGTCCTTGAGCACGCAGCCCAGCGTCTCGCTGACCAGGACCTCGTCCAGGTGGTCCGCGTGCAGGGCGGCCAGGGCCTGCGCCCAGTCCAGCGTCTCGGCCACGCCCGGCACCTTGGCCAGCCGCACCTGGCGCAGGGTCTCCATGAAGCGCGCCACCTCCCGGGCCAGCCGGGCGTTGATGCCCGGAACCTTGCGCTCGACGATCCTGACCTCCTTGTCGAAGGACGGGTAGTCGATCCAGAGGTAGAGGCAGCGCCGGCGCAGGGCGTCGGACAGCTCGCGGGTCCGGTTCGAGGTCAGGATGACGTGCGGCGGGTGGGTGGCCCGGATGGTCCCGATCTCGGGGATCGTGACCTGCCAGTCCGAGAAGACCTCGAGCATGAAGGCCTCCAGCTCCTCGTCGGCCCGGTCGATCTCGTCCACGAGCAGGACCGGGCTGCGGTCGGGCTGGGTGATGGCCTGCAGGAGCGGCCGGCGCAGCAGGAACGGCTCCGAGAAGATCTCCTGCTCCTTCTCGGCCACCGGCTTGCCCGCCGCCTCGTCCAGCCGGATGTGCAGCAGCTGCTTCTGGTAGTTCCACTCGTAGAGCGTGGCCGCCGCGTCGAGCCCCTCGTAGCACTGCAGGCGGATCAGGTTGGTGCCCAGCACCCGGGCCATCACCTTGGCCACCTCGGTCTTGCCGACGCCGGCGTGGCCCTCGATGAGGAGCGGCTTCTGGAGGCTCAGGGCGAGGTGGACGGCGGTGGCGACGGGGGCGTCGGTCACGTACTCGGCGGCCTCCATCGCCTTCTGGATCTTCTCGATCTCGGCACGCACGAATTTCTATTCTACATGAAGCCTCGCGTAGTCCTCGGGCGTGTCCACGTCGGCCGGCACCGGCGCGTCCACCGCGACCAGCTCCACCCGGTCGGGACGGGCCTCGACCACCGCCCGGGCCCCCGCGTCCCCGGCGAGCGCGCGGAGCTCGGGGAACACCTCGGCCGCGAACAGCACCGGCGTGCCGCGGGTGCCGCGGTACACCGGCGCCACCACCGGCTTGCCGGTGCGCCGCCAGGCCCCCACCAGCGCCGGCACCACGGCCTCCGGCAGCCGCGGCTGGTCCCCCAGCACGATGAGCGCGGCCCGTGTCCAGGGCGGCAGGGCGGCCACGCCGACCGCGATCGAGGAGCCCTGGCCCTCGTGGGGCCGGGGATTGGGGACGACCCGGACGGCCAGGCCGGCCAGCGCCTGCCTCACCGCCGCATCGTCACGCCCGGTCACCACGACGATGTCCTCCACGTGCGGGGCCACGCCCTCCACGGCCAGGCGCACGAGGGGCTTGCCGCGCAGCGTGAGGAGGAGCTTGGGGCGGCCCATGCGGCGGGCGAACCCCGCCGCCAGCACGACGGCGGCGATCATGCGCCGAGTCCCGGGAGAGCGTCACCGCGCGCGGCCGTCGCGGCATCGACACGCCGGCCGCCGCCGACGCGCGGTATCGGGGGTGGGTACCGGGAGGGGGAGCCTCTCCCCCTCCCGACGAGGCCCATGCCGTTGCAGCCGCGCGCTGTCGGGAACCCCGCCGAGCTACCCGCGCGCCCGGCGGACGGCCTCGCTGATCGCGCGCCGGGCGAAGACGCGGCAGAGGTGCGACTTGTACTCGACCGAGCCCTGGAGGTCGGCCTGCACGTCCACGCCCTCGGCGGCCTTCTGCGCCGCCGCCTCGATGGCCGCGGCGTCGAGGACCTTGCCGACCAGCCCGGCCTCCACGCCCCGGGCCCGGACGGCCCGCGTCCCGGCGCCCGTGATCCCCACCCCCGCCTTCGTGCACCTGCCGTCGCGGTCCAGCGTGACCATGGCCGCCACGCCCACCACGGCGAACCGCGAGGCCGGGTGCGGGAACTTCATGTAGGCGCCCCCGCTGCCCGCCGGCCAGACGGGCACGCGGATCTCGACCAGGATCTCGTCCTCCCCCAGCGCGGTGGCCATCAGGCCCTGGAACCAGTCGTCGGCCTTGACGGTGCGCCGGCCCTTCGGGCCCTCGCACACCATCTCGGCGCCGACGGCGATGACGGTGGCCGGCTGGTCGGCGGCCGGGTCGGCGTGCGCGATGGAGCCGCCGAAGGTGCCGAGGTTGCGGACCTGCGGATCGCCGATCACGCCGGCCGTCTCGGCCAGGATCGGCATCGTCTGCTTCAGGAGCGGCGAGGACTCCATCTGCCAGTGGGTCGTCATGGCCCCGATGACGATCGCGCCGCCGTCCTCGCGGATGCCGGACAGGCCCGGCACCTTGCGGAGGTCGATGAGGTGCTTGGGCTGGGCCAGGCGGAGCTTCATCATGGGGATCAGGCTGTGGCCGCCGGCCAGGATCTTGGCGTCGTCCTTCAGGCGGCCGAGCAGCCCCAGGGCGTCCCTGACGCTGGTCGGTGCGTGGTACTCGAATGCGGCCGGGTACATGGCGTCTCCTCTAGGACTTCCGGGCCTGGGCGGCCTGGATCGCCTTCCAGACCCGCTCGGCGGTCAGCGGCATCTGCTCGATGTGGTCCACCCCCAGCGGGGCCAGCGCGTCCACCACGGCGTTGACGACGGCCGGCGTGGCGGCGATGGTGCCGGTCTCACCGGCGCCCTTGACGCCCAGCGGGTTCACGGGCGTCGGCGTCACCGTGCGATCGGTCTCGTAGAGCGGCAGCATGTCGGCCTTCGGCACCGCGTAGTCCATCAGGCTGCCCGTCACCAGCTGCCCCGAGCCGTCGTCGTAGACGGCGCCCTCCCACAGGGCCTGCCCCACCCCCTGCGCGATGCCGCCGTGGACCATGCCGTCCACGATCATCGGGTTGATGACGTTGCCCACGTCGTCCACGGCCAGGTACCGGCGGAGGGTCACCCGGCCGGTCTCGCGGTCCACCTCCACCACGCAGGCGTGGGCGCCGAAGGGGAAGCAGAAGTTGGACGGATCGTAGAAGGAGGTCTCCTCCAGCCCGGGCTCCAGCCCCTCCGGGTAGTTGTGGGGCACGTAGGCGGTCAGGGCCACCGTGCCGAACGGCACCGCCTTGCCCGGCACGCCGCGGACCTGGAACTGGCCGTTGACGTAGTCGATGTCCTTGGGCGAGGCCTCCAGCAGGTGCGCCGCGATGCGCTTGCCCTTCTCCTTGATCTTCTGCACCGACATGAGCAGCGCGGTGCCGCCCACCGACGCCGAGCGGCTGCCGTAGGTGCCCATGCCGAAGGGGATGGCGCCGGTGTCGCCGTGGACGACCTCCACCTGCTCGATGGGGATGCCCAGCTCGTCGGCCACCAGCTGGGCGAAGGTCGTCTCGTGGCCCTGCCCGTGGGAGTGGGAGCCGGTGTAGACGGTGACCATGCCGGTGGGATGGACCCGGATCTTGCCGGACTCGTAGAGCCCGGCGCCGGCGCCCAGCGCGCCGACGACCTTGGACGGGGCGATCGAGCAGGCCTCGATGTAGGTCGAGAAGCCGACGCCCAGCAGCCGGCCCTCCCGGCGGGCGGCCTCCTGCTCGGCGCGGAACTTCTTGTAGTCGAGCATCTGCAGCAGCTTCTCGAAGGCCGCCGCGTAGTCGCCGCTGTCGTAGGCCACCGCCACCAGCGTCTGGTAGGCGCCCGAGAACTTGGGGATGAAGTTCTTGCGGCGCAGCTCGACCACGTCCATGCCGGCGGCCCGGGCTCCCGCCTCCACGATGCGCTCGAGCACGTAGCACGCCTCCGGCCGGCCCGCGCCGCGGTAGGCGTCCACCGGGGTCGTGTTGGTGAAGGCCCCGGTGACCTCGCAGTGGATGGCCTCGAAGGCGTACACGCCGTTGAGCAGCGTGCCGTAGAGGAAGGTCGGCACCGCCGGCGCGAACGTGCTGAGGTAGGCGCCCAGGTTGGCGACCGTCCTCACCCGCAGCCCGAGCATCTTGCCCTCCCGCGACAGGGCCAGCTCGGCCTCGGTGACGTGATCGCGGCCGTGGGCGTCGGTGAGATAGGCCTCCCGCCGGGTGGCGGTCCAGCGCACGGGGCGCCTGAGCTGCCGGGCGGCCCAGGAGCAGACCACCTCCTCGTTGTAGAGGAAGATCTTGGAGCCGAAGCCGCCGCCGACGTCGGGCGCGATCACGCGCACCTTGTGCTCCGGGATGCCGAGCACGAACGCGCACATGAGGAGCCGGTGCACGTGGGGGTTCTGCGACGTCACCCACAGCGTCAGCTCCCCGGTGGCGGGGTCGAACCGGGCCAGGCAGGCCCGGGGCTCCATGGCGTTGGCCACCAGCCGCTGGTTGACGATGCGCTTCTTCACCGTCACCGCCGCCTCGCGGAACGCCCGGTCGGTGGCCGCCCGGTCGCCGATCTCCCACTTGAAGGCCACGTTGCCGGGCGCGCCGGCGTGGATCTGCGGCGCGCCCGCCGCCACCGCCCGCTCGGCGGAGGTCACCGCCGGCAGCACCTCCCAGTCCACCTTCACCAGCTCGGCCGCGTCGGCGGCGGCGGCCGCGCTGTCGGCGATGACGATGGCGACCGGGTCGCCGGCGTGGCGCGCCGCGTCGGTGGCCAGCGGCATGTGGGGAACCATGGCCAGGTCCTGCACCACGCCGGGGATGTTCTTCTCCCGGCGCAGGTCCCAGCCGCACGGCAGCGAGTTCACGCCCGTCATGTCGCGGCCGGTGAACACCGCCACCACCCCCGGGTGCCGGCGGGCGGCGGCCGTGTCGATGCCCCGGATGCGGGCGTGGGCGTGGGGGCTGCGCACGAACACGGCGTAGGTGGTGCCGGGCAGCTTGATGTCGTCCACGTAGCTGCCGCGCCCGGTGACGAAGCGCGGATCTTCACGCCGCTTGATGGACTTGCCGAAGAGCCGCTCCTGGGTTGCGGTGGCCATGACGTCCCTCTACTTCCGGCCGGCCGGCATGTGCTCGGCGGCCCACTGGATCGCCTTCACGATGTTGTGGTAGCCGGTGCAGCGGCAGAGGTTGCCCTCCAGCTGGTGGCGGATCTGCTCCTCGGTCGGCCGCGGATAGCGCTCCAGGATCTGGTAGGCGGCCATGATCATCCCCGGGGTGCAGAAGCCGCACTGCAGGCCGTGCTTCTCCCAGAAGCCCTGCTGGATGGGGTGGAGGTCGCCGTCGCTGGCCAGCCCCTCGATGGTCGTGATGGTGGCCCCGTCGGCCTGCACGGCGAAGAGCGTGCAGGACTTGACGGCCATGCCGTTCATGAGGATGGTGCAGGCGCCGCACTGGCTGGTGTCGCACCCGACGTGGGTGCCGGTGAGCCCGACCACCTCGCGGATGTAGTGGACGAGCAGGAGCCGAGGCTCGACCTCGTGGCTGTACTTCTGGCCGTTGATGGTCATCGTGACGGGCAGTTTCACGGCTGTCCTCCGGGAGTCGACGAGTGACGAAGATGGCCGTCTCGGCGCGACAGAAGGTACGACGCCACCTCCGGGGTGTCAACGGGGTGCCGGGCCCGGCGGGGCGTGCCCGGCCTCGCCGGCGCGCAGCAGCCGGCGGCCGTCGGCGCGGGCCTGGTCCAGCACCTCCCGGACGGGCAGCGCCTTCTCGCGCGCGATCCGGACCACCTCGCTGAACTCGGGAGTCACCGTCACCACCCGTCCCTCCAGGCGGGAGACCTTGAAGGGGATCGGCCCGTAGGCGGTCGGCACCGTCACCGTCTCGCGCGGCAGCCGGGCCCGCTGCCACTCCGACCAGCGGACCCCGATGGTGCTGGTCTCCTCGAACAGCACCCGCGCCAGGTCGCCGACCCGCTCCGGAGGGCAGAGGGCGGTCAGGACCACCCCGGGGCGGCTCCGCTTCATGACCACCGGCGTGAGGAAGACGTCGAGCGCGCCGGCCTCGAGCAGCCGGTCCACCACCGGCTCGCAGAGCTGCGGGGACATGTCGTCGATGGTGGTCTCGACCTGGGCGATGGTCTCCTGGCCGCTGCCCCCGGCCGTGGTGCCGATGAAGCAGCGGAGCACGTTGGGCGCGGCCAGGTCCCGGGCGCCGGCGCCGTAGCCGACGGCGCTGACCGTCATGGCCGGCATGCGCCCCGCCCCGCTGGCCAGCGTGGTGAGGATGGCGGCCCCGGTGGGCGTCACCAGCTCCGCCCGCACCCCGGTGTCCACCACCGGGAAGCCGCGCAGCAGCTCCGCGGTCCCCGGGCCCGGCACCGGGATCGGGCCGTGGGCGCTCTCCGCCATCCCGCCGCCCAGCGGCAGCGCCGAGACGTGCACGGCCTCCACCCCCAGCAGCTCCAGGGCCACCACGGCCCCGGTCACGTCCACGACGGCGTCCACGGCGCCCACCTCGTGGAAGTGCACGCGGTCGGGGGTCGTGCCGTGGGCGCGCGCCTCGGCCTCCGCCAGCCGCGTGAAGATCTGCCCGGCCCTGGCCCGGACCGCCGCCCCCAGACCGCTCCGCTCCAGGATGCCGAGGATGTCGGCCAGCGTGCGCTCGCCCTGGCCCTGACGGGCGATCTCGACGTCGACCTTGGTGGCCCGGACGGCCCCCTTCCGGACCTCACGGGCGACCAGCCGGAAGCCTCCCAGCGGGAGCCGCGCCAGCTCCCGCTGCAGCGCGTCCAGCGGCGCCCCGGCGTCCAGCAGGGCGCCCACGATCATGTCCCCGGCGGCCCCGCTGAAGCAGTCGAAGTACGCCACCCGCACGCGACGGCTCAGCGAATCTTGGCCGCCAGCCGGTTGATCTGCGAGGCCTGGTGCGCCGCCCCGTAGCCGTTGTCGATGTTGACCACCGACACGCCCGGCGCGCAGGAGTTCAGCATGGCCAGCAGCGCGGCGATGCCGCCGAAGGAGGCGCCGTAGCCCACGCTGGTCGGCACGGCGATCACGGGCCGGTCCACCAGCCCCGCCACCACGCTGGGCAGCGCGCCCTCCATGCCGGCCACCGCCACGATGGCGTTCGACTCGGCGAGGAGGTCGTAATGGGCGAGCAGCCGGTGCAGCCCGGCCACCCCGCAGTCGTAGAGACGCTCGACCCGGTTGCCGAGCGCCTCGGCCACCAGCGCCGCCTCCTCGGCGACGGGGATGTCCGCGGTGCCGGCGGCCGCCACCACGATGAGGCCGATGCCGTCCACCGGCGCCGGCCGCACGATCATCAGCCGGGCCCGGGCGTGATAGACGTGCGGCAGGCCGGCGGCCGCCACGGCGGCGGCGGTCGCGGTGTCCGCCCGGGTCGCGACCACGTTCGCGTGGTGCTCGGCCAGCCGGCGCGCGATCTCCACCACCTGCTCCGGCGTCTTGCCCTGACAGAAGATCGCCTCCGGCGCCCCCGCCCGCAGCTCGCGGTGCTGGTCCACCTTGGCGAAGCCCAGGTCCTCGTAGGGCAGGCGCCGCAGCCGCTCCAGGGCCTGCTCGGCGGTCACCCGGCCCGCCCGGACGTCCTCCAGCAGGGCCCGGACGGCCTCGCTATGCATCGGGGGCGGGCGCGCGGCGCCCGAGCGCCAGCAGGAGGTTCGCGCTCCCGGACTGGAAGCCGGCGAGATCCACCGTCACGTAGACGTACCCCAGCGCCCGCAGGCGCGCGACGACGGCCTGGTGCCTGCCGTCCTCCCACAGCCGCGGCAGCTCCTCGAGCGAGATCTCGAGCCGGGCCAGCCGGTCGTGGTGGCGGACCCGGAACTGGCGGAACCCCAGCGAGCGCAGGACGGCCTCCGCCTGGTCCACCTGCCGGAGCTTCTCGGGCGTGATCGGGTCCCCGTACTGGAACCGCGAGCTGAGGCAGGCGAGCGAGGGCTTGTCCCAGGTCGGCAGGCCGAGCCGGCGGGAGAGCGCGCGGATCTCGGCCTTGCCCAGCCCCGCCTCGATCAGGGGCGCGCGCACCCCGCGCTGCCGCGCCGACTGCATGCCGGGCCGGTAATCGCCCAGGTCGTCCACGTTGGCGCCGTAGGCGAGCCAGCGGCACCCCTCGCGGGCGGCGACGGGCTCCAGCGTGGCGAACAGCTCCTCCTTGCAGAAGAAGCAGCGGTTGGCGGGGTTCCGGGCGTACTCCGGGTTGTCGAGCTCCCGGGTGCGGACGACCACGTGGCGCAGGTTCAGCGCGGCGGCCAGGCGGCGGGCCTCCTCCAGCTCGCCCTCGGGATACGTCTCCGAGTCGGCCGTCGCCAGCACCGCCCGGTCGCCCAGGGCATCGCGCGCCGCCCGCGCCAGCAGCGTGGAGTCCACCCCGCCCGAGAACGCCACCAGCACGCTCTCCATGCCCCGCAGGATGTCGAGGAGGGCCGCGTACTTGGCCTCGCTCACCGCGTCAGGCCTCGAAGCGCATCAGGTCCTGGAAGGCCGTGAACCGCTCGCCGATCTCCTCCCGCCGGAGCCCCGTCAGGCGGTTGAGCGAGAAGTCCTCCACCGTGAAGGAGGCCATGACGGAGCCGTAGACCAGCGCGCGGCGCATCGCGGCGTCGTCGGTCCGGTCCTGGGCGGCCAGGTAGCCCATGAAGCCGCCGGCGAAGGTGTCCCCGGCCCCCGTGGGGTCGAACACCGACTCCAGCGGGTAGGCGGGCACGACGAAGAAGGCGCCGTCCGACAGCATCAGGGCTCCGTACTCCCCGCGCTTGACGACGATCGTGCGCGGGCCCATGGCCGCGATGCGGCGCGCCGCCCGGATGAGGTTCGGCTCCCGCCCGAGCTGGCGGGCCTCGGCGTCGTTGATGGTGACCACGTCCACCTCGGCCAGCACCCGCTCCAGCGCCGGGCGGTGGCCCTCGATCCAGAAGTTCATCGTGTCCAGCGCCACCAGGCGCGGGCGCGCCGCCATCTGCCGCAGCACCTCCAGCTGCAGGGCGGGGTCGATGTTGGCCAGGAAGAGGTAGGCCGGGCGGCGGAGGTCCTCGGCCAGCCGGGGCCGGAAGTCGGCGAACACGTTCAGCTGGGTGTCCAGGGTCCGGGCCTCGTTCAGGTCGTACCCGTACTGACCGGTCCACCGGAAGGTGCGCCCGGGCGAGACCTGGAGCCCCGCCAGGTCCACCCCGCGGTCCTTCAGCAGCCGCAGGTGCTGCTCGGGGAAGGCCTCGCCCACCACGCCCACCAGGCGCACCGCGGTGAAGAAGCTGGCCGCGTAGGAGAAGTAGGTGGCGGCGCCGCCCAGGACCTCCCGGACCTTGCCGAAGGGCGTCTCGACGGAGTCGAGCGCCACCGAGCCGACGACGAGGACGTCAGCCACGGCGGCCGGGCCGGCGGCGCGCCCGCCCCCGCCCGGCGGGCGGCGGGAAGTACTTGCCGATCAGCAGGTCGAGCCGGCGCCGCGTCGCCGGCGGGAAGGCGTCCGGGTTGGTGATGATGGCGCTGGCCAGCAGGCCGGGGCAGGGGCAGCGCCGCTCGGGCGCCAGGGCCGGGATGAGCCGGCGCAGCACGTCCCTGGCCGTGGCGACGTTCTTGAGCAGGTTCTGGACCACGGCCTCCACGCTGACCGCCGCGTGCGTCTCGTGCCAGACGTCGTAGTCGGTGACCAGGGCCAGCGTCGCGTAGCAGAGCTCGGCCTCGCGGGCCAGCTTGGCCTCCGGCATGTTCGTCATGCCGATGATGTCCAGGCCCCAGCGCCGGTAGAGCGCCGACTCGGCCCTGGTCGAGAACTGCGGGCCCTCGATGCACACGTATGTCCCGCCCCGGTGCACGGTGGCCCCGGTCTGCCGGGCCGCCCGCTCCAGGGCCGTGGCCAGGTCGCCGCACACGGGGTCGGCCATGCCCACGTGCCCCACGATGCCGTCGCCGAAGAACGAGGAGACGCGCCGGCGGGTGAGGTCCACGAACTGGTCGGGCACCACCAGGTGCAGCGGCTCGAGGTCCTCGCGCAGGCTCCCCACGGCCGAGATCGACACGACCCAGGCGGCGCCCAGCGCCTTCAGGCCCCAGATGTTGGCCCGGAAGTTCAGCTCGGTGGGCAGCCGCCGGTGCCCGCGGCCGTGCCGCGGCAGGAAGACGACCCGGCGGCCCTCGAACCGGCCCTCGCAGAACGCGTCCGACGGCTCGCCGAACGGCGTGCGGAGGCGATGCCAGCGGACGTCGGTGAGCCCTTCCAGGTCGTACAGGCCGCTGCCGCCGATGATGCCGATGGCGGGGTCGAGGCCGCGGCCCCGGGCGGCCGTCACGCCAGCGCCCCCAGGGTGCGCTCGCCGTCGGTGCTCGCCAGCCGCACGCGGGCCAGGCGTCGCATGAGCGTGTCCGGACCGTCGAAGACGACCTCGACGTAGTTGCCGGTCAGCCCCACCAGCCCGCCCGTCCGCCGGTCGCGGGTCTCCAGCACCAGGACCTCCTGCACCGTGCCGAGCAGCCGGCGCCGGAACGCCGCCTGCTTGGCCCGGCCCAGGGCCCGGAGCCGGCGGCTCCGGGCGGTGATCAGGCGCGGCTCGACCCGGCCGTCCAGGCGGGCGGCCTCGGTGCCCGGCCGGTCCGAGTAGCCGAACACGTGCAGGTACGTGAACGGCAGCGCCCGGACCAGCGCGTCCGTCTCCGCCCAGTCGGCCTCGGTCTCCCCCGGAAAGCCGACGATGAGGTCGGTGCCCAGCCCGAGATGGGGGATGGCGCCGGCCAGCCGCTCGACCAGCGCCCGGTACATGGCCGCGGTGTACGGGCGGCGCATCCGGCGCAGGATGCGGTCGCTGCCGCTCTGCAGGGGCACGTGCAGGTGCGGCGCCACGGCCGGCGAGCCCGTGACCACGTCCAGCAGCGCCGGGGTGAAGTACGCGGGCAGGATGGACGACAGCCGGATCCAGCGCAGGCCCCGGACCTCCAGCAGGCGGCGCAGCAGCGCGGCCAGCGTGGCGCGCGGCGTGAGGTCGGCGCCGTAGTGGCCGAGGTCCACCCCGGTCAGCGTCACCTCGACGTGCCCGTCCTCGACGAGCCGCTCCACCTGCTCCCGCACGACCTCGGGCGGCCGGCTGCGGGACGCGCCGCGGGCCAGCGGCACCACGCAGAACGCGCAGCGGTGCTGGCAGCCGTCCTGGACCTTCACGAAGGCGCGCGAGCGCCCGGCCGCGCGCGGCAGGCGGCCCGGCGCCGGCGGCGGCTGG
>FWPU01011274.1_pt1 | contig 12629 bp, 8 predicted proteins | sample 2228361 | NCBI WGS metagenome assembly FWPU01 (sample SAMEA103939777, study PRJEB20133) | metagenome | reverse complement strand
TCCCGGTATATGGAAGCTCTAAGGAATTGGTATTTAGAAGTTTCTAAAAATTTGATCGACTTTTGGTTATTTTTTAAGATATTTTTTTTAGACAACCAGATGCGCTTTGCACATTTAAAAGAAATATGCCCTAATTCTATACCTCAAAAAAAACCAAATGACCCATTGCAACAAGACACTCAAGGTAAAGATATATTGTGGTACAATCCTGACGAAATTAAAGAATATCTTATGTTAAATGATTATATAAATGTTTGGGGGTCTTTAATGGGGTATTATGATGATGATGGAGGAGGAAATCTCTATCTCTTAGATAAGAATGTATTACGAGATTGTCGTTTAAATAATAACCTCTTCACGGAGCAGGTAGACGGAAACACCTTATGTCGCAACTTAGCGGAAATGGATAGATTCGGTTCGTGTAAGATCAATGATTCATTCCGGTCACTTTTCATCTGTTTACAAAGTTATTTTCAAAATAAAAGTTTACCTTCATGGTGTCTTTTAAGTGAATTAAAAAGTTATGTAGATAAAGTATACAAGAAGGGACGAAAATATTTTGCGTATATGAAGCAGGTGTTTGCAAAACAAATTATACCACAAGTTGTTGAAATATGTTATAAAAAATGTTTGTGTGAGGATTTAGGAATTAGGTGTTCTTATAAAAGTGAAATTACTCTGAATAGTGAGGGTATTATTTCACAGATACTTTATGACACAATATACAAAAAAGAATTTCTACATATTCTAACATTTGCCCATTTATTCAGACATATAATTAACAAGTCTCCTGAGGATTTCAAGGATCCATTATGCCAAAAAAAGGAGGTGAAAGACTCTCTTGTACAATCAATAGGAATGTTTTTAGATGATTTAAAAGATTTATTTTTCTGTCATGACACATATTGCACGGATATAGAGATGTTTAGTATGTCAGGTTTTTGGGTGGTATCTTGGGAAAATAAGGATGTTGTAAAAGAATCTTATGTTAAGGCAGAAGAAGCTCTTAAAAGTAATATGAGTACATATAACACAAAAATAAAAAAGTTTGGAGATGATATCGAAAAATTAAATAGAATAGTTACAGATTACATAAGAGGCTCAAAAGAAATGAAGGATGACCAAAAGTATTGTTTCGGTATGTATCTATCCTTATTATCAAAGCAGGTAAAAACAATATCCGAACAGGATGCAAAGGTAAAAGAGTTAAAAATTTATTATAATGAAATCCTAACCAACATAAGAAATAAGTTGAGCATACTGGCTCCATCAATTTATAATTTTGTAAAGAAGGATGCCACAATTCTATTATTTAATCCTTCTTTACGTCGGTTACATAATTGGAGTGAGTTGTATGGTATAGCGAGTTCGCTGGTGGGTAAAAAAATAGAAGAGCTTATAAAAAGATATTTTTATGATTATTGGGGTATATATGGTCCTTTTGTTCATATAGATTTTGCTATTGCGTATCTTGAGCGTAGTTATAAGACAAAAAGATGTGCTAATGTAATTTCAGATAGTGTAGATAAATATATTAGTGATTTTTTAACCTCTAACAATTCTTCTAAATATGAACCATTCTGGCAATGTATTAAAAATTCCCTGTACATATTTGACGCTTCCAGTGATAGGATGGAGTGTCTTGAGAAACTCGAAGGAAAAGGAGATATAGATGATCAAACCATGAAAATTTTGAAGGATTTTATTAAGTATATATATAATGGTAAAAGTTTACTTCTTAACAATTTAGATGATTTTTTTAACACTTTACATCAAAAAACAAAAGGTAAAGTGTGGAAAGAATTTTTATTAGATAGTGAAAGGGAAGAGTGTTGCGAAAAGTGTTGCAAGAATGAAGGGTGTGTACCAACTTCCTTAGGTTGCCCTAATAATAAATGCTCAAGTAATGAGTTATACGAAGTATATTGCACTGAGAGAATACCAAGTGAAAATATAAGAGATAAGTATTTAAAAGATGCAAAAGATTTTTTAGGTGTAGATGTTTTCAATGAATTAAGAGATAGAATAGCTAAATTTGGTAGTGAAGGATGGTGGCCTTTTTCAGAAGAAGCACTTAAATGCCCAACACAATGAAAGCTATAATGCTTTTAAGCTATAAAGGCTTTTACCTCACAAACCGTTAAACGAAAAAATACTTACTCACAAAAAAGAGAGACAACTTTCTTCCATCAAATTATTTTATAATGCTTATATGAATTTTTAAACCTCTTTTAGAATGCTTAAACTTATTAAGTTAGAAAATAGAAAAGAACGGAATATATCTCAGATGTATGCTTTAGGATATTTATGATGTGAGATAAGAGTATTGGGAAGTATATATTTCCTCAATAACCATAGTAAAATTGTGGTTTATTAAGGAATAAAAAAGAAAAAGCAAATTATAAAATAAAAACTAACAAACCTTACTATTTTAATAGTCATAGAAAAATTAGATATTTTAGTATTTAGCTTATTAAAAAAATTATTTTATAGAATAGAGAACAAAGGAAATGTCATATTTATTAAGCGAGTTTGATGAAGATAATGAATTTTTAAAACATTTAAAAAATAATAACAAGGTATATGTTGATATTTTTGTTGATAAATATTTTGAAAAATTATATAAATATTTTGCTATTAAAGGGTTTAACTCAAACGAAATAGAAGATTTAATACAACAAACATTTTACAAGTTTTTTCACAAATTGAAAATGGACGACAAGGTCAATATAAATCATATATCATCATATTTATTTAGGATCGCAAAAAATTGTGCTATTGATGAATTTAAGAGAAAAGGTGTGGAAAGAAGACACAGTCAATATAGCCCAAATAAAGATATATACCAAATACCACCACAATGTGAAGTTTTGATAAAATTGTTAGAAGAACTGGAAGAAACCGAAAAAAACATTATCATTTTTCATATTATCTTAGGAGAAACATTTGAAGAATCGAGCAAAATTCTTAACATGTCAGTTTCAAAAACGAAGAGAATATTTTACAAAGCATTGGAAAATTTGCGAATATTGTATTTTGCAAAAGTAAATGCTTGAATAAGTAACTGAAGGCTTAAAATGAAGTGTCCTTCAAAAGAGGAAATAGCAAGAATAATATTTGAAATGATAGCAGAAAACAATACCATAGAACATTTAAAACAGTGTGAAAATTGTTTAGAAATATTTAATGAATATAAAAAGCTATGGAATGATTTATCACAATTACAAAATATTAAGTTAATAACGAAACCAGCAGACTTTCGCCTCAATCTCAATAAAATAACAAATAAAAAGCGCACTCTTACAAAATATTTTGTTTCGCCTGCATTCTACTTGATCATATTAACTTTCTTAACCGCCTTTATTTACTTATATAAGAAAATTTCATTAAAACCCTCTCTTAAGTCAGCCAATTATAATACCTTTTTTGTATCAATATACAAACTATCCGATGAAAAACTGATAAAAAAATATGAGAACAATTTGAAGAAAATTTTGCACCTTTCCAACGAAAAAAGATGGTTTTCAAAAAGTATAGAAGGGATACTTACAAATTATAGGAATAAAATAAACACTACTTACAAAGAATATTTCCCCCACTTTATTGAAAAGTTAGAATCCTACTCAAATGGCGACTTCACTAATATTTTTAAAAATTTATATGAAGCGACCATATTTTTCTACTATCTTTCTCAAGAGTTAAAAATAAAAAAATTTACCACAGGCACTATTACACAACAAAACATAAAGATATTAAACAGTATTATGGACTATTTGGATACCAGTCAAAACAGCGACGGCGGATTTGGAATTTTTCCTTCAGATCAAAAAAGTATTCCGCAAATATTATTCTGGGTATCTCTATTTATCAGAAATTATGTCATTCTTACTGGTAAAATACCTGTAAATATTATAAATAAGATAAAAAATTATATCAAAACAGAAAAAAATCCTATCTTTGAATTTTCTAAAATCTTTTTATTTGAAGAAAAACCAATTCTTAAGATTGATAATTATGAACTAATATATATTGAACAGATTCTTTCATTCCAATTCATCCACAATATTGAAAATTTGATAAAATTAACTACCATACAACCACTAAGTGAAGATTCCAAACAATTTGAAATCTTCATTTTTATATAAAAGCTAAACGATTCACATTCCATATAGTATATCCAATCTTTTAAAAACATAGACAATTTCCACTTATATCTTTTTAAAAAAGTGGATTTTTATTTTTAAATTAGAAATCATAAGGCAGATACCACTGAGAATAAGAAGAACCAAATATAGGTTTCAAGTGCGGTCAATTATTTTTCTTATAAAATATTCGTTAAAAAGTGTTTTTGCGTTATTTATTTTGAAAGCATCAAAAAGGAAATACGGATTTACACCTTTGTGTACATACAAATTCAAAAGATTTAAAAAGAAAGAAGGATTATGGTATAATTTCAATAACTTTGCCCAGGCATAACGACGCAGTCGCATAAAATTTCTTATGGTTAAATGTTTGTTTTTAAATATTTTCCTTAATAGTTCTAAGTAATCATTATCATTTACCCATATACAATATTTTTTATCCTTTATATTTATTGAAAAAGCATAATGTAGAGGATTCATTGATTTTCTTATTCCTTCTTCTTCAAGCAAGCGTAAAAGAACTAATAAAAATAAAAATACAAGCGAATCATCAATTTCATAGTCTATAGTAGTTTTATTATTAAGAAATTCTATATCTAATTGTATACTTTCTTCTAACAATTCGAATTTTAGCAATTTTTCTATATCGTTATAATGAAAGTTATTTTTACTAACTATTATAAGCAAAAACCAACAGGGATTTAAAATAAGTTTTTCAAAATACTGTTGACAGTCGTATTTATAAGGATATTCAAATATATTAGTTGCATATAAAGTAACACCATCCAACCTCTTCTTACACATATATACACAAGGCATCTGGGTAAAGAAATCTTCTCTTATAAAAAGATATTTATTTTCTTTGTTAAAGATATAAAGATTCTCTAAAATGTCCTTTTTTTTATATAATTTTGTTTCCATCTTAAATAAATTGAAGACTCATATTATGACATTTAATATTTTAACAAGTTTTAGTAAAATCCAATCACTTTTATCAGTACACTTAAATAAAACCTTAAAGATTTAATTTTTTGTGATAATCAATAATTTCTGAAAAAATTTTATGGATATAATCCGTAAGAGTGAAAAAGAGTTTTACCCATCTACATTTACACAGCCAATATAGTATTATAGACGGATTCAGTTCAATTGAAGAAATAATAAGCACAATTAAGAAGTATAACATGGATTCTGTCGCTTTAACTGATCATGGAACTTTAGCAGGATGTATTTATTTTTACAAACATGCAATTGAAAATGAAATTAAACCTATCCTGGGCTGTGAAATTTATATGACAAGTGGATCAAGGTTTGAACGTAAATTGACTGAATTTGAGGACAAAAGTTCCCATTTAACTGTAATTGCAAAAAATAATAATGGATTTTATAACTTAATAAATATTGTAAGTATTGGATATCTGGAAGGATTTTATTATAAACCCAGAGTTGATATAGAAACATTACAAAAATACAAGGATGATCTTATAGTTTTATCAGGGTGTATAAATTCTGAATTTGCAAAATATATTATAGAAGGCAACATAACGAAAGCAAAAGAGACCGTTGATAAATTTGTCAATATATTTTCTAAAGATAATTTCTATATAGAAATTCAAAATCATAATTTAGAAGACGATAAAAAGTTTCTACCGGAAGCTTTAAAGGTAGCGAAAGATATGAATATAAAGCTTGTTGCAACAAATGATTGTCACTATACTAATGCTGACAACTACTATGCTTACGATGTTCTTTTGTGTATTAAAAATGGTAGAAAATTACAAGATACTAACAGGTTAAAATTAGAAACTAACGAATTTTATATAAAGTCACCGGATGAAATGTGGAAACTTTTTAAGGATAATGAAAGTGCATTGAATAATAGTTGTGAAATTGCCAGGATGGTGGATATAAAATTTGATTTCTTTTTGGAGCGTATACCGCGCTATAAGGTAAAAGATGGTTATGATTCTCATACATATCTTGTAGAGTTATGTAATAAAGGGTTAAAAAATAGAGTAAAAAATGCAAGTAGCGAATATCACAAACGTTTAAAGTATGAACTGGATGTTGTAAAGAAATTAGGTTTCTCCGATTATTTTTTAATTGTAAACGACATTGTGAATTTTGCTAAAGAAAGAAATATATATGTTGGTCCAGGTAGAGGTAGTGCAGCATCTTCACTTATTTCCTATTCCTTAGGTATAACTGATATAGACCCTTTACAATACGATTTATTATTTGAAAGATTTCTCAATACAGGCAGAACCGAACCTCCTGATATAGATATAGATATAGAACACCAAAGGAGGCAGGAAGTGATAGATTATTTAAAACAAAAATATGGTGAAAATAATATTGCGCACATATTAACATTTGGAACCCTTTCTGCTAAAGCAGTAATAAGGGATGTTGGAAGAACTCTGAATATTCCTTATGCCGAAGTAGATAAAATTGCCAAAATGATACCTGATGCAATAAATGTTACCATAGAAAAATCATTAAATACAGTGAACGAACTAAAACAGTTATATGAAACTAATAAGGATGTAAAAAGTATTATAGATACAGCCAGCCAACTTGAAGGAAGTATAAGAAATATTTCCACTCATGCTGCCGGTGTTGTAATTTCAGACAAACCGCTTACAACATACATACCATTGCAAAAAGTGGATAATACTATAATTACAGGTGTTGATGCAAATGCTTTAGTTGATTTAGGATTATTAAAAATTGATTTGCTTGGTTTGAAAACATTAACTGTTATAAATAAAACACTGGAACTAATAAAAAATAATAGACAAGTGGAAATAAAGGTAAATGAAATTCCACTGGATGATTCCAAAACATATAAAATGTTAAGTGATGGTAAAACAATGGCAGTTTTCCAACTTGAGTCATCTGGCATGAAGGATTTACTTATAAAAATCAAACCAAACAAAATAGATGATATCATTGATGTTTTAGCATTATACCGTCCTGGTCCATTACAAAGTGGTATGGTTGATACCTATATTGCAAATAGAAGGAATCCAGAAAACATACAATATTTTCACCCTGCTGTGAGGGATTTTATAAAACATACTTATGGAGTACTTTTGTATCAGGAACAAGTTATGGAAATAGCCCATAAGATAGGGAAATTGGATTTAACAGAAGCAGACAAGCTGAGAAAAGCGATGGGTAAGAAGGATCCACAACTTCTTCATTCTTTTAAAGATAAATTTATTGACGGCGCGGTTAAAAATGGTCTTTCTCATCAAGATGCAAATAGAATATTTGATGCAATGGAATTTTTCAGTGGTTATGGTTTTAATAAATCACATTCTGTTGCATACGGATACATCTCATATATTACAGCGTTTTTGAAGGCAAATTATCCTCTGGAATATTTTTGTGCAAGTCTTATATACGACAGTGAAAATCTTGAAAAAGTTAGCGAATATGTGCAGGAGTGTAAGAATTTCGGTATTGAAATTTTAAGACCATCTATAAATAAAAGTGATGTGGAATTTAGTATTCATAATGGCAAAATTATTTTTGGACTTTGTGCAATTAAAAATATAGGCAAGAAAGCGGCAGAAGAAATAGTAACCACCAGACAAAAAATAGGTAACTTTAAAGATTTCTATCATTTTCTATCAAACATTAGTGCAAAAGAAGTAACTAAAGAAGTATTAGAAGCGCTAATAAAATCGGGGTGTTTTGAGGAGTTCAACATTTCTCGACTTGCACTATTAAAAAGCTTAGAAAAATATTTAATTTCAATTAACCAAAAAAATACCTTATTTGCGTCCCAAAGTATTTTATTCGGGAATTTCAATAATAATACTAAAATACAAGAAATATTTCAATCGGGAAATAATGAAGAAGAATTTTCACAATCAACTCTTTTAGATTTTGAAAAACAATATTTAGGTTTGTATATTACTTTTGACCCACTTAATAACTATAAATATGAATTAGAAAACTTGTGTGAAAACTCGCAGAGTTTTAGAAAGATAGATAACAGAGAATTTTTCATATCTGGTATGGTGGAGAGCATAAAAAATACACTAATAAAAAGTGGGCCACAAAAAGGACAAAGAATGATACGTGTCAAGATGAGAGATTTAGCAGGTTTTTACGATGCTTATATTTTCCCAACTAATGTTGATAAATCGCTTACATATCTAATAAAAAATAAGATTGTTGTAATAAGAGGTGTTAAAAGTGCAAGAAGAGAAGAACCCTATGTAAGGGTAAACGAAATTTACAACATAGAAAATATATGGAATATATTAGTGTCTGAAATAAAGATAAACATTCCTAATGTTCAAACCATTGATGATAATGCTTTAAAAAAATTAAAAGAACTTTTCCAAAAAAATAAAGGCAATGTTCAAGTAGTATTTAGGGTAGGTGTAGATGGCAAAAAAGCAAGAATTTACTCTGATAATGCTCGTATAAGACCAAGCTATGAATTTTTCAACGATTTGCAAAACATATTAGGTGAAAATTGTTACGAAATTATAAGAAAAAAAATACCATAACATTTAATACAAAATGAAAGTGTTATTTTCTACCAATTTACAACTAATGCAATAGAAACACAAAAAACCACAAATGGAATCAAAACGCATTCTTTCCAAAGCAGAGTTTCAGTTGCTTGATAAAATGTGCGAAACAATTGGACTGTCCACTTTACTATTGATGGAAAATGCAGGAAAATCTATTGCTAATTTTATAAGTCAATTCTATGGTTCGTTAAAAAACATTATAGTTGTTATTGGTCAAGGTAACAATGGAGGTGATGGATTAGTTGCTGCAAGACATTTGGTAAATTATGGTTTTGATGTAACTTGTATCACTACAGCGCCGGAAGAAAAATATAAAGTATATAACAATGCGGTATCCATCAACTATAATATCGCACAAAAATTAGACATTCCTATCCTATACTGGGATAATATGTTACAATCACAACTGCAAGATACTTTTGAAAACTCCAACATTATAGTTGATGCTATATTTGGCGTAGGGCTAAATAGAACCCTTACGGAAAAGTTTATAAATATAGTTAAATTCATTAATGCATTTAAAGCAGGCAAAACAATTTTTGCGGTTGATATACCAACTGGTTTAGACGCTGATACAGGAGAAATTTATGGTGAAGTTATTCAAGCTGATTTTACACTCTCCTTCACAGCATATAAGAAATGTTTTACAATTGAAAGTTCCAAAAAATTTTGTGGTAGTATTCATATTTTTGATATAGGAATACCACAACAATTTGTAAATCAACTTAAAATAGACTACGGCTTACAATTATAAGGTAAAAGCCGAAGTATATACAAATCTGATAAAAACATTTTTGGATTTTGAGTATATGTCATCAAGATGCTTAAAAAAATTTTATATTGCAACTTTTGTTACCACTTAACATGCACGGTTTTTAATAGCTAACTTTAAACATTAATTTGATATACCCTATATATACTTTTTAAAATAGGATTGAACTTTTGAATTGTATTTAACAATAATTTATTTGTTTCCAAAACCCAGGAAATATCAGCCTTTTTGAATCCGTGTTTTCGTCCACTTTTTATCGTCCTCATAATCATCAAAATATCCAGACCACGCCTTCTAAATCTTGGAGAAACTCCAAGAATAGCAACTCGCAATGCGTTAATCCTTTTAACCATCCTATATAATCCAGGCAATTTAAAAATGTTTATCCTGCCTCCTAAATACTTCAAAGCAGCTGAATAATCTGGTAAACTAATACAAAATGCTACTAATTCATCTTCATATTCAATTGCAAAGCATAATTCAGGAACTAAAATATTTTTAAAACTTTCCACTAAAAACATCGTTTGTTCAGGATAAAGTTTTTGAAAGAGGAGATTTTGTGACCATGTTTGATTAAATAAATCGGTTATCCTCTTTATATTTTTTTTTAAGTATGCATAAGTAATGTTTCTTACAACAAATTTGTTTGATACATTTTTTTCAAACTGTATTATTTTTTCAGGTATTTTTAATTCTTCCTCTGATACCTCAAAAGCATATAAATCGGTTATCTTATTAAACCCATATCTTTTAAAAAATTCAGGATAGTAATCAAAATTATAAGGCATTAAGATTGATGGACTTTTATCAAAACCTTGTGTGAGAAGTCCACACGAAAAATTCGTTGAAAAATTTATAGGACCAATTATTAAGTTTATCCCTCTCTCTCTGACAACAGCGGATATTTTGTGAAATATAAATTTAAAAACATCGAAATCATCAACAACATCAAAATGTCCAAAATATGCGGATTTTCCTTCGACACCATAAAATTCACCAAACCCTAAAGATATTCTTCCTACCACAACACCATTACTTTTTGCTATAAAAAATAATATACTATTCTCTTGTATAAATGGATTATATTTAGCCCTTAAAAATTTTCTTTCTTCACTTATTAATGGTGGAACCCAAAAATTATTATATCTATAAATATAAAAGGGAAATTCAATAAACTCCCTAAAATCAGTTACCAGTTCAAGTCTTAACAAATTTTTTAAGAGTTTTGTTAATACTTAACCGCTATTTTATTTTCAACAACTTCTTCAAATTATCCTCAACTTGTTCTATATCACTGCATAATAATTTTACATATAAACGACCAAATCTGGAAGTGTATCCGACGCATTCCTTTTTGCCTTTTTCATAAAAAACGGAATTGGCATATACATCCTTCGTTTCTGTTTTCAACACAAAGGAGCGATTAAATTTTACTCCTTTACTTTTATATTGATAATCTTCAACTTTTATACCTTTTAAAAGTTCTATTAAGCTTCTTATTTTATCATATTTGAAATATTTGAACCTCCCTTTATATTTTAATAACCATTTATAGTCATTTTTACCAACTTTTTTCTTTGTAAATGCTACCTTACTATCAATAAAGTCAGTAAATTCTAAATTGGATATTTCGTAAGCGAATAAGTCGGATGGGATTAATTCCCTTTCTATAATTTCAAAATGAGCTAAGCGCAACGCTTCTGGATAGGAGGAAGATATTAGAAAGCACGTCCTGCTTAAATTTAAAGTTGCATAATAACTTACCTTGCTTTGGTCCTGTTCTCCCACTATTGTTAAAATGTATTTTTTCTTTTTGCTTGTGTTGTCACTTTTTATAACATATTTCACTATGACTTTATATTTGGGCTTATCCGACTTGCATTGTTGTATATTTTTTGTCATATCTACATCTTCAATGGACAAATAACTAAATCTATCTAATATTTCCTTAATCTTTGTTTCAGAAGCGGGTGCAAGTTGAGGATATTTAATCCACCATTTTTTACCTGATTTTATAAAGGTATAATTTGACTCACCTTTTATGATAATTCTATAAATACTATCTTTTTCTACTATTTTTAATTCTTTTTTCAACCAAAATTGCCTACTCAAACTCACTTCATCTTCCAATAGTGGTGGAACATTGTAAACTTTATCTTCATTAAGAAATTTCAAAAATGATCCATCCCGATTGTTTTCGCTGTTCCTTCCTATAATTACTGATAAAACTTCTTGTTCTTTATTGTAAAAAATAGTTCTTATACCAGTTTTTGTTCCCACACCATAAACATCAAATTGCGTCGGATCTATTGATACTATTTTACCTTCTTTTATTTCATTTAACCGATTTATCAAGCTGTAAATCTTACTTACATCTGCGGGATATTTGACACTTGCAACAAGCCACTTATTTTTTATCTTTACAATCTCCATCCTTTCATCAAGACGTTCAAATATTATTCTATCAAGATTATCAGCATCAAGTTTAAATTTTAAAGGAACATACTCAGGTTTATAGGCAACTTTTTTGTATTCAGTGTAATAATTTGCAATAATATATGCGAAAAGTAAGAGAATGGATACTACAATCATCGTTACAATCGTTTTATTCATTTATTTATTAATCCTTGCATTCTATACGATTTGTTTACAAGCTTATATAGATATCATTATAACTTTCAAACTTCTCAAAAATAATGTTTAAAAATTAATTTTATATATTAAATCTGAAAACTTTTAATGAAAATTGATAATGTGTTTTTTTTAGAAACTTAATAGTTGTCATATGGAACTTTTCTGGTATGCGGTTGACATTTATTTCTATATTTCGATATATAGATTGTCTTCTTCTTCTATAATGTTATATGTCCTTATTTTTATGTTTGAATTACCTACATACTCGCCGGTTGCAATATTAAATTCCCAGCTATGCCCTGGGCATTTTACGGATAAAGTGTTTTCATTAACTGCTCCTTCATGTAATTTCCAACCTTTATGAGGACATATATTTTTAAAAGAAAAAAATCTTCCTTTAACTTTAAATACAGCAATAGGTCTTCCATCTATCACTACTTCTTTGCCTTCTTTTTCTTTAAAATCTTCTTTTTTCCCTATAAAAAACTTCATATAAATTTATTATAATATTAAAATAATTTAAAG
>FWPU01001701.1_pt1 | contig 12631 bp, 10 predicted proteins | sample 2228361 | NCBI WGS metagenome assembly FWPU01 (sample SAMEA103939777, study PRJEB20133) | metagenome | reverse complement strand
AGTCGGGATTGTTGTACTGCTCCTCGATCAGCTTCTTCGCTAGCTTAACCCTCGAGTCGGCAATGGGTATTTCTAGATCGGCAACAGGCGATCGGTCGGGACCGACTAGAGAATGCTGGCAGACCAACAGGCCCTTACCTCCCATCCTCCTTGCATGTACCTGCCCCGCCTGGACATTACGATAAATGGTCGATCTGCTCAGCCCGGTCAGTCCGGCCGCCTCTTTGACCGAAACCCATTTCACCCGCCAGTGGCAGCCTGGACAGTAGAGGTAAAGCGGCTTGGGCATGCTTGCCTCTAAAACAAAGCCCGGCTCCCCCTGTGACCAGCTTTGCCCCTGCTTGTACCTTTTTAGCACACTGGATTCTTAAAGTCAAACAAAATTGGGAGTCATCAGCAATCAGCGGCCAGCTTTCAGCTTCAAGCTGACGGCTGATCGCCGATGGCTTGCCCTAGCGCCTTTTATAAATCCGCTCTACGCTGAGCCGGCGCCCGTCGGACTCTATCTGGATCGCCCCGTCGATGCCGGTCCAGTAGACCGCGGCTCCAGCCTGCCTGTATCGCTCTATCACTGATGGGGCGGGGTGGCCGAAGGGGCTGTCGGGGCCGGCTGAAATTATAGCGTGGCGCGGGGAAGCGCAGGCGACGAAGGGGAGGCCGCTCGAAGTAGCGCTGCCGTGGTGCGGGACCTTCAGCACGTCGGCGCGCAGCCGCAGGCAATCGGCGACCAACCGCCGCTCGGCCTCGGCCTCGATGTCGCCGGTAAAGAGCATGACAGTCTCTCCATACTGCAGCCGCAGCACTAGCGAGTCGTTATTGGAGACCTCGCCCGGAGGCGGGCCCGGTTCCGGGTTTAGCACTTCGACCTCGACATCGTCGATCTCGAATCGCTCGCCCCGGCCGATAATGGAAAGGGGTATGCCCAGCCGGGCGGCCTTTGTTACCAGGCGCAGATATTCCGGCTTTCGCTCCGGATTTCTTCCGGCCAACGCGCGGCCGATCCGATGGTTCGACATGATGCTGAGCAGCCCTGCCGCGTGGTCGCTGTGGGCATGCGTCAGCACCAGGTAGTCTATCCTCTTCACGCCGCGATGCCATAGGAAGGGGGAGACCGCCTGCTCCCCGATATCGAACCAGCCCGCCTCATCGCGCCCTGGATTCCACCGCCCGCCTCCGTCTATCAACATGGTGCTGCCCTGCGGGAAGTGAAGAAATATCGAGTCCCCATGGCCGACGTCGAGGAAGACCGCGGTGAGCGCGCCCGGCCTGAACTGAGGCGGAAAGGGGTGAAGCGAAATCAGGCCGAGCAGAAACAGATTGAGCGCGAGCGCGAGCCGGCGCAGCGGGCCGGTCGAGGCGGCTGCGACTAAAAGCGCAGCATATGCTGCTATGGCCAGCCATAGCGGCGGCGTCGGTATGCGGAAATTTAAGGCTTGAAGCGAATCGGCCAGGGCCGCGGTCGCGAGCATCGTGCCGGCCAGCTCGGCGGCCAGCCATGATATGAAGCTGGCGATCGTCGAGCTGAAAAGGGAAGCGGCTAGTGTCATAAAAAGCAGAAGCGTGAGCAGGGAGGCGAGCGGCACGATCGCGAGGTTGAAAAAAATGCCCGAAAGGCTCGCGCGATTGAAGGAGAGCGCCATGAGCGGGTGAAGCGCGAGCTGTACCGCGCAGGAGACGATGAAAAGCGCCGCCGCATGGTAGAGGAGAATGCCTGCGGGTCTCAAGAGCGCCCGCCAGAGCTGGGGGCTCGCGCGCGACCGGCCGAATCTGGCCGCCATCCCCTCGCACATAAATTCCAGGGCGAACCTTATCCGCCTGGCCCGTCTCTGGACCGGAGTCGGCTCGAGCAGCACCGGGCGGGGCGAGAAGGCGGAGGAAAAGCCCATTTTCAGCGGGGCGGCGAATTCCGAGGCGATCGGAGATGCGATCAGGGCTATGGCTAAAACGGCGCCGAAGCTTAGCTGGAAGCCGGAATCGCGCAGCCAGCCGGGATTATAGGCGAGCAGCAGGACCGCGGCCAGAGACAGCGAATTCGCCAGCCCGCTCTCGCGCCAGATGACCGTGCCGGCCAGGTGCGCCGCGACCATAAGCGTCGCGCGCAGGATCGGCGGCCGTAGGCCGGCGGCCATGGAGTAAAGGATCAGGATGGAAATAACGATGATCGCCCGCAGCGGCCGGGGCAGAGGGGTCAGCCGGAGGGCGAGAAAACAGAAATATGCGATCATCGCCACATGCAGGCCGGATACCACCAGCACGTGATAGAGCCCGGTCCGCTTGAATTGTTCCTCGACCTCTCGGCTCATCTCGGAACGGTCGCCGAGCAAAAGCGCCTTGGCAATTGCCCGGCCCTCGGGATGATTGGAAAAGCATCGGTCCGTAAGGTCGAGCAGGCGGCGGCGAAGCGCATATCCTGCCGAGATCAGCCGGCTGCCGCGCCCGCGGCCGATGCGCTCGACGAGCAGGCCCGATTTGATCGAGCCGATGCAGCTTATGCCGTTGCGTTTGAGGTGCGCATCGTAGTCGAAACAGCCCGGGTTCAGGTAGCCGCGCGGCGGCTCGAGCGAGGCGATGGCGCGCAGGTGGTCCCCGTAACGAAGGCCGGCCAGGGCGTCGAGCGTTTTGCCGTAAAGCGACAACCGTGCCGTGCCCGAAGCCGCAATCCTCATCCGGCGCGCTCCGATCTCTTCAAGCTCCAGATAAAGGTAAGTTACATGGGGCGACCGCTCCGGGTCGCGCGCCAGCAGGCCGATCAGCTCGACCGCTTCGCCCGCTACAACTCGGCCGCTTTCCAGCAGGCGCGAGACATCCGACGCCGGTCGCAATTCCTCGCGCGCTCGTTCCAGGCCGACGGCGGCGAAAAAGATCGCCGAGAGCGAGAGCAAAAGGGAGAGCCCGCCCCGGCTGCGGAGAAGCGCTATGGCTGACGATAGGAGTAAAAAAGAGGAGATGGTTGCGACCAGGGCGAGCGGAAGGGGAGAAAAAATGGGGGCAGACGCGATGCCGGCGGCCAGGCTGGTCAGAACGTAGAGCAACGGGCTGCGGCGGAAAGCCAGCTCGCGGTTGGCCGAAAGGTCGGCAAACCGCCTGCCATCTTCCGCCTCAGGCATAGAACAGGCTCAGTTCAGCGATGCCGAGCGAGGCGCGCATCTTCCTGTTGATGAGGTTTCGAAGGATCTTCTCGTAGACCTCGCGCTTCAGGCTCTTCTTGTAGGCCTTGAGTTCAGCCTTAGCCTCGGCCTCCCAGGCTTTCAATTGCTCCTCGCCGGCGGTCTTTTCAACCGCTTCGGTAATAAGCATGTCGACCAAAGCCAGATCGCGTTCCAGTGCCGGGAAATCGACCGCCGTTTCCGGCCGCTCGAGCGCGCGCGTCATCTCTTCCAGGCGCGCTCGAGCGCGCTCGAGCGCGAGCTTTAATTCCGCCTTGTTCTCGGCCCGGTCAGCAGCCGCTTCTATCTCGGACCTCCTGCGTTTGAGAAAGTCGATAACGCGCTCCCGTTGGCCGGCATCCGTCTCAATGCGGTCCTCGGCCCGGCCTTCGGGCTGGGCGCCGACCTGCGATTCGCGGTACTCCTCGAATGCCGCCATCACCTCCTGGTGGCAGTAGAAGATAGAATTAACCAGCCGCGGCTTTATCGGGCGGGCGTAATAGGCATCGAAGGCGCGGTCGATGCCGCGCAGCGCGACGTGCAGGGGGATGCCCGCCTCCTTCCAGGTGGCGACGAGCGACCAGTCGAGCGGCGAGATGAACATGTGTTTGCCGCGACGCCTGACGAAATGCTCCTCGATCTCGGTGAAGTAGTTGTAATAGTTGAGCCTTTTCATTTTGGTGTTAATTCGTGCAAGTTGTGGCGGAAAAAATAATAGCCACGAACCGGCTCGAATTCCAGCCGCTTACTGGCGACGTGAGCATCGCTCGTAGATTATGCGCAGTCCGTCGAGCGTCAAGTTATCATCGACCAGCTTTATCTCGGTAGAATCGCCGGCGATAAGCGAGGCCAGCCCGCCGGTGGCTATGACCACAGGGTTTTCCAGTTCGGCCTTCATTCTGCGCAGCATGCCATCGACCAGGGATATATAGCCGTAGTAAAGCCCGGCCTGAATGCTCTCGACTGTGGTGGTGCCGATGATGCGCGGCGGGCGTTTGATCTCGACGCGCGGCAGCCTGGCCGTGCGCTGGAAGAGGGACTCGGCAGCCACGGTTATTCCCGGGGCGATCGCCCCCCCCAGGTATTCGCCGCGCGCCGAAACGGCATCGAAGGTGGTGGCCGTTCCCAGATCGACGATAATGGCCGGGCCGCCGTACTTGGTATAAGCAGCTACGCCGTTGACGATCCGGTCGGCTCCCACGTCGTGCGGCGGGTTATAGAGGACGGGCATCCCGATCTCTTTCAGCCAGGGCTCGACGAAAAGCGGATCGAGGCCAAAGTAGTGGCGCGCCATTTCTGAGAGGACACGATTGAGCGGGGGGACGACCGATGCTATGGCTATTCCGGTCACATGCGCGGCATCGATGCCGGCGATGCTCAAGAGGTTCCGACAGAGGATGCCGTATTCATCGACGGTGCGCTCACGCTGCGTGGTCAGCCGCCAACTGGCCAGCAGCTTGTCCCGGTCGAAGATGCCGACAACCGTATTAGTATTGCCTATATCGATAACCAGCAACATGGCTCAGGCCTCTGCCTGCCGCTCGGGCCTAGGGACTTTTATCTTTCCCTCGCGATAAGCGCGCAGCAGCGCCCCCACAACCTTCGGATCGTAACGCGAGCCGGCCCACTCGACGATCCGTTCCAGCACCAGGTCCACCTCGAACTCCTGCTGATAAATGCGCTTGAGGGTCATGGCGTCGAAGCAGTCGGCGACCGAAATTATCCTGGCGACGAGAGGTATCTCTTCTCCCTTCAACCCGTAGGGATAGCCGCTGCCATCGAATCGTTCGTGGTGCGCGCGCATGGCCGGCACTATCCCGGCCAATTGAGGGATTTGCGACATGATGTGCGCTCCCTTGACCGGATGCTGCTTCATGATCTCGTACTCTTCCGGCGTGAACTTGGCCGGCTTCTTCAATATGTGGTCCTCTATGCCGATCTTGCCGACGTCGTGGAGCAGCGCCGCGATCTTGACTCTCTCCAGCTCGTTTTCATCCAGCCCGAGCGCGCGTCCGATCTCGACCGCATAGTTGCTCACCCGCTCGCTGTGTCCCCTGGTATAAGGGTCCTTCTCGTCGATTGCGGCGGCCAGCGCGGATATCGACCCCATGAACAACTGCTTGTATTCCATGGCAGCCTTTTCCAGCCGCTCGACATAGCCCTGTATCTTATCCGCCATGCGATTGAAATTTTCAGCAAGCTCTCCCAGCTCGTTGCGCGCCCGCGCCTGGACGCGGCGGGAGAAGTCGCCGGCCGCGATCGAGCGCGTGGTGTCGGCCAGCAGTCGAATCGGACCGCTGATGCGGCGCGAGAAGAAGAAGGCGAGCAGGCAGGCGAGCAGGGCCGCCGCCACGGTCAGGCCCGCTGCGCTCCATATCATCTCCGTGACCGGCTGGTAGGCGACCGCCTCCAGGGCCTCGACCACAACCCCCCAATTCGTGTTCGGAACAGGCACGGCCGTGGCCAGGATCTGCTCGCCATCTGATTCGCGCGAGTAATGGCGGGTCGAGGTGAGCAGGCCCGAGAGCTTGACCAGTTCGGCGGAAATCTCCGGATCGGCTGCGGCCCCCAGGCGCGACTTGTCGGGATGCGCAATTACCTTTCCCTCGCCATCGACCAGGTAGGCGGTCTGGCCGGGGAGGCTGCTCTCCTCGACCAGGCCGAAGACCGGTTCCAGGTCGATCACCGCTGCCGCAGCGCGGCCGGAAGCTATCGGCAGGCCGAGCACCGCCAGCCAGCCTCGCGCGCCGCGCGCCGGCGAACCGAGCGTGACCTGAGCGTTGAGGGCGCTGGTCAGAGCGCGGTCGCACAGCTGTTCGATACCGCCATCCTCAATCGCCGGCCCGGCTGTGATCACAGCCCCAGAGGAATCGGCCAATTTTATATGGAGCAGGCCCGGGTTGCCGCGCAGCAGATCGCCGGCCGGCGGAGCGGTCCCGCTCCAGGCGCGGCCGATCAGCTCGGCCTGCAGCTGACAGCTCTCCATATAACCTGCCACGCGGGCAGCCAGCCGCTGTCCGATCTGCAATTGCAGGAGTTGCTGGTCGCGCTCGAGAGTCTCGCGGTACGAAGAGATCAGGCTGTAAGATACAAGGAGCAGCGGCAAAGTGGCGGCCGTGACCATCAGCAGGATCAGGAGATGCAGGATCTTTCCCCTTCTTACCTTCTCGCTCATAAGCCTACTCGCCTTTAAGCTCGCGTTCCATCAGCTCGCGTATCGCGAGCTGCGGCGCCTTCCCCTGATAGAGCACGGCATACATCTGCTCGGTGATCGGCATCTCCACCCCGAGCTTGCGCGCCAGGGCCAGCGCCGAGCGCGTGGTCTTCACCCCCTCGGCGACCATCTTCATCTCGGCGATGATCTCATCGAGCTTAAGCCCATGTCCCAGCTTGATCCCGACGCTGCGGTTGCGACTGAGGGCGCCCGTGCATGTTAACACAAGATCCCCCAGCCCGGCCAACCCGGCCAGGGTCTCGGGCCGCCCGCCCATGATCACTGCCAGGCGCTTTATTTCAGCGAGCCCGCGCGTGATCAGCCCGGCCACGGTATTAGATCCGAGCCCGAGGCCGGTGATTACTCCGGCTGCTATGGCTATGACGTTTTTCACGGCGCCGCCTATCTCGACGCCGATCAGGTCGCAGTTAGTATAAACGCGGACATTCAAGCCCGAGAGCGCGCGTTGTACCAGCTTGGCCGTCCTCTCATCGGTCGAAGCGGCAACCAACGCGGTGGGGTCGCCGCGCGCCACCTCGGCAGCAAAACTCGGGCCGGAAAGCGCCACCACATTCGGCGCGAAGCGGCTGCAGGTGACATCGGCGATCACCTCGCTCATGCGCATCAGCGTCTCGTTCTCCAGCCCTTTGCTGGCGCTGACCAGGATCATTTCGGGCTTAAGGTGTGGGAGCATCCGCCGGTAGATGTCGCGCACGGTGTGAGAGGGGACAGCGGAGATGACCAGTTCGGAGCCGTACAACGCCTCCTCCATATCATCTGTGACCCCGATCCGGTCGTTGAGCATAACGCCGGGCAGGTACTCGTGGTTCTCCCTTTCCGCCCGGATCCTCGAGGCCAACTCCTCCCGCCTGCTCCACAGGCGGACGCTGTGGCCCAATTTGTCGAGGAAGAAGGCGAGGGCTGTCCCCCAGCTCCCAGCTCCGATCACCGCGATCCTGTGCATGGCTTGTTATTCGCCGCAGGGCCGGCCGGGGAGAGGGCACAGCCTGCGAGCGCGGCCGCGCTTACAGGTTACCTCTGCGGCTAATGAAAATTTACCCCGCCCCCGCTAGTGTCTGAAATGCCTAATGCCGGTAAAGACCATGGCGATGTTGTGCTCGTCGGCTGCAGCGATCACCTCTCGGTCGCGCACCGACCCCCCCGGCTGAATAATGGCGGTTGCTCCCGCGCGCGCCGCCTCGTCTATGCCGTCGCGAAAGGGGAAGAAGGCGTCGGAAGCCAGGGCCGAGCCTGCCGGGCTCGAGCGGGATTTGGCAACCGCCAGCCGCACCGAATCGACGCGGCTCATCTGACCGGCCCCTACGCCGAGCGTCCGGTCAGCCGAAGCGAAGACGATGGCATTCGATTTCACGTGCTTGGCAACCCGCCAAGCGAAAAGCATGGCATCGATCTCGGCGGGAGTTGGAGCGCGGCGCGTCACAACCCTCAGCTCCTCGCGCCGGATATAATAGATGTCGCGCTCCTGGAGGAGAAACCCGCCGCCGGCGCTCCTCAGCTCGACCATCTCTTTCGGCCAACGCTCGGGCGGCAGGGCGAGCAGGCGCAGGTTCTTCTTTGACGATAGGAGAGCGCGCGCTTCGGCGGTAAACTCGGGCGCGATTATCGCCTCGACGAAAAAGCCGAGCGCCTCGCGCGCCGCCGCTTCATCTACCGTGCGGTTGAAGGCGAGGATTGAACCGAAGGCTGAGTCCGGGTCGGTCTGGAAAGCTTTGCGCAGGGCAGCGGCTGCCGTTTCGGCCACAGCCACGCCACAGGGATTAGTATGCTTGATGATGCAGGCGGCAGGCTGTTCGAACTCCCATACCAGCGCCCAGGCGGCGTCGAGGTCGAGGATATTATTATAAGAAAGCTCTTTTCCCTGAAGGATCTCGGCAGCGGCCAAGCCTCCGTTGGAGCCGTGCTTTCGATAAAAGGCCGCGCGTTGATGAGGGTTTTCGCCATAGCGCAGGTCGCGCTGCTTTTCCAGAATTAGAAGCTCTCGCTCGGCCAGGCCGCGCTGTTCGGCCCGCTCGAGCCTTCCGTCGGCGGCCAGGCTTTCCAAGTACTGGGCGATCGCTGCATCGTAAGCGGCGGTGCGAGCGAAGGCGCGCCGCCCGAGGTTTAACCGCAGGGGAAGAGTAGTCGCCCCATTGTGCCTTTTCATCTCGTCCACTACCAGGGGATATTCCGAAGGATCGGATACGACGGCGACGTATTCCAGGTTCTTAGCGGCAGCGCGCAGCAGGGCCACGCCGCCGATGTCGATCTGTTCAAAGGCATCGGCAATGCCGGCGCCACTTTTGACCGTCTCGACGAAGGGGTAGAGGTTGACCGCGACGAGATCGATCGGTCGCAGGTCGTGGCGGGCAGTTTCTTCGATCTGCTTTCCGGCGCGGCGCGCCAGGATCGCGCCGTGGATCTTCGGGTGTAGGGTCTTGACCCTGCCTTCCAGGATTTCCGGGTACCCGGTTACCTCTGAAACTTCCAGGACAGCTATCTGGTTTTCACGCAGCAGCTTCGCCGTGCCGCCGGTCGAGATGATCTCCACGCCGAAGCCGGCGAGATGGCGGGCGAAGTCGATGATTCCGCTCTTATCGGCGACGCTGATCAGGGCCCTATTGATCTTCACTTCCATGGGATAACTCTCCAATCAGGGCTATTTTAACCTGGAATCTGCCGAAGCGGGTCGCCAAAAAGCGGCCGTCGAGCGGCGGGACAGGCGATCGAGTCGCGAAGCCGGCGCCCGGCTCACCTGCTGTAGCCGATCAGGTTCCAGACCCCTCTTTCATCGAGGTATTTATAAAAGGTAACAGTCGGCTGAAGGGGTGCCTGCGCGTTGTTTGCCCGCTGCGCTGCCTGTTGCACCACATGGTTATTTTTACCATAGTGCGCCAGCACTTTTCGCACATAATCTCTGGTCTCCCGATACGCCGGCAGTCCTTTGAACCTCTGCACGGCCCCGTGTCCGGCATTGTAGGCGGCGAGCGCCAGGCTCAGGTTGTTGTTGAAGAGCCCTAAAAGGGAACTGAGATATCTGATCCCGCCGTGGATGTTCTCCTCGGGATCGAAGATGTTGCGCACTCCTAATTCGCGGGCCGTTTCGGGCATGAGCTGCATCAGGCCCCGCGCCCCCTTGGGCGATACGGCCAGGGGATCATAATTCGATTCGACCTTTATCACCGCCCTCACCAGGTCGGGATCAACCCCATAGGCGGCAGAATACTTTTCGATCAACGAGTCGTAGCTCGGCTCAGCCGCGGCCTGCTCACCGGCAGGAGCCTGCTCTTCGCGCGCCTGCCCGTTCCCCTTGGGGATATTGGTCAGCACCCATATCCCCTTCGATTCGTCGAAATAGCGGTAAAGCTGAGCTGTAGCTGTATTGGAGGCCGCATGAAGCAGGCCGATTACAAGCAAAACGCGAAGCAAATACATGGTCCTCCGATCCGCAAGCGTGCCTCCCAAACGGAGACCTCTATTTTATGGGATAATGCAGATAAATTCAAGCACTTTTAACCGCTCGAGTCAAACTCTTATTGACAGGCGAAAGCCAGTTGATTAAAATTCGGAAGCGTCTGAGCCTCCGGTTGAACTTTTTCTTAGAAAGTTCGCAGTGAGCGGTGAAGCTTCAGATAGCCTGGTTAACGAAAGAGATAATTAGTAGTACCAGAACTGTCTGAGGTTAGGGTTGTATTCCAAATTAGTGATAAGACTATGTTTAGCTCTCACCCCTTGACAGTTGGGGGGCTCGGAAATGAACCGCCTAAAAGTTATAAGGTTAACCAAAGTAAGTAGTAGGATAAAGTCCAAGATAGGTGTGCGCAGGCTTGACACCAAAGGCGTCGCAGAGAGACTCGTAAATCTCACTCCTGAAGAACGGAGTATTTTGGACAAAGCTAAAAAGAAGATAGAGCGTATTAGAAAAGAGACCTTTCACCTCAGGGGTTTAAAGCGCCCGGTCGCTCTCAGGGGCATAACTATAGAGGAAGCAAGAATTGCAGCTAAAGCCGGGCTTATCGCTGAAGGAGAGTTGTGGTGGTGGATAGATGAAATTCAAAAGGCTAAAAGAAAACCCAAATCGTAACTGAAAGCTGGGGGAAAGCTAAATTAGGGGGTTGTAAGACTTCAAGCTCTTTCACACTTGTTGCGGCTGTTCACAGGAGGGCAAGGCACATAAAGACGCCAGGTGGTAGTAGCTGTAGTGTGTCGTTTGAGGGCTACACCAGTTGGTATAGATAGCCCCGATGTATATGGTTTTCTTAAAAACAAACTGCCATGCGTACTAAAAAGCCAATATTTTTGAAGGAGCTGCTTGACCCAGAGATATCGGTTTTTAAGAAGCAAGCGTTCCTATTTTTCCTAGACATGGAGCTTGAGAAAGCGATGAGATACCATACCTATATCTCATTGCTGTTAGTGGAATTAGGCTATTCCAAGCCTCAAGCTAAAGATATCGGCGAAAAGGTCCAACGACTGGCCTCTATCTTATCGAGCGAACTGCGAAGTACAGATATCGTTGGCCGGTTAGATAAAGATAAGCTCTCCGTGATCTTACCAAATACAGATAGAATCAGCGGCAATTTGGTAAAAGAGCGGCTGGGCGCAACTCTAGCCGATTACAGGTTTCCTTCCTTTTTCGCATTGGCCTGCTTTCCATCTGATGGTACTGATTTCATACATTTGCTCAAGGTGGCGATGAGCCAGCTGCAGGGCACATTGGGATAATTGCCCAACCTGAGTCCCTGCTCGTTGCTTCAGTCTGGAGCATAAAAATTCAGAGGCTAGCGCTTTAACCATTTGATTTTGTCGAGTAATGGTGTCCGAGTGATCTTTTTGCGAGCGCTGTTGCGTTCAAGCTCCCAGGCGGCCAATTCGCGAACCAAGGTGTCAGCATCCCCCAACCCTAGGAAACGTCAGCGGGGGTATGTATGACGCGATCAAGAAAGTTCGCGATCGAGGTATCCCTGTGGTCATCAGTACCCGTGTTTATACCGGGCGGGTGATTCCCCTATATGCGAGCAAAGGTGCAGGGATTACGCTCCGAATTGGCAATAGCACTCGGAAGCTGCAACAGTTAGACCGATACGTGTGGGAGCGAATGCGGCGATGGGAGCGCTCACAAAAAGGAGCGAGGGGACGATGGGATGAGAAGGCTTTCTATCTTCTGGTGGTCCATAGCGGGCTGGAGCACTTCTTCCCAAAGGGGGTGTGCGGTTCAAGACCTTGAAAGCCACAGGCAGAAGGTTGTCGGAAAGCCGTATGAGGGAGAACCTCCAAAGCCTGACAAATCGCTTCAGCCGACGCGCTACGCGCGGCTGATCTTCGCCGTGAGACGGCATAAAGCGGGTCTCGGAATGGACGCGAGGCCACTGCGGAGCGAATGACACATGGTTGACATGCGCGCGTTGCGACACATGCAGGCTTGGTTCATTCTCGTGATTGCGCTCGCGCTCCATGTCATTGACGAAGCCCTGACTGACTTCCTGGATTTTTACAACCCGTTGGTCCTTTCGATACGGTCAAGGGTACCTTGGTTCCCGATGCCGACCTTCACATTCGGCATTTGGTTGGCGGGTCTTGCTGCTCTCGTGTTCCTTCTGGCCTTGCTGGGGCCGGCTGTGCGCCGCGGTGCCGCGGGTACTCAGCTCGCTTCTTGGGTGTTGAGCGGCATCATGTTCCTGAACGGGTTGGGTCATTTGGGCGGCTCGCTGTACTTTGGAAGATGGTTGCCGGGAGCGACTTCCGCCCCTCTGCTACTGATAGGCAGTATAGTGTTAGCGCGCCGGACGTGGGAGAGGAAGCGTTCCGCCTCTCTGGGTATTGAGCATGCCGTCTGACCGCCGCTGTAGCCGACCGCTGAAAAGCGCAGCGGCTGAGCGGCAAAGTCGTACGGCCCCTGCGGGGCCAGGCGATAACAATCGCGCTGCAGTAAAGGCGTGCGCGCGAAAACCTGGGGCCCGGGCGCGTTGACAGGCACGGTGCGCTGCGTTACTATTTAAAGGTATTTTACCGCCGGTGCCGAAGTGGTGGAAATTGGCAGACACGCTATCTTGAGGGGGTAGTGCCCGTGAGGGCGTGGGGGTTCGAATCCCCCCTTCGGCACCAACCTTCCTGTCTTGGTAAGAGCCCACGGAGAGTGTATAGACTCTGCGTGCTCTGCACCTTCCGCGGTGAATTTCATTTTGACTCCTGACTCCTTGTCCGGTGCGCCAACTATAGCAATTTTAAATTGGCTGTACGGTTCAAGCTTTCGCCCCGCTGGGGCACGAACCCG
>FWPU01011273.1_pt1 | contig 12634 bp, 11 predicted proteins | sample 2228361 | NCBI WGS metagenome assembly FWPU01 (sample SAMEA103939777, study PRJEB20133) | metagenome | reverse complement strand
GCTGTAAATGACGCCGCACTGGAGGACGAAATTGCCGGCTCCAGGCGGGACATCGAGGAGCGCCTGGGCATCCAGTGCAGGTATATAGCCTGGCCCTTTGGCACTCGCCGGGACGTGAGCGCCAGGGCGCTGGAGGTGGTCGCAGGCGCGGGCTACAGCGCCTGCTTCGGGGCCTTCCGGGGGAGCATCTACCCCGGCCAGGCGCACGACCTGCTGGCCATCCCACGGCACCACTTCGAGGTGCAGTGGCCCAGGGGTCACATCAGGTTCTTCGCTAACGGTCACATGGAGGGTTAAAGCTTGCCAAAGTCGAGACTGTACCGCCTGTGGAAGTGGCTTGAGCGCGCCATCCTGAGGGCTACGCTGCGGGTGCGGCGCCGCGACGACCTGAGGAAACTGGGCAGCGAGTACGGCGGCTGCACCGTGCCTATCTCGCTCCTGTCCAGGTCGTCCATCTGCTACTCCGTGGGCGTGGGGGACGACATCACCTGGGACAGGGCCCTCATGGAGCTGGTGGGGTGCGAGGTCTTCGCCTTTGACCCCACGCCCGTGTCGGTGGAGTACGTGAAGCGGCATGCCAGCGACCTGCCCGGCTTCCACTTCTACGACGTGGGGCTGTGGTCCAGGGACGGCACCATGAAGTTTTACGCGCCCAGGGACCCCACCCACGTATCCCACTCCATCGTCAACCTTCAGAGTACCGACCAGTACTTCGAGGCCAGGTGCCGGCGGCTGGCGACGCTCATGAAGGAGTTGGGCCACAGCTACATAGACCTGCTGAAGCTGGACATCTTCGGCGCGGAGTACGAGGTGCTGGACAACATGCTCCAGGACAACGTGCCCGTGCACATCCTGTGCGTGGAGTTCGGCCAGCCAGTGTCCTTCTTGCGCATAAGAAAGACAGTAAGGAAGCTCCAGAAGGCCGGGTTCACGCTGGTGAGCATAGACGGCTGGCGTTACGCCTTCGTGCGGGAGCCATGGACAGCGCCGGCCAGGCAGCCTGTCAACGTCGCCGAAGGGGCCGGCCGGTGAGGGTCTGCATCCCGGGGGCGCATGGCGGCATCGGCGGCCCGGCCTCCTTCGTGCGCAAGCTGTCGGACGGCCTGCGGGCACACGGCGGCCAGGTAGTCCATGACCCCGATGACCGGCCTTACGACGTGGTGCTGGTGATAAGCTGCACCCCCCAGCTCTGGTGGCTGCGCCAGTGCAAGCGGCGCGGCATACCCATCGTCCAGCGGCTGGACGGCTTCCACTGGTACCACAGCGCCCTGCCGCTGACCTCGCCGGCCCGCTGGAAGGGCGGCCCGGTCAACCTGCTCATGCGCTTCATCAGGGACCACGTGGCCGATTACGTGGTCTATCAGAGCCACTTCACCGAGGACTGGTGGCACATGCGCTACGGCCTGGCCCCTGTCCCCAGCACCATCATCTATAACGGCGTGGACACCAACGTGTTCCGGCCATCCGAGGAGGCGGCCCCCGAGAAGGACGAGCTTTCCCTCATCTCGGTGGAGGGCAACCTGGGTGCCCACGCTCAGGTGCTCAGGACGCCTGTGGAGACCTGGCGTCGCCTGTGTGCCGAGGGGCAACGGGCGCGGCTGTCGCTGGTGGGCTGCGTGCCAGAAGAGCTCCGCTACCTCATACCGTCCGACCCGCGCGTGGCCTACCTGGGCACCGTGCCCAACGCATCCCTGCCCGCCCACCTGAACGGCGCCACCGTCTTCATTTCCGCCGAGATTAACCCCCCATGCCCCAACTCGGTCATCGAGGCCCTGGCCTGTGGCACGCCGGTAGTAGGCTTCGCCACCGGTTCGCTGCCGGAGCTGGTGACCGGGGACGCCGGGGTGTGCGTGGACTACGGCGCAGACCCCTGGAAGCTGGAGGAGCCAGACATTGACGGCCTGACAAAGGCAGTGGAGAAGGTTGCCACGGACCATGCCCGCTACTCGGCTGGCGCCAGGCGGCTGGCCCTGGAGCGCTACAGCCTGGGGCGCATGGTGGCCGCCTACGTCAGGGTATTCCAGTGCGCCATGGATGGCGCCGAGGGTCTGTGAGATGCACCATTCCCTCTCTACTCACCCTCAGGTCAGCAGCCAGGCCGCCATCGGAGCAGAAAAGGCTGCCGCACCACGGCGCGACCTCTTGATGCCTTTCTTGCAGGTAGTCCTGCTCCTGGCTATTGCCTCGACCATCACCATCATCACCGATGCGCTGCTGCGCACCCAGGCATGGCGCCTGACTCTGTTCCTGCTGCTGTGGGTAACTGTGGCCGTCATGGTCTGGTACCGGCCCAGGGTGTCGGCACGTGTGGTTGATAGGGTGCGGCGGTACTTTCTCATTATCATTGGCCCTTACGTTCTGCTAGTGCTGGTGGATGCCCTCAGCGCCGTCACTTCCGGCGCCGAGCTCTTCGCCACGCGGAGCATCGTCCTGCGCTCCCTGTTCATGCTCCCGGCGATGGCCGCTATCTGCGTTGCAGCGGGTGGCGGCACAGACCTGCGGCGCGGACTCAGGGCGCTGGTGCGGCCCTACATATACCTGTGCCTGGTGGTCTCGGCGACAGGACTGGCAGCCTGGGCGCTGGTGCAGACCGGCGCCGTGGAACCCCGGGACTGGGTACCGCCCCAGTACCTCTCGGAGAAGATCAACCGGAAGGCACAAGAAGCGGGGGGATACCTGTACTCCATGCCCTACTACCTGGGCTTTGTGCTGTCGGGAGCATCGGTACAGGAGACCCTGGGCACCTACCAGGCCAGTGGCCTGTCGTCAGAGCCGCACCCCGCCGCGTTGTTCGTCACGCCTGCCCTGTTCTTGCTGCCCTTTGCTTTCCCCGACAGGAAGCACTGGGCCAAGGTCCTGGCCGGCCTGCTCATCCTGGCCTTCCTGGCCGTAGTCTACTCCGGGACAAACGTGCTTATCCTTACCACCATAGGCGTGCTGCTGATGGCCAGGCAGCTAGTCTACGGCAACAGGTACATGAGGCCCGTCTATATCGCTGGCCTCGCTGTCTTCCTTTATTTTATGCTTACATTGCTTGGCTCGCTGCTGCTGGACCTGGGCCATGCGCAGTTCATCGAGCTGAAGCTAGAAAGTCAGTCCGGGCGGGAGTTCAAAGAGTTCCACCTGTCGTTGCTGGAGTCCGACACTCTGCTGGGCCACGGCATGTTCCGGGACTCCGGCACCGCGCCATGGGGGACAGTGCCTGGCCTGCTGACAGCCACGACCTTCTGGCTACAGGCCGCCGTTCTTGCTGCCTTCGGGCTACGCCTGTTCCTTTCCAGGGGCGACCTGTCGCTGCCGGGGCTTGCCTTCCTGTACGTGGCGGCGCACTCCATGAAGGACCCGCCCCACATCCTCCAGTTCGGCTTCTACCTGTACATCCTGTTCATGGCTGTGCTGGCAGGGGCAGCCTCGAGGCAGGAAGGCCCGGTCCAGACCCGTAGTAGCACATGACAGGTCTCTTTGCTTATTTGAAGAACGTTGGTCCGGAGGAACGACTATGTACGATGCCCGGCTGGAGGACCGAGGAAAACAGCTATCACCAGTGCTCCGCCTGGCAGGGGCCGCCGGACAGGTGTTGCCACAGCCGCTGAAGCAGGCCCTTTACCGCGTCCCGCTCCTCAGCGGGCTTATACGCCGGCAGTTGAACCTGCTGGCGCCCAGGGGGCCTGTGGAGGTGGCGGTAGCCGGCGGCATGCTCCAGGGCATGCGGCTCAAGCTGGACCTCAAGTCCGAAAAGTACTACTGGCTGGGGACATACGAGCCACACCTGGTACAGGGCATAGGCGACTTCTGCCGCCCCGGCATGACGGTCTACGACGTGGGCGCCAACATCGGCTGGACGTCTCTGGCCTTCGCCAGGGTGGTAGGCAGCGGGGGCAGGGTGTACGCCTTTGAGCCGCTGCCGGCCAACGCTCAGCGCATAGCTGACAACGTGGCCCTGAACTCCCTGGAGGCAGTGGTGCACGTGGTCCCCTGCGCGGCCTCAGACCGCGAGGGCAGCGAGGCCTTTCTCGTCCACAAAGAGCACGCCATGGGCAAGCTGGCGGGACCATGGGGCAGGAAAATCAGCTACATGGGCCAGACCGAGGTAAGGAGCATCAGGCTGGACGATTTTGCCTACAGGGACGGCAACCCCTGCCCTGACCTGCTCAAGATGGACATCGAAGGCGGCGGCGTAAAGGCCATTCCGGGCATGCTGCGCCTGCTGGCGGAGCGACGCCCCATCGTCTTCATGGAGCTTCACGGCCCGGAGGAGCAGCGTGCAGCCTGGGACGCCCTCAAGAGGAACGGCTACCGGGTGTGCAGGATGCGCAGGGGCTATCCTGAGGTCAGCAGCCTCGAGGCCATGGACTGGAAGGAACATGTTGTCGGTATTCCATAGTCGCCGCGTGCGCCAGACAGGCCCCAGGCTGCGGCCATGAAGGCTTTGAGCGCATGGATATGACGAGTAGGCTGACTTTGCCCCTCCTGAACAGGAGGGTCGGACACTGGAGGCCGCGCTACCTGTGGAGCCGCTTCAGGCGCTGGTACTACGACTCCACCCACAGGGGCAGTCCGTGGCTGACCAGGCAGGCCATTGCCCTCCTGGAGCAGCTTATCGCCAGAGAAGACGTGGGGTTCGAGTGGGGCGCTGGCCGAAGCACCCTGTGGTTCGCCCAGCGGTGTGGCCGCCTCTGGAGCGTGGAGCACGACCCGTCCTGGCACAGCTCGGTCAGCGCCGCCCTCCGGCAGGCGCGGCGAGACAACGTCACGCTGCTGCTGCGTGAGCGAAAGCCCCCCTGGAGGCCGAATATGCTGGTGCCGTCCTCCAGCTCCAGGACGAGTCCCTTGACTTTGTTCTGGTGGACGGCAAGGACAGGGACCGCTGCGCCGTCAATGCAGTGACCAGGCTCAAGCCCGGAGGGGTGCTGATCATAGATAACGTGGAGCGCTACCTGCCTTCGGCGTCGCGCTGTCCCTTCGCCAGGGGGCCACTGGACGGCTACGCCAGCGAGACATGGCGCCAGTTCGCCGGTCTCACGCACAGGTGGCGACGCATCTGGACCAGCGATGGCGTCACCGATACCGCCCTGTTCTTCAAGCCCTGACCTCGGGGCGCCTGGCTGGGACAGCGCACCGCCGCGGCGGCAACACTGCTCTCAAGGAGATGGCCCATGAGCGCCGGCGGCCCTGTTCGCGTACTGGTGCTGACGAACATCCTGCCCCCGTACCGTGTCCCGCTGTACCAGCGCCTGGCGAGTATGCCAGGGCTGGACGTGAGGGTCATCCTGCTGGGTGAGTCGGAGCCTAACCGACAATGGGACCTGGACATCAAGAAGAACGACTTCGCCACACAGGTGCTTCCAGGGAAAAGCCTGTACTTCTGGCGCTGGGAACTTCCCGTGCACCTGAAACGGGGCCTGGTCAGGGCCCTGGAGGAGCAAAGCCCGGACGTGGTCTTGGTCTCGGGATGGGACCAGCCGGGGTACTGGCAGGCCGCGTGGTGGTGCAAGCGCCGGGGCGTGCCCCTGGTGCTTCATTGCGGTAGCACCCTCACCAGTGGCCTGCACACCCGCACACCCTGGATGCTCTTGCGGAAGGCCATGGTGAGAATGGCGAGCACCTACGTAGCCTACGGCTCCAGGGCGCGGGAGCACCTGTGCTATCTGGGCGCTCCGCCGGAGCGGGTCCACGTGGGCTTCAACACCGTGGACATGGACGCCTTCGCGGCGGCGGTCCAGCAGGAGAGGGCCAGGCCCGCAACGCGCCAGCTCCGCGGCTCGTACCCACCTGTCCTGCTTCTGTACACCGGCCAGCTCATCTCCCGGAAGCGAGTGGACCTGGCCCTGGGGGCAATGGCATCCCTGGACAAGGAAGACCTGGGGTTACTTGTAGTTGGCTCCGGGCCTGAGGAGGCGGGCCTCCGGTCGCTGGCGGCCTCGCTGGGCCTGCGCCACGTCTACTTCGAGGGGTTCCGACAGCCTGACGAGTTGCCGCGCTACTATGCCCTGGCCGACGTGCTGGTGCTTCCCTCGGACAGGGAGGTCTGGGGCCTGGTAGTCAACGAGGCCCTGGCCGCGGGGCTGTACTGCATCTGCTCTGACAAGGTAGGCGCCGCCTGCGACGCCCTGCGCCCCGGCTGGAACGGCGATACCTTCGCCGCCGGCGATGCCCAGGACCTGGCGGCCCGGCTCCGCGCCTGCATGGCCATAAGCAGGCAGGTAGCAGAGCGAAGGGATGCAATAGTCGCTGATGCCCGTGCCCGGCTAGGGATCGGCCAGATGGCCGAAGCCTTCGCCGCCGCTGTGCGCCAGGCCGTCGGGTCGAGGGAAGCAGCGCCGTCGCTTTCTGCTGGGGGACGTCAGCGGTGAAAGTCCTCCACGTCCTCCCCAGCCTGTCGCCCGGGTGGGGTGGGCCGGTAGCCGTCGTCGCCGACCTGGCCCGCGCGCTGCGCCAGCAGGGAGTAACGTCCACGGTGTTCGCGGCGACGGGGCGGCGCGTGGGAGGCAACCACGTGCCCATAGACGGCACGGCGACGCGCCTCTTTCCCACTGGCCCGCTGGCGCTGGTCTGGACGGGGCATTCGCCCACCATGGCGCGGGCGCTTCGCCTGGCGGCGGCCCACCACGACCTGGTCCACATCCACGAGCTGTGGCATTACCCGGGGTATGCGGCCGCCAGGGCAGCGTGGAAAGTGGGCAGGCCCTACATGGTGACGGTGCACGGCGGCCTTGGCCCTGTGGCGCTGGGCCGCAAGGCCCTCAGGAAGTCCCTCTACATGGCCACCTTCCAGCGTCGCATACTCGTGGGCGCGGCCGTGCTCCAGGCCTTCACCGAGGCCGAGGCGGGCCACATACGCCAGCACGTGCCCGGCGCGGCCGTGGCCGTCATCCCCAACGGCGTGAGGCCAGAGGCCTTTGACGATTTGCCCGTTGGGGCAGACTTCCCGGGCAACGGTGGCGACCTGAGCGGCAAGCGGGTCGTCCTGTTCCTGGGGCGGGTCCACCCCGGCAAGGGGCTGGACATCCTGGCCAGGGCCTTTGCCCAGGTCGCCAGGCAGCGCCCCGATGCCAGGCTGGTCATCGCCGGCCCCGACGAGGGCGGCTACAGCGCCCGCGTCCAGTCCATTCTGCGCAAAGGGCGCGTGCTGGACAGGGCCAGCTTCACCGGCATGCTGACAGGGCCCCACAGGCTGGCCGCGCTGGCGCGGGCCGATGTCTTCGTGTTGCCGTCCTACTTCGAGGGCTTCAGCATGGCCGTCCTGGAGGCGCTGGCCTGCGGCCTGCCCGTGGTCATCAGCAGGCAGTGCAACTTCCCTGAGGTGGCCCAGGCAGGAGCCGGCCTGGTCATTGACACTGACGCCGGCCAGCTAGCCCAGGCGCTGGCACAGCTCCTCGACGCCGCCCCGGAGCAGCGGCGCGACATGGGCGAGCGCGGCAGACGCCTGGTCAGGGAACGCTACACCTGGGACGCCATCGCCGCCCGCATGGCTGACCTCTACAGGCAGGTGGTAGAGGCCCATGAGCAAGGGGTGGACCTCACTCCTAAGGCCCTCTCTCCACGCGTGGAGAAGGGGCCATAGCTCGGCTGACGCCGTGCACCGGGACACCGGGGTGAGGTGTGCGCCGTCCCGGAGCTGTCCATATTCATAGTGTTGCCGCCCCGTGGGGGCGGGCCAGGGCATCGTGCTGAAAGCTGATGGCTGACCGCTGCCCCCTCGCGGGCGACCAGGAGGCTGCCTGTCCCGTGAAGGCGCTGGAACAGAGCTACCGCAGGGGCACGCTCCAGGTGGTGGAGGTGCCGCAGCCCAGGGCTAGCCGAGGGCGCGTCGTGGTGCGCACGGCGGCGTCCCTGGTCAGTGTGGGCACCGAGAAGGCCCTGGTGGAGCTTGCCCGCAAGAGCCTGCTGGGCAAGGCCCTGGCCCGGCCAGACCTGGTGAAGCAGGTGCTGGACAAGGCCCGCACCGAGGGCATCGCCGAGGCCTGGCGCCAGGCCGTGGGCCGACTGGAGACGCCCATCCTGCTGGGGTACTCCTCCGCCGGGACAGTAGTTGAGGTCGGCCCTGGCGCTGGCGGCTTCAAGGTCGGCGACCGCGTGGCCTGCGCCGGCGCCGGGTACGCCGGCCACGCCGAGTTTACGTCTGTCCCGGCCAACCTCTGCGTGCCCGTGCCCGACACGGTCACCTTCGAGGAGGCCGCCTTCGTGGCCATTGGTGGCATTGCCCTGGAGGCCGTGCGCATGGCCCGGGTGGGCCTCGGCGACCGCGTGGCAGTCATCGGCCTGGGGCTGCTGGGGCAAATAGCCGTCCAGTTGCTCCACGCCGCCGGCTGCCACGTCTTCGGCCTGGACGTGGAGCCGGGCAAGGCGGACATGGCCTCGCGCCACGGCGCTGAGGCCACGGCCATCGCGGGCGACGGCGCCCCGGCGGTGGATGCCGTCCTGGCCTGGTCGGGCGGCCATGGCGCCGACGCCGTCATCATCATGGCCTCGGCCCACGGCAACGGCCCCCTGGAGCAGGCCGCGGCCATGTGCCGCGAGCGTGGGCGCATCGTTGCCACGGGCATGGTGGGACTCCAGGTGCCCCGCAAGCCCTTCTACGACAAGGAGCTGGAGCTGGTGGTCTCCCGCGCCTGGGGGCCTATCTTCTACGACCCGCGCTATGCCCAGGGCGGCGTGGACTACCCGCTGGCCTACGCCCGCTGGACCGCCGGCCGCAACATGGAGGAGTTCCTGGCCCAGCTTGCCAGAGGCGCCGTATCGGTGCGGCACCTCATCACTCACAGGTTCCCCATCGAGCAGGCCGTGGCAGCCTACGAGATGGTGCTGGAGGGCCAGCAGCCCTGCATCGGCGTCGTCCTCACCTACCCTGGCGCGGTGGCCGCAGCGCCGCAGGCCGAAGGCGCCGCGCCCTCGCCTTTCATGGTCTGGCTGAAGCCAGAGGCCCGGCCGGCAGCCAGTCCCGACGGCCGCATTAGCATCGGCATCATCGGGGCCGGGCAGTTCGCCAGCGGCACGCTGCTGCCGGCGCTGAGGGGCCTCAAGGGCCTCAGGCTGCGGGGCGTCGCCACCAGCACCGGACTCAGCGGCAGGCACGCAGGCGCCAGACACGGCTTCGAGTACTGCACCTCGGACTACCGCGAGCTGCTGGCCGACCCGGCCATCGGGCTGGTGCTGGTGCTGACGCGCCACGGCTCCCACAGCGCGCTGGCGGCGGAGGCCCTGTGGGCTGGCAAGCACGTTTTCGTGGAAAAGCCCCTGGCCCTGGACGTGGCCCAGCTCCGCCAGGTGGCCGGGGCCTACCAGGAGGCCCTTGCCAGGGCGGAGGCCGAAGGGCGCTCGCCGCCGGTGCTCATGGTGGGGCTGAACCGCCGCTTCTCGCCCTTCTCGCGCTGGCTGAGGGAGCGGCTGGAGCGCGTCAGCGGGCCGCTGTCGCTGAGCTTCGTGGTCAACGCTGGAGCGCTGCCGCCGGACTCCTGGGCCAACGACCCTGGGGACGGCGGAGGGCGCATCATCGGCGAGGTCTGCCACTTCGTGGACCTGGCGCAGTACCTGGCCGCGTCGCCAGTGGCGCGGGTCTACGCCCAGCCCGTCGCCGGCGGAGGCGTCGCAGGTGATGATAGCGTCATCGCGACACTATCGCTGGCCGATGGCTCCGTCGCCAGCATCACCTACGCCGCCAGGGGCAGCAAGCGCTACCCCCGCGAGCGCGTCCAGGTCTTCGGCGACGGCGCCGCCGGCGCCATCGAGAACTTCAAGGAGGCCGTCTTCGTCCAGGGCGGCCGGGGCCAGCGCATGAGGAGCTGGCTCTCGGTGGACAGGGGCCACCGTGGCGAGCTGGAAGCGCTGCTGACCGCCGTCAGCGGCCGCGCCCCTAAGCCCGTGTCCCTGGACGACTACGTGAACACCACCCTGACCACCTTCGCCCTGGAGCGCTCCCTGAAGTCTGGACGCCCAGAGGATATCGGACCCTCTGCCGTCATCCTTACCGAGGGAACTGAAAGCTGACTGCTGATAGCTGAATGCGACCATGCGAGTGTTATTGCTTACGGCTTACTTTCCGCCAGACGTAGGCTCCGCGGCGCACCTCTACCACGAGCTCGGGGTGGCGCTGCGGGGCATCGGGCACGAGGTCACGGTGCTGACCACCCTGCCGGGCTACCACGCCCTGGGCGACCTGTCCCGCTACCGCCGGAGGCTGTGGGCCAGAGAGGAAGTGGACGGCCTGCGGGTCGTGCGCGTGGCCACGCCGCGGCTGCCCCGTGGCTCCCTGGTTGGCAGGGCCATCTGGCAGTCTGGGGCCGCGACGGGCATGCTCCTGGCCGGGCTGGCGCTGCCCCGGCAGGACGCGGCCATCGTCTACTCGCCGCCCCTGCCCCTGGGCCTGGCGGCGCTGGCCCTCAAGCGCCTGCGGGGCACCCGGCTCGTCCTCAACGTCCAGGACCTCTTCCCCCAGAGCGTCATTGACCTGGGGCTGCTCAGGGGACCGCGCCTCGTCCGCTTCTTTGAGGGCATGGAGCGGCTGCTGTACACACAGGCCGACATGGTCACGGTGCACTCGGAGGGCAACGCGGCCCACGTCGTCTCCAGGGGCGGCAGCCCCCAGCACGTGATGGTCATGCCCAACTGGGTCAACACCGAGCACATCCGGCCTTCGGGCGACGGCGCCGAGTTCCGGCGCAGGCACGGCCTGGACGGCGCCTTCGTGGTCTCCTTCGCCGGCGTGCTGGCCCACTCCCAGGACCTGGACGTGGTGCTGGAGGCGGCCCGCATCCTGCGCGGCCAGCGGGACATCCAGTGGCTCATCATCGGCGACGGCGTGCAGAAGGAGCGCCTGGTGCGCGAGGCGAAGGAAAAAGGACTGGACAACGTGCGCTTCCTGCCCATGCTCCCCCGCGAGGAGTACCCCGCCTCCCTCTACGCCTCCGACGCCTGCCTTGCTACGCTGAAGGCCAGCGTCAGGACGCCGGTGGTGCCCTCCAAGATACTGAGCATCATGGCGGCCGGCAGGCCAGTCATCGCCGCCATGGGCCTGGACGGCGACGCGCCCAAGCTGGTGAGGGAGGCCGGCTGCGGGCTGGTCCTCCCGCCCGAGGACCCCGAGGCCCTGGCCGGCGCGGTGCGCACCCTGTACACCAATGCCCTGCTGCGGGGCCGCCTGGGGGCCAATGGCCGCGCCTATGCCGAGGCCCATCTGTCGCTGCGGCGCGCCGCCGAGCGCTACAACACCGTGCTGGAGCGGCTTGCTGGCGATGCCAGGGCCGCCGTCCAGCGCGCTTCATTGCATGGAGGTCAACGGACTTGATGGAATACTTCGAGTACCACGGCAAGACCGTGCTGGTGACTGGCGGCGCCGGGGCCATCGGCTCCAATCTCACCCGTGCGCTGGCCCAGTCCGGGGCCAGGGTCATCGTCCTGGACGACCTTTCGGCCTCCCAGCGCTGGAACGTGCCGTCGCTGCCGGGCCTGCTTTTCGTGGAGGGCAGCATCCTGGACGAGGTCGTGCTGAAGCGGGTGTTCCTGGAGCGGCCACAGGTGGTGTTCCACCTGGCGGCCTTCTTCGCCAACCAGAACTCGGTGGACCACCCCGAGCGCGACCTGCAGGTCAACGGCATGGGCACGCTGCGCCTGCTGGAGTACGCCACCCTGGCCGGCGTGGACCGCTTCGTGTACGCCTCCTCGGGCTGCTCCATCTACGGCAGCGACTCGCCCCTGCCGCTGCGGGAAGAGTTCATGTCCCTGCACCTGAGCACGCCCTACCAGATCACCAAGATGCTGGGCGAGCTGTACTGCAACTTCTTCCAGGACCACTACGGCCTGAAGGTGGTCAAGCCGCGCTTCTTCAACTCCTACGGCCCCGGCGAGGTGCCCGGCCAGTACCGCAATGTCATCCCCAACTTCGTCTACTGGGCGCTCAAGGGCCTGCCGCTGCCCATAACCGGCACCGGCGAGGAGACGCGGGACTTCACTTATGTGGGCGACATCGTGGACGGGCTGCTGCGGGCTGGCTGCTTCGATGCGGCCATCGGCCAGGAGTTCAACCTGGCCTCGGGCAGGGAGACGCGCATCATAGACCTGGCCCACCTGGTGAACCAGCTCACGGGCAACCGGGGGGGCATCCAGTTCACCCAGCGCCGCAAGTGGGATACCAAGAGCCGCCTGCTGGCCTCCATAGACCGGGCGCGGCAGCTCATCGGCTACGAGCCGCGCACCAGCTTCGAGGAGGGACTGCAGGAGACCATACGCTGGTTCCGGGACAACTGGGAGGCCATCGAGGCGTCGGCCCGCTTCGGCCCGGGCGTGTCCTCTGCCGTCCGCGAGATGACCATGACTCCCAGCGCCGGCCAGCCGGCCAGGGCGCCCAGCGGCGTCTCGGTGTAGCCGCAACGGGGGCTACGACTTGCAGGCTAACCCGGGGGCAGGTCACAGACCTGCCCCCGGGGCGTTTATACCAACTCTGCCTGAAAGGTAGCGATAAAGTCCCTTCCCGCCAAGGGCAAGGAGATAACCACCGCCTTCGCGTAGACCTCGAACGTCTTCCAATGCGCTCAGCGGCAGGCACGGCCTGGCGTATCTGTTTCAGTTTAGTGGGTGACAAGAGAAGCCATCGGCCCTATCCTCAACGGTAACAACCCAAAGCCGAGGAGGAAGGACC
>FWPU01011272.1_pt1 | contig 12634 bp, 9 predicted proteins | sample 2228361 | NCBI WGS metagenome assembly FWPU01 (sample SAMEA103939777, study PRJEB20133) | metagenome | reverse complement strand
CCCAGGGGCGCGTGGCCCCCATCAGGCGGCGCATCTCGGCGATGGCCCCCGGCCCCTCCACCACCATCGCCACCACCGGCCCGCTGGTGATGAAGTTGACCAGTCCCTCGAAAAAGGGCTTGCCCTTGTGCTCGCCGTAGTGGGTCTCGGCGGTCTCGCGGGGTATGACCATCTTCTTCATCGCCACAATCTTGAAGCCCTTGCGCTCGATGCGGTTGATGATCTCGCCGGTGAGGCCCCGGCGCACGCCGTCGGGTTTGACCATGATGTAGGTGCGTTCCATACCGCCCTAGAGTTTACACGCTGCCGGCCAAATGCAGAAGGGTGACGCAGGGATGGGCTGTTTGTTGCAGCCCCGTGAAGGCCTGCTTGGTGGCGGCGTCTGCCAGATGTGGGTAGCTTGCTGCCATTGCGCGACGAACTGCCCTGACCCAGGTTTCCCACTTGGCCGAGGGCGTTCGTACCTTGGCGGGCTCATCAACCATAAATGATGGCTTCTTGGATTTTATGTTTGATGCTCCTCTGTTTGGATGGGGTTATGCCATTTTTTCCTGAGCGTCGCTTTAATTTGTCTGCTGTACCACCGACTCGTCTATTAGGGTCTGACGGGCTGCGTTGATTTGCAGAGCCTTGACCTTCACGTACTGTGCGCTGGTGGCATGGGCAAGGGCAGTTTCCAGGTCGATCTGGTCACGGGCGTAGAGTTCCGCCAGGTGGTCGTCGAAGGTCTGCATTCCATCCAGCGAGGAGTCCTTAAGGGCTTCGTAGATCTCGTTGGAGCGGTCGGGGTCGCGGATGAGGTCGCGGATGCGCAGGTTGCCCTTGAGAATTTCCATGGCGCAAACCCGCCCCCCTTGTTTGCTGGGAAGTAGGCGCTGGGAAACAATCCCCACCAGCGACTCGGCAAAGAGAATGCGGGCTACCTCCCGCTCGTGGGGGGGGAACAGGTCGAGCACGCGGTTGACGGTGCGAACGGTGTCGAGGGTGTGCAGGGTAGAGAAGACCAGGTGTCCGGTCTGGGCTGCTTCCAGGGCGGCGGCGGCGGTGGCATGGTCGCGAATCTCGCCAATCATGATGACATCGGGATCCTGGCGCATGGCTGCGACCAAACCATCCTTGAAGCTAGGGGCGTCCTGCCCAATTTCCCGCTGAACGACAATAGATTTTTTACTACGGTGTAGATATTCGATGGGATCTTCCAGGGTGACGATCATCTTGGAATGATGCTGGTTAATCTCGTCGATGATACGGGCCAGAGTAGTGGACTTACCCGAGCCGGTGGGGCCGGTAACCAGCACCAAACCTTTTTCTTTGTCGCGGAAGTAGTTGAGGGTTTCCTGCGGGAGCGAGACAAGCTTGAGCTTGTTTTCGTCGGAATTAACCACCCGCATCACGCAACTAACCGAACCCCGCTGCCGAAACAGGTTGACCCTAAAGCGGGCTACACCCGGTACGGCATAGGCCAGATCTACCTGACTGCGTTCGGCAAAGGTGGCTTTTTGCCGCTCGTTGCACATCATGTCTACCAGCGCATCGGTGTATTGAGGGGTCAGGGGGCTTTGGGTAATGGGGGTGAGTTTGCCGTGTAGGCGGGCCATGATGGGCAAACCCGCGTGCATGTGGATGTCGGAAACCCCTTTGGCAACCAGACTTGCGAGTAGCTCAGGAAAAGTCATAGGCAATTGCGATTGTAGGCGGGTTTTGCAAAGCCCCTCGGCTTTATGCACGTCGGGCTGTTACGTTAATTTTGGTTATTTGCGCTTGACGAAACTCGAGCCCAAACATCTCGCCATAATCGCTTTTTTGCTATATAAAGAGAGCGTTACGTGATAGCCTTGGGGCGTTACAAGTCAATAAGGTCTTTCGTCCCGATGGGGAGGACTTAGATTAGAAGCAACACAACAGGGGGAGCGCAATGTACAAAAGAATCCTTATGCCCACCGATGGTAGCAATTGCAGTCAAGTTGCAATTCGCGAAGGCCTGGAACTGGCCAAAAACATGGGAGCTCGAGTAACGTTCTTGTACGTCGTGGAGAACATCAGCTCGAGCCTCTGGATTAGCCCCGAGAGCGTGCCCTATGGCCTCGAGCTGCTCGAAGACCTCAAGCGGGTAGGGAACGAAGCCCTGAGCAAAGCCAGCGAACTGGCCCAGGCCGCAGGAGTCGAGGCTGAGACCAAGCTGGTGGAGGCCAGGCCGGTGGAGGCCATCCTGAACGAGGCCAAAAACCACGACCTGATCGTGATGGGCACCCATGGGCGCAGCGGACTGGATCGCTTCATGCTGGGCTCGGTGACTGAGGCGGTGCTGCACCGCTCGGACAGGCCGGTGCTGGTGCTGCGCTGCAAGTGAGTATGGTGGTTTTTGCTATACCAGATGAATCACCCCGCATGGCCTAATTGCTACGCGCCTTTTGCAGAGGCGGTATCTGGCTCCTGAATCTGCCATAAACTAAAGGGGTGCTGCGCAAACTCCGTGCCCTTCTGGCTGTTTGGTACGCCTACTTCCTGGAATACCGCGCCGAGGTGCTCTTGTGGGCCCTTTCGGCCATGCTGCCCCTTATTCTGATGGGCGTCTGGACGCAGGCCGCCGAAGGGGGCAGCTTTGCGCTTTCGGCCCCGGAGTTTGCCCGCTACTTTCTGTGCGTCTTTCTGGTGCGCCAGCTCACCATCATCTGGGTGATCTGGGAGTTCCAGGACGACGTGGTGCAGGGGCGCTTATCCTTCAAGCTCTTGAAGCCCATTGACCCCGGCTGGGATCACCTGATGCAGCACCTGGCCGAGCGCCTGACCCGGCTGCCCTTTGGCCTGTTGATTGTGGCGGTTTTTCTGCTGGTATATCCGCAGGCCCGCTTTGTGCCCGATGTAGAGGGGGTGCTGCTGGGCCTGGCCGCCTCGGTGGCGGCTTTTTTGCTGCGCTTCCTAATGCAGTACACCTTCGCCATGCTGTGCTTCTGGACCGAGCGCGGGGCTGCGGTGGAGGAGCTATGGTTTGTGGCCTACATGTTTTTTTCGGGCCTGATTGCCCCCCTTTCGGTGTTTCCCGAAGCCGTGCGCAACCTTGCCCTCTTCACGCCCTTCCCCTATCTGGTCTACTTCCCGGCGGCGCTGTTTGCCGGGCTGCCGGTGCCCGGTGGGGTGGGGGAGGGCTTCTTGGTGCTGGGGGTCTGGTTTGCGATCTTCTGGGTGATCAACCGCTGGCTATGGCGCAAAGGACTCCGGCAGTTTTCCGGTATGGGGGCTTAGGCTTTTGACCATAGCGGCCTCATGGGGAAGCTGCTGGCGCTGCCCCAATAAGGCTCAAAGCTCACGCTGTCTGACACGCATTCCGGCAGTACTGTTCACTTTGGAAAGCCTAAACAATACTGCCGGAATGCACTCCTACTCCCTTCGGTCGGCTTGAACCCCTCACCTTTGATTACATCCAAAGGTGAAGAGTTCAAGCAGAACCGGTATGAAGCAGTTTGCCGGCGAAGGCAACGGCCTGCTCATTCGACATGGCGTAACCGCGGTACCACATCCCTTGCCACTCGAGGTTGGTGAGGCGTTGTTGCACGCTTTCACACCGCTTTTCCTGCAAAGTGCGATACAGCGCCGACAAAGGCGCACCGGTGCGCTCGGTCAACCCGGCTGCCACACCCAGCGATACCGCAGCGCACCGGGCATCTTCCAGGAGTACGCGCTCGCGGGTGGCGCACCAGCCGGCCAGGGTGGTGAAAAAGCAGAGCACCCGCCGAACATGGCTGTGAATATGGGGCAAAGCAAGCTGCAGGTGTTCCTGTGCAGTCGTGCCGTCGCCGCGCAGCAGGGCTATTTCGGCCAGGTTGGTGTGGGCCAGCGCCAAAAACCGGGGGACGCGCTTATCCAGGTGCTCGAGCCCCTGAAGGGATTGCTTTTGCGCCTCATCGAGCTTTCCGAGGGCCAAGGCCAGTTCGCCAAGCTGGGTGAGCGCAAGCCCCAGGGCGTGTTCCTCATGCGTCTTTTTTGCGGTCTGCAGGCATTCGCGCAGGGTTTGTTCTGCACGCGCATAGTCCCCTTGTTCAATAAAAATTCGCCCGCGCGTGTTGAGCGCCCAGGCCAGGCCTAACCGGTGGGCTTTAGCCAGCGCAATACTCTGATCGGAGAACTCCAGCGCCGCTGCAAAGTCGTGACGGTTCCAGGCCAGATGGCAGGCGCCGTTCAAAAAACTCAGGCGCAACCCAGGCTCGGCATTCTCCGAGACCCGCAGCACCGCACGCGCCTTTTCCAAGCCCTCGAGCAAATATCCCCGGGTCTCCCAAAAATCGGCCAGCGGTCTACCCATGGTCAGGGCCAGCGCAGCATCGCCTTGGCGACAGGCCCATTCCAGGGCTGCAAGAAAATTGGCATGGTCGGGTTCGATAAATGAAGCCTCGAGCGGTGCGGGTGCGTTCAAACGCGCGGCAAAATAGCGCGCGTGGCGCTCTTCCGCCAGGGCGAGTTCAGCCGGGGCCATCTGTTCCTGGGCAAATTCGCGGATCATCTCCAGCATGTGCCAGCGTGCGCCGTCGTGCGCGAGCAAGTGCTGGTCGGTCAGCTCTGCCAGGGCGTTGCCAACCAGGTGTTCATCCAACCCGCAAACCTTGCTCGCCGCCGATAAATCGAAACCCCCTCGCAATACCCCGAGCTGGCGAAACACCTGCTGCGTGCCTGTGCCGAGCAAGCCATAACTCCATGCCAGTGCGTTATACAGGGTCTGCTGGCGCGGCGGCAGATCGCGCGCTGCTGTGCGCAAAGCCGAGAGCCAGTGGGGTTCGCCGCTCAACGCTCGCACGAGCTGCTCGAGGGTCATACGGCGCAAAGAGGCGGCGGCCAGTTCCAGTGCAAGCGGTACACCCTCGAGCCGCACGCACACCTCGGCAATCAGCGGTGCGTTGGCCGCAGTAATTGCGAACCGGGGCTGGTGTTCCTTTACCCGGGCCATAAAAAGCTGTGCGGACTCGGCCTGAACAAGCTGGCTGGGCGTTTGCTCACGCTCTGGCAACGACATGGGCGGCAAAACATACGCATGCTCGCCGTAAAGGTGCAGAGGTACGCGGCTCGTAGCCAAAACTTTCAATCCTCTACAGGTTTTCAGCAACTCGGCCACCTCAGTGGCGGCATCCAGCACCTGCTCGAAGTTGTCGAGCACCAGCAACACGCGCTTGCCTTGCAATGCCGAGGTCAGCTGCCTGAGCGGGGTTTGTGGGCCCGACTCGGCGATGTCGAGTACCCGCATGATCGCAGGCAAGACAAGGGCTGGCTCGGTAACCGCGGCCAGCTCGACAAACCACACGCCATCCTGAAAATACTCGAGCAGGTTTTCGGCAGCGGAGATGCTCAAACGCGTTTTGCCGATGCCCGGCAGGCCGGTCAGGGTGAGCAGGCGGACATCCTCGCGCGTCAGCAGGGCAACAACAGTGGCGTTATCCTGCACCCGGTTGATGAAGGAGGTAAGGGGAGCGGGCAAATTGTTGGGCACTGGTCGAACGATTTTCGCGAAATCGCCGCGCAGCAGTCGCTCAACCGCGCGCACATCGTGCACGGCCTGGAAAAAAGTACTGCGTTCCTGCGGTGAAATTTCTAGTGCATCGGCCAGCAAGCCAGCCAGCTCGGGGGACGGCTTGCGTTCATCGGCTTCAATCTTGCGTATGGTGGCGGTGGCACATTTGGCACGCCGCGCCAGCGCAGTCTGCGTCAAATCCAGCGCCTTGCGGCGGCGCTTCAGCCAGTAGCCAAAGGAACCCGTTTCCAGACAACTCACCCTGTCACGGTAATTGTAGCACTTTGCGTTACCCAAAGCCGCAGCCCGTTGGCTAGGTTCTAGGTGTATCTCTCCGCAGAGGAGGATACGAAAAAGAAGGAGGGTAGAGATGAAAACCAGCTCTATTCAACACAGTATTCTCGGTCTGCTCGTCATTGGAATGATCGGTTGTGTGCCCACCCAAACCACCGCCCAGCAGCCCGCCACGCCCGATCCCATCGCCGTGGCCCAACAGTACATCCAGGTGTTGAACACGGGTAATCTGGATCGGGCCCTGGCTTTTTACGCCGACGACGCGATTGTGCACACCCCGGTTGGGCTTTTCATCGGTAAAGCGCAGATCGCCCGGTGGCTGGCCTCCGAGAACCAATCCACCCGCGTGAGCCCGCGCGACTGGAAGATGCAGGGTGCGCTGGTGGTCAGCACCGGCACGGTGTTGCTCGAGCGGTTTGTCAAAGCCGGGGTGGGGGCGGTGGAGTTTCGCAGCGAGTATCTGGTAGACAAGAGCGGCAAGATTCGCTTCTTTGGGCCGGTGCTGACCCTAACCCCCGAGCAACAACAAAAAATGCGCGAGGCCCAGGCCGGTGCACCGCCCGCCCCCGCCCCCAGCGTAAACCCAATCGAGGTCGTGAAGGCCTACCACGAGACGGCCAACACCGGCGACTTCGAAAAAACCTTCGCCTTTTTTGCCGACGACAGCGGGGCCTTCGTAATGAATGGAACCCTGCTGCTCTCCGGCAAGAAGCAGATTGCCGACTTGTGGTTGCGCGAGGATGTCAAGACCACGCGGGTCATGCCCAGGGAGTACCAGGCCAACGGCAACCTGGTGATTTCTATGGGAATGGTCTCGCTCGAGCGCTTCCGCAGAATTGGGGTGGATCCCATCGCCTATCGCGCGCAGTTTGTGGTCGAGAACGGTAAGATTCGCTTCTTCTATCCCACCCTGCAGTTCACACCCGAACAGCTCGAGAAGATACAGGCCGCGCAACAAGCCCCCGCGAGCCGCTGAGGGGTTTGGGAGCCGCGCTCTTAGGAAGGTACTGGATGAAGAAGTTTGCTTGGCTCTTTCTGCTGGTCGGGCTGGCCGCCTGTGGGCGCGGCCCGACCGCCATCCAAAACGAATATTCCAAGCACAGCACCCTTCGAACTTAGAAAAGCAAATTGCCACCAGACTGCTTCGAAAGGAGTTTTTACATGAAAAAGTATTCGGCATTTGTCCCAATTTTGCTGCTTCTCTCCGCTTGTGGGGGTGGCTCGAGCCCACCCCAAACCGATTCGCTAGGTCCCGGCATCATCGAAGCCCTGACCGTCAACGGAACCCCGGCCTACAAGCTCTCTACTGGGCAAATCGTATTATTGGACAAACCCGAGGAGACCCAGGCCTATCTGGATCGCTACCCACCTCCAGTCCAACCCACCTCACAATCGCTTGAAGCGCAAAGCTTACCTACCAGCGTAGACCTCTCGCAGTACCAGACCCCAGTCAAGCACCAGTTTGGGCGTGGAACCTGCACCAACTTTGCCGCCGTGGCCGCCATCGAGGCCCAGTACAAGCGTCAGTATGGTCTTACGCTCGACCTCTCCGAGCAGTGGGTGACCCACCTCAAACACATGATGGAACTCTGGCTCGACGAACAGGGTAACCTATTACCGCCCAGCCGCACCGAAAACGCCCCCGGCCCCTGGGATGGGGGTAGCGTGACCTTCAACCTTCAGGTATTCTCCACGCCCAGGCTGGGTATCCCGCTCGAGAACGAGATGCCCTATGACCCCCGGTTGGAATTTGGTGACACCTCCATGTGGAACCCCCCCATTTTAGGTACCAGTACCCAGCGAGCGGTCGGTGACCTCAACTTGAGCCAGCAGTTGAAGGCGTGGAATTTACCTTCCTCCATCTTGTATACCACCATCCTACCCCAGAACGCCCTGCAGAACGCAAAGTACGGGGCCAACCAGGTGCTCTATGCCTCCGAGAGCGAGGAAAAATCACTGGACTGGTTCAAGACCCAGCTTGCGGGTGGGCACGAGGTGGCTTTTGGGGTGCTGTTGGATTCCGACGACCCCAACCCCAATAACGACGTTTGGGAGATTGCCGCCCAACCCCGGCCCGACACCAACACCTGGGGCGGTCACGCCATGCTGATGGTCGGGTACGACGATACCAAGAAGGCTTTCAGGGTTAAGAACTCCTGGGGTTCGGGCTGGGGTGATAATGGCTATGTATGGATGAGCTACGACTTTGTGACCAAGGGCAAGATTTTAGATGCTGCTGTAGTTCGGAGTGTGCGGTCCCCCGACGCTTCCCCGCCCCTTGAACAGCTCTTCCTCGGTCGCTACAAACTCAACCATGACGGCTGGCGTGGGGAGCTGGATATTTACCACATCCCCGGCATCTACCGTATCACCAGTTTCATCGATACGCGCCTGGGCACCTATTATGGCCCCGACGGCAAAGCACGACGGGTCAATGGAACCATCAACGGGCGGCGGATAGACTTCTACATTGACTGGAACAACACCGGAGCGAGAAACTTTGCAGAACTCAGCGGGATGCATTACACCGGCTACCTAGCCGCCGACAACCGCACCCTGGCGGGCTCGATGCTGGACAACCGCGACGGGAAGACGTATGGCTTCTACGGTCATAAAATGGAATATCTGAGCGGTATGTCGGCGGGTGCTGGGCTTTCTCTGGACTCCTACGTAGGCAACTGGCAGGTCTACGGTCTGGACATACCCAGTGGCAGTTTCTCCATCACTTCGGTCAATGCCAGCACCGGAGCCGTAACGGGCAAGGTTTTTGGTGGCAGCGCGCTCACCGGCACGATTAATACGGCCAATCCCCAACTGTTTAGCTTCGAACTCAACGGTGTAAGCTACCAGGGCTACCTCTTCAGCCACGAGACTGGGGTGATGGCGGGCACCGCTGGGTTGGCTTCGGGCTTTATAGCTACACGCAGCGAGTTTAGTGCACCCCAAGTAAACATCCTCAGCCCTGGCTCTGGCGATACCCTCTACCGCACCCAGTCCTATACCCTCTCAGGCCAGGCCATCGGAGATAACGGCTCGGGCTTTAACGTTTCTCTGCCCTGTAACTGGACTTCCAGTGATGCCGGCGACAACCAATTCCCCATCACCGGCAACTGCACCCCCACCATCAAGATTCGCCCAGGCAGTCCCTCTAGTGTTACCATCACCCTCTCCGCTACCGCTTACGGTGGCAAGAGTGCCCAGACCAGCGTGACGCTCAACGTGCAAAACCCACCCAACAGCGGCCCCCCCATCGTTAACATCACCGAGCCCGCAAACGGTAGTCTGGTAACTGTTGGTTCCTTGGTAACACTTAAGGGCTCCTGGGTAGGTGGAACCCCCCCCTACAGGAACTTCCGTTGGACCTGGCAAGCTACCCATAAAACGGGCTGTGCCGAAATCGACATCAACGCCAAGTTCTATCCACCCGTCATACTTGGCCAAGTTCCCTACTGGACCTGGGACACTACCGGTGCGCAGAACATCGCTCAGGGTTGTGGCTTCGATAACGAGGGTGGAACCCTTCGTCTCTACGTTACCGATGACCTTAACCAGACTGGGTCGGCTTCCATCGTCTTCAAACTGTACTATGTTCCGCCGCCCCATTGAGTTTATGCAGACCTCACATGCCAACCTCAATCTCAATCTATGGGAGTCGTATGCACAAGAACAATCTCACCACTTCAGTGCTGCGTATGAACTCAGCTTATGTTGCCCAGGCCATATGTTGTTGTCGCGCTGGCAAAAAACACCTTAGCCTTGGGGAGGCTTAGCCATGCGCAAACTGCTGGCGTTTTTGCTCCTGGGCTTTGGGCTGGCCCTGGCCCAGAAAGACCCCCACCCCTGCTACCTGCTGGGCGTCTTCAACCCCAGCGGCACCCCCAACGCCCTGGGCTCGGTGGGAATGGTGCTGCACAACAACGGGGTTCTGCAGGACGGCAAGCCCGTCCCCAACGCCTTTGACCAGAGCCTGGCCCTGGCCGTGGGCGGGGCGCAGCCCATGTCCTACTGCATACATACCCTCGCGAGCGGTGGATCTGCCCAGTTGCAGTACTTCAAAAGCAGCGCTCGAGGGGCCAAGTATTGGCTCGAGATGATCCGCAACAAAGCCCCGAGCTGGACAGGCCTTCCGGTTGGGGACGAAGGGGGTCTGATGCGGCCCGACCAGGGTGCGTCCCGCAACCTGATTTTCCGCTACCGCGAGTATGCCTTTCTGCTCTCCAACCACCCCGACGACAGCCCGGCGTTCTATCGCAAATGGGCCCAGGCCATCATCCAGCGGATACAGCGGTTCAAATAGGAGGAACCCATGAAGTTTTGGCAAGTTGTGATGGCCGTTGGGCTGGGCCTGGGGCTTCTGGCCCTGGCCCAGAGTACCCAGCGCTTGATTCTGAACGGGCAGGTGGCCTCCACACGGGTTATCACCGTGCAGGGCACCGCCTACGTGCCGGTGGCCGACGTGGCCAAGGCCCTGGGTCAGAGCGTGGTGAAGGTACAGGGCGGCTACGAGATTCGCGCGGCGGGTGGAGCCAATCAACTCATGGGCCAATTTCAGGGCAAGGTGGGGGATCAGATCTTAACCGGGCTCTTCCGGGTGCAGGTGCAAAAGGTGGAGCGGATGGAAAGCTACACCACCCGCTTCGACAAAAACAGCCTCACCGTGCAACCCCGCAACCCCGACGAGGAGCTGGTGGTGGTTACGGGTAGCCTGCGCAACGCCAAGCAGTCGGGCGCGGTGGCCCCCTCGCTGGGCATCAACAACCCCGGCAACACCGCCCTGGCCGGGGCCGACGGGCGCTCCTTTCCGCCCATCGCCTACGATAGCCCCTCTGGCACCAATACCGGTGGCGGCTTCACCCTGCTGCCCGGCGCAGCCATGAACTTTGCAGTGGTCTTCTCGGTGCCCAAAGGAACCGAGGTCAAGGCCCTGGTGCTGCGGGTGGGCGAGTACGGCGATACCGGTAGCAAGGATGTGCGGGTGGGCCTCTAAGTACCCCACAGAAGCTCCGCCCCTGGGCCCGTCGCGCTGCAAACAGTGGAGGGAAAATTAGGGGTGGGCACTTAGATAAGGACGACTCAAAGATAACACTCCCATGTGCTCGCAGAGGAGTGTTGTGGATGAGTAACGCGGATATAACGCTGTTTTGGCTAACCTGGAATCCGGGCCATGGTAAGACTGGATTCTACGGATGGCCGGATTGGGCTCACAACCCTAATACATCCCCGCCTCAAAAGCGTGGCGCTCGAGCGGGTCGGGCTGGCGCTAGTCTTTTGGGACGAGCCGGGGGTGGGCAAGCTCGAGCTACTGGATGCTCTCTACTCTAGCGAGGACGAGAGGAAAGCGACGGCTGCCCTTAAGGAGCTGAAAAGCTCGTTCACACGGTGCGCTCGAGCCTGGGGGCCTGGGTTGTGGAAGACCGTCCAGGTATTTTTTATCGCATCTGTCAATGCTGCGCCATCGCAGGAGTACTTGTGCCTCAACGGTGGTAAACGGCTAAGGCCTGCTCCTGCTTCGCCTCGCCTTATGCGCGGTTTTGTGGAACCTGTGGCCTCGAGCTGGCCGAGATTTTGGAAGAAAGTAAGAAATAGCGAAAACCAAAGCTGTTTTGGTGGACGGAAACGAGATCTTACCAGGAGGTAATATGGGCTGGCGGAATTTCGCAAGTACCCTGTGGCTTCGGTGGATAATCGTCGTTTTAATCTTAGGCTTACCAGCCTGCAGCGGCACCCCACCAGATCCCCGCGCACGCGAAGCGATTATTCCAGCAACCACCAAAGTTTCTGATCCTTCCACGCGAGACGCGCTCACGCTGTATGACCCCGAGACCGGAATCCTGCGTTTTTCAACCTCCACACCACTGCTCGATAGCTTAAAGATAGACAACGTACTGGTCAGCGAACCTTCGTCCGCCGCTCCCTACGGTTACCTGCGAAAGATCAAGGGGATTCGGCGCGAAGGTGCTCAGGTGGTGCTCGAGACCGTTCAAGCCAATCTCACCGACGCAATTCACCAGGGCTGGCTCGAGGCTGCGGACGACCTCGAGGCTTCCGATCTGGCCTCCGCGATGGCTTTGGTGGAAGGGCTTTCGGTAGGGGTTGTTCAACCCACCGCTAACGTAGGCGATGGTTTCCGCTTTGAAGCCAGGTTTGACGAAACTGTACTCGATATCAACGAAGGGGACGTCAGGGTCAAAGTGCGCGTTAATGGCGTGTTCTACTTTAATGCGGGCTACAACATCGCTGTCGGCATCAAGCCCCGTTTTGGTATTCCACCCGCGTACGTTGACCACTTCGAGGCCTGGATAGGCTTCGAGCAGCGGGCGCAGCTCCAGGTCTCGGGGGAAGCGAATGCCCAAGTCAACAAGGAAAAGAAAGTGGCGGAATACCGCTTCAAACCCTTGTGCTTTGCGATTGGGCCAGTGCCGGTGTGCGTTGTCCCGACTGTTTACATTTTTGTGGGCGCAACCGGTGAGGTTAACCTAAGATTTAGCTACAATGCCGTGCAAACCGCTCAGGCAAAGATGGGCGCGAGATGGACAGATAGCAGGGGCTGGGAAGAAATTGAGCCCACACCGGCATTCAACACCTCGTTTGACCAAAACTTTGATATCAACGCCGGGCTCAAGACAAGGGCGTACACCAAAGCCGAAGGAGCCCTCATGCTCTACGGCATTGCAGGGCCGACAATTGGCGCACAAATGTCCATCGAACTCGACGTCGCTGTACCGCGCGACCCCTTCTGGATTTTGCGCGGGAGCCTCAGGGCCTACTACAGCTTCATCGTTGATATACCCGTTATCGGAAGGGTAGCAGAGCATAGCGGCACCCTTTATAAAATTGGCAGGG
>FWPU01011270.1_pt1 | contig 12635 bp, 11 predicted proteins | sample 2228361 | NCBI WGS metagenome assembly FWPU01 (sample SAMEA103939777, study PRJEB20133) | metagenome | reverse complement strand
GGGGTACCCCAAGGAAGCATTTGTAAATATGATTGCAACCCTAATTATTGCTTGTCCTTGCGCGATGGGGCTTGCCACACCTACCGCAATAATGGTGGCAACGGGAAAAGGTGCAGAAAAGGGAATTTTGGTTAAAGATGCAGCAAGTTTGGAGATTGCAAAAAAGGCAAAAGTTGTTGTTTTTGACAAAACTGGTACCCTTACCCAGGGAAAACCGAAAGTAACTGATATATTACCTTTTGATTATTCGTCTTCATCTGGTAGGGGTGTTAATGACTTGCTGCAAATAGCAGCCAGTTTGGAAAAAGGATCAGAGCATGCTTTGGGTGAGGCAATTTTGGAGAAAGCAAAATTAGAAAAGTTGGAAGTAAAAGAAGCTGAGGAATTCAGAAGCCATCCCGGAATGGGAATAGAAGGAAAAGTTGGGGGTAAGTTTTATGTTTTAGGAAACAGATTCTTGTTGAATAAAAAGGGAGTCAAAATAGAAGAAAAAGTAGAAAGGCAAGTTAACAAGCTGGAAGAAGAAGGAAAAACTGCAGTTTTTTTGGCAGAAGGAAAAAAACTAATAGGTATTGTTGCAATTGCAGATGTTCTTAAAAGCGGAGTAAAAGAGGTAATCAAAGGACTAAATAAAAGAGGAATTGAAACTTGGATGATAACAGGCGACAGTAAGAGGGTTGCTAAAGCAATAGCAAGAAAGGCAGGAATTAGAAATGTTTTAGCAGAAGTTTTACCCGACCAAAAAGCTGAGAAAGTAAAAGAACTTAAGGGTGTTCAAGGGGGAAAAGTGGTTGCCTTTGTCGGTGATGGGGTAAACGATGCACCGGCTTTGGCAGTCTCTGACATTGGTATTGCGATGGGTACAGGAACTGATGTTGCTATAGAAACAGCCGGTATTACGCTTCTTAACCGCAATATTTCTTCAGTTTTGGTTGCTTTTAACCTGGGAAGAGTTACACTTTCTGTCATAAAACAAAATCTTTTCTGGGCTTTTGGTTATAATGTTGTTCTGATTCCTGTTGCAATGGGTGTTTTGTACCCCTTCTTTGGTTTGCTTTTAAACCCCGCTTTAGCTGCTTTTGCTATGGCAGCCTCTTCTGTCTCTGTAGTGGGTAATTCTTTGAGGTTGAAGGGAATGGGGGTTTAGTACTTCTGCTTGTCTTCTGGTTTAAAAAACTGGAAGTCTCTTTGCGAAAGAAATTCAAACCATATTTCAAAGATGGTACGTTGAGAACATCTTTATTGTTTCACCGTCTGCGGTGGGGGTGGGATTCGAACCCACGGTGGCAAAAGTTGCCACATCGCTTTTCGAGAGCGACCAGATAATCCACTCCTGCACCCCACCAGCAGGTTTATTTTACTACACAGAGCAGGAGAGTGGAAGAACACTAATTAGAGCAGGAGAATGGAAGAGTAGAAGGGTATAAGTCTAAAAGTATAAAAAGTAAAACAGGTAAAATTTAAGTCAAAACTCAAAACTTAAAAGTCAAAATTACAACCCAAAAGTCAAAACTTTAATAACTTTTAAATTTTAACTTGTACTTTTGGGTTTTGAATTTTAACTTTTGAATTAATTTAAGTTGTGCACCCGGGAGGAATTGAACCTCCAACCTTTTGGTCCGCAACCAAACGTTCTGTCCGTTGAACTACGGGTGCAAGGGGTTATTTTTCTATTTTAGCAGAAAACCAGTTGCCCAGTTTCTCAAGAGCCGATGGAGGGGTTGCTACTTCAGGCAAATATTCACGAAGAGTGTTTTTAATTTTATCCTTGTCTTTGGGGTCTATTACCAGCTCCATTTTTCCCGGAATGGTTACTATTCCCAAGTTTAGTTTTGCCGCATCCCCTTTTTCTGTTATCCAAAGATTGGTGATTTGCGTCCAGTCTATGAGCTTGTCTTTTATTCTTATACCAAAGTTGGTTATTTGATAATCAACCATCTCTGGTTCAACAGAGTGCATAACAAAGTACAAAAACCCAAGTGAGATTAAAAGAACTACGGGCACCCAGCCTTCAGCAATAAAAATGATAAGTGCAATTACCGAAAAAATAGCCAGGGCGTTTATATAAAACTCTTTACTTTTCTTTTCAAAGTGCCGTATATGTGATTTCCAAGAAAAAAGAACCTCTTCTTGGATTGGTTTTGTAAGTCTTGCTGGGGCAGAATTTTCCATTGTTAAAATTATAACATACCTTCTTAATAAAAGTTAAAGCTTTTGGTATAATTGGTTTGTTGGAGGTGTCGCCTAGTGGCCGATGGCAGAGGTTTGCTAAACCTCGACCCGCATAGGGTCACGTGGGTTCGAATCCCACCACCTCCGCCGTTGTGCACGAATGCTCGCAAGAGCTTCTGTTTTAGCCTTTGTATCGGGCTTTTTGTTCAGTTCTAACCTTTGATATTCCTTTTGCAGTGCCGGGGCGCCATTTTTAATGGGAACAAAGTAAGGCATTGTCTCCAGGTAAAGTTTTCCAACCTTAATTTCAGGATTGTAGCCAAGAGACATCAAGATTTCCTTCTTCAGTTCTAACCCTTGTCTGCCCATTTCATTTGCTTTCAGGAATGCCATCCGTGCGTAAGTAGCAAAGTTGAAGGTTTTTTCGGTTAACTCCAACCATCTCACAGCTCGGTCTTCTGTATGGCGGAGTTTGCCTTTCATCTCGGTAATCTTGGCTTGTAGATCGTTTCTCTCTTTGACAAAGGTGTCATCGTCGATTAAGTCTCGATATCGCATCTTGGTAAGGTTATCCAGCTCTTTTTGGGTTGTCACCAGGTTTTTATGCTGCATCTCGTAGATCTTGGTGCGGTCTTCAATCTCTCTGTCGTTGTTCTCGTTCAAGACCTCCAGCGCCCAATCCCTGAACTCTGGCAGGATAGTTAATCCCTCCAATTCCTTCTCAATCTGCAGTTCGAGATCTTCCAGGGGAAGCATTTTTCTCTGGGAGCAGTTAATGGTCGTTTTCTTTCTGGTGCAGTGATAGTAAGTAAATTCTTTGACCTCACCTGTCTTTTTAATAAACTTGCGTTTAGTTTCAGCAGTGTAGAGGCAATCGCATTCGGCGCATCGTATAAACCCAGTAAAGGCGAAGAAGTGTTCTTTGGGTCTTGGTTTGCCTTTTCTGCCCAGTAATACCTGCACTCGGTCAAATTCCTCTAAGGTTATCATTGGTTCATGCTTGCCTTCGTGCTGCACACCCTTGTGTTCAACAATGCCTGCGTAGAAGATATTGGTAAAAATCCTGTAGATCCCGCTTCGGGAAAGCGGTTTACCCCCTAATTTTCTGGTTTTCCTGGTGCGGTAACCCCAGTCTTCGTTGGCGATTTTAAGAATTTGGGGCGGAGTGTATGCACCCGTAAGCATCAGCTGCCACATTTGTTTAACGAGGCTAAATCTTTCTGGGTCGTTGACGATTGTTTTCTCAATTTGGTTATTTAAGTAGCCTGATGGTGCGAGATTTGGAAGCCAGCCCTTTTCGAGCTTTGTCTCTAAACCCCGCTTAACATTCTTACTAAGGTCAATTACATATTGGTTTGCACTGGCAGCCTCGACACTAAAAAGGATTACATTATCAGCAGGGAGATATTCTCTGTCATAAGTTTGAATTGATTTGAGAATGCTCCTCTGGAGTAGCCAGCTAATTTTGCCACTATCAATAGGGTTTCTTGATAGGCGGTTAATCTGCCAGCACAAAATGCCGTCACCTTCTCCGTTCTCAATCCGTCCAATCATTTCCTTGAAAACATCTCTTATATCTGGTGCTTTGGCTGATTGTGCTTCAGTGTAGGTTTTAACAATTTTGAGATTATATTCTTGTGCCAGTTTTCTCATTACGGCAATTTGGCTTCCGATAGACTGGATTTGTCGCTCATCATCCTCCGAGGATTTACGGGCATAAAGAAAGTATCTTATGTGGCTTCGGTCTTGGTTAATTCTCATGTTGGTTTTACTTCTAACATATAATTTCTGTAGGCATTTATCAAGGCTAAATACACACTGGTAGTATGCTTAACCTCACTTGCGCTCAGGAAATACCTTATTCAGGTCAAACCTGCTTAAATCCCTAATTGTCTGGTTATAAAACTGATCTAATTTGCGCTTCTTTTTGGTTGGCTTGCCAGCGTATTCTAATCTTTTAAGTTCTTGTTCTAATTCGTAGAGTTTTTCCATTGCTTTTCTGGAGCGAAACCAGTAGTTCAGGCTGTAGTTGGTATTGTGTTTCCTGCATCTGTAAGTAAGGTTGTGGCAGCGCCTGCAGCCAAAGTAATCTCCAGCCTTGTAAAGCACTGCCGAGGCCCTACCACAGGGTAATCCACCCCTTTTTCCCAATGGACAAAGAAACCAGTAGCGCCATCCTCCGTAGTTGCAGGGAGTTCTGTGTAGGGTGATTTTGTAATCGAAGTGTTGCTTATTCCCTTCGTTATCAATCTGCGTATAAAGCAGGCGGAGGTAAGGGTGATACTCGTCGATATGGCTCTCAATCCCGATAGAACTGACCTCATCGTCCTTGCGCCATTCGATAATCCCTGTCTTGGGATAGTCTAAATACCCCTCTTTTTTCAAAAACGAAATCCTCAGTTTTCTGAGGAAATCAGCTTCAAGTTGGAAATTATCGCTAAATGTTTTCATAAAAATATGCCTTCTCTTTTGTCGAAATGATTAAAGATTTGGCGTCATTTGCCGTCATCTTAGCCTTAATTTTTTGTATCAGTTCTTTTGTTTTTTTACAAAACGAACCCATTTAGAGATCTCCTGAGACATCTAAATCAATGGCTAACGGCGCAAAAGGCTTGTTTCCAGCCCTTGCCGCCTGAATTCGCTGCAGTTCGTGCAAGGCTTTATAAATTCCCCGCTCGATTGTCGTCTCGTATCGTAGTAATCTCTCGGTTGAGTGATTAGCAATCATGTCTCTAATCTTTTCCCGACTCTTTTGAAAAGTGGACTCAAACCCGCCAAACGGACTTGTTTCCTCAAACGGGTCTTGGTAGTTTTTCTGCCACTCCATTGAGTTGCGCTCAACCTTCATAACTCTTTTTAATCGCCAGATGTTAGTGATAATCCTGTCGGTCAAGAGTAATTCAAGCTCACCAACTGGTTGTAGCGTTGCCCTCATTCTTCTTTCCAGTTCCTGCAGGCTCTTTTCGTCCTCACCCTCAATCAATACTTCCTTGCAAAGCAGTCCGTGCTTCATGGCGTTGTAACGGCTAATTGCTTTACCTCCAGCCGTCTTTACTCCGCTTTTTTGGCATTTACACGGTTGGCTACCAACTGTTTTTCTGAAATTGCAACGGGTGACTGTTTGTTTTTCATAGATCTAACTCTTCTATAATTCTCTGTTGTTCAGTGTTGTCGTTGTTTACCCCACCATCTGGCTCACTATTGTTTTGTTCGTTGAGAGAAACAGTGAGTGGACTGGTGGGGTAAATAAGCATTCGGCGCTTGTCACTGGGGTCTGCTCCTTGGGTAATCAGTCCTGAGTTCTCTAACATAGGAATGATTTGCTGACGCAGAAACCAGTCAACAAGCAGTCTGCCTGTAACCTGAAAATGTTTTTTCACAATCTCTTGCCTGGTAAGTCCGAGAGGTTGTGTGGCTCCTGTCAACTCTCCATTTAGGTTTTGCCCCTTTTCTTGCCAGGCGGGAAGAATTACATCCTTATAAACTTCATAAACATAGGGTGGTAGGTTTAACTCCTGACTTTCTGAGATGATATTCCATACTTTGAAAGCTGCCTGAATATCTTCTTCGTTAGCAACAATCGTCGTGCCTTCTTTTTCCCTAAACCAGAGATTAAGTAGAGCAAAGGCTTTGATAAGCGAGGTGATTCTACCAATATCTCGTTGGTGTCGAGGCTTGAAAGTCTTAATTTCCTTCAAAAACATACTTTCAACCTTATCTTGAGAACAGATTTTGATGTTTTCAATGTGTTCTTGCTTTATTGCCTTGATTCTTTCTTTTAGTAGTCTCCTTTCTGGTTGATCTTCGAGTAGTTGACTGTAGGCTTCATTGTCAGCTTCCTTTTTGATCTTTTCGTGAATTGCTTCCCGTATCTTTTCCTGGTTAATTTCAGGACTGAGAAGCAAGAAACGGGTGGACTCTTGCTCATCAATTTTTAGACCTGCTGTGCAGAAAATAACAGAGGGAAAACCCTTGAGGAAGATGTTTTTAGTTCTAAGTCCAGCCTTCTGTGATTTGTCGGTTATTTTAAGCCTAATTTCTTTTTTTATCGTGAGAAAGCATTGGTCGTAAATGTTGGAGTAACAGTGTATGTGGCTGATCAAGGAAAATTAAAATCTTTCGCGATAAATCAACAACATACCCCTCTTTTTCCTTATCAAACTTACCCACATCATGGAAGAAGGCGGTTGGACTGCAATAACCAATCTCGATGACATCGTCTTCTGGAAACAGTTGTGAGATCTCGGTTGGAATGTAAGACTTGCCAGTAGAGGAAGGGGCATTAAAGCTGATATTGAGTTGGGAGTTTTCGGTATAGTCTGAGAGTTGGCATAGAAATGTTATTAGTTTGTTTTCTTCATCCCGTTTAATGGTTAATCCCAGGGTTTGAATCAACTCTTGCGAGGAGAGCGGTTGTAGTTGGGATATGTCTGCTTTCTCTGGGTATGACTTGGCGTATTTATAAAACAAGTCATCTAAGTTGCCATTGAGTTTGACAAAAAAATCAGTAATGTCGCCGTTCTCGCCAACTTCAGGAGGAAGGGTGATTTTATAAACATTTTTTACGCCAGCATCTGATAAGAGATTCGCTGCTCTTTCTGAACCATCCCTACCTGCCTTATCGTTATCAAAACAGACATATACTTTGTCTAATTCCAGAAAGTATTGTGTCCATTCCTCCTTGAATGTTCCCACTCCGTGGGTTGAGGTAACTGCAGGCACGCCTTTGGAGTCCAGTAGTAATCGATCCAGTTCATCCTCACATATAACTATCGTTCCACCGAGATTATCCTCCAGATACTCCCAGCCATAAATCTGGGCTTCGATTCCTTTGGGGTAAGTCATTTTGTCGTTGCCAACCTCTGGATCTTGGCGGAGCTTGAAAAAGATAAAGCTACCTTCTTTGTCTTTTATTGGAATGGTAATCCACCACTTGTTATAAAAATTACCCCAGCCGAGCTGGTAGTCTTGGATGGTGTCATTTGGAATGCCTCGGTTGTTCAGATATTCGATGATACGGTCTGGCAAAGCAAAGTGACATTTTTCAACCAATGTGGGATCAAACTTAGCAATTTTTGCTCTTTTGGGCTTATTACTTTCTGGGGAATATAAGGCAATATCTTTTACAGAGTCACCGAAGTGCCGCGCTAAGGTAAAAATGTTGCCTTTCTCCCCACACTTCTTACAGTCATATTGTCCAGTGTCGACATTAAAGTAGAGATGAGTCTCATTGCCTCGGCTATCCTCATCACAGGTATTGAAAAAGCACTTGGCAATCAGTTCTTTCCCGAACTCCCGATATTCGATACTTTTTCTGTCCAGATATTCTTTAATTGTAATTGTCTGTATGTTTTCCATAGGTTTTATAAATTAGCTGTTTGCCTTCTTCTGGCTTGTAATTTCTGGTAATCTGCTTCGGTCATTGGCTTGTAGACAATCTGCATAAGCCTTGCCAACTTAATTCCCATGTCATAGACTTTCTCTCGGCTAATGTCTTGATGAAATCTCGCCTTATAGAGTGCCTGGAATTTCTTTATTTGTTGATCTGTTAGTTTCATACAGTTGAGTAAATTCGGTTTTTCAGCATTTTTGTGTTGTCAAAAAGGGAACGCGCGCTTACGAGTAAGCGGTCAGCGAAGTAACCATCAACGCACTTCTCTATGTTTTTTGTTCGGAGGAAAATAAACTGAACTTTCTTGGGGTTATCTCTTGCCAATGAAATAAGCTCGAAGCCCTCGGTTATGAGTGCAGCACTGCAGCCGAGGTCGTATGTAGCAAAATACTGGTTTTGGTCTAATTGATTGCTCATATAATTTTGTAATTTTTGGCTAATGACTTTGTTAAAAAAGACTCTCTATAAATAGATGGCGAATTTCACGCTGGGGGTGGGAATAAACAAAAAACTCCCCGTTTTATGGGGAGTTCCCTAAAAGAAAAATAAACGAGAACTGAAAGCGAATTTCGCTACTCGTTTTTTTCTGGAGGTGGAATTAGGGTGATTTTGATTTTATAGGAATTGCCGCTTTTTTCTGAAGATGAACGATATGGATAAAAGGGATCATAGTCAATTGAAAAATAGCTCTGGAGGGATTTTGCAAGGAATTCTTTCTGTTTCTTATATCTGTCTTTTGCTTCCTTGTCCGTTATGGCAAGTTCACCGTTGAGTTTGGACAAGACTCTTAAAAATGCCCACGCCTCGCTTGGATTAGGGTTTTTGCCCTTGCCAATAAACCCCATGTCTTTATAATAGGTGTTTAGCTTGAACTGCTTTATCTGAATGTAAACATTCTCATCATCTAGGAATTTTATTATCATTTCTTCCCATCTTGTTCCAGCTGGTAGTTTGTAGGGAAATTTTGGTTTATCGTCTTTCTTTTCGACGTTTGCAAGTTCCTTTAATCCTTCAACCTGTAATTTTGGTATCTCTGTAATCTTAGTTAAAGTTAGTTCTGGTTTGGGGATGGGTCTTTTGTTTCTAAAATCCTCCAGTTTTGCTATATTAACGCCGTTAAAGTTGATTCTTACCCCACCCGTATAACTGGTCTTGGGGTAGCTTTTAAGGCAACCAGAAGTCACTAGACTATCGAGAAAGCCCAAAAGCACCCTTAGGTTGTCCATTGTATCCTCAAAGTTGAAGTCATAGAAATCAATGCTAAAACTTGGAGTGTTTTGATATTTTGTCCGCTCGATAATAAGGTTTATGGCGTGAATGAACTTGTCTTCTTTGGTTGCCAGGATTCTTTTTTGTTTGAGATCTTGTTTGTGACTTCTGTCTGCTAGTGCTTGCTCATGTTGTCTGATATTAGCTTCTTCGGCTTTCTTGATAAGCTCCTCTGTCCTGTCGGTGATTACTTCAGGTTCGTAGACTTTACCGATCTGCTCATCAGCGGCAATTTTGCTTTTAGCCTTCATAGTAATGTTTGGGTAATATAAGTCCTCTAGACAAATCCACTGCGCCGTGACCTACGAAGAACACCTACAGAACATTAAAAATTATCTGGCGAAAGGAGGTGAGAACGAATGAAAACAAAGCTAATCTTAACAGGGATAGTAGCGGTGATTGCACTGGTAACCTTCGCTTACACCAGCCAGGGCAAAGCGGAAACCAGCGTCAAGGCAAATGAAGATATAAAGGCACAGCAAATCGCCGAGCTTGATGCAAAACTGGCAAGTATCACCGATAAAAATTCCCAGGAATACCAGGACACAAAACAGCAACTTTGCGAGCTAAGATCAAGACCTCCTACAGAACGGGAACGAGCAGTAGCCAATGTGAGAGAGTTTCTGGGCAAGCCAGATGTCAAGGTCATTTTTGACTGCGGACGAGGCAACTTCGAGTATTACACCGCAGACAAGTGGCAATTTATCGTTGATCCAGCCCACAACAACATTGTCGAGATAGGAGAAGCGCCAAGAAGCTGGGGAATGAACCCCGACGGCTCACGCTGGTTCGATCAAGCGCCAGAATACGATTACACGCCCCGCTACAATGCCGAAGAAGCTGGCAATGTCGCTGAGAAGTTTATAACTGACCATAAAAACATCTTCGCTGTCGACATAAGTAAAATGACCAGGCAGTATGAAGGCACGAAGGACGGCGGAGACGGTATCACACCAGGAGACAAAGTCAATTACTTTTACACCTGGAGAACCAAAGATGTCAACGGCAAAACAATCGAGCAGGTAGCCGTCACGATTACCAGGGGCGGGCAGATAGTCGTCTTTGATAACGACAACTACGATCTGGCGAAAAATTAGATTAAAGTTGGTGGTCTATCAGGAGACCCTCTTAAGTCCTCCCATCCAACAATTTCTTGCCCGCTAGCGGTGAGGAGAGGTTTTCTGGCGTCATAGGCCAGCTCCAAACATAAAGAAAAATAAAGCAAATATCAAGCGATGTTTCTATTCTGCAACAAATCCCCAACAAGGCTTTCGAAGCCAAACAAAGGTGGAACTATGCCACTCCAGGCACAAAAGCTCCACACAGCTCAACACACGCGCTTACAGATGGGTTTAATGACCACTCCTTGTATATTTTTTTCTAAAAGTTAAAAATATAAAAATGGGGGTTAGGCAGAAAAACTGGTTCGACCAGGTTTTTTGTTTTTTAAGTTTGTATCATAAACATGTGCGAAAAACTGCTCATTTTTCAAAAAACTTATGATTTGACCCTTTGGCTTTATCCGATTATCAATCGTATTCCCAAAAGTCATCGACTGGTCTTGGGACGGCATTTAGAAGAACTGGCAATTTCTTTATTGCTTTTGGTGATAAAAGCCAATAAAGCCAGAGGTCAGAGTCGCTTGTCTCTCCAATTGCAAGTCTCTGATGAGCTTGACTGTTTGCGAATTCTTATCCGCTTAACAAAAGATTTGCGGTTTATGAGCGTCAAACAATACACCACTGGTGCAGAAAAAATTAACGAGATCGGTAGGATGCTTAATGCCTGGATGAAAGTGGTATAGTTAAAGTAAGGGGAAAGTCATAAAAACGCAGCGGTGTGTTCCTTCGCGGCGGGAATTGGAATAATACTTCCAACGCGGGGGGTTTCACACTCAACTTGAATTGGGATAGTTCGAATACGAACAACAATGTTGGCTTTCGCTGCGCCAGTGATTAAGGGCTTATGTCCTGTTTAGTCAGGACTGCGCCAGATGGGTGGCACATGTCTATGGATGTGTGTCCTGGATCTAAAAGATCACCAGATTTTCTCCGTCTCCTGCCCATCGGCGGGGAAAACATAATGCCCTTATCCCCGCGTCCCGATGTTATTTCGGGATGCGGGGGAAATGGGTAGAGACAAACAAATGCTCGCTCAAATATGCGACCTGGAACAACTTGTTAGCTCTTATTACCTTGCCCGACGCGGGAAGCGGGATAAACGGCGTATTTGTGAGTTTGATTTCTTTTTGGAAAGTAACCTCGTTAAATTAAGATACCTTCTTACCTCTGGCAACTATACGCCTTCTCCTTATGCCCACTTCACCATTTACGATCCTAAAACCAGACAAGTTGCCGCCCCTGCTTTTCGGGATCGAGTTTTACAACACTCGCTTGTCTCAACCATCGAACCGCTCTTTGAGAAAAGGTTTATCTTTGATTCTTATGCCTGCCGCAAAGGAAGAGGCACCCACTTTGGTGCAGGAAGGGTAAAAAAGTTTCTCATGGCAGCGCGTTGTATCAACGGCAGCGATAAAGAGATTTATGTTTTACAGTGTGACATTCAGAAATTCTTTCAGAGTATTTCCTGGGATGTTTTACTTTCGTTAATTGGCAAGGTGATTAAATGCCCCAAAACTCTGGATTTAATCCAAAAGATCGTTACTACCCATGAGAGGACGACAGGAAGGGTAGAAAAAGAACTAAATCAGCTTTCGCTATTCTCGACTGTAGTTACCGAGCCACCAGCTGTTTCGGTAGAGAAAAGGAGAGGTTTACCCATTGGCAATTTGACCAGCCAGCTTTTTGCCAACATTTACTTAAATGAACTTGATCATTTTGTCAAAGAGACTTTAAGAGAACGCTGGTATGCCCGCTACATGGACGATTTCCTCGTTATCCACCCTGATAAAAATCACCTATTTGAAGTTAAAGAAAAAATAAAAACCTTCCTTAAAGAGACCCTGGATTTGCGACTTCATTCTAAAAAGGTTACCATTAAAAATGTTAAAGAGGGGGTGCCGTTTGTGGGTTATCGCATCTTTTATGACCATATGCTGGTTCGCGGTTCAACCTTGCGGCGGATGCAAAGGAAATATCGCAGAAGAATAAAACTTTTTCAGCAGGGGCTAATTTCAGATAAGGAGCTGTCTGAAACACACAGCTCAATACGCGGTCATCTCAAACACGCCAATGCCCACCGCTTGTATTTCCTTATGGCTGGGAATTGTGTTTGATTTGACAACAGATTTGGTATATATTTACTATTATTAAAGGTAAACAGGTTACCTCTGGTTTCTTGAATTAATATGACCATGAAATTAGACAAAACAAAAATCGCTATTTTTAGAGGTAAGGAAATAAGAAAGACAATTCATAAAAACGAGTGGTGGTTTTCTGTCATCGATGTTATTGAAGCATTGACTGAGACAGATCGACCGCGAAAGTATTGGAATGACCTTAAAACAAAACTTATCAAAGAAGGCTATTCTGAAGTGTCCGAAAAAATCGGACAGTTGAAGTTAAAAGCTCCCGACGGAAAGCTAAGAGAAACAGATTGCGCCAACACAGAAACAGTATTTAGGATTATCCAAACAATTCCCTCTCCCAAAGCCGAGCCTTTCAAACGCTGGTTAGCCAGGGTTGGTTATGAAAGAGTCCAGGAAATTGAAGACCCAGAATTGGCAACCAAAAGAACCAGAGCCCTGTATAAAGCCAAAGGCTACCCCGATGCCTGGATTGAAAAGCGAATGAGGGGGATTGAAATTCGGGAAACTTTAACTGACGAGTGGAAGAAAAGAGAA
>FWPU01011269.1_pt1 | contig 12636 bp, 6 predicted proteins | sample 2228361 | NCBI WGS metagenome assembly FWPU01 (sample SAMEA103939777, study PRJEB20133) | metagenome | reverse complement strand
ACGCCGGTAGTGGTTGAAACAGATGCCGCAAACACTGAGATATTTTCTAAAGAGCTGTTTGGCCCGATAGCTTTGCTGATTAAAGTTAAAGATATTGAACAGGCGCTCCGTTTGGCTCACAACCTGGCAAAGGAACATGGTGCCATAAGCTGTGGCGCCTACACTACCGATGCAGCCGTGCGCGAGCAAATTGCCGACACCATGGCGCTGGCCGGAGCGCCTGTATCGTTTAACCTAACGGGCAGCGTTTACATAAATCAGAATGCCGGCTTCAGCGATTTTCATGTTACGGGCGGAAATCCGGCCGGCAATGCTTCGTTTACCAATCCCGAATTTGTGGTAAAGCGCTTTACCTGGGTTGGGCACCGTGAGCCTGCGCCCTGAGTGGCCCGGAGCATTACATGTTTCTGCGGTACTGCCCGCCCACTTCAAATAAGGCCTCGGTAAGCTGGCCCAGCGAACATACCTTGCAGGCTTCCATGAGCTCTGCAAAAATATTGCGGTTTTGAATGGCCGCCTGTTGCACCCGCTCAATCAGGGCAGGCGCCACGTTGTTTTGGTGCTGGTGCAGGTTGCGTACCGTGGCAATTTGCTGCTCCTTTTCTTCGGTGGTAGCCCGTATTACTTCCTGTGGCACAATAGTGGGCGAACCCTTGGAGCTTAAAAAAGTATTTACCCCAATAATGGGATACTCGCCCGTGTGTTTAAGGGTTTCGTAGTACAGGCTTTCTTCCTGAATTTTGCCCCGCTGGTACATGGTTTCCATGGCGCCCAGCACACCGCCCCGCTCGGTAAGGCGGTCGAATTCCATTAACACAGCTTCTTCTACCAGGTCGGTAAGTTCTTCAATGATAAACGAGCCCTGCAACGGATTTTCGTTTTTCGCCAGGCCCAGCTCGCGGTTAATAATAAGTTGTATGGCCATGGCCCTGCGCACGCTTTCTTCGGTGGGGGTAGTTATGGCTTCATCGTAGGCATTGGTGTGCAGTGAGTTGCAATTGTCGTAAATGGCATACAGTGCCTGCAGGGTGGTGCGAATGTCATTAAAATCAATTTCCTGTGCGTGAAGTGACCGGCCTGATGTTTGAATATGGTATTTAAGCATTTGCGAGCGCACATCGGCACCATATTTGTGCTTCATGGCTTTGGCCCATATTCTTCGGGCTACACGGCCAATTACCGCATATTCGGGGTCAATGCCGTTGCTGAAGAAGAAAGACAGGTTAGGTGCAAAGGCATTGATATCCATGCCTCGGCTAAGGTAATATTCTACGTAAGTAAAGCCGTTAGCCAGGGTAAAGGCCAGCTGGGTAATGGGGTTGGCACCGGCTTCGGCAATATGGTAGCCCGATATGGATACGGAATAAAAGTTTCTGATTTTGTTTTCGATAAAGTAATGCTGAATGTCGCCCATGAGGCGCAGGGCAAATTCGGTAGAGAAGATGCAGGTGTTCTGGGCCTGATCTTCTTTTAGTATGTCGGCCTGAACGGTACCACGCACCTGCTGCAGGGTTGAGGCCTTTATTTTTTCATAGGTTTCGCGTGGCAATACCTGATCGCCGGTAACGCCCAGCAGCATGAGGCCCAGGCCGTCATTGCCTTTGGGCAGAGCGCCCTGATAACGCGGGCGTTTGTCTTCACGGCCCCGGTACATTTCATCTATTTTACGGAGCACCTCCTGTTCCATCCCGTTTTGTTTAATATAAATTTCGCACTGCTGGTCGATTGCCGCATTAAAGAAAAAGCCCAACAGCATGGGTGCGGGACCGTTGATGGTCATGGATACCGATGTTTTTGGGTCGGCCAGATTAAAGCCGCTGTACAGTTTTTTGGCATCGTCCAGGCAGCAAACCGACACGCCCGAGTTGCCTATTTTTCCGTATATGTCGGGCCGGTAGTCGGGGTCGCGACCGTAAAGGGTTACCGAATCGAAGGCGGTAGAAAGACGTTTGGCCGGCATATCGTAACTCAGGTAATGGAATCTGCGGTTGGTGCGCTCCGGACCGCCTTCGCCTGCAAACATGCGGGTGGGGTCTTCCTCCTGGCGTTTGAATGGATAAATGCCGGCTGTAAATGGAAATTCACCCGGCACATTTTCCTGCAGCATCCAGCGCAGCAAGTCGCCCCAGTTGCGGTAACGCGGAAGGGCTACTTTCGGAATCCTGAGGTGCGCCAGTGATTCGGTGTAGGTTTTAATGCTGATGTCACGGTTGCGCACCTGGTAGGTAAAAACAGGAGCGCTGTATTTTGCTTTCAGTGCTTCCCACTGTTCAATGAGCAGCCAGTTTTTCGGGTCAAGCTCCAGCCGGGTTTGCTCAAATTCCGTTTCAAGGGTTTTTATCAGTTGTTCATTTTCGGGATGCTTCTTTTTGATAAGCCCAATGGTTTCGTGCAGGGCATGCAGCTTGCCGGCAATATTGGCCTGGTGGTTTACCCAGGCATCGTACTTGCGGTTGTTTTCTGAAATTTCGCTCAGGTAGCGGGTGCGGTTGGGTGGAATGATGTACACCTTCTCTGACATTTCGCGCGAAATGATGAAAGCCGAGCGCAGAGGTGTTGCGGTTTTTTCCGCAATTTTGTCCATTATGTATTTATAGAGCTGATTGGTGCCCGGGTCGTTGAACTGCGATGCAATGGTGCCAAACACGGGCATTTCATCAGGGTTTTTACTCCATAACTGGTGAGTGCGCTGGTATTGCTTCTTTACATCGCGCAGGGCGTCCAGAGCGCCACGCTTATCGAACTTGTTCAGCGCTATCGCATCGGCAAAATCGATCATATCAATTTTTTCAAGTTGCGTGGCTGCCCCGTATTCGGGGGTCATTACATACAACGATACATCGCTGTGGTCGAGTATTTCGGTGTCGCTCTGGCCGATGCCACTGGTTTCCAGAATAATAAGGTCGAACCCTGCTGCCTTTAAAACCTGAATGGCTTCTCCAACATGAGCCGACAGGGCAAGGTTCGATTGCCGCGTGGCCAGCGAGCGCATATATACGCGCGGGTTGTTGATGGCATTCATGCGGATGCGATCGCCCAGCAGGGCTCCACCGGTTTTGCGTTTGCTGGGGTCAACGGAAAGGATACCAATTTTTTTGTCTTTAAAATCCAGCAGAAATCTGCGCACCAACTCATCGACCATTGACGATTTTCCTGCTCCACCGGTGCCGGTTATACCCAGCACGGGTGTTTTGGAACCAAGTGCACGCCGGTGCACCTCTTCAAACACCGACTTATGTTTATCCAGAAAATTTTCGGCTGCCGAAATGAAGCGGGCAATGGCAAGGTGATTGTCGGTGTGCAGCTCGTCAACGTTGGGTATTTCCACACCGGTGGGAAAGTCGCTTTTTTCCACCAGATCGTTTATCATACCCTGCAGACCCATAGCGCGGCCGTCATCGGGTGAGTAGATACGGGTTATGCCATAAGCCATTAGCTCGCGTATTTCATCGGGCAGGATAACGCCACCGCCTCCACCAAAAATGCGGATATGGCCGGCTCCTGCTTCCTGAAGCAGATCGTACATGTATTTAAAGTATTCCATGTGCCCGCCCTGATAGCTGGTTAAGGCAATGGCCTGGGCGTCTTCCTGAATGGCCGTATTTACTACTTCCTGTACGCTGCGGTCGTGCCCCAGATGGATTACTTCGCAGCCTGTGGCCTGAATAATTCTGCGCATAATGTTAATGGCAGCATCGTGCCCATCGAACAGGCTGGCGGCTGTAACCACGCGTACCTTATTTTTGGGCCTGTAGGGTTCGGGCTCCTGGTGGCCAGCCAGGCGTGTTTTGGCTGTTTGCTGAGGTGTTGAGGCGGTTGCAGATGCGGTGGACATATGGGTAAAATGAACCCAAAAGTACGTACAATCACCCATTTTCCCGAACGATAGTTAGGGAACGGAACCGGGTGTCGTTAAAGAAACCGGAAAGGCAGGCAAGAAAGCCCGCACAAATGTGTTATGAATTTTTTTGCAGCAGTAAGCGTGTAACCCGTTAAAGCCTAACTTTACACTTCAAGGTATTTTATGAGAACATCAGCCGAACAGGATCAGCGCATTGCCGGCATGACTTTTTCTTCGGTATATCCGCATTATGTGGCTAAGGTTGAGAAGAAAGGGCGCACGCGCGATGAACTTCACGAGGTTATCAGATGGCTAACGGGTTTTGATGAAAAAACCCTAAAAAAACTTATTGACGATAAGGTAACGTTTGAAACTTTTTTTGCCCGTGCAAAACTAAATCCGAATGCACATTTGATTACAGGCACGATTTGCGGCTACCGGGTAGAAGAAATTCAAAATCCGTTAACACAAAAGGTGCGCTACCTGGATAAGCTGGTAGATGAGTTGGCCAAAGGCCGGCCCATGGAAAAGATTTTAAGAAAATCCTGAATGTGTGGGCCAAAATCCACACAGTTACATCCCCGTTAGGTTGGTTCCTGCTTAACTGAAGTAAAATTACAAGTAATCTTAACTTATTGCTGTGAAGGCATATACCTGTCGCGTATGGCTTTAAATTCAGAGCCGGGTTTCCATTGGGGCCATGTGTTTTCGAACGCCAGCCTTTTGCCGGTGTTGAACAGCAACTTTAAATCTTCTACTGCTCCTTCCAGGTTCCAGCGGGTGGTGTCGTACTCATCAGAAGGTTTGTGATAATACCGGGCCACGTATTCGTCTTGCAGTTGTTTGCCGTATTCTTTTCCTTTTTCAATATGATCAATACCGGTGTTGGTATACAGGGCGGGGATGCCAACCCTGGCAAAGCAAAAGTGGTCTGACCGGAAGTAGTAGCCGGCCACGGGGTTGGGCTCGGGCGAAAGGTATCTTCCAACAGCTTTGGCTTCTTCATTGAGATAGTCTTCCAGTTCCGACTGTCCCATGCCCACCACTACTATGTCGTTCATTTTCCCGTAGGGGTTAATGCCATCCATGTTAATGTTAGCCACGGTTTTTTCTTTTGGAAAAACAGGGTTTTGTGCGTAGTACTCAGACCCCCAAAGCCCCTGTTCTTCGGCCGTAACCGCCAGGAAAACCAGCGTGCGGTGGGGTTTGGCTTTCATTGATTTAAAAGCTTTGGCCAATGCCAGCAGGCCGGCTGTTCCGCTTGCGTTGTCCAGGGCTCCATTGTAAATCGAGTCGCCTTCTGCATCGGGTTTACCTATGCCCAGGTGGTCCCAGTGTGTGGAATAAATAATGTATTCGTCAGGGGCTTTGCTGCCGGTAATTTTGCCAATAACATTGTGCGATTTATTGTAACGAACCTTTACCGTCATGGATGTGCTGATTTTAAGATTCATGGGCCTGGCTTTAAAGCCTGGTTTACGGGCTTCTGAAATTGACTGCGCCCAGTCCATACCGGCGGTTTCGAATATTTTTTTTGCGGCTTCCTGTGTTAGCCAGCCCACTGTAGCACAGTGGTAAATGTTTTTACCCCGTTCGTCCAGAAACAGACGGGGTGCGTTCCAGTTATTCTGTACTACCCAAAAGCCGTAACCGGCGGGTACATCATCGTGGATAATCAGCACGCCTTTGGCACCCTGCCGCGCGGCTTCTTCGAATTTATAGGTCCAGCGTCCATAGTAAGTCATGGTGTTGCCTTTAAACAAGGTGCTGTCATTCGATGCAAAGCCGGGGTCGTTTACCAGCACTACAATTACCTTGTCTTTTACACTTATGCCGGCAAAGTCGTTCCAGTTATATTCGGGCGCTACAATGCCAAAGCCGGCAAAAACAAGGTCAACGTTGTTTAGCTCTATTTTATCCTCGGTGCGCTCGGTCCAGATAACATAGTCCTTTAATCCTTCAAACGTAAGCAATTTGCCGGGTGCCTGAACGGTAAGGACTGGTGCCGGGGTAGCAGTAATTTCCGCCATGGGTACTTCCTGCAGGTAGCTGTTGCCGTTACCCGGTTCAAGTCCTGCTTCCCTGAATTTAGTTTGCAGGTAGGAAATGGTTTTTTGCTCACCCTCGCTAAAGGGCAACCTGCCCATAAACTCATCAGAAGCCAGGGTTTTAAGATGAACTTCAAGTTCATGAACTGTTAAGGCCTCCAGCCCGTCTTGGCGCACAAAACCATCGGGCTGACAGCTGATTATGAGCAGAGATAGCAGGAAGATGACGTTTTTCATAACAAATAGTTGTAGCAAAAACTAACCGAAGGTCCGAATATTCCGAAACTTTGCCTAAGTTTCAAACCGTTCAGATAATTAAAGATATGAGGCGCTTGCTGCGAAGGTTAGCGGTAGTTTTGTTTACTCTGGTTATACTGGCCGGTGTGCTGTTGGCAGTTGCGGTGGCTCCGGTAAACCGTGTTGTTCAGCCCGGTGCGCCCTGGCAGGTACAAACCAAACGATACATCGACAGCGTGTTATCAGCGCCTTTACCTGCTGACACGCATCGCATTCAGGCAGGTTTTGGTAAGGCCTCCATTACACCTTCGCGCCCGGTGGTCACAGCAGGTTATGTTAAACGAAAGGGCGCATTGTTTACGGCTGTGCGCGACTCGGTGTTTGTGCGTGCTGCTGTGATAGAAAAGGGCAGCATACGCACGGCCATTGTAAGCTTCGATTTGCTTATTGTACCTCCGCTTTTGGTTGAAAAACTGCATGAGGCACTGTATAGCACACCCTTTGCACCCAATATGCTTTACCTGAGCGCTACCCATACCCACAACAGCATAGGGCAGTGGGACAATCACTTAGTAGGAGAGGTGTATGCCGGAAAATATGATGAACAACTAATGGACCTTTTGTTAACGCAAACGAAAAACGCCTTAATGAAAGCACTTACCAATGTGCAACCAGTAACCTTGTACTACGGCCATACTGCTGTGGGCGAAGGCGTTGTTAACCGCCTGGTGCCCGGTGGTGCGGTTGATTCGCTCATGCATGCCCTGGAGTTTGTGTGCGCAGATGGCAGCCGTACAGTGGTGTTAAGCTATCCGGCACATGCCACGTGCCTGTCGTCAAAAGACCTGCGCCTTTCGGCTGATTATCCGGGCGAGTTGGTAAAACGGCTGGAGCAGGGCAATTATCGCTTTGCTATGTTTCTGGCCGGGGCAGTAGGCAGCCATGCACCGGCACCCCTGCCCGATGGGGATGCGAAGATTGAATTTATGGCCAACACCCTGGAAAAGGCTTTGCATAGCACACGGTTTTTACCTGTTCAGGGCAGCGAAATACGCCTCACCCATATTCCCGTTGCCATGCCTCCCCAACAGGTGCGGCTAACGGCCGGCTGGCGGATACGCCCCTGGCTTTCTGAAATGTTACTGGGCAAGTCGCCGGTCAAGTTGTCGGTGCTGCGACTGGGCAACACGGTGTTTGTCGGTACACCGTGCGATTTTTCGGGCATGCTTACCCCGCCTCTTTACACTGCGGCCCGGCAGCACGGCCTGAATGTTTGTATTACCAGCTTTAACGGAGGGTACATAGGCTATATTACCCCCGATGAACTGTATGACCTGAATGCATACGAAACGCGAATCATGAACTGGTACGGGCCGGGCAATGGTGCGTACTTGTCCGCTTGCATAAAAAACATCATCAGGCAAACTGCACAGGCAGGTGCCCACTAAAGCCATGGTGAATGCGATATATGCCCGGATTCTTTTCATAAATTGCGCCAACCATTAAAACCAACTGCATGAAAAACAGATTTGTAATCCTGCTGTTAATGTTTTTTACCCTCATTGCCCGGGCCGATGAAGGCATGTGGGTGCTGTACCTGATGGGCGATAAGGTGTACAACGACATGGTGAAAAAGGGCCTTAAGTTAAGCCGGGAGCAGATTTACAGCATGAACAAGGCCAGCCTGAAAGATGCCATTGTAATTTTTGGCGGGGGCTGTACCGGTGAAGTGGTAAGCCGTGAGGGCTTGATATTTACCAATCATCATTGTGGCTACAGTGCCATTGCCGCAGCCAGCACGGTTGAGAAAAATTATCTGAAGGATGGTTTCTGGGCCAAAACAAAAGCCGATGAAATACCTGCGCCGGGTTTATCGGTACAGTTTCTTATCCGGATTGAAGATGTTACCGAAAGTGTTTCGGGCGAACTTAATGGGCTTGAAGGTGCAGCATGGAACAGCAAACTTCAGGAGGTGTCGCAGCGCATTGTTAAAAACGCCACCGAAGGCACCGGTTACGAGGCGCGGGTGGTGCCTTTTTACCGGGGCAACCAGTTTTTACTTTTTGTGTACGAACGCTACCCCGATGTCCGCCTGGTAGGTACACCTCCCGAAAGCGTTGGCAAGTTTGGCGGTGATACCGACAACTGGGAATGGCCGCGCCATACCGGCGATTTTGCCGTGTTCAGGGTTTACAGCGGCAAAGACGGAAAGCCTGCGCCCTATTCGCCCGATAACATACCGCTTAAGCCAAAGCACTTTCTGCCCATATCGCTAAAAGGAGTAAAGGAAAACGACTTTGCCATGGTAATCGGATATCCGGGCAGCACCAACCGGTACGAAACATCGTTTGGTGTAAAACTTAAAACCGATGTAGAGAATCCGGCCATTGTGCACCTGCGCGATATGCGCTTAAAATTTATGTTCGAAGAAATGAAAAAAGACCCGGCTGTGCGGCTTCAGCTGGCATCGGCCTATGCCGCTATAGCCAACTACTGGAAGTTTTTTGATGGCGAAGCCAAACAGTTGCTTAAATACAATGTGTACGGACAGAAAAAAGCAATTGAAGAAAGATTTGCCCGGTGGGCAACCGGAAAGCCGGAATACGAAAGCCTGCTGCGCGACTACGAACAGGCGTATGCTGCCTGGTTGCCGTATGCCAAACATCGTATTTATATCAATGAAGGTATTCTGGGCTCTCCGCTGGCATCATTTGCCGTTTCTATGCAGGCGCTGGAAAGAGCGCTGACGTCCAAATCGGTTACTACCGAGGAAATCAATCGGATTACCGATAACCTTTCACGGGCACGTCAGGCGTTTCTAATAAACGAAAACAGGGTTTCAGACGAACGCATACTGGCCGCCACGTGCAGCATGTTTTTTACAGATATTCCGGCTGATCAGCATCCGGAGGCCTTCTTCAATTGGTTTAAACTTAATTACGGTAACCCAGCCAATGATTCGGCATGTGCACGATTTTCCACCGATGTGTTTTCAAAAACCATGATATTGGACGAAGAGCGCTGGCAGGCGTTCATCAAAAACCCCGACTCGTCAACGCTTCAAAACGATCCTGCCTATCGTTACGTAACTGCTTTCGTAAAAAACTATAACTATAGGTTTAATAACCAGGCTGTAATGTTTAACAACCGGGTTAATTATCTGAGCCGGCTGTATGTGAAGGGGCTTAGGCAAATGGACCCCGGCCTGGTAACCTATCCTGATGCGAACTTTACCATGCGGCTTAGTTACGGAAGCGTAAAACCGTACCGTCCGCGCGATGGTGTAATTTACGATTATGTGTGTACCATGACAGGCGTGCTGGAAAAATATAAACCTGGTGATTATGAATTCGACCTTCCTGAGGCCCTGATTGAAGCAGCGCGCAAAAAAGATTTTGGCTCGTATAAAGATACGCGATTAAACGATCTGGTGGTATGTTTCATTACCAATAACGATATTACCGGAGGTAACTCCGGTTCGCCCGTGATAAACGGCAATGGTGAGTTGATTGGTCTGGCTTTTGACGGTAACTACGAAGCCCTAAGCCATAAAATTGTCTTCGACAGCAACCTGAACCGCACCATTTGTGTTGACATACGCTATGTGTTATGGTGCATTGAAAAACTGGGAGGTGCCAAACACATTGTTAATGAGTTGGTGCTGAAACAATAACCCGAAGGCTAGGAGCAGGGCTACTGGGATAACATTTTACATCCGAATATTCTGCCGGCGGTTTTGCCGGCATGCGCCTGCACCCGCACGGTTACTTTTTCCTTGCCTTGCGTTATTTCGGGGGGTATAGGGTACTCTACATCAAAGAAGCGTTGGCTTTCACTTCCGGTAAGTTCCTGTGTGGCAATTTTTATGCCGTCAATCAGAAAGTCGAAGGCGCGGTTCCGGTCATCGCCCAGGTAAGTGCACATGAGTATCTGGGGTTTATCGGGCAGGGTTTTGAGGTCAAATTCAAAGTATCCGCCCTGGCGCACCTCGCGCCCGCTGCGGCCCAGGGCTTGGCTTACGTAAGAACGCTCGGAAGCACGCAGGTTGTGGTCGCGTTCGGGTTGCATTTCGCCTAACCGAATCCAGTCTACAGTTCTGGCTTCGATTTCCTGTTGTCGTCTTTTCTCGGCTTCATAGGCCTGCTGGCGTTTGGTCCATTCTTCCGGAGTAAAATAATCCCAATATACGTTGTAATGGTCATCGTAAACTTTGTAAAACGGTATGAGCTTTACATCGTGTGGTTTAGCTACCTGGTGGGTTTGGAAGGTCAGCGGCTCGTCTGCTATGGGCTTTAACCAATTTTTGGGATTTCGGTTACCGGTGAGCAGGACGGTGGTGCCGTACACAGGGTCGGGCATCTCTTTGCCCAGTACGCCGGCCAGTACAACAGGGCCATAAAGTATGGCTATACGGTTTACATTGTCAGGCAAAGTTTCGGCATAAATTTCCATGGGCAGGCGTAGCGTAAGCCGGTCACCGGTTTTCCATTTTCGTTGCACAACAACAAAGCCCGTGGTATCCAAAGAAGAGATAACTTGTTTACCGTTTACTTCAACGGTAAGACCGGTTGATGCCCATGCCGGTTTTCTGATTTTAACAGTAAGGGATGTAGGTTTTGTGGCGGTAAAAGTAAATTCTGCTTTTTCGTTCTCAGGAAATTTTGTTTGCTGTTTTATGACCAATCCACGTTCGCGCCAGTGCAATTCTGAAGGGATGAACAAATTTATAAGCAGGCTTCCGTCAGCTCCTTCAAAGTAAATGCTCTCGTTGTATTTTGCATGGTTTTCCATGCCACTGCCTACGCAACACGTAAAAGTATTAAATGGAGAGCTGAACGTTTTGCGTGCACCCATGCGCAAGGGTACAAAGTAGCACATCATACCGGTTTGAGGGTGTTGCGAGGCCAGGATGTGGTTATACAAGGCGCGTTCGTAATAGTCGCCCAGGGTAGCGTGCGGGCTTAGGCAAAACAACATGCGCGTTAATTTTAGCATATTGTAGGTGTTACAGGTTTCGCAGGTGTTGTCGCTCAGCCGGTCGTTTAGTTTACCTGGTTCACCACAGTACTCGTAATTGCTGTTGCCTCCAATTACATAAGTATGGTTTTTTACCATGGTATTCCAGAAAAATGTTCCAATAGTTTTGTCGTTAACTGAACCCGTATGAAGGTACCTGCGCAGGCAACCTGTAACCTTAGGGATGTTGGTATTGGCATGTTTACCAGGCATTACATCGTGTTGCCGGGCCAACTCATCTAGTACAAATTTGTCATGAAACCGGTACGACAGGTTGAGGTATTTTTTTTCACCCGTCAGTTCGTACAGGTGAACCAGCACATCATTCATGCCGCCATATTCGCATTGTAGCATAGCTTCCTGTTGAGCGGGGGTTAAACCACCTACAATATCTTCTGTCCATCGCGCCAGCCCATGCAGTATGTTAAGGGCTTGTATATTGCCGGTATAGACGTACACATCGGCAAGTCCGGCCATTATTTTATGGACCGTGTACCATGGCGACCAACCGCCGTTTAGGTCAAAACCGGATGTTTTTATAACGCCATGTTTTACTTTGTAGAAGATAGAATCTTCATTTGGGATAGCGCCTACATATCCGGTACTGCGTGCCTGCTGGCATCGTTCCAGTTCCTGTACAATGTAATCGGTACGCTTTTTAAATTCTGTTGCTCCGGTGGCAGCATACATCATTGCGCATGCCGATAGATAATGACCAAGTGTATGCCCCGAAAGGCCCTCGCTTTCCCAGCCGCGGTAAATTTCGCCTTTTACCGGCAGGCCGGCGTGCAGGTGAAAGCGGTGCAGAAGCCGGTCGGGCTCCAGCGATAACAGATAAGCCGAGTCCAACAGCCTGGCCCGATGAAACACACTACCCATCAACAGTTTTACACTCGACAATGGAAAAGCATAAGCCTGTGGTTGAACTGCGGGTGCAACCGACAGGGTGGTTGGATTTCTTTGTGGAGCATAAGACTGGCTGATGAGATGGAGTGGTGCAGTTAACAAAAAAAGGAGAGTAATAAAATTGCGCATGTTGTGCCATTTTGTACAAAAAGTACTGTAATTCAAAGTACGGTTAAAGAACTTACATGACGAATGGCGAAAGCCTTTTGTTAAAGTAATGCCGCACTGCGCACCCTTCGGGCCGTTTAACACAAACCGTTACGCAGTATGGTCTTTCGGGAGTTAATTGGCACAATAAATTTCAAAACTATGAAAAGATTTTATACCCTTACGCTGCTGTTGCTGAGCCTGGCAACGGCTTACGCCCAACGCCAGCTCGAAGCCGAGTCGGCTGTAACGACCAGCCATCAGGTTATAATTAAAGGAAAGCCCGTGCCCTATACGGCTACTGCCGGCACCCAACCGGTTTGGAATGCCGAAGGCAAGGTAATTGCTTCATTGTTTTACACGTATTATGAGCGCTCGGATGTAAAAGACCGCGCTTCGCGCCCCCTTGTCTTTTCGTTTAACGGTGGGCCCGGATCGGCT
>FWPU01011268.1_pt1 | contig 12638 bp, 8 predicted proteins | sample 2228361 | NCBI WGS metagenome assembly FWPU01 (sample SAMEA103939777, study PRJEB20133) | metagenome | reverse complement strand
CGGGCGAGGCGGGTGATGCCGTCGAGGATGATGACCACATCCTTGCCTTCCTCGACCATGCGCTTGGCCCGCTCGATGGCGAGCTCGGTGACCATCGTGTGCTCATCCGAAGGACGGTCGAAGGTGGAGGCGATGACCTCACCCTGGACCCACCGCCGCATGTCGGTGACCTCTTCGGGTCGTTCGTCGACGAGCAGCACCATGAGGTGCACCTCGGGGTTGTTGGTCTCGATCGACCGGGCGATCTGCTTCATGACCGTGGTCTTGCCCGCCTTCGGAGGGGAGACGATCAACCCGCGCTGGCCTTTCCCGATGGGTGAGACCAGATCGATGATGCGGGCGGTCATGTTGGTCGGGTCGCCGGCCGTCTCGAGCCTCAGGCGCTCGTCGGGGAACAGCGGCGTGAGGTCCTCGAACTTCGGCCGATCCTTTGCCAGCTCAGGGTCCTGACCGTTCACCAGGTCGATTCGCAGAAGGGCCGGGTTCTTCTCGTTGCGACTGGCGGGACGGCTCGCACCCTTCAGGCGGTCGCCCTTGCGCAAACCGTACTGGCGGACCTGCTTGACCGAGACGTAGACGTCCTCCTTGCTCGGGAGGTAGCCCTTGACCCGCAGGAAGCCGTAGCCCTCGTCCCGCAGATCGAGTAGCCCCTCGACCTCGACCGGCTCGCCCTCCCACACCTCGGGCTGCTGTTGCCGGTCACGGTCGCGATCACGACCCCGGCGGCGGCGGCGGCGGTTCCCGGGTTCGCCGTCCTGGTGTTGCCCCTGGCCACCCTGGCCACCCTGGGACCGCCCACCTTGACCCTGCCGATCGCCGTGGCCCTGGCGGTCCTGCCCCCCATCGGTTGGTGCGGTCTCGCGGCCCTCGGTCTGTTCGGAACCTGCGGCGCCCGCCCCGCCTGCTTGATAGGCTCGCTCGGCTGCCGGGGCATCGCCGCCCGCAGTGCCGGGAGCGCCGGGGGGTTCGGTCGAGACGCCTTCCTCAGCCGGTGCAGCTTCGTCGGTCGCCGGTTCGTCGGTCGCCGGCGTGCCTCTGCTCCCGCGCTTCGTCCCGGTGCCATCGGCACCATTCGAACCGTTGGCGTCTGCGCCGGCCTCGGCGTCACCGGTGGTCTTGGCCGAGGCCTTGGCGCGGGTCGCCCGCTTCTTCGGCTTGGGCTCGTCGCCGTTGCCCGGCGCGACGCTGACACCGGCGAGCTCGAGGATGAGATCGACGATCTCCGCCTTGCGGGCCCGCGACCCCGGTTTGCCGCCCATCGCCACGGCGATCGTGTGCAACTCGTCGCGGTCTTTGCGTTCGAGCGCGGAACGCTCGAGCTGCTGAGACTCGACGCTCATCGGCACCTCGCTTCGTTGATCATCAGGATGCTGCCCTGCAGGCAAGCGGCGCTCCGATCCATCCGGGGACGCCGCGACCGGTGACAGTTGTCCGATCGCCAGGGAAATCCGACTCGCCAGGGAAAGGTGAACAAAGGGATAGCTGTTCGGGTCGCCCGCGGCTCCGCCCCGCACGATTGTGCATCAACTTCCGTGCACCGTTGTTGCGGTACTACGTGCCAACCAGCGCAGGCTGAGGCGGGAAGTCGCCGTGACCTCGACCACTACCTCGATCACATCGGTACCCGACCGACACGGCCATGGCACTCGAGGTGTCAGGTGAGTCGCGGCCCCCGAATGGCGACGGCACCATGGTAGTGCCCTCCCGCCAGAGGGGGCAACCCTCACCCCTGGGCCACCGGGGCGGGCGCCACCCTCGGCCGTCGCCGTCCGCCCCTGCGACCCGCCCCGGCGACGAAATCGACGCAGCCCCGCCGAGGTCATGCGGGCATACTCGGGTCCACTGCGAGCCGGGTGCCCCACCGGCGCGTCACCGACGAACACGAGCGCACACCATGAGCGATCCGGTACTCGTTGCCCAACAGCTGCGGAAGTCCTTCAACGGGGTCGAAGCCGTCCGAGGCATCGACCTCGTCGTGCGCGCCGGCGAACGGGTCGCGCTGCTCGGCCCCAACGGCGCCGGCAAGACCACGACCCTGCTCATGCTGCTCGGCGCGGTCACGCCCGACAAGGGCACCGTCACGATCCTCGGTCACCGCCTTCCCCGTCACCGCAGCCGGGCGATGCAGCGTGTCGGCTTCGTCGCCGGCTACCTGCCGCTGCCCGACCGCTTGCGGGTGAGCGAAGCGCTCCAGCTCTTCGGTGAGCTGCACGGATTGCGCGATCCACGGCCCGCGATCGATCGAGCGCTGGACCGGTTCCGCATCACCCACCTCCGCGACCGCATGTGTCTCGAGTTGTCGTCGGGCCAACGCACGCTCGTCGGCATCTGCAAAGCGATCCTGCACGATCCGCCGTTGCTCGTCCTGGATGAGCCCACGGCGTCGCTCGATCCCGACGTCGCCTACCGGGTTCGCGCCGGTCTCGCGCAGCTCTCACGGGAGCAGGGCACCGCGCTGCTCGTCACGAGCCACAACATGACGGAGGTCGAGCGGCTCTGTGAACGCGTCGTCTTCGTCGCGGCCGGTGAGATCGTCGCCGACGGCAGCCCCGAAGACGTCGCGGAGCAGTACGGCCACGGTTCGCTCGAGGACGTCTTCCTCGAGCTCGCGGGCACGGTCCGCGACGAACCCAACGAGCGGCGCGAACCCCGTGAAACCCGCGAGTCACTCGGCGAAGCGGCGTTCGACTCGGACGGGAGGTCACTGGCATGAGCTGGCTCCGAATACGAGCGGTGGCCCGCCGCCACGCCTACGTCTTGCGCCGGTCCCCGCACCGCCTCTTCGACATCGTCGTGTGGCCGCTCGTCGACGCCCTTCTCTTCGGCTCGTTGGGCGTGTTCGTAGCCCGCCAGGCGGGGGGAGCCGATTCGCAGGCCGGTGTGGCGTACCTGCTCACCGGGATACTCCTCTTCCACGTCCTCTACCAGGTCCAGATCGCACTCTCGACGGGGTTTCTCGAAGAGACCTGGTCCCGCAACATCCTCAACGTCCTGACGACCCCCGTGAAAGAGATCGAGTACGTCGCGCTGTTCGGACTGGCCAAGATGGCGGTCGGTCTGTCGGTGGTCGCCGTAGCCGTAAAAGGATTCTTCGCGTTCAACATCCTCGACGTCGGCTGGGGCTTGCTCCCCATCGGCGCGGTGCTCATGGTGTGCGGCTGGTCGATCTCGCTGTTCGTGATCGGGTTCGTCCTCCGCTTCGGCCAGAGCGCCGAAGTGCTGGCCTGGGGCATCCTCTTCGTCGTCATGCCCCTCTCCGGCGTCTTCTACCCCGTCGACGCGTTGCCCGGGGTGCTCCAGCCGATCGCGTCGGTGCTGCCCACCACCTATGCGTTCGCCGCGGCCCGCGCCCTGCTCCAGGGAGAGCCGATGCCGTGGGACGACGTGACCTTGGCCGCGGCGGGCGCGGTCGTCGCCGCCGGGCTCGGCGTGCTGTTTGTGAGCCACATGCTGCGCGTGTTTCGCCGCCGCGGGTTCGTGACCCGGTTCAGTTGACCGGGGAAGGGGTGCGGTCCAGCAGGCGCGCCATGAGCTCGTGACCGGCGACGGGCTCGTGCCCCGCGACTCCGGCTTCGGTGTAGATCCCACCGGGGCCGTCGCGGCGGGAGTCGACGAGGAGGTACGGCACGGGATCCGGCGTGTGGGTCTTCAGACGCAACGGCGTGGCGTGGTCGGGCAGCAGGAGCAGCCTCCACGGGCCGAGGCGGTCGAGACCCGCGATCAGGTCACGCAAGATGAGCGAATCCCATCGTTCGAGCGCCGCGACTTTCTCGTCGACGGCGCCCGCGTGCCCCGCCTCGTCGGTGGCCTCGACGTGGATCACGAACAGGTCAGCGCCGTCGGCGAGCGCGTCGAGCGCGCGCTCGCGTTGAGCGGCGTAGTCGGTGTCGTAACCCGCGGTCATCCCGTCGACCTCGAGCACCTCGATGCCGGCGAGCACGCCGAGGCCCCGAACCAGATCCACGGCGCTGCAAAGCGCGGCGTCGACGCCCCAGAGCGAACCGAACGAGGGCATCTGTGGCTGGACGCCCTGGCCCCAGAGCCAGATCTGATTCGCCTTCAGACCGAACTGGCTGACGATCGGACGGGACGCGTCCATCAGCTGCTGGAGGTGCGGCGCGGCCGGGCCCGCCGGCCACACCGCGGGCTTGTCGGTGAGATCGTGCGGGGGCACGCAATCGGCCTCGGCCCACGATCTGGGCGCAACCAGGATGTGGCGGTACTCGACCCCGGCATGGAACGAGACCTCGTCCGAACCGAGCGCGTCGTGCAGCGCTTCGATGACCTTGCGGGCGTCCTCGGATGTCGGGTGACCACCGGCGAAGTCAACCATCGTGCCGTCGTCGCCGACCGTCACGAGGTTGCACCGGTAGGCGACTTGATCCGGACGGAGCTGAAGCCCCAGCGCCGCCGCCTCGATCGGGGCCCGGCCGGTATGGAAGCGGGTCGGGTCGTAGCCGAGGATCGCCATGTTGCCGACATCGCTTCCCGGTGGCAGCCCTGGCGGGATCACGGCGGCCCGCCCGACCTCGCCCCGCGCGGCCAACGCGTCGAGGACCGGCGTCTCGGCGGCTTCGAGTGGTGTGCGCCCACCGAGCTCGGCCACGGGCTCGTCGGCGCAGCCATCGGGGACGCAGACCACGTACTTCATCGCAGGCATCTTGCCAGGAATCGTCGCCCGACACTCCACCGAGGCGGACCAAGGCCGATGACTCGGGTCACGGGGTCACGCCGAGGAGGGTCGAATCGATGTGGCTCTCGAGCGCGGCCGCGCTGTTGGGCAGGGTCTTGCAGCGCTCGGGCCGCTCGAACAGGTCGGAGAGCTGGGCCGGCAGCGACGGTCGGATGCCGGTTGCCTGCTCCACGGCGTCGGGGAACTTGGCCGGGTGCGCGGTGGCGAGGCACACCATCGGGACCATCGGGTCCCGCCGGCACGACACGGCGACGCCGAGCCCCACGGCGGTATGGGGATCGACCAGCAGCTGCTGGTTGACCCAGGTGCTACGGATGATGTCAAGCGTCTGGGCGTCATCGATCCGGCCCCCCGACCAGGTCTCCCGCAGGACCGCCATCAGATCGGTGGCGAGGGTGAACGCACCGTCGTCGCGGAACTGCAGCATGGTCTCGGACACACGACGTCCGTCACGCCCGTAGAGCTCGAAGAGCAGGCGCTCGAAGTTGCTCGACACCTGGATGTCCATGCTCGGGCTGAGCGTGGGGTGCACCTCGCCCACCCGCATGGTGCCGGTCTCGAGGAACCGGGTCACGATGTCGTTGCGGTTGCTCGCCACGACGAGCTGTGAGATCGGCGTGCCCATCTTCTGGGCGGCATAGCCCGCGAACACGTTGCCGAAGTTGCCGGTGGGCACGGTGAACGCCACCGGGCGCTCGCCCCGACCGAGCACCGCCGCGGCCTTCACGTAGTAGACGATCTGGGCCATCACCCTCGCCCAGTTGATCGAGTTCACCGCGGAGAGCTGGTGCCGGTCACGGAACTCCTGGTGAGCGAAGAGCGCCTTCACCAGATCCTGGCAGTCGTCGAAGGTGCCCTCGATCGCCACGTTGTGCACGTTGGGCGACAGCACTGTCGTCATCTGCCGGCGCTGCACCTCCGACACCCGGCCGCGAGGGTGCAGGATGAAGATCTCGATCGCCTCCCGGTCGCGGCACGCCTCGATGGCGGCCGAACCGGTGTCACCCGAGGTCGCACCCACGATCGTCACCCGCTGACCTCGGCGAGAAAGCTCGTAGTCGAACAGGCGGCCGACGAGCTGGAGCGCGATGTCCTTGAAGGCCAGGGTCGGCCCGTGGAAGAGCTCCGCGAGGAAGATCCCTCCACCGAGGTCACGCAGCGGAACCACGTCGGGATGGTCGAATCCCGCGTACGAGTCGACGACCATGGCCGCGAAGTCGTCGCGGGGGATGGTTCCAGCCACGAACGGCCACATGACCTCGACCGCGACCTCGGCGTAGGGCAGGTCGGCGAAGCGTTCGAGCGAGCCGGCGGGCAGGGAGGGCCACTCGTCGGGCACGAAGAGCCCGCCGTCGAAGGCCAGCCCGGTCACCAGCACGTCGTTGAACGGAAGGCTGACGCTCGCTCCCCTCGTGCTCACGTAGCGCACGCGCGGTTCCTTTCGTGATGGACGGGGGCCGGACCAATCGGATCGGCTACGGCCGAAGCGGGTGCGCGTGACCTCGCAGCGGTGGGCGGGCGCTCATGCGTCACCCAGCACCCTGATGGCGCTGCCCACTCGATGCACGACGTCGAGGCCTCGCAGCTCGGCCAGCGTGGCCTGCACCGAGCGCTCCAACGCGGCATGGGTGATGAACATGAGCTGGGCCTCGTCGCCCAGGCCTTCCTGTTCCATCGACAGGATCGACACGCCGTGACGACCGAACACGCCGGCGACCGCGGCGAGGACGCCGGGCCGGTCGACGACGTCGAGGCAGATGTAGTACTCGCTGTCAAGCTCCTCCAGGGGACGGATGCGGCCCTGGCCGAGCGCGCCGACCGTGGCATGCGAACCTTTCGAGCGGTTGACAGCCGCATCGATCAGGTCACCGAGCACCGCGCTGGCCGTCGGCCCTCCCCCCGCCCCCCTCCCGTAGAACATCAGCTCGCCGACAGCGCCGCCCTCGACGAAGACGGCGTTGAAGCTCTCCCGGACCGCGGCGAGGGGGTGATGTGCGGGGACCAGGGCCGGGTGCACCCGCGCCGAGATCTCGGTGCCGAGCTCGCTGCCCGCTGGCGCCAGCCGCTCGGCAACGGCGAGCAGCTTGATGGTGTAGCCCTTGCGGTCGGCGTAACGGATGTCGGTGGCCGTGATGCCGGAGATGCCTTCGTGGTGCACGTCCCCCACGACCACCTTCACGCCGAAGGCGATGCTCGCGAGGATGGCGCACTTCGCCGCTGCGTCGTACCCTTCGACATCGGCAGTCGGGTCGGCCTCGGCGAAGCCCAGCCGCTGTGCCTCGGCCAGCGCCGCCTCGTAGCTCGCTCCCTGCTCGGTCATCTGGGTGAGGATGTAGTTGGTCGTGCCGTTCACGATGCCCATCACCCGCCGGATCGGCTCGCCGAGCAGCGATTCCCGCAGCGGCCGGACCAAGGGGATCCCGCCCGCGACCGCCGCTTCGAACAGCACGTCGACCCCCGCCGCTTCCGCCGCGGCGAAGATCTCGGCACCGACGGTGGCCAGCAGCTCCTTGTTCGCCGTCACGACCGCCTTGCCGTGGGCGATGGCGTCGAGGATCAAGGATCGGGCCGGCTCGACGCCACCCATCACCTCGACCACGACGTCAACTGCGGGATCGGTGACGACCTGGCGGGGGTCGGTGGTGAGCACCCCCGGATCGAGGTCGATCCCGCGGTCCTTGGCCCGGTCCCGCACCGCGACGCCTGCCACCTCGAGACGCAGCCCGGTGCGGGCCTCGATCACCGGAGCCTGGGACCCGAGCAGATCGACGAGCGCGGTGCCCACCGTCCCGCAACCGAGGAGTCCGATGCGCACAGGCGTTGAGGTCACGGGCGCCGAGGCTACCGGCAACGACCGGGTCGGCCGAAAGGGGTTTGGGCCAGCGGTGCGTGGCTCGCCGACCGGAACGCCACGTTGTTTCATGTGTTGTTGAGTTTTTCGGTATTTTTCATTGACTTCGGTGTTGATCCAGCCTATCGTGGGCATCGCTCCGGACCGGCCAGCCGCACTCCCACCCAGCACCCCCTCGGCCGGCTCGGACACGCCGGCAATCGCGCTCCACTCGCCCATCCTCCCTGCCGCCAGCCACCGCCAGGGTGGAGCGCGGTCGCCGGCACCGCCGTGGGCCAAACGACGCCGGCCGCCAGGTTCAGGCGTCAAGCCGGAGGAGGTCGTCGTAGGTCTCGCGCCGTACGACGAGGCGGGCTCGACCGTCCCGCACGAACACGACCGGGGGGCGGGGCACCTTGTTGTAGTTGGAGCCCATCGAATGGCCGTAGGCACCGGTGACCGGCGTGGCCAGGATGTCGCCCACCTCCAGATCGGCCGGCACCTTGCCGTCCCGCACGAGCAGGTCGCCCGATTCGCAGTGCTTCCCGACGACGGTGACCAACCTCGGCCGATCGGCCTCGACGGCCCGGGGAAGGAAGGTCTCGTAGCCGCTGCCATACAGCACCGGCCGAGGGTTGTCGCTCATCCCCCCGTCGACCGCGACGTACGTGCGGATGCCGGGGATCGGCTTGATCGTGCCGACCGTGTAGGGCGTCAGGCCGGCCTGGGCCACGGTCGACCGGCCCGGCTCGGCCGAGACCTTCACGCTGAGGCCGGCCTGGCGCACGGCACGGTGCACCGCAGCCGACCACTCGGTGATCGTCGGCGCGTCCTCCCCCTCGACATAGGGCACGCCGAGCCCGCCGCCGACCGACAGCTCACCGAGACCGTGTTCACGGCACCAAGGCGCAATGACCTCCACGGCCCGCTCGAAGAACCCCGCCTCGAAGATCTGGCTGCCGATGTGGACGTGCACGCCGGCGAGCTCGACCGAATCGGAGGCGGCGGCCCGGCGGATGGCCTCGTCGGCGGCACCGGTGTGCACACCGAAACCGAACTTCGAGTCATCCTGGCCGGTCTGGACGTACTCGTGGGTGTGAGCCTCGATGCCGGGCGTGAGACGGATGAGGACCCTGGGTCTTGGGAGTCCGCCGGCGACGAGGGCATCGATGCGGTCCATCTCATCGAACGAGTCGACCACGACCCGACCGATGCCGTCCCCCAGCGCGACCGCCAACTCGTCGCTCGACTTGTTGTTGCCGTGCAGGACCATGCGGCTCGCCGGGACGCCCGCGGCCCGGGCGACGTGGTACTCGCCGCCGGTCGACACGTCGAGCTGCATGCCCTCCTCGTACGCCAAGGCGGCCATGGCTTTGCACAGGAACGCCTTGGTCGCGTAGTGGGCACCATCGGGGAACGCGGCCACCGCTTCGCGGCAGCGCGAGCGGAGGTGGTCCTCGTCGTAGACGAACAGCGGCGTGCCGAACTCACGGGCGAGCTCGAGCGTGTCACACCCGGCGACGAGGAGCTGGCCAGCGGATCCGACCGAGGCGTTGTCGGGTAGCAGCGACCAAGGGAGCGACGACATAGAACCGGGCGATCCTACCGAGGGCCACCCGGTCGGTCGGAGCCGGTTGCCCGACGGGATCACTTGGGGAGCCAACAGACCGCCGCGCTAACCTCGATCGTCCTGCCCTCGTAGCTCAGGGGATAGAGCAGCGGCCTCCGGAGCCGTGTGCGCAGGTTCGAATCCTGCCGAGGGCGCTCGGTAGACGAGCGTCGGGCACGCCGCCGATCAGTGCGCCGAACGCCAGACGTGGTAGGCGACCCAGCACGACAGCGTGGCGGCGGGCACCATGACCGCGAGAGCGACTGCGCCGGTACCGGCGAACGCCACCCATCCCACGAGGTACAGCGTCGGGTACACCATCGCTCCCGCGGTGAACGCCGCGACGAACGGCGCCCACGACTTGGCGCGGATGATGGCCCACGCGGCCACCGCTGAGCCGAGGACTCCGGCGAACAGGTCGGCAAGCACGAAGCTGTCGGTCGCCTCCGGGGTGCTCGACACGAGCTCGAACGACTCGCGCAGCTCGCCCTGGCCCACCACGAGCAGGCTGATCCACAACAGCACGCCCGTGACCGCCTGGAGCGCGAAGTATCCGGCGAAGATGCGCTCGGCCTTCATCACCAGGCCTCCCTCACGAGGTCCTGATCGCGTCGAGGACATCGAGCCGGGCGGCCCGCCGGCTCGGCGCCGCCGCCGCGAGCACCGCCATCGCCACGCAAAGGACGGTCGTGGTTGCCACCCGCGCCCACGGGACGAGCGGGCTCATCGGGCTGCCGTGCGCCACACCCACTGTGAGGACGGCTCCCGCGAGGAGACCGAGCGCGATGCCCGCCGCCGCGCCAACCACCGACACGATCACGGCTTCCCAACTCATCATGGCGGCGACTTGGCGCCGGTACATACCGATGGCCCGGAGGATGCCGATCTCCCCCGTCCGTTCGATTGTGGTCAAGAGCAGGGTGTTGCCCACCCCGAAGAGCGCGATGCCCAGCGCGATGGCGAGCAAGCCGGTCACGACGTCAAGGAAGGTCTTCCCCACCGCGACCTCCGAGGCGGCGAACTGCTCCCGGGACAGGATCTCCAACGTCGGGAAGCCAGCCAGTGAGCGGCGCAGAGCGTCGCGGAGCCTCGCCGGTTCCAAGGACCCATCGGACAGCACGAACACGATCGCGTCGCCGCGGGCCCGCAGCGGCACCCGCCGGTCGAGATCGCCAGCGGGCATGAACAACTTGGCCGGCTCGCCGAACGGCACATCGGCCTCGATGATGGCCGCGACTTCGAGCTCCTCGTAACCGGTCTCGACGAACTCTCCCTTGAGCCGGCTCCCGATCGTCCAACCGCGCTGGCGCGCGGATTCGGCGTCGACACCGACGCGCTCGGGACCAACGGGGTCGAGCGAGCCGGCGGCGACCCGGACGGCGAAGAGCTCGGAGATGGTGGCGGGATCGATGCCCACGGCTGTGGCGGGGAGGTCGTCAACCTCGGCGGCACCGAACCGCAGGCCCGTGACGGCTCCGACACCCTCGGTCGAGCGGATCGCCTGGAGCGCCTCGTCGCTGATCACAGCCCCTGGGCCCGCGTAGGGTCGCACCACGATGTCCGCCCGGACGGCCCGATGAAGGTTCGCCCGCGTGGCACCCGCCATCGACGTCGTCATGACGGCGAACATGGTCATGAGCCCCACACTGACGAGCAGCGACGACGCGACCCTCGCGGCCCGCACCGGTTGACGGCTTGCGTTCAACCCGGCGAGCCTGCCAGTTGCGCCGCCCACCAGCGCCACAGGCCGCCGCAGCATCCCCACCCCGAAACGCAGCAGCAGCGGGCCGGAGGCGGCGACACCGAGGAAGCACGCCGCCACTCCGGCCGCAACCCAGGCCATCCGATCGGGACCCTCACCCGTGAGACCGCGACCAGCGTTCACGACCCCGTACGCGATCATCCCCAGGGAGAAGAGCGCCCGGGCACGTGGTCGCGACACCTCGTCGGACTCGACCGAACGCAACGTCGCCACCGTCCGGGCCCGCGAAGCACGCCAACCCGGTACGACGGCGGCGAGGATCGTCGCCCAGAAGCCGAGCATCACCGCGACGCTCACCGGTGCGACCGGGACGTGCAGGGGAGCACCGGCGAGCACCACCCCGAAGTGGACCAGCGCCGCCCGGAGCGCGTGGGCCGCCGCCAAACCGAGGACAGCTCCGAGGACCGAGGACGCGAGCCCAACCAACGCCGCCTCCACCAGCACGGACAGCATCAGCTGCCACCTCGAAGCACCGACCGCCCGGAGCAGGGCCAGTTCCTTGCGCCGCTGCGCCACGACGATCGAGAAGGTGTTGTAGATCACGTAGCAGCTGACCAGGAGCGCGACGTAGGCGAACGCGAGAAGAAACCGTTCGATCAGTTGCACCAGCGGAGCGATGAGCGCACGGGCGTCGCGAGCGAAGCGCTCACCGGTCACCGATTTGGCGTCGTGGGGCAGCACGCTGGCTACTCGCTGGCGCAAGGTGCCCTGTTCGACACCGGCTGCGCCCTCGACACTGATCCAGTTGACCTTCCCCGGTTGAAGGAACATCGCTTGGGCGGCCGGGGTACGTGCGGCGACCACCGGCATTCCCGCGAAGGTGCCGGTCTCACCGTGGGAGCCGATGGCGGCAACGCGCAGGCGGTGCTCGGTTCCTGCGGTCCCGACCACCGACAAAGAGTCGCCCGGCGCGAGCGACAACAAATCGGCGGTGTGCCGATCGACGACGACCTCGTCGTCGGCCACCGGAGGGCGACCGCTGATGATCGTCCAGCGGCTGGCTGGCCCTTCGCCGATCCAGTTGAGCCCAACTGCGCCCGGCGTCGCCGGCGGTCGCCACGGCCGGCCGTCCGGACCGATGATCGTGATCGGGGCCTGAACCTGGCCGGTCGCGATCCGTACGCCGTCAACGCCGGAGATCTTGTCGACGAGTGATTCGTCGACAAGCGCTTGCTCCCCCGTAAGCATCGCGACAAACGAGTTCGTAGGACCGTATCGAGCCCGAACCACCAGATCCGCGGAACCGAACGCCTCGGTGAAGGAGCGATCGAAGGAGCTCTGCATGCTGGCGGTGGTGATCTGGACCGACGCCACGAACGCGACCGACACCGCAATCCCCGCCAGGGTCATCACCACCCGCGGGAGACGAGCACGGGCACCTCGGATCGCGACTCGTGCCACCGCGCAGGCCATGACGAAGTATCCCACCCGGCGGTGCCGCATTACCGGGCGCCGGCATCGAACCGCCCCGACGGCACCCTCTGCGATGCGGAGCTACGAAGCGTCGGGCTGCGCCATGCGCGCCGCGACCAGTTCCTCCATGCTCCAGCTCGGATTGATACGCCCAACCAGCCCGGTCTGCACGATCAACACCCGCCCCACCATGATCAGCTCATCGGGGATCTTCACCAGCGGGTTCTCCCGGGCTGCGCTGACCAGACGGTTCCAGTTCTGCTCACGCGTGCTCTGGTCGTCCCGGTCGAACGAGAAGAGGCTGGCGAACTCGACGAGGTCCTCCACGTCG
>FWPU01011266.1_pt1 | contig 12642 bp, 13 predicted proteins | sample 2228361 | NCBI WGS metagenome assembly FWPU01 (sample SAMEA103939777, study PRJEB20133) | metagenome | reverse complement strand
CCCCCCGCCGCCACCGCCGGTGAGCTCGGAAGACGAAACCGATGAAATGGACGCGCTGACCTGAAGGGCTCCCCTGCTGCGCCCGGACGCCCAGATGCACCCGTGGGGGGGCAGCCGGCGCTGGATGCAAATTGGCTTACAACGGGCCGGAGACAAGGCAGCCTCGACTGACAACCGGCGCCCCCCCAATTTGACAGCAGGGCGACAAATGAATATGATTTTCCACGTTTTGAACCGAACGCTGTCCAGCTTGATGAAATTCGAGCCCAATGTTGAACCGCCCATCCTGCGCCGTCGTCGCTGAAGGCGCCACTGAAATCACCATCGTCAACAACGCCATCGTCAACAAGAAGAGCAAGAAGTCGAGCCCGGACTAAGGTCTGGATATCCGTGCTTGCTCTGTTCGCGGAGAGATAGCAACCGGCCATCCAGACGGAAGGCCGGTTTTTTTATGGAGCGTCTGCCGAAGGGAGCCATGCCATGAGCCTCGAAAATTTTGCCATCATCGAATCCACTCTGCGTGAGGGCGAGCAATTTGCCAACGCCTTTTTCACCAGCGATCAGAAGGTGGAAATCGCTCGCCTGTTGGACGCGTTCGGCGTTGAGTACCTGGAGCTGACCTCGCCGGCTGCCAGCCCCCAGAGCCGCAAGGATTGCGAGCGGATCGCCCGCCTGGGGTTAAAGGCCAAGATCTTGACCCATGTGCGCTGCCACATGGACGACGCCCGCATGGCGGTGGATACCGGCGTGGACGGCATCGATGTGGTCTTCGGCACCAGCAGCTATCTCCGCGAGTTTTCCCATGGCAAGGACATTCCCTACATCATCGAGTCGGCCATCCAGGTGATCGAGTTTGTCAAGGGCCAGGGGCTGGAGGTACGTTTCAGTTCTGAGGATAGCTTTCGCAGCGATCTGGTGGATCTCCTCACCATCTACCGGGCCGTGGACAAGATCGGCGTGAACCGGGTGGGCATCGCCGATACTGTGGGCATCGCCACGCCTCGGCAGGTCTACGACCTGGTGCGGACCCTGCGGGGCGTGGTCCACTGCGACATCGAGTTCCACGGCCACAACGACACCGGCTGTGCCATCGCCAACGCCTATTGCGCGCTGGAGGCCGGCGCTACCCATGTGGATACGTCGGTGCTGGGCATCGGCGAACGCAACGGCATCACCCCCCTGGGCGGCCTCATCGCCCGGCTGTACGCCTACAACCCCGAGCTCATCCGGCGCCGCTACAACCTGCCCCTCCTGCGGGAAGTGGAAAACCTGGTGGCCAACCTGGTCAACGTGGATGTGCCCTTCAACAACTACATCACCGGCTTCACCGCCTTCACCCACCAGGCCGGCATCCACGCCAAGGCCATCCTCAACAACCCCAGCACCTACGAAATCCTGGATCCGGCCGACTTCGGCCTCACCCGCTACATCCATGTGGCCCATCGCCTCACCGGCTGGAACGCCATCAAGCAGCGGGCCGAGCAGCTCCAGCTCAATCTGACCGACGACGAGATCAAGAAGATCACGGCCCAGATCAAGGCCCTCGCAGACCAGAAGCAGCTCAGCCTGGACGACGTGGACGTGTTGCTGCGCAACTACCACAGCGCCAACATGGAAGCCGGGGTGGACGCAGGCATCGAGCCCTCCGATGTGGTGGCAGCCGACTGACGGAGGATGCTTGATGGCCGACCCCATCCCACCATCGCCCCAGCCACCTCCTGAGCCGGGCGGGGCCACACCGGAACATGACCCCCGCCCATGGCAGACCCTCTTCACCCGCCAGGCCTTCCGCAACCGCTGGGTCGGAGTGGCCCTGGACCAGGTTCTCCTGCCTACGGGGCAGGTCTACGAGTACACCCGCCTGGAACCGGCCGGGGTAGGTGTGGGCGTGGTTGGCTTCAACGCCGCGGGCCAGGTGCTCCTGGAGCGGGAATATCGCCACGGCGTGGGCCAGGTGATCTGGCAACTGCCCGGCGGCCTGGCCTCCCCCGATGAGGACCTCCAGGCCGCCGGCCTGCGGGAGCTGCTGGAGGAGACCGGCTATGCTCCCCGCGCAGTGACCCGGGAGACGGTGCGTTACCTGGGCGCGGTCTGGGACAACCCGGCCCTGGGCCCCGGCCAGAGCCATCTCTTCGCCGCGTGGGATCTGGCGCCGGCAGACCGGCCCCGGCGGGACCCGGCCGAGCTGGTGACCCTCCACTGGCGTCCTACCCAGTGGCTGCGGGAAGCAGTGGGCCGGGGGGAGATCCAGGACCGGGTGGTGGTGGCCGCAGTGGCCTATTGCATGCTCAACGGATGGATCTGACACCATGAGCGAATCCCATTTCCAAGCATCCAAGTCACAGCCGCAGACCTTCGCCCAAAAGGCCCTGGCCCGGGCCGCAGGCCTGCCGACAGTGGAAATCGGTCAGGTGGTGGATGCCCGGCCGGACGTGGTGCTCAGCCACGACAACACCGCGGCCATCCGCCGCATCTGGCTTCAGTTCGGCCAGGAGCGGGTGGTGATCCCGGAACGCCTGGCCATCACCCTGGACCACGCGGTGCCGGCGCCCACCACCCGCCACGCCCAGAACCACGCGGAGGTCCGCCAGTTCGTGGCGGAACAGGGGATCCGGCACTTCTGGGAGGTGGGGCGGGGCATCTGCCACCAGGTCCTCAGCGAAGAGGCCATCGTGCTGCCCGGCCAGCTCATTCTGGGCGCCGATTCCCACACCACCCATTTCGGCTGGATGGGCGCCTTCGGCGCGGGTATCGGCCGCAGCGAAGTGGCCGTACTCTGGGCCACGGGTGAACTCTGGCTGCGAGTGCCCGAGTCCATGCAGGTGGTGCTGGAGGGGGAGCTTCCCCTGGGCGTTACGGCCAAAGACTTCGCCCTGCGCCTGATCGGCGACCTGGGCGCGGACGGGGGGCTGTACCTCTCCATCGAGTTTGCCGGCGACGGCATCCAGCGCCTCTCCCTGGCCTCTCGCATGGTCCTGGCCAACATGATGGCCGAATTCGGCGCCAAGACGGCCTACGTCCCGCCAGACGAGAAGACATACACCTATCTGGCGAAACGGCTGTTGAAACGATGGAAGACGGAAGATTTCGGAGTGGGGGGAGACGCTGGCATTGCCGGCGGAGAAGCAGCGGCACCTGATATCCAATCGGTAATCTCCCATCTTCAATCTTCCGCCCTCTTTCCGGATCCGGGCGCAGAGTATGTGGCCACCCACATCTACCGGGCCGAGGAGTTGGAGCCCTACGTGGCCTGTCCCCACTCGGTGGACAACGTGGTGCCCCTCTCCCAGATCGCAGGCACGCCCGTGCAGCAGGCCTTTTTGGGCACCTGCACCAACGGCCGGTTGGAGGACATCGCCGCCGCCGCGGCGGTGGTCCAGGGCAGGCAGGTGGCCCGGGGGACCCGCTTCATTGTCATCCCGGCATCCAGCCAGGTGTTGCAAGCGGCCCTGGAGCGGGGCTACATCCAGACTCTGGTGGAGGCGGGCGCGGTGGTCGGCGTCCCCGGCTGTGGGCCATGTATGGGCAACCACATGGGCATCCCCGCGCCCAACGAGGTCACCATCTCCAGCGCCAACCGCAACTTCCGGGGGCGCATGGGCACACCGGAGGCGGAGATCTACCTGGCCAGCCCTGCGGTGGTGGCCGCCTCGGCCGTGGCCGGCGTCATCGCCGATCCCAGGGAGATTCAGGGAGAAGGGGTAAAAATCGAAGATTGAAGATTAAAGATTGGGGCTTGGGCCATTCAGGAAACAATCCATCCCCATAACGCACCCGACCCAATCTTCAATTTTTAATCTTCCACATTGGGGAGCAACCATGCACATCAGCGGCAGAGTCTGGAAGTATGGCGACAATGTCAATACGGATGTCATTTTCCCGGGAAAGTACACCTACACAGTGACGGATCGGGCCGAGATCGCCCGCCATGCGCTGGAGGATCTGGATCCCGAGTTTGCCCGGCAGGTGCAGCCGGGTGACATCATCGTGGCCGGCCGCAACTGGGGATGTGGCTCCAGCCGGGAACAGGCCGCCACCTGTCTGGTCTACAACGGGGTGGCCGCGATCATCGCGGAAAGCTTCGGCCGCATCTTTTACCGGAATGCGCTCAACAACGGCCTGCTGGCCATCGCCTGCCCGGCTGCGGCCCGGGCCATCCAGCCCGGCGAGACGGTAGAGGTGGACCTCAGCCGCCACGTGATCCGCTGCGGCGCCGGGGAGTTCTCCTTTCCGCCCCTCAGCCCCACCATCATGGGGATCGTAGCGGCCGGCGGCCTGGTTCCCTACGTGCAGCGGAAGTTGGCGGCCACCATACCATGAACTGGCTGCTGAACTGGGCCTATCGCCTCTACGCGCTGCAGTGGCGGGTGACCCGGCCCATTACCCTGGGAGTACGTATCCTGCTGATCCAGGACCACCAGGTTCTCCTGGTGCGCCATACCTATCAGGCGGAATGGCACTTTCCAGGGGGAGGATTGAAGCGGGGCGAGACGGTGGCCGAGGCCGTACGGCGGGAGGCACGGGAAGAGGTGGGCGCCCACCTGCTGGAGCCACCCCAGCTCCTGGGCCTCTACACGGCCTATCACTCGGGGAAGAGCGACCACATCGCCACCTTCGTCTGTCACGATTTCGTGCTACACACGCCCACGGACCGCTGGGAGATCCACCAGTGTCGGCCATTCCCCCTGGATGCCCTGCCGGCGGATCTTTCGCCGGGGAGCGCCCGGCGGATCCGGGACTACCTGCAAGGAAACTGGCCGTACGCCGGCCGATGGTGAGGGAGGAAGGATGAACCTACAGATGGACGATGCCCCGGACAGACGGCGGTATCGGATCGCCCTGATCCCCGGCGACGGGATCGGCGGGGAAGTGGTCCCCGCAGCACGCCAGGTGTTGGAGAGCCTGGGCCTGGACCTGACGTTTGTGGAGCTGGCCGCCGGCTGGGAGACCTTTCAGCGGGAGGGGACGGCCCTGCCGGTGGAGACCTTAACGGCTTTGGAGCGCTGTCACGGCGCGCTCTTCGGCGCGGTCAGCTCCCCCAGCCACCGGGTGGAGGGCTACACCAGCCCCATCATTGCCCTGCGCCGCCACCTGGACCTGTACGCCAACCTGCGGCCGGTGGTGTCGGCGCCGGTGCCGGGCAGCCAGTCGGACGTGGACCTGCTGATCGTGCGGGAGAACACGGAATGCCTGTACGTCAAGCAGGAGCACCTGGAGGATGATGGGGAGACCGCGGTGGCCCGTCGGGTCATCACCCGCCGGGCCTCAGCCCGGATTGCCCGGGTGGCCTTCGAGCGGGCCCGGGCCAGGCTGGCCGCATCCACCCGTCCCGGGCACTCGCCCCGGGTCACGGTGGTCCACAAGGCCAACGTCCTCCCCCTGACCGACGGCCTCTTCCGGGAGACGGCCCTGGCCGTGGCCGCGGATTACCCGGACGTGGCGGTGGAGGAGCAGATCGTGGATTCCATGGCCTACCGGCTCATTCGGGAGCCCCAGCGCTACGACGTGATCCTGGCGCCCAACCTGTACGGCGACATCCTGAGCGATGCCGCCGCCGCACTGGTGGGCGGGCTGGGGCTGGTGGCCAGCGCCAACGTGGGGGATCGTTTTGTGGTGGCGGAGCCGGTCCACGGTAGCGCGCCGGACATCGCGGGCCGGGGCATCGCCAACCCGGTGGCCACTGTGCGGGCGGCCGCCCTGCTGCTGACGGCCCTGGGCGAGCCCGAGGCAGCCGGCAGGATAGAACGGGCGGTGGGCCGGGTGTTGGCCGATGGGGTCTGGACGCCAGACCTGGGCGGCACCGCCCGCACCGAGCAGGTCACCCGGGCCATTGTCCACGCCCTCCAGGCATCGTAGTTCCGGTCGTTCACGATTTCGACCCGGAGTCGGCCTCCTCGGATGTCGGATCAGGCGGAACAGAGCCGTATCGGAGGATGTTCACGCCGCCAATGGGCAACAATCGTGAAGGACGAATCTGTGTCCATCTGCGCAATCTGTGGTTTCTGCAGTGAAGTCGCCCATTTATCATGAAAACCATTTATCACGAAAAAAAGGAGCTAACCCATGTCATTGCAAACCGTCTCCGGCACTGCCGAGTGTCCCGAATGTTTTGCGGAGATCGAGCTGGTGGATGTGATGGAGAACGAGATCACCCAGTGCCCCGACTGTGGCGCTGATCTGGAGGTGGTCAGCATCGACCCGCTGCAACTGGCACTGGCCCCGGAAGAAGAAGAGGATTGGGGAGAATAACACCATGAAAGTGGGCATCCTGTACAGCCGCGTGCGCGTCGAAGAGAAACTGCTCTTCGAGGCGTTTCAGAAACGTGGCGTGGAGTTCGACCTGCTGGACGACCGGGAGCTAATCTTCGAGATCACGCCGGGGCAGCAGTTTGCCGACCAATACGCCCAGTATGACCTGATCGTGGAGCGGTGCATCAACCACAGCCGGGCCCTCTACAGCCTGCGCATCCTCAACGACCGGGGCATTCCCACGGTCAACACTGCCCAGGTGGCCGACATCTGCGGTAACAAGCTGCAGACCACCAGCGCCCTGACCGCGGCCGGCGTGCCTTCGCCCCGTACCCTCATTGCGTACACCTGCGAGAGCGCGCTGCGGGCCATCGAGACCCTGGGCTACCCGGTGGTGCTCAAGCCCGCGGTAGGCTCCTGGGGGCGGTTGCTGAGCAAGATCAACGACCGGGAAGCGGCCGAGGCCGTCCTGGAACACAAGGAGATCCTGGGCACCTATCACCACAGCATCTTCTACATCCAGGAGTACATCAACAAGCCCATGCGGGACATCCGCGCCTTCGTGGTGGGGGATGAGACCATCTGCGCCATCTACCGCAACTCCCAGCACTGGATCACCAACACAGCCCGGGGCGGGCAGTCCAGCAACTGTCCTGTCACGCCCGAGCTCAACGACCTGTGCGTGCGTGCGGCCCGGGCTGTGGGCGGCGGTATTGTGGCCATCGACGTGCTGGAGGACCCAGACCGGGGCTTGCTGGTCAACGAAGTTAACTACACCATGGAATTTCGCAACAGCATCGCGCCCACCGGGGTGGACATCCCGGGGCGGATGGTGGACTTCTGCCTGCGGGTGGCCCGGGAAGGTTGGGCCAAAGCCAACGGCTGGGACAACGGCGAGCCGGTCTATCAGTCGGTTTCCCTCACCGGCGAGGATTGAGGGCCGGCAGGGGCGCCCGGCTAACCGGCTTCCTGGCCCTGCACGGCCTGGGCTCCTGTGGCTGCCTGCTTGGCCACCTTGACCCAGAATCCGGGATGTGCCCGCCGGCTCGGGCGCCCTTTTCCAGGGGTGACATACATGGACAATCAGAGAAATCATGGCCGATAAACTTCGTGTATCCATTGTCGGTGGATCCGGCTACGTCGGCGGTGAACTGCTGCGTCTGTTGCTGGACCACCCCCACGTGACCGTGCAGCAGGTGACCAGTGAACGCAATGCCGGACGTTATGTTCACTTTACCCACCCAAACCTGCGGGGTCGCACCCGGCTGCAGTTCGTCAGTGTGGCAGAGCTGGAGCCGTGTGACCTGCTGTTTCTGGGGTTGCCCCATGGCGCGGCCATGGAACGCATCGACCACTTCGCCAGTCTGGCGGAGCGCATCATCGACCTGAGCGCGGACTTTCGCCTGCGGGATCCAGCGCTGTACGCCCGCTGGTATGGCAAGCCCCACGCCAACCCGGCCTGGCTGGAGCGGTTCGTCTACGGCCTGCCGGAGCTGTACCGGGCGGAGATCGCAGCGGCCCGCTACGTCAGCGGTGTGGGCTGCAACGCCACGGCCACCAACCTGGCCATCCTGCCCCTCTTTGCCCACAACCTGGTGGACCTGGCCCGGGGGGTGATCTGTGAGGTCAAGGTGGGGAGCAGCGAGGGCGGCAACAGCGCCAGCGATGCCACCCACCATCCCGAGCGGGCTGGCGTCATGCGGAGCTTTGCCCCCACCGGCCACCGCCATACCGCGGAGATCCTCCAGGCCATTCGCCGGGTGGGGGGGGAGACGGCCGTGCACCTGAGCGCAACGGCTGTGGACAACGTGCGGGGGGTGCTGGCCACAGCCCATCTCTTCGCCCAGGACGGCGTGGGGGAGAAGGATCTCTGGCGGGCCTACCGGCGCAGCTACCAGAGCGAGCCGTTCGTTCGTCTGGTAAAGGAGAAGACCGGCATCTACCGCTATCCCGAGCCCAAGATCCTGGCGGGCAGCAACTATGCGGACGTAGGCTTCGACTACGATCCCGATACGGGGCGCATCGTGGCTCTCTGTGCCATTGACAACCTGATGAAGGGCGCAGCCGGCAGTGCGGTCCAGGCCATGAACCTGATGCTGGGCTGGGAGGAGACCACCGGGCTGACCTTCCCAGGGTTGCATCCGATTTAAGGGATAATAAAGTCTTTGTGGTATGTTGCACCCCATTGCAGCACACCACAAAAACGAAAGGTTTTCCTTTTGGGGGGGAGGGGGAAGGGGTACGAGTTGCATTTCTGGCCCGGGATGCCGATAATGGGGCGGGAGGATATCGGCTGTGGAGAACCCAAGCTACTGGCGGCGGGCGCCCCTGGTGGTCACCGAAAAAATGCGCCGGGAAATTGCCGGTGCGGTGGCGGAGATCGACCTGGGGCAGATGGAAATCTTTCGGCGAATGACACCAGCAGTCCTTGCCTACGAACTAAAAAAGGAGTTAGCAACACGCCAGTTATCGTAGGTCACGTTTCTATACGTGACCGCCGGTCCGGTATGGAAACCGGACCTACGAAATCATGCGTGCCACTTCGTAAGGCAATCGGTATTAGAGGCCAGCAGATCCCACCTTTTCAGGAATCGGAGTATTTAATCGATGATCGTCATCAAAGTTGGCGGGGGCAAAGATCTCAACGTGGATGCCATTGTGGCCGATGTGGTCCAGCTCCGGGGTGATGGGCAGGAGCTCCTTCTGGTCCATGGCGGCGCTGAGACCACCAACGAAGTTGCCGAGGCCCTGGGCCATCCACCCCAGTTTGTCACCAGCGAGAGCGGTTTTGTCAGCCGCCGCACCGACCGCCGTACCCTGGAAATCTTTGAGATGGTCTACTGTGGCCAGCTCAACAAAATGTGGGTGGAAAAATTCCAGCGGCTGGGTGTGAACGCGGTGGGCCTCAGCGGCCTGGACGGCCGCATCTTCGAGGGCACCCGCAAAGACACCCTGCGGGTGCGCGTCAACGGCCGGCGTCTGGTCCTGCGGGATGACTGGACCGGCACGGTGGAGCGGATCAACACTGGGCTGTTGCGCCTGCTGTTGGACAACGGCTACTTCCCCATCCTGACCCCGCCCGGTGCCTCGGACCAGGGCGAGGCCATCAACGTGGACGGCGACCGCGCCGCGGCCATGGTGGCTGCCGCCTTCAACGCCGAGGCGTTGGTCATCCTCTCCAATGTGCCCGGTCTGTTGCGCAACTTCCCGGACGAATCCAGCCTCATCCCCAGCATCCCCCGGGCCAGGGCCGGCGAGTTCATGCAATTCGCCGAAGGGCGCATGAAGAAAAAGGTGATGGGCGCGGTGGAAGCCATCGAGGCCGGCGTCCAAAAGGTGATCGTCGCCGATGGTCGCAGCGACCGTCCCGTCAGCGCCGCCCTGGCCGGCGGCGGCACCCACATCTCATGAAATAGAGGAAAGCGTCATGGCCAATCAACAAGGACTGGTCTCCCGGGCAGAGGACTTCAACGAATGGTATAACACCCTGGTCCTGAAGGCTGACCTGGCCGACTATGGCCCGGTGCGCGGGACCATGATCATCAAACCCTACGGCTGGGCCCTGTGGGAAAACATCCAGCGGGCGCTGGACTGGCGTTTCAAGGCCACCGGCCACGAGAACGCCGCCTTCCCCATGTTCATCCCCATGAGCTTCCTGGAGAAGGAGGCCTCCCACGTGAAGGGCTTTGCGCCGGAGCTTCATCCAGAAAGAAGCGGAGCACATCGAAGGCTTCTCCCCGGAGCTGGCGGTGGTCACCCACGGCGGCGGCGAAGAGTTGACCGAGCCCCTGGCCGTTCGCCCCACCTCCGAAACCATCATCGGCCACACCTACGCCCGCTGGATCCAGAGCTACCGGGATCTGCCCATCAAGTTAAACCTCTGGAACAGCGTAGTGCGGTGGGAGAAGCGGACCAAACTCTTCCTGCGCACCCTGGAATTTTACTGGCAGGAAGGCCATACCGCCCATGCCACCGCCGAGGAAGCCCTGGCTGAAACCCGCCAGATGCTGGACGTCTACACCGACTTCGCCCGCAACGAGGCCGCCATCCCCGTCATCCCCGGCGAGAAGTCCGAGAACGAGCGCTTCGCCGGCGCGGAGATGACCCTCACCATCGAGGCCATGATGGGCGACGGCCGCGCCCTCCAGTCGGCCACCTCCCACTTCATGGGCCAGAACTTCGCCCGGGCCTTCGAGATCCGCTACCTGGATGCCAACAACGAGCTCCAGTATTGCTGGACCACCTCCTGGGGCCTGAGCACCCGCTTCATCGGCGCCATCATCATGACCCATGGCGACGACCAGGGCCTGGTGCTCCCCCCCAAGCTGGCGCCCATCCAGGTGATCGTGGTGCCCATCTTCCGCCAGGAAGAAGAGCGCACCCGGGTCCTGGAGGCTGCCCGGGCCATTCAGCAGGAGCTCCAGGACAACAACCTGCGGGTCAAGGTGGATGAGCGGGACAACCTGACGCCCGGCTTCAAGTTCAATGAGTGGGAGCTGAAGGGCGTGCCCGTCCGGGTCGAGATCGGTCCCCGGGATCTCCAGAACGAGACGGTGATGCTGGCCCGCCGGGATGTGCCCGGCCGCGAGGGCAAGGAGAGCGTCTCCCGCAGCGCCCTGGTCACCCGGGTGCAGGAGCTCCTGGCCGCCATCCACGACAACCTGCTGGAGCGGGCCACCCAATTTCGGGACAGCCACACGGTGGCCGTGTCCGACTATGGCGCGTTCAAAGAGGCCGTGGAACAGGGCTTCGCCCGGGTCTGGTGGGCTGGTAGCAGCGAGGATGAGAAACGCATCCAGGAGGAGACCCGGGCCACCCTGCGCTGCATCCCCCTGGAGCAGCCCGGCGGGGAAGGCACCTGTTTCTATACCGGCCAGCCCGCCACCCAGATCGCGATTTTCGGCCGTTCGTACTGAGTTCTCGTCGATTCAGCCACCCCAGCCGAGAGGAGACAGAGGAGATGGAGAAGTTACCGGCCCTGGCCGACCTGGCCGCCACCGAAGAGGCCATCCTGGGGGGGACCACTGCCCGGCGGGGCGATGTGGTGATCGCCCGGGGCGAAGGCTGCTGGCTGTGGGACATCCAGGGGCGCCGCTACCTGGACTTGAGCGCAGCCCAGGGGGTGGCCATGTTGGGCCACTGCCACCCCACCCTGAGCCAGGCCATCGCCGAACAGGCCCACTGCCTCATGGCCTGCCCCAACTTTTTCTACAACGACGTTCGCGCCCGCTTCGCCGCGGCCTTGCGCCAGGTGTTGCCGCATCCCCTCTCCCATGTCTTTCTGGCCAACAGCGGCGCGGAGAGCATCGACGGCGGCCTCAAGTTCGCCCGGCTGGCCACCGGCCGCACCGGCATCGTCGCCACCATGCGGGGCTTCCACGGCCGCACGGTGGGCGCCCTGTCCCTCACCTGGGAGCCCAAGTACCGGAAGCCCTTCGAGCCTTTGCTGGATGTGACCCACGTGCCCTTCAACAACCTGGAGCGTATGGACGCCGCGGTGGATGAAAACGTGGCCGTGGTGGTGCTGGAGGTGGTGCAGGGGGAGAGCGGCGTCATCATGGGCGACGCAGCCTACCTCCAGGGGGTGGAACAGATCTGCCGGGAGCGGGGCGCCCTGCTCATGATCGACGAGATCCAGACAGGCTTCGGGCGGACCGGCCGCTGGTTCGCCCATCAACATTACGGCCTGCGCCCGGACATCCTCTGCATGGCCAAAGGCATCGGCGGCGGCTTCCCCATGGGGGCCATCGCCTACACGGAGCAGGTGCACGAGGCCCTCTACCCGGGCGCCCACGGCAGCACCTTCGGCGGCAACCCCCTGGCCTGTGCCGCGGGCCTGGCGGCCCTGCGGGTCTACCGGGAGGAACAGCTCATCGAGCGCTCGGCAGCCATGGGGCAGTTGCTGCTGGAACGGCTGCACCAGGCCCTGGCGGATCGGACGGTGGTACGGGAGATCCGGGGCCTGGGGCTCATGGTGGGCATCGAGCTGCGGGAAAAGGTGGGCCGCTACCTCAAGGCACTCGTGGAGGAGCACGGCGTCATTGTCCTGCCGGGCGGCTCCAATGTCCTGCGCCTGTTGCCGCCCCTGACCATCAGCGAAGAGGAGATCGAGGCTGGCGTGCAGGCCATCGCCGCCGTCCTGCCGGACTGACCATCCCGGGTATGTGCCCCGGGCCCTTTCCCTGCCGCGGCACCGACCAGGTTGACAGAAGCCATGCACCTGTATTCTGAATCGTCCTCTGAACCCACTGCCAGCGAATCGATGAGCCCCACACGCCAGGAAGCCGTGGATCTGTTGCGCGTGTTGGTCTCCATCCCTTCCCTCTCCGGTCAGGAAGAGGCGGCCAGCCGCTGGCTGGTTGCCCGGATGGCGGAGCTGGGCTACGACCGGAG
>FWPU01011265.1_pt1 | contig 12642 bp, 17 predicted proteins | sample 2228361 | NCBI WGS metagenome assembly FWPU01 (sample SAMEA103939777, study PRJEB20133) | metagenome | reverse complement strand
AAACATAGCAGTCTGATAGCGAAATCCTTTCATTGAATCTCTTACAAAAAATTACTTTTTAAAAAATACTCAGTTTTTCAGAACCCTCATAAATAATAAGAAAGAAAAAGGGCTTGTTCCACGATAAGAAGGCCCAGGCGACAGAGCGCCTGAGGCGGACTGGGCTATGGGGTTATCCACCCGAGGCGGATGTCCCCAACCCTGACTCCACAGTTTATTTTTCTGCGAATAATCCCTTTTCCTTGTACTCCTTATATTCTTTCTCTAGCCACTCCTGTATATTTTGGGCACCTTGCACAAGGTCCTTGAGGTCTTCTTCCATGTTACCTGGTTCTATCACGACGAACCAGCCCTTCCCGTAGGGGTCGGTATTTACGTAGCGGGGGTTATCAATGACCTCTTGATTGACTTCTACAATCTTCCCATTTACCGGGGCCTTTAGTGGGCCGATGTATTTTCCAGCCTCCAGAGAGCCAAAGGAACGGCCTTTGGACACTGTTTTTCCAACCGGCAGGAGTTTCACATAGGCAGCAGTGCCTGCCGCTTTCTGTCCAAAGACGTCCAGTCCTACCCGTACCTTTCCACCTTCTATCCTGGCCCAGAGATGGTCTTTCCTATCGTAATAGAATTCATCAGGCAAAAATACGTCCTCATAACGTGCCATGTGTTAGTCCCCTAGTAGCCGCAGGCCCTGCCTGAGACAGATTCGTCCGCCTTAGGCGGAGCGAATTTTAGCCTGCGAGAGATATTTAAAAGATAAAGATGCGCAACCCAAAGGCTTCGACCATGAGCCCTTCGGCAGCCCAGGCGACGTCCGCCTGAGGCGGACTGGGCTATAGGGTTGTCCGCCTGAGGCGGATGTCCCCAACCCTTTTCGCCTCAGGCGGACGAGCTCTCAGGGCCGAACTGCCCAGCCGAACGGTTGCGGCTACAGACACCTTAGTAATAGTTCTGTAATGTCCATGACCTCCATAGGGCCATGGAGGTGCTTCCTGGCCCCTTGGAACATCCGCTTACACTGGGGACAGGCCACTACAAGGGCTTGCGCCCCGGTCTCGCGAAAGGAATCGTAGGTCTTATAGGATATGTCAGTGGCCATCTTGGGGTCTGCTGACTCCAGGACCCCTCCCCCTCCACAGCAGATTGCCCTGGCCTTATGGTTGCGGCTCTCTCGGAACGCTAGACCAGGGATGGTGTGAAGGACCTCCCTGGGAGGTTCATAAACCCCCTGGTTCCTGCCCAGGTCACATGGGTCGTGGTAAGTGACCTCAAGGGTCTCCTTCCTGGGTGGATGGAGCTTGAATCTTCCCTCTCTTAGTAATTCCAGGAGGAACTCCGTTGAGTGCCTCATGGAGACTCCCGGAAGGTAGGATGAGTATTCCTGCCTCCAGGTCATGTAGCAAGAGGGGCAGTTGAAGATGATAGTATCTACCCCGAGATCCCGTACCTTTTCGGTATTGTACTTTATGAGTCCTAGCATTTGTTCCTTCATACCGGCCGCCATCAGGGGGAATCCACAGCAGCACTCCCCAGGGCCAAGTATAGTAAAGTCTACCCCTGCCTTAATCAATAGGGAGGCAAAGGCCTGGGGGATGTCCTGGGCCAGGGGGGAGAAGCTGGAGACGCAACCCACGAAGTACATCACCTTCGCCCTGGTCTTTTGAATTCCTCCTGATGGCAGGTTCTCCACAAAATCCACCCATAGCGCCCTCTCCACGTTGGGGTAGTTGAAGATATTCCCTTCTTTGGCCACGCCCTCTTTGAGGTGTGTGAATCCCTTGGGGTGCAGGCCCACATCTGTAGAGTATTCCTGTCGGAGTGAATACCACATGCTTTGCAAATCTATTTTGGAGGGGCACACGTGGGTGCAGTACCCGCAGAGTGTGCAGCGGAAGGTAGCCTCTGAGAGGGTACTGAGGTCTTGTTGGGAGAGGTCTCTCCCACCCAGTAGTTTTGAGGCTGGGGCAGGGCCGTACTTGTGGAGTAGATGTCCTCTGGCTTCCTTAAGCTTTATGGCAGGGGCAATGGGGTCTACATCACGGTCCTTGTAGGTTTCGCAAACCTTTAAACACTCGCCACACCTAGTGCATCCAGAGAGTTCAATTAGTTGTTTGATTGTGAAATTGGGTACTGTACCCGTGGGGTCTGCTCCCGTGAAGTCTGCCTTGTGGTTCTGAGAATTAAGTAGCAGTGTAAGGCTGGTACCGAAGAGATGGAAGAGCCTGGAGTAGGGTATGTAGCAGAAGAAGGCCAGAGATACGATGGCATGGAACCACCATACCCAAAGGTAGGTGGTTGGCCAGTCTAGTCTTAGAGGACTGAAGACCCCCACCAGGGCTATGCCTATAAAAGAGGCCCTTGATTCTACAGGGCTGTGGGTGGATAGAAACCTGATCCCCTCTACTACGTAGCCGCTCAATAGAGAGATTAGGAGCAAGACTACGATGATCTTGTCCTCAAGGAAGGTTTTTAGGTAAGGTAGCTTGAGTATGTAGCGGCGATGCAGGGCCAGCAGGAGTCCCGCAAGGAGGAAGAGTCCTGCCAGGTCATTGGTGAAGGCAAACCATGGGAGGTCTTTGTCTAGTTCCACCCACCCCCACTGGGCCATCTGGTCTCCCAGGCTTCCTATGAAGAAGAGTACACAGAACCCTGCGAAGAGTGGAAAGTGCATGGGCCAGCGTGTGGGGTCTTCCCTGGTGAGGGTCCTTTGGAAGAGGACGTCCAGAGATACCAGCTTAAGAAAGTCCTTGCGTAATGCGGCCCTGACCAGGATGCCGAAGAGATAAACGAGCTTCTCCCATCGGGTTCCTTCTTTGGTCCTGGAGACCCCACCTTTAAGCCAGAAGGCCAGGTTGGCCCAGATACCCAGAAAGAATACAAGGAGGGCTAATGTCTCTATTAAGGGGAAGTAGCGTGGGTATTCCACGATGGGTTCCTTCCTAAGGGTGAATGCCTGCTTTTAGGAAGGGTGTCAATCTGTTTTTTCTATGAGAATCCTCCAGAGGTTCTGCTCCTCCTGGAGGATTTCTATAGGATAACCCTTCTTCTGACAGAAATTGGGGATTGTGTTCTTGGCTGCAGGTTCGTAATCACAACGTACCTCTAAGACCTGTCCCCTGGAAAGACCCTTCAGGGAATCCCTGGTCTCTATGAGGGTATAGGGGCATATCTTACCCTTGATGTCTATAGTCAGATTGGGTTGTTTTTCCTTTAGAGAAACCATCTAAAATCCTTTCCTTTTCCGCCTGGGGCGAATCAGGACGTGTCCTGAAACAAGTTCAGGACGTGTCTAAGCAAAATTTATGACCTTGTTTTCTACAATAAGGTCAACCAACCGGTAATAATCAATACACTCTACATCCTTAGGAAGCCTGCCGGTAATCATGCGACTGGAAAGCTTACCAGTGAGGCCCCTTTTCTCTACGTCTTGTTTTATTGCGTATATTTTGGCCTTTGAGGGATAAAATTTTGGGTTGATATACACACCGTCCTGGAGGAGCACTACTATTGCATCCTTGTCATTAGCGGCAAGCCTGAGACCGTTCTCCCCATACTCTTTATCTATTAGATAGAGATTTCCCATAAGGTGCTCCTTTTCAGAAGTCCATGGTGAAGTCAGCTTCTTGAAGGAGGGAAAAGATCTCCTTCGTAGACAGCACCTCAAAGCCTTCATCCACCTCAGTCTCTTTGAAACCCCGATCCTTTAACGATTCCTTCTCTACAACAAGTCTTGCCTTCTGCTTCTTGAGCGTGCCCAGATATTTGTCAGTATCTTTCCGGTCCACCCCTTTAAGAGCGAAGTATATGCCATCCCCCAGGTAGGCTATCGTGACCTGGTTTTCGTCAACCCCGCTGGTAACTCCTACCGCTGCCCGGAGACCCTCGGTGTAGAATATGCTCCCGTAAGGGGGGCGATTTATAGTAACCAGGACAGTTCTTTGAGCCACGTTTTTTATCTCCTTACAGGGTTACGAGTTTATCCACGTCGCTTACTATCTCGGCAAAGTCAGGTAGTCCACCCACTGTCACACCTGGGATGTAATCCTTACCCTTTTCCAGTCCCCTGGCATTTACACAGATTCCGCAGGCTATAATCTTGGCCCCTTTGGCCACCAGTTCAGCAAAGCGGTCCTTGGGCATGACTGGTAGGTCAGGGAAGGTCTGAAATTTTATGGGGTTATAGACTCCATCCAGGTAGTAGAACATCTTTACTTCGTGGCCCTTATCCAGGGCGGCCTTGGCGATGTTATAGGTCGTTTCCCAGTTTTCAAACTGGAATGGGCCAAGGGTGAGCATGAAGCCTATTTTTGCCATGCGCTCTCCTTAAAAGTGAACCTGGCAGAATTCCTGGTAATCTACCAATTCTTTTATAGTAGGATTTTCTCCACAAACAGGGCACTGGGGATTACGGCGAATCTTGACCTTCTTGAATTCCATGGTGAAGGCGTTGTAAAGTAAAAGCTGTCCCTTTAATAGCTGACCCTTGCCCAGGAGGAGCTTTACTACCTCCGTTGCCTGGATTACCCCTATCACCCCGGGAAGTACTCCCAGTACGCCGGCCTCCTGACAGGAAGGTACCATGCCTGGAGGAGGTGGCGTTTCAAACAGGCAGCGATAACAAGGCCCTTCTCCCGGCAGTATAGTGGTAACCTGTCCTTCAAACCTGAAGATTGAGCCATGAGAGAGAGGTTTCTTTAAGAGCACACAGGCATCATTTACAAGATACCTGGTGGGGAAGTTATCTGAACCATCAAGTATCACATCATAGTCCTTGAGGGCATCCATGATGTTCTCAGAGGTTAGCCTCTGCATGTAAGGGACCACCTCTACGTCTGGGTTCAGCGCCTCCAGGGTGGCCTTGGCGGAGAGTGCCTTCGGGTAGCCAACGTCTTTGGAGGAATGGAGTATCTGGCGCTGTAAGTTGGAATGGTCCACGTCGTCACTATCGGCTATGCCCAGTTTCCCCACACCGGCGGCTGCCAGGTAGTATGCGGCCGGGGAGCCTAACCCACCGGCCCCTACCAGAAATACCTTGGATTTTAAGAGTTTCTTCTGTCCACGTCCCCCCACTTCAGGGAGGATTATGTGTCTAGAATATCGTTTTATTTGTTCTTCTGAGAAATCCATGTGGTAAAGTTTACTCCTCCTTACGGCAGTTTTTGATTCTAAGTGACTATAAAGACAAATCTTAAGACGCTCTCAGTAACTACAGACTAGTCCTTTTCCTTCTTTATTACTAATCTCCAGTCTGTATTATTAAGTTTCTCTACAGCCAGGACCTTTTGCCCCTCGTTACGGAGGCTCCTTGGGACGTTTTCTACCGCAGGTTCGTGGTCCACAATGACCTCCAGGACCTCACCGACGAGCATTTCTTCCAGGGCAAGTTTAGACTTTACAAAGGTGTAAGGACAGACCTCTCCTTTTAAATTTATGGTTTTATTAGGCTGTAATGCCACTGGGTTATCTGTCTGCCTGATTACACTACTCATTAGGTTGCTCTTTCTGCGGGGAAAAATTAAGGTAAAATTATACCAAACAATAAAGAAATTATATCAAAATTATTTAGGGCTTCAACAACTTTTTGTGGCATTGATGTGCAGTATACAGATTGGGTTACAATTTTTACTCCTTTTTGTTAAGAAATAAAGAAGGATGTAAGGGGGCAAAGCCCCCTTACTACCCTGGTTAGTGTGGTCTGCCTTAGGTGGGTCTTCATGCCGTTATTGCTAATAAAACTGAGGGATAGGGCTAAAAGCCCTGTCCTTATATACTCTAATGAATATTTACTATCTTACTTCCTCCTTCGAACAAGGGGGATAGAAGGGGATTTTCAAATCCTCCGTGCTGAGAGACAGATCCGCCTGTGGCGTAACCGGTAGCTACACTTCCATACAAGTCTGTCTCTACATTGGCCTAGAGCAGGTCTATGGTAATCATTGTAGCAGCAGAGGGGGTGATAAGGGGGAAACTTCCCCCCTTATATTTTGTAACCCATGTCTGTGTACAATACATTTTTAAATCGTTCAAACCTGTATAAAGGGGGTGCGGAGAAAAAGGTGTTGACATCGCCACATTGCAAATCTAAAATTGGATTAGGTTTACCCCGCAGAAAATTTTTAGGAGTCAAGACTATGGTCCAAATGGAACTTTCACGAATAATGATATCAGAAACCAGTGACCACCAGATTGTGGTATTGAAAGAGAAAGAGGGCCAGAGGAGCTTTCCTATAGTTATTGGCCTTCATGAGGCATGGGCCATAGACCGGGCAGTAAAGGGTATACCCACGCCCCGCCCCTTGACCCATGACCTTATCCACAACGTCATAGATGGACTGGGGGCCGGGCTGAAACAGATCCTCATAAACGATCTTCGTAACAACACCTTCTATGCCAGGCTCATCCTTCAGAGGGATGGAGACGCAATAGAGATAGATTCCCGCCCCAGTGATGCCATAGCCCTGGCCATGCAGAGGAGCACGCCTATCTTTGTGGCCGAGAAGGTCCTGGACGAGGTCTGCCGTTGGAATAGCATTTAGAAAATTTCAAATGTCAGAGCTCAAATGCCAAAGTGTAAAGGGCTCAAATATCACAGTTCAAATGTTAAGAATAATTTTGAACTTTGGATTTTGACATTTGGATTTTCCCCCTCGGAGGGATGGCCGAGCGGTTTAAGGCGGCAGTCTTGAAAACTGCTGGAGTCTAACGGCTCCCGTAGGTTCGAATCCTACTCCCTCCGCCATGCACCCTGTGATGAATGGGGCTAGATTCCGTAATCATTTATTATTTTGGTGCGTTTCACGCACCCTACGTTACTTTATTCCGACTTTCAAAATACGTGCGTATTCAACTGCTTGGAGATACTGATATTGGTAAAAATCGTAAAATACCACCTCCGAAAATAAATGTCATCCAGCAAGGTAATCTAATTTTGAAAGAGATTGATGAGTTACCGAAAGACGCAAAAAGAATTTATTAAAGAATTTGCCGCAAAAGAAAAACTTGAAATCGTCCTTTCCGCTTCCGTTTTTGGCTCGGCGGGCGGAAGGAAAGATAGGAGGGATTCTACCCGGCGAGCCAATCCGAACCTGACTGATTGACAATGGATATATTTCCCCTTACGCTGTGCTATTATTTAATTTATTGTAACGAAACCTCTGAAAGACCCCACAAGATGTCATTCTGAGGGAGTGAAACGACCGAAGAATCTCAGATTCTTCGCTTCGCTCAGAATGACATGAAGAAGTGCGGTGACTTTTGCAGAGGTCTTGTAACTATAGTAACGTTTCCCTGGAGAGAGTAAATGAAAGATTATTCCTACACAGTTATTTTTGAACCCCTTGAGGAAGGGGGTTATCAGGTTATTGTACCGGCCCTTCCTGAAATTATCACCTACGGGCGCACCTTAAAAGAAGCAAAAGAAATGGCACTAGATGCCATCAGGTGCCATCTTGAAGGTTTAGTAAAAGAAGGAGAATCTATTCCAAAGGATATAACTACTGAACCAATTACTGAAAAGATAAAAGTAAGCCTCCAGAAAGTGTGAAGAAAGATTTACCAGTCCTAAAGCCTAAAGAGGTCTTAAAGGCCCTTTTAAGGGCTGGTTTTTATGTTCATCATCAAACCGGTTCCCATGTTCAATTACGGCATTCCAGCAAAATCAAGCTACGAGTTACTATTCCTAGACACGACAGGTTTGATTTGCCCCGTCCAGTAGTAAAAAGCATCCTTAGACAAGCCGACCTCACAGTTGATGATTTTCTAAATCTGTTGTAAGAGGTCTCATCGTCTCACAGAAGGATCTGGAGAAATGAATCCCCCGAGGAGCGTAACCCGTGCAGAGGTAAGAGAGCTGGACCGCCGTGCCATAGAGGAGTACGGTATCCCCGGGGTAGTTTTGATGGAGAACGCAGGGCGTTCTGTGGCTGAAGAGGCGATGAAAATGCTACCGACCGGGGGTAAAAGGCAGGTGGCCGTCCTCTGCGGTAAAGGGAACAATGGGGGTGACGGCTTCGTGGTAGCAAGGCACCTTCATAATCACGGTATTAAGGTGTGGGTTTATCTTTTATGCAAGGCCGAAGAAATAGCCTCAAGCCCGGATGCCTGCACCCACCTGAAGGTCATCCAGAAGATGGACATTCCTATCAACGAGATACCGACACAGGACCAGGTTAAGGAAGTCTTGCCGAGGCTCAAGAAGTTTGACCTCCTCATAGATGCCCTCCTGGGCACCGGCCTGACTGGGGAGGTGCGAGAGCCTTACAAGACTATTGTCCAGGGTATGAATGCTGCAGGCGTCTCCATACTCTCTGTGGATATCCCCTCAGGGCTGGATTGTGACGAGGGCCGTGTGCTTGGGACTGCCGTCAAGGCCACAAGAACTGTCACCTTCGTGCTGCCCAAGGTGGGCTTCTTTAAAAACCAGGGGCCCAGCTATGTGGGAGAGCTCATTGTGGCCGACATCGGTATTCCTAGAGAACTACTAGAAGCCAGTCAACCAGGCTTTATTGCATAACACCGTACTCGCCGGCTAACCTAACTCTTAGAAATCCCTTGTCTTATAGTAAAGATGGGGTTAGAATATTCCTAGACAAAGCTTGTCCTGCCCTGAACTCGTTTCAGGGTATTTCAGGGGTAGTGTATTTAAGATAGTTTTGCGTCGGCCTTTTCGTAAAGAAATATGAAGCGAATCGGTCCTGTTATTTTATTTCTTTTCTCCTCGTTTCTCCTCTCAACCCTGGTAGCGCAAGAGGCGGAAAAAGCTCCAGAAAAATCCGCCTCGGATGGGAAGGCATTTATTATCCCCCTCAGGGACATGGTAGATGGCGGGCTTTACAGTTCCATGGAACGGAGGGTGGAAGTTGCCCTGAAAGAATCCCCCAGACTCATTATATTTGAGATAGACACCTATGGGGGCCGCCTGGAACCTGCCTTTAATATATCGGAATACATTATCAAGATAGATAAGGCCCGTACAGTGGCCTATATCCCCAATAAGGCCATATCTGCAGGCTCTCTCATTACCCTGGCCTGCAATGAGATAGTCATGGGTCCCCATGCCGAACTTGGCGATTGTGAGCCTATTATCCCTGCCATGGAAGGGGGGTATCAGACAGCGGGGGAGAAGATACAAACACTTCTAAGGACTAAGTTTAGAAAATTTGCCGATAAGAATGGCTATCCACCCCTCCTGGCAGAGGCCATGGTGACCAAAGAGATGGAGGTGTACGAGATATTCACTGAAGGGTCACCACAGGGACGCTTCGTTACCTCAAAAGAGCTAAAAGATATGACGCCAGAGGAGTCAGCAAAGATAAAAGCCAAGCGACTCATCGTTGAGGAAGGAAAGCTCCTGACCATGCACGCAAAGGAGGCCAAAGAATACGGCTTTGCCAGGGACATAGTAGAAAACCGTAAAGAATTGCTGGAACTCTACGGTCTCAAACAGGAGGATGTCGTTGAACTGGAGACTAACTGGTCAGAAGATATGGTGCGTTTCCTGGATAGCATTGCCCCCATCCTCTTGAGTGTGGGCCTTATTGCCCTGTATATGGAACTGAAAGCCCCTGGTTTTGGACTGCCTGGGATTATAGGCATTACATGCCTCGCTGCAGTGTTTCTGAGTAAGTATCTGGTAGGTCTGGCAGAGACCCCAGAGATACTCCTCTTTATGTTAGGGGTAATGCTCCTGGCCGTGGAGATATTCTTACTGCCAGGTTTCGGTATTGCAGGGATAACAGGAATCCTCCTGATGCTTATGGGTACTACGCTGGCCTTCCAGGATTTTGTTGTGCCTCAGACTCCATATCACTACGAGGAACTCAGGGGGAATCTCCTGAAGATACTTTCAAGCCTGGCAGGGAGCCTGCTAGTGATAGCCCTTATGGTAAAATACCTTCCAGGTATGCCCCTGTTTGGACGGCTGGTACTCAAGGCCTCCGAGGAGGTTGAACTTGGTTTTGGTACTACCATTGCTATCCCTGCTGCCGGTCTGGTGGGACGGCGCGGTTACGCAATGAGCACTCTCAGGCCCTCCGGCAGGGCAGAATTCAATGGAGAGTTGCTGGATGTGGTCACGCAGGGAGAATTTGTAGAGAAAGGGCAGAAGGTAGAGATAGTTGAGGTCAGGGGAAACAGAGTAATTGTTAGACCGGTATGAGCAATACAGAAATAATTGTACTGTTTATTATTGGCCTTATTGCAGTGTTTGCGGAGATACTGCTCCCTGGTATGATAATAGGGATATGCGGTGCTCTTTGCGTGGCTGGCAGTATATATTTTGCTTATCAGGCTGGGGAAAAGACCCTGGGTAACGTTCTGCTTGTAACCAGCATACTTTCTATTCCAGTGTTTGTTATTCTCTGGTACAGGATGACCGTGAGGGTTTTTTCCATTACAGCCTCCGAACTGGGCTTTTCTGCCCCTGGTGGATTTGATGACCTTATGGGAAAGGAAGGAGTTACCGTCACCCCGCTTCACCCCTCGGGCATTGCCATGATAGATGGAAGGCGGGTAGACGTATTGAGCCGGGGGGAGATGGTTTCAAGCAGTACGAAGATTAAGGTAATAGAGGTAAAAGGCAACAAAGTCGTTGTTAAACCCATTTAATAAAGGTCGGTTCCTGAACCAAATTCAGGACTACCTGAACCAGGTTCTGAGCGAAGGAGTGAGACCATGGAAAAATTACCCTTTTTGATGCCCAAGCAATTAACTACGGTAGCCGTCATCTTTGTTGCCCTTCTCCTATTTATTTTCCTTTTGGTACTCTTTAGGTACGGATGGCTATACATACAGGCGCTGGCCTCAGGTGCCCCAGTCTCACTCATACAACTGGTGGGGATGACCTTCAGGAGGGTCAATGCCAGGGTGGTGGTGGAGTCCAGAATCATGGCCAAGAAGGCAGGGCTGGAGATAGATACTCCCTTGCTGGAGGCCCATTATCTAGCCGGAGGCAACGTGCCAAGCGTGGTGAGGGCCTTGATAGCCGCAAATAAGGCTAATATAGACCTTAGCTTCAACCAGGCCTGCGCTATTGATCTGGCGGGGAGGGACGTGCTGGATGCCGTGAGGACTAGCGTCAACCCCAAGGTCATTGACTGCCCCGACCCTAAAAGAGGGCGAGAGACTATAGACGCTGTGGCCAAGGATGGCATACAGCTCAAAGTTAAGGCCAGGGTTACCGTCAGGGCCAACATGCAGCGACTGGTGGGAGGGGCAAAGGAAGAGACGGTAATTGCCAGGGTGGGTGAGGGCATCGTCTCAAGCATAGGTTCGGCCATCACTCATAAACACGTGCTTGAAAATCCGGACGTTATCTCCAAACAGGTACTCCATAAGGGTCTTGATGCCGGCACTGCCTTTGAGATACTCTCTATAGACATTGCGGATGTGGATGTTGGGGATAATATTGGGGCAAGGCTCCAGACCGACCAGGCAGAGGCGGATAAACGGGTGGCCCAGGCAGAAGCAGAGAAGCGCAGGGCAATGGCCGTGGCCAGGGAGCAGGAGATGAAGGCCCTTGTGGAAGAAAACAGGGCCAAGGTGGTCCTGGCAGAGTCTGAAGTCCCCAAGGCCATTTCCCAGGCCTTCAGGGAGGGGCACCTCGGCGTCATGGATTACTATCAACTCAGGAACATACAGGCCGATACCGAGATGCGGAAGAGCATCTCCAAAGGCCCTGGTGGCGATGTGTCTCATGCATAGACACCTTTGTAGGGGCGTATTGCAATACGCCCCTACCTTTAGACAATGGAAAGAAGAATAGACATAGACCTTATAATCTGGCTGGTCTTTCTCCTCCTCCTGTTTGGTGGCAGTTTGGTGAAGTGGCTTATCCGTAGGTTTGGCAGGAAAGAATCTGCCCCGATCGGAGGCGAAGGAGAGAGAGAAACAGTTACCCAGGGAAAACCCCCTACCTTTATGGAAGAATTCAAGAAGATGCTTGAGGGCGTCGTGGTGGAAGGAAGACCTGAGATAGTGATTGTAGAGGAACGACCGACCAGGAAGCGGTTAAAACGCCTTAAGGTGAAGGTTCCTAAAGAGATTACTCAGCCCGTTTTGAGGCCTGCTCCTGAACTGGAAGAAGGGAAGGAGGAGGGGCTTCCAGTACCCGAGGTTACCGTACCTGTGCCCAAGGCGCCTCTGGCGGGGGTTATGTCCAGAGATGAACTGCAGAAGGCCGTAATCATGAGCGAAATCCTTGGCCCGCCCAGGGCCAGGAGGCGACACTATAGACTATTTTAGAAAAGCAGTAAGGTAGCCGCAGGCTTTAGCCTGCGAGAAATAACGCAACCTAAAGGTTGCGGCTACTGGGATGCCGGAGTGGTGGAATTGGCAGACGCGCGAGACTCAAAATCTCGTGGGCCACAAGCCCGTGTGGGTTCAACTCCCACCTCCGGCACCAGTTTATGTTGTGTCTCAAGCTAGAAAAAGGGGGAAGTAAGGGTGTTGACAGTAACTGGAAAGTTGGTGAGCGTAGTTGCTATAGGTGGTGAAACCACAGGGTGGGCTGTGGACCTTGATTCGCCGTTGAAAGTTGGGGAAAAAGAGTTAAGACGTATCGAAGTTGACCCTGGCGGCGAGGAGATAGACGACCTAAAAGATAGGCAAGTGAAGGTTGTCGGAACCCTGGAGAGGCGTAGCGGC